>Ga0123353_10000552_pt1 | contig 46015 bp, 44 predicted proteins | sample TergutLab28metaG_3_FD_92763 | JGI IMG/M metagenome (GOLD analysis project Ga0123353, IMG submission 92763) | Labiotermes labralis P3 segment gut microbial communities from Petit-Saut dam, French Guiana - Lab288 P3 | ecosystem: Host-associated > Arthropoda: Insects > Digestive system > Gut ... | reverse complement strand
CCTGGCATACCAACCGCAACGCTACACAACGCGGTGTCGACTGGCAGTTCTCTACCCAAGACGCTCGAACTAAACTCAAACACCTTTATCCAATTGTCAAGTATTAGCGCGGACATGGTACTACGGGGATTGGGCCAAAGGCCCATAAAAAACCTGCGACAGCTGCAAAAAATCTTCGGCCTCGGGCCGCGTCCCTGTAGGGCGCTGCTTTGCAGCGCCGAGCAACCCGCACGCAGCCCACCCCCCGCATACAAAAAAACCACTCAACATACCCTAGTCAAAGGAGCTGAACCATAATGCTTTGCCAACATTGCAAGCAAAACGAGGCCACCACCCACATCCGCCGGGTGGTGAACGGGGCGGCGGAGGAGTTCCACCTTTGCGCCGCCTGCGCGCGGGAGGCGGGCCTTCCGCCCCAGAAAGCCTTCGGCTTCCTGGGGACCCCGGGGCAGCTGGCCGCGCCCGAGCTCGGGTTCCAGCTGGGCGATCTGTTCAGCGGGTTCCTCGGCAGCAGCCTGCAGGGGCTGGCCGCCCCGGCGCGCTGCGGGCTGTGCGGCAGCTCGCTGAACGAGATCATCCAGAGCGGGCACGTGGGCTGCGCGCAGTGCTACGAGACCTTCGCCGAGCAGCTGCAGCCGACGCTGCAGCGCATCCACGGGGCGCTGCGGCACACGGGCAAGGCCCCCGGCGCCGACCCGGCCGTGGCCGAGCGGGGGCGGCGGCAGGCCCGCATCGAGCATTTACGCGCACAGATAGCCTCCGCCGTGCAGGAGGAGGACTACGAGCGGGCCGCCGCGCTGCGCGACGAGATCCGGACACTGGAGGAAGGGGGGCAGGACAATGCTTGATCGGGACAAATGGTATGCCCAAAGGGGCCCGCAGGGCGATGTGGTGCTCAGCACGCGGGTGCGCCTGGCGCGCAACCTGGCCGGCGTCCCCTTCCCGGCGCGGCTGGACGCCGCGGACAGGCAGAAGGTCTGCGGGGAGATACGCAAGGCCGCGAAGGAGCTGGCCATGGCCCAAAAGGCCATAGAGACCGTGCGCTGGATCGAAATGGCCGACCTGCCGCAGCTGGAGGCCGTCTCCCTGGCGGAGCGGCGGCTGGTGAGCGCGGAATTCGCCGGGCAGGAGGCGGGCACGGCCCTGCTGCTGCGGGGCGACGGGCGCGTGAGCGCAATGCTCTGCGAGGAGGACCACCTGCGCATCCAGGCGTATTCCCCGGGGCTGGCCCTGGAGGAGACCTGGGCCATGGCCGACGAGCTCGATACAGCCCTGGGCTGGGGGCTCACCTACGCCTTCGACGAGCGCCTGGGCTACCTCACCCAGTGCCCGACCAACCTCGGCACGGCCATGCGCGCCTCCGTGCTGCTGCACCTGCCCGCCCTGGCGGCGCTGGGCCGCGTGGGGCAGCTGGGCGAGAGCATCGCCAAGCTGGGGCTCACCATACGCGGGGCCTTCGGCGAGGGCAGCGAGGCCGAGGGCTCGCTGTTCCAGCTGAGCAACCAGGTGACGCTGGGCATAGAGGAGCGGCAGGCCCTGGAGAACCTCCAGGCCATCACGCTGCAGATTGCCGAGCAGGAACGGCGCGCCCAGGCGGACTTATTGCAGCGCCCCGAGTGGGACAACAAGTGCTGGCGGGCCTACGGCATCCTGCGCTACGCGCGCATCCTTGACAGCGGCGACGCCATCAAGCTGCTCTCCCTGGCGCGGCTGGGGGTCACGGGGGGGATTTTGCCCATCCCGCTGGAGACGCTCAACGCCCTGATGACCGACATCCAGCCCGCCACGCTGTGCCTGGCCAGGCAGGTGCAGGACGCCGGGCAGCGGGACAGGGCGCGCGCGGAGATGATTCGGGAGCAGTTGACAGTTGACAGTTGACAATTGCTATGCTGTAACGCGCATTGTAGGGGACGGCCTCCGTGACGTCCCCGGGGAAAAAGACCGTTCGTGGGGCCAGGTGCGTCGGGGACGCCGCCCCCTACAAATTCGGGCGGCCTGTTGGCCACCCCTACAGACACTGCGAAAGGAGAAGCGACATGACGAACGAAACTTTAGGCTGCATCATCACCGGCGGCGTATGCCTGCTGCTGCTTGCCATCGCCCTGGTGCTGCTGCGCGGCAGGGGCGCGATGCTGATCGCGGGCTACAACACGATGTCCCCCGCTAAAAGAGAGAAATATGACGAAAAGGCCCTGGGCCGCTTCGTGGGCTGGCTGCTCATCGCGATGATTCCGTGTATTTTGCTCACCAATGCCGCGGCGCACTACGATCTGGGCTGGCTGGTTGGCGGCAGCGTGGCCGCGTCCATTGCTTTACTGGTTGGCGGCGCGGTGTATACGAATACGGGAAAACGTTTTTTGAGGGAAGAGTAAAGCTTGGTATAGCGGTCAGCCGCGTTTTCAGAGCGGAAAAACAGCATCATAATTCAGCATTCAGCATGGAGGGATTTAAATGTCCAATTACAGATTCAGAGGCTTCACCGAAAAGGCCAACGCGGCCATGAACAGGGCCGTGGAAGCCGCCGAGGCCTTGGGGCACACCTTTGTCGGCAGCGAGCACCTGCTCCTGGGACTGCTGCGCCAGGGCGACGGCGTGGCCCGCGCCGTGCTCAGCGCGCGCAAGGTGGGCGAAAAGAAAATCGAGGACGCCATACGCGCGGGCTCCATGGCGGGTACGCCCACGGTGCTCTCCAACGCGGATTTCACCCCGCGCACCAAGCACGTGCTCGAGCAGGCCATGGCCATCGCGCGCTCGGGGGCACTGCCCATGGTGGGCACCGAGCATCTGCTGCTGGCCCTGCTCCAGGAGCGCGGCAGCGCGGCGGTGAGCCTGTTATTGCAACAGAATATCTCCGTGCAGGACCTGATTAACGACATCCATAGGGCCATGAAGGGCGGCAAGCCCGACGAAGTGCCCGCCGGGGGCGTGGGGGAGACCGCCACGCCCACCCTGGATAATTTCGGCCGCGATCTCACCAAGATGGCCGCGAACCAGGAGATCGACCCCGTGATCGGCCGTGAGACCGAAATCGCCCGGGTGATGCAAATCTTATGCAGGCGCACGAAGAACAACCCCGTGCTCATAGGCGAACCGGGCGTGGGAAAAACTGCCGTGGCGGAGGGCCTGGCCCTGCGCATCGCCTCGGGGGAGGTGCCCGAGCTGCTGCGGGGCAAGCGCGTGTTCAGTGTGGATTTGACCGGCATGGTGGCCGGGACGAAATACAGGGGCGACTTCGAGGAGCGCATCAAAACGGCCATCGACGAAGTCCACAAGGCCAAGAACGTGATTTTGTTCATAGACGAGCTGCACACGATCATTGGGGCCGGCGCCGCCGAGGGCGCCACCGACGCGGCGAACATCCTCAAGCCCTCCCTCGCCCGGGGGGAAATGCAGGTAATAGGCGCGACGACGCTGGACGAATACCGCAAGCACATCGAGAAGGACGCCGCCCTGGCGCGGCGCTTCCAGCCGGTGACTGTCGACGAGCCGGGCGAGGCCGAGACCCTGGATATTTTGCACGGCCTGCGCGACAAATACGAGGCGCATCACAAGATCCGGATTACAGAAGAGGCCATGGAGGCCGCCGTGCGCCTGAGCTCCCGCTATATAGGCGACAGATTCCTGCCCGATAAAGCGATTGACCTCGTTGATGAGGCTGCCTCCCGCGTTCGATTGAGGGCCTTTACAGCGCCTGCCGACGTGAAGGAGATCGAGGACCGCCTGAAGGAAGTCGAGGACGAGAAGAACGCCGCCAAGGAGGCCGAGGAGTTCATGCGCGCGGCGGAGCTGCGCGACGCGCAGCGCAAGCTGGAACTGGAGCTGGAGGAGAGAAAGCTCGCCTGGCAGGAGGGCAGCAATAGGGAGGCCGGGGAGGTGACGCCCGAGGAGATTGCGTCGATTGTCTCCCAGTGGACGGGCATCCCCGCCACGCAGCTCACGCAGGAGGAGACAGAGAGACTGCTGGGGATGGAGGACGAGCTCCACCGGCGCATCGTGGGGCAGGACGAGGCTGTGACAGCAGTTGCAAAAGCCATACGCAGGGGCCGGGCCGGGCTCAAAGACCCCAAGCGTCCCACGGGCTCGTTTCTGTTCCTCGGGCCCACGGGCGTGGGGAAAACCGAGCTCTCGAAAGCCCTGGCGGCCAGCATCTTCGGCAGCGAGAACGCCATGGTGCGCATGGATATGTCCGAATATATGGAGAAGCACACGGTGTCGCGCCTGGTGGGCTCCCCGCCCGGCTACGTGGGCTACGACGAGGGCGGCCAGCTCACCGAGCAGGTGCGGCGCAAGCCCTACTGCGTCGTCCTGTTCGACGAAATAGAGAAGGCCCACCCGGATGTATTTCACATTTTACTGCAAATTCTCGAAGATGGCCGCTTGACCGACGCCCAGGGCCGCGTGGTGGACTTCAAGAACTGTATTGTCATCATGACCTCCAACCTGGGGGCCAAGCTCATCACCAAGCAGACCGGCGGCCTGGGCTTCTCCCTGGGGGAATCCCACGGGGGCCTGCAGGACCAGGAGAAAATCCGCGAGGCCGTGATGGGCGAGCTGAAGAAGGGCTTCCGGCCCGAGTTCCTCAACCGCGTGGACGACATCATCGTGTTCCACCAGCTGGATATGGCGCAGATCCAGGAGATCGCCGGGCGTATGCTGGCGCAGGTGCGCGCGCGCCTGCTGGAACAGGGCATGGACGTCGCCTTCCACGAAAGCGTGGCCGCCCGCATGGCCGGCGCGGGCTTCGACCCCATCTATGGCGCACGGCCCCTGCGCAGGGCCATCCAGACGCAAATCGAGGATTTGCTCAGCGAGAAGCTGCTGGAGGGCAGCGTTAAGGCTGGGGGGGCGTATGTTTGCCGGGAGGTTGGGGATGTATTGGTCGTCGAGGAGGCGTAAGAACCCAATAGAAACGCACATTGTAGGGGGCGGCGTCCCCGACGCCCCAAGCTCGGGACGTCCGGCCGTCCCCTACAATCCCTGCAAAAAACAAGGCGGCTGTCCGTGTGGGCAGCCGCCTTGTTTTTTAGAGCAACTAAAGGGTATTGAGGAAAGTCAAGCCTGAGAAAATGGCCGCAGCCCTGGTGTTTTTGTCAATCTGCTGCTGATAGAAATTGTTGATCATCATCAGTTCGTTGTTTTCCTCCAGCAGGCCTTCTAAGCGCATTCTGTGCATGGTTTCTTCATATCGGTCGGCGCACTCCATCCAGGTGTTGGCACGGAAGCTTTGAAGCAGCTGCGACATCTGCTCCAACGCATAGCTATAGCGATAAGCGGAGGGAATGCTAAGCAAAGCCGACGACTGTTCGCAGGCGGCCAACGCCTCGTCGAGTTTCGGCAATGTGGCTTCGAGGACGCCTTCCGCCTCTTTTCGTATGGATTTGTTGGCGCGGTTGAAAAAGATGAAACCACCGACAAGCCCCGGCACAAGCAACAGGAGAGCAAGTAAAAAGCTGACTTGCAACAGGGCCATGAATAGAATCACACCTGCAGCCAGACAACCCACGCCGCTGAAAAACTCCTTTGGATGGGTTTTCATCATATCCGCTAGCCCGTTTTGCGCCCGCTCCGTCGCGTTGCCCGATTTCAGTTCTTCCTTGTAATCCTTCCAAGTGTCACCTTTTTTCATGTCTTCCAGATGTCCCCGCTGATCGCTCGCCATGTCCCGAAAGGATTCGTAGTTGGTGAGCACCGGAAGTGCCTGCGCGAATGTCCCCAGCAGCGCCTGCCTGTCCATCTTGCTGATGTCCGCGATTAGGGTATTGCCCATTGAGATAACCTCCCCTTTTCTTTATGTTGCACTTAGTTTATCAGACAAAATGTGACTTGTCAAGATGTAACGCAACATTTTTTCTTGCAAGGCCTATTCTGCTGTAAAATGAACAGCAGGAGGTGAGCGGTTTGACCTTTGGGCAAAAACTGCAACTGATCCTGGAGGAGCGGGAGCTCAGCCAGAAGCAGTTGGCGAACGATTTGAATTTGCACGACTCTACGGTGCGCAACTATGTGCGCGGGCTGCGGGAGCCTGACTTTGCCACGCTGAAATTGATTGCGGAGCACTTGGAGGTCTCTATTGATTACCTGCTGTCCTTCAGCAAGCCCTTCGGCCCAATCACGCAGGAGGAATTCGATTTTCTCCGCACCCTGCGCCAGCTCACGCCGGAGCAGCGGCAGGTTTACCTGCGGCAGGGCAAGGCGTTTTTCAAAAAATAGCGGCCCTCTCACCCGCTGCCCCCGCCTGACGCGGGGGCTTTTGCTCCTCGCTTTTTTTCAAACATTGACAATTGTGCGCGCCCGTGCTATAATTGACGCAATGAAATTGAGAGGGGTGAGGAGCTGAAAATCGCTTTTTTGATGCTGGGGGAAAATGTGAACTGCATCGGGGCGTTCCGGGTTGCCGCGATTATCAAAAAAATAGAGACGAATACGGACGCCTATTTTATACTCCCGCACAACGAGCGCACGCTTGCCACCTATCTCAACCCGAACAGGGCAAATGTGACCTCGCACTATACGGACGACGCCGAAATCATTTCCAAACTGCTTGCCGGCTACGACATCGTGTGTTTCTCCAGCATGTCAAACACATTCAATTACGCGGCCGAAATATCGAAAAAGCTGAAAGAGCGCTGCGGCACTGTATTCACGCTGCTCGGCGGCGTCCACGCGCGGCTGTATCCAAACGAGGCGATCGGGCATTTTGACGCCATTTGCACCGGCGAGGGCGAAAAGCCCGCGCGGCAGTTCATCCAGGCGTTCCGGGAAGGCAGGGATTTTTATCGCACCAAGGGGCTTTGGTTCCGAAAAGGCGGCGGCGAAATCGTAAAAAACCCCTCCGAAACGCTCAACAGCAACCGGGAGCTCAATGAATTCCAGTCGGGATACAATCTTTTTGACTGCCTGCTGTATGACAACAGGAAAAAAAAGTTCGTGCAGTTCAAGCGAAAGGACTATCTCAGGCTCAACGGCCTGCAATACAACACCATGTGGACGCTGGGCTGCCCGTTTGCCTGCACCTACTGCTCCAACAGCGGCTTTGCCGAGGCCGACAAGGGCAACAGGATGCTGCGGTATCCGGAACCGGAGGCTGTCATCCGCGAGATCGAGCAGGAACTCGCGTACCATCCCTATGTGAGGAACGTCAGCTTTCACGACGACAACCTGACCGCGCTCCCCTACGACGTCCTGAAAGGCTTTTGCGAACTGTACAAAGAAAGAATCCACCTGCCCTTCGCCGTATACGGCATCCACCCCAAAACCATCGATAAAGAGAAAATGGATTTGCTCGCTTCCCACGGGATGTTCCGGTCCAAGCTGGGCATCGAAAGCGGCTGCGAAAAAACCCTGCGGCAATACGGGAGGAACATGTCCATCCAGACCATCCGCGACGCGGCCTCCATTTCCACGGCGATTCAGCGGAAATACCGCCGCCACATGATCCCGCCGGACTTCGACGTCATCACCGACAATCCCACGGAGACCAGGGAAGACATCATAACCTCCCTGCGGCTTTACAACAGCTTCGAGCGGCCCTTTACCCTCAACGTGTTTTCTCTGCGCAAGTTCCCCGGCACCAAGCTGACCGCGTATTTCGACGAAAACGGCATCGACTGCCCGGATCTGCCCTTCTTCGCGGTGCGCCCCACCATGTGCAACGTGCTGATTTACCTCATCGCCTGCGTAAAAATCCCGGACAGGCTCTTCGAGAGATTGCTTCTGAATGTCAAAGGCAACGGGGAGGAGCAAAAGGAGTATAACTTCCTGCTGCGCATAGCACACTTTTTGTTTTTGGTCAAACGGGGCCTGGACTGCCTGCTGAAGCTGGATTTTTCCAGATTCTCGGGCAGGTGGCTGTATGTATACTGGACCATTTTCTACAGGTGGCGGCGGTAGGCGGGCCGCTTGAAAAAAATAAGCGGCGGCTGTCCGATGAGGGCAGCCGCCGTTTTTGTTTGATAAGACGCGCTATCCAATCAGATGCCGCTTCTTGGCGTCAAATTCCTCCTGGGTTATCAAGCCGGAATCAAGCAATTGCTTGAATTTTAGCAATTCGTCAGCCGGGCTTAACTGCTGTACGACTGTTTGTGGCACTGCTTGCTGTGCTAAATTGCGTGCCAGAAGACCCTCAAGCGCACTGCACAGCGTCATAATCTCGCTGTCCATTTTTTTGGCACGTTGGCTTGCCGAAAAAACAAGCTTCATCGCATTGGGATTTGCAACGCTCCCGACAGTACCATTTTTATCAAACAGGTTTACCATGATCATCGGGTTGTCCGAGCGTGTCGTCACAATCTTCAGGTCAATCCGTGTTGATTTTCCAGCCCCGGCCAGAGTGCCTACCATTGCGCCCGCCGCGCCAAATGCCAAGCCGCCGACAGCCGCCGCTCCAAGGCCGCTTGTTTGCTTTTCGAGCACCTCAAAGCTGACAATCTCGTTCACATGGAGCGCTACAAATGTACGCGCGGCTTTTTTTCCACCGTAAGCTGCCAGAAAATTTTTCATCGCGCCAGTTTGCTCGATTTGCCAAGTCCCTACATACCCATTCTCGGAAATAGCTACCGGGGTAAAAATGCGCTCGTCAAAGATACGCGGGTTCTGAAAATGCCCATCCGCTTGCACCTCTGCGCGGAAACCCGTTAAAACCTCCGTTGTTGCTGCCGATGCGGCCATCGGCTGCTGCGCCTGCACTGCCAACGCGGCAGCGTCAATTGTCTGCCCGCAACCTCCGCAAAACCTCGAGTCATCAGCCAACTGGTTTCCGCACTTAGAACAGAATGCCATACAGTCTTCCCCTCTTTCAAATTTGTTGCCTCTATTATAGCGCTCAGTCCGAGCGTTGTCAATATAATTTTCACTCATAACGCAACATATTTCCGCAAGCACCCCTTCACGCTGTAAAATGATTGCGGAGGTGCTTGCCATGACATTCGGAGAACACATACAAAGCCTGATGGACGAACGCGATATGAACCAGAAGCAGCTGGCCTGCGAACTGGGCATTCCGGCGTCCACGGTGAGAAACTACGTGCGCGACCTGCGCGCGCCGGACTACGATACGCTCAAGCTGTTCGCGCGGTTTTTCGGGGTATCGACCGACTACCTGCTCGGCTACAACCAATATGACGCCAATATCGAAGCCCTTGAATTGGAGGTGCTCCGCACCCTGCGCCAGCTCACGCCGGAGCAGCGGCAGGTTTACCTGCGGCAGGGCAAGGCGTTTTTGAAGAAATAGCGGCCCGTAGGGGGCGGCGTCCCCGACGCCCCAAGCCGAAGCCTTGTTGTATGATCCGGGACGTCCGAAGGCCGTCCCCTACAGCAAGCCCTTGCCTGACGCGGGGGCTTTCGCATTTGCCCCTTTACATCGCGCTCGTCCCATGTTATAATAAAGCATATCTTTCACAGGAGGAACAACCATGAACTACACCCACGAAATTGAGCACATGTGCCCGGTGGCCAAGGGGCCGCACCACGGGCCCGCGCCCATCCCCGAGGAGGGGCGGTGGGTCAAGGCCTACGAAATCAAGGACATCTCGGGGCTCTCCCACGGGGTGGGCTGGTGCGCGCCGCAGCAGGGCGCGTGCAAGCTGACGCTCAACGTGAAGGAGGGCATCATCCAGGAGGCCCTGGTGGAGACCGTCGGCTGCTCGGGCATGACGCACTCGGCGGCGATGTCGGCGGAGATCCTCCCCGGCAAAACCCTGCTGGAGATGCTCAACACCGATCTCGTGTGCGACGCCATCAATGTGGCCGCGCGGGAAATCTTCCAGCAGTTCGCCTACGGCCGCACCCAGAGCGCCTTTAGCGAGGACGGCCTGCCCATCGGCGCGGGCATGGAGGACCTGGGCAAGGGCCTGCGCTCCCAGGTGGGGACAATGTATTCCACCCTGGCCAAGGGCGTGCGCTACCTGGAGATGACCGAGGGCTACGTCACCCGCATGGCATTGGACGACGGCGGCCAGGTAATCGGCTACGAGTTCGTGCAGCTGGGCGTGATGATGGAGGACATCCGCAAGGGCGTGGACGCCGCCAAGGCCCTTGCCAAGAACACCCGCAATTACGGCAGGTTCGATGAGGCGGCGAAGTATATTGACCCGAGGGAGGAGTAGAGCACTGGAATGCCTTTGCCGGGACGCCGAGGGGATGCGGCGTGGCGATGCCGCGCCCTACGAGTGTTTCGCCAATGGCGATTTCCGCACACGATCCAACCCCGCCACGGGCGGAACCCTCGTAGGGCGCGCCATTGGCCCGCCGGGGACGAAAGGATGATTCTATGAAACGCGCAATCGCCCTGATGGTTGCGCTTTTGCTGCTGAGTGGCTGTGGCGCGGTGCAATCCGCTCCGACGGAGCCGACAACGGAGGCAACGATTGAGCCGACAACAGAAACAACAACTGCGCCAGCAATGGAAGCAGGGACCGATGACCGCAGGCCCTTCAGCGAAAGTGATATTTGGAGGATAATCCCTAGAGAAGCTGATGGGAATCCCTTTGAGCTCACGGTTGCGGATTTCGTGGAGCACGTGCCTGCGTCATGGTATCTTGTGACTTGGGACCCGGAAATTGGGTATGTGCACGTTTCGTTTTATGACCACAAGCCAAGTGACGATTGGCAAAACCGAGAGGACGATCCGCCGTTCTTAACAATCAAGACGACCGTCGAAAATGTATCGGGATACGCTTCGAACACGGGCCATGGCATTGTCCAAATTGTCCAAAAACTTTCCAAGGCGCTGCTTGCCACACCCGCTAATGTCCTGGACATCAATTTCGCAAAGGTCGATACCATTCTCACTCCGCGCGGTATTAAAATAGGCGATTCCGTGCAGGACATTTTCAATGAATACTATGGCGGACAAGAAGGGTATAAACTGACGGATGTGTTTCATCCAGATTATACCGGCTCTGGACGGATCACGGATGACTGCATAGTATATTCTCTGTCCAAATACGGCTCAGAAGGATCGAGCTGGGCGCTGACCTATCACATTGATGAAAATGGCGTCATCAAAAATATTGAATACAAAGTTTGGCATGTATACACTTAAACAAAAAAGGAGAACCCCATGAACAACGTAACCTTCGAAGGAAAACCCCGCCGCATGGCAAAAATAGAGGCCGCCCTGGCCGAATACGGGCTGGAGAGCCTGGAGGCCGCAAACGAGCTGTGCCTCAGTAAAGGCATCGACGTGCGCGAAATCGTGATGGGCGTGCAGCCCATCGCTTTCGAGAACGCCGTGTGGGCCTACACCCTGGGCGTGGCCATCGCGCTGCAAGAGGGCGCGGCGGGCGCGGCGCAGGCGGCGGCGGCCATCGGCAAGGGCCTGCAGGCGTTCACGATCCCGGGCTCCGTGGCGGAGCAGAGGAAAGTCGGCCTCGGCCACGGGAACCTGGGGGCCATGCTGCTGGACGAGCAGACCAAGTGCTTCGCGTTCCTGGCGGGGCATGAGTCCTTCGCCGCCGCTGAAGGCGCGATCGGCATCGCGAAGACGGCGAATAAAGTGCGCAAAGTCCCTTTGCAGGTGATCCTCAACGGCCTGGGCAAGGACGCTGCGATGATCATCAGCAGGATAAATGGCTTTACTTATGTCGAGACCGAATATGACTTCGCCGAGGACAAGCTCAATATTGTCCAGAGCACTGCCTATTCTGATGGAGAAAGAGCAAAAGTGCGCTGCTACGGCGCGAACGACGTCCTCGAAGGCGTGGCCATCATGCAGCACGAGGGGGTGGACGTGTCCATCACCGGCAACAGCACGAACCCCACGCGCTTCCAGCACCTCGTTGCCGGGACCTACAAGAAGTGGGCCAACGAAAATCAAAAATCCTATTTCAGCGTGGCCAGCGGCGGCGGCACGGGCCGCACGCTCCACCCGGACAACATGGCCGCGGGCCCCGCCAGCTACGGCTTCACGGATTCCTTGGGCCGCGTGCACGGCGACGCCCAGTTCGCGGGCTCGTCCTCCGTCCCCGCCCACGTGGAGATGATGGGCCTCATCGGCATGGGCAACAACCCCATGGTGGGGGCCACGGTGGCCTGCGCCGTGGCGGTTGCGGTGGCGGGGTAGGGAAATCCCGGGAAACAGAGAAAAATTCAAGGCATCCCGAACGGGATGCCTTATTTTTTAGCGATAAATTCATATTTATTTCATTGCATTTTCCATAGCAGTATGTTAAAATAGTCCATGAGTTTAGACAGAAAGAAGGTATCCTATGGCCCACACCATCCACATGATCGCCAACGCGCATTTGGACCCCATCTGGCTCTGGCGCTGGCAGGAGGGCTGCAACGAGGCCTTGCAGACTTTTCGATCCGCGCTGGACCGCATGAAGGAGACCCCCGGCTTCGTGTTCACCTGCTCCTCGGCCTCGTACTACCAGTGGGTGGAGGAGATCGACCCACAGATGTTCGCGGAAATTCAGCAGGCCGTCAAAAACGGCCAATGGGTGCCCGTGAACGGCTGGTGGGTGCAGCCGGACTGCAACATGCCCTCGGGCGAAAGCTTCGCGCGGCACGCTTTGTACAGCCAGCTGTACTACTACGAGAAGTTCGGCAGGATTTGCAAAACGGGCTACAACGTGGATTCCTTCGGCCACAACGCCATGATCCCCCAGCTGCTGCGCCAGAGCGGCATGAACGCCTACGTGATGATGCGCCCCGGGATGCACGAGAACGCGGAGATCCCCCAGAACGTCTTCTGGTGGGAGAGCCCCGACGGCTCCCGTGTACTCAATTACAGGATTCCCAGGGGCTACGGCTGCTCGGGGCGCGACAGCATCGACGACACCGTCGAGTTCTACCAGGAGCGCGCCGAAGAGGTCGATCACGGGATGATGTTCTTCTACGGCGTGGGCAACCACGGCGGCGGCCCCACCAAGGCCGACCTGGCCCACTTGGTGGACAAAATGAAACAGGACGGCTTCAAAGACCTCGAATTCAGCTCGCCCGATCAGTTCTTCGAGGACCTGGTGCAGACAGAGCTGGATTTGCCCGTGTGGAAGGACGACCTGCAGCACCACGCCAGCGGCTGCTACAGCTCCATGTCACTGGTGAAGCAGCTCAACAGGAAAGTGGAGCAGTCGCTCTACTTCGCCGAGGTCTTCGATACGGCGGCGGCGAAGCAATTCAATCTCAAGCCCGCCACGAAGAAGCTGCGCAAAGCCTGGGAGGACGTGACCTTCAACCAGTTCCACGACATCATGTGCGGCTGCTCTATCATGGAGGCCTATGACGACGTGCGGGACACCATGGGCCACGCCCACACCATCGCCGACAGGACGGCCAACAGGGCCATGCTGCAATTCACCCGCAGGATCAACACCTGGGTGGAGGGCTGTTCCGATCCAACGGAGGAAGTCCGCCACCGGGGGATTCCCAGAGAGCTGCCGCGGCCGATTGTTATCTTCAACGCCCTGGGCTTCGAGCGCGAGATACCCGTGCAGGCCCTGCTGACCTCCACCAGCGTGGAGGACGCCGAGGGCAATCCCGTGGCCTTCCAGAATGTCCTGGCCTCCCGCTTCGACGGCCCCTTCGCCATGGACACCCTCTTCACCGCGAAAGTCCCGGCCATGGGCTATTCCATGTACTGGCTGTGGTCGGACAGGCGCGACGCGCCCGGCTTTGCCGAAACCGGCGTGGACTTCGGCGACTTCTTTATCGAGAATGAGTATCTTCGCGCCGAGTTCGACCCGGCGACCGGCGGCATCGCCAGGCTGATTGACAAGCAGGCCGGGCGTATGGTCAACGCCGAACCTCTGGCGATTCCCACGGTTATCAACGACATCAAGGCCGACACCTGGGCTCACGACATCTTTAAGTTTCACGATGTCAAAGGCCAAATGCAGTTGGAACGCATCCGACTCATCGAGAGCGGGCCCGTGCGGGCCACGGTCGAAGTGAAGCACAGCTTCGGCAAGAGCAGCCTCTACCAGCGCTTCAGCCTGGCGGCCGGGCAGAAAAAGCTTACGGTGGAGGCCAAGGCCATCTGGCACGAAGACTTCACCATGCTGAAAATCCCGCTGCCCCTGGCCGGAACGGACGAGATTTCCACCTACGAGATCCCCAACGGCTACCTCAAGCGGCCCTGCAACGGCGAGGAGGAGCCGGGCCTGAACTGGGCGGACGTCACCGTCACGGACGAAGCCGGCCTGCGCCACGGCATTTCGGTCATGAGCGATTCGAAGTACAGCTACGACGCGCCGGGCAGCGCGATCAGGCTTACAGCATTGCGCAACGTGATCTTCGCAGACCATTGCAGCAAGCGGCCCGATAGGGAATTTAACTTCACCGACGAGGGCCTGCAGCGCTTCACCTACGCGATTTACCCCCACGAGGGCGAGGCGGAGGGCAGCGACGTTGTGCGTGAGGCAGCGAGTTTGAACAGCCCGGCCTTCGTTGTGGCGGAGAGCTACCACCCCGGCGATTTACCGCCAAGCATGAGCCTGGCGGACATCGACGAGCCCAACATCCTGGTGACGGCCTATAAGCTGTGCGAGGACGGCTCGGGCGACCTGATCCTGCGCTGCTACGAAACCCAGGGCGCGGCCTACACCCACGCGGCGATCTCCCTGCCACAGGCCGACGCCGCCTTCTGGGCGGATTTCACGCGCCATGAGATCAAGACGTTCCGTATCGACGGCGAGGGCCGGGCCACCCAGGTGAACTTCCTGGAGGGCGCGGCGAAATAATCCGGGAAAGGGTTTATGGGCATACCAAAAAATTTATTTTAGGAGGCACTACCAATGAAAAAGCTTTTCTCCATCGCACTGATTTCCGTACTGGCACTCACCCTGCTGGCCGCCTGCAACACCCCCGGCGGCACCGCCCCGGCCACCGATGCCCAGACCGGCAAGGCGCTCATCACCATCGTGAACAACACGGGCTTTGAGATCGCCGTCACCGCCATTCAGCTGGCGGGCAGTGGGTATATCACCCCCCCCGGAGACCCCTTTGCTGACCACAGCATAGCGGACGGCGCGTCAAAGATCTTCCAGATTGACGCCCCGGCGGACGCCAAAGGCACGGCCATGGTGGGTATCAAATCGAGGAACAGCGAATGCAGGGACGTCGTGTTCAGCGGCATTCCCGATGTGGCGGCCGGCGCGACAATCACGCTGACGGCGGCGTACACGATCAACGTAAACGGCATGGGAGAAGGCGTAGCCACGGCGAAGAACCGCTGACGCTGTCCCCCCCTCGCCCACGCGAGGACACCCCCCGGCGCTAGCGGCTCCTGCGGAGCCGCGCGCCTCCCCCCCTCGCACGCGAGGGGGGCTTTTTTGTGGTTGGCCCGCAGCTTACGAAAAGAGCACAGACAGCCCCCCTCGCCTGCGACAAACAGCGAAAGGCTCGGAAAGGTCGGGCAAGGGATCGCCCCCCTCATCCTATGCGCCGCGACGCTGTCTTTGCCCAAAACTTCATGAAACCTTCATGCACAGCGCAAGTTTCCGTTAGATTGGCGTGTTACAATAAACGTATCACGCACAAGGAGGCAACTATATGCATACACAAATTTTTTCCCGGAAATTGCGAATTTTGGCCATTCTCCTGGCGGCAGGGCTCGCGCTTTCGATTCTAGGCGCCTGCGGCGGGGGCGGCGGCACAGGCCAGATGGGCCGCTACGTGGAGGAATCCCTGAATGACAATGTGGACATCGCGGGGCGATCGGCGGCGCTGCAAGACGGCATCCTCTCCTGGATAGGCGAACAGAACGGGTCGTACACACGCTTCGAGCAGAGCGTGGGCGGCGGGGACGCCTCGGTACCGGCCCTGGCCTCCGGCTGGCTGGAGGAGCTCACGGCGGGCGGCGGCGGCGTGAACGGCGTCTCCGAGGCCCCGAACGGGACCCTTTACGCCCTGTACACCGACGGGGAGGGCAAGTCCAGGCTGGCGAAATTTGAGGACGGCCAAGCCTATGACATCCCCATGGAGAACTGGACGGCCGCAGCTATACCAAACCGCGGCGGCAGCGGCCAGCAGGGCGCGAGGATAGGCGAGGGCCCCGCGACGCCGACCGGCCCGGCGGGCGGCGGCAATCCGGGCGGGCCCGGCGGGCCCGGCAACTTCATCAATATCGACCCCAACGCCCTCATGCCCCAGAGCGTCACCGCCCTGGACGGCGGCTTCCTCATCTCCTACATGCGGCAGGGCGTGGTCCAGTACGACGCCGCGGGCAAGGAAATCCGCAGGTACGGCGAGACGGAACGCGGCATGGGCATGGGCGGCCTGGGGTTCAGCGGCGGGCTGCCGGTCTTCGGGAACACCATGGCATGGGCCGACACGCAAAAGGGCGAGATCCTGCTGTTCGATCTCTCCGCCGGCAAGCTGGTTGAGACCGTGGCCTGCGAGGGCCTGGACAGCCAGGCTTTCGTCGGCCTGGACGCCGAGGGCCTCTTCGTGGCCGACGGCGCGGGCATCTCCCGCCGGAAGAACAACGCCTGGGAGCTGCTCGTGGACGGCAGCCTGACCTCCCTGGTGACGCCCAACCTGACCATACAGGACCTGCTCTGCGGCGGCGAAGGCGTGTGGTACGCCTTCCTGGGCACTGTGATGGGCGAGAACACCCGGCTGGTGCGCTTCCGGTATGACCCGGACATCCCCACCCAGCCAAGCCAGGAGCTGACCGTCTTCAGCCTCTACGACAACGCCACCGCGCGGCTGGCCATCGCCGAATTCCAGCGCAAAAACCCCGACGTGCGCGTAACCCTGGAGGTGGGCATAGAGACCCCGGCAAACGCGGGCATGATGATCACCATGGGCCCCGGCGGCGGGCCCATGGTGCAGGAGGAGCCCGACAACAGCGCCACCGTGGACGACGTCAAACGCGCCTTAAATACCCGGCTGCTGGCGGGCAAGGGGCCCGATTTGATCCTCCTGGACGGCCTGCCGCTGCAGAGCTATATTGAAAAGGGCGTACTCAAAGATATTTCCGCCCTGGCGCAGCGCCTGACAACAGAGGAGGGCCTGCTGGCGAATCTGACAAGCGCCTATGCATTCAATGGCAAGACCTACGCCCTCCCCTCGCGCTTCAGCCTGCCCGTCATGCTGGGCGACGGCGCGCGCCTGGAGGGCCTGGAGAGCCTGGCCGACCTGGTGAATGCCGTGCGGGACTACGGCAAGGCGGAGCCCGCCCTGCTGCGCGCCCCGGACACCCTTTGGCAGGACACGGGGCTGATCATGTACGGCTACGACGCCAGCGTGGCGGGCTTCACCAACGCCAACGGCAGCCTGGACGAGGCCGCCCTGGCGCGGTATCTCGGCGAGGCCCTGGCCCTGACCGACGCCCTGCGGGAAATCTATCCGAAAGCCAACCAGGCCCAGCCCAACATGGCCTACAGCGGGATGGTCATCCGGCGGGTGAGTATCGGCGCGAGGGACATCGCCAACAGAGACGCCCTTATCCATATGCAGACGCTGGATAACAGCATGACCTATATAATGACGGCCGATCTGCTGGGCGCGAAGGAGGGCATGGAAATCGCCTCGCTGTTTGGGCAGGGCTATTTCACCCCGGTGGGCGGCATAGGCGTGGTCTCGGCGGGCAAGCAGCAGGCGCTCGCGGAGAGCTTCATCCAGACCTTGGTGGGCGCCGCCGTGCAGGAGAACTTCCTGGCCGACGCCTTCCCGGTCAACCGCGCCGCCTGGGGCATCATGGCGGAGCAGCTGGAGGAGCGCTTCTCCATGCTCGGCAGCGAGGACTTCAACGACATGGGCTTCCCCGCGCTGTGCGAGAGCCTCGACACGCCCCTGTTCGTTGACCAGTACGTCAAATCCGCCGTGCAGGCCCGCGCGAAAAGCATTGTGGACGGCTCCATGACCCCGGAGGAGGCCGCGGCGAAGATTGTGGCGGATACAAGGCTGTATTTGGCGGAGTGAGTATAGAATTTTAAGGCGGGGAAAGGCCGCGCGAGGAGTGCCGCCTGCGGCGGCAGTGCTCCGCACCACCCCCGCTTCGCGTCCCCCCAAGGGGAGACTTCTGACGAGGCGGTAAGGCTTGCTCTCGTCTGTAGAAAATCTGACCGTCTCGTCAGGATGCTCCCCGTGGGGGGCCGCGAAGCGGGGGGGCATCGCGGAGCGACGTTCTTCCCCGCCGCAGCGGCGTTCCCCGTGCGATTCGCTGGCGGCCGGCCGCTGCATACAAGATGACAATAGGAGCCAGGTCATATGAAATCCAACCTAAATGCATTCTTTCAACGCTTCACCAGGCAGGCCCGTGAGGAGCGCAGGTTGCTGGAGGCGGGAAAAGACCCGGAGAGTAAAATCCAGAGCCCGCTGCAGCGCGCGGCGGCCAGGCTCATCGCCGGGTTTTTCGCGCTCATGCTGCTGTTCACGATTGTGTCCCGGGCGGCGGCGGGCATGACCGTACCCCTGGTGCAGACCGACACCGCGAAGTCCGGCATCATCAACCAGCGCATCGAGCTCACGGGCGTCATCCGGCCCTTGGAGGACATGGATATCCTGCTGCCCGGCAACCTCTATGTCACCAATGTCAAAGCTGAAGTGGGCCAGCGGATGGAGGAGGGCGACGTGCTGCTGGAGTTCGACTTGGAGGACGTGCTCGCCCAGCTGGGCGAGCAGCGGAACAGCCTCGCCATCGCCGAAGTCAAACTGGCGATCACGGAAAACGGGGCCTCCACGGACAGCACCGCCCTCCAGGCCGCCGAGCTGAACCTCAAGCAGGCCCGGGACGACTATGACCGCCTGGAGGCCAAGCTCGGCCGCAGCGCCGCACGGGCGCAGGAGGACTACGCCTCGGCAGAAGCCGATTTGAAAGAGGCAAAAACGAAATACACCGAGACCCTGAGCAAGGCAAAGCAGGACATGACCGACGCGGCGAATCTGAAACGCGACAACGCGAAAAAGGGCCTCGACGAGGCCAAAAAATCTGCGGACGAGGCTATAACCCAGGCACAGAGCGCCATTGAGACAGCGAAGGACAACGCAAATGAGTCAATCGCGACAGCGCTATACAGCTACGAGACGGTGCAGCTGCGGGACAATGCCTCCGGCATGGAAATTCAGCGGGCCTATGACCAGTGGCAGAGCGCCATTGAAAAGGGCCGGAAGAGCGTCGAGAGCGCGCAGGCCGCTTTGGAGACGACGAAAACAAAACAAAACGAGAAAATCGCCGACGCGCAGAAGGCCTATGACGACGCCCTGGCGGACAGCAGGAGCGCCGCGGCGGGCCAAAACCTGGAGGAGCAGCAGGCCGTGGTCTCCGCGCAGAACAGCGTGAAGAGCGCCGAAAAGGCCCTCGCCAACGCCAGGCGCTCCCTGGAGGACAACGGCGCGAGCCTGGACGACCAGCTGCTCTCGGCTTCTCGTAACGTGGCCACGGCCCAAAGAAATCTTGAACAGGCCCAGCGCGACGCCGCCGAGAAAGCCCGAAGCGGCGAAAATTCTGCCATGCAGACCAATATCGATAAGATCACCCAGCGGGCGCAGATCGCCTCTTTGAAGAAAACGATTGACAGCCTGGAGGAGATCGTCGCCATGGACGGCCAGCTCGCCGCGCCCATCGCGGGGACGGTGCAGGCCGTCACCAGGACGGGCAAGACCCAGGACAGGGTCGCCGTGGCGACCCTCAGCCGCAACGACATGGGCTTCCGCTTCGAGGCCAAGACCGACAGCCGCACCGCCGAGAACCTTTCCTACGGCGACGGCGGCTGGCTCAGTTATCGCGAAAACGGCGCCTCCCAGCGCGCCCAGGGCAGCATCTACGACATAGGCGCGGCCGATGAAGACAACAATTGCCTGGTCTTCATCGCGCTCCCCGAGGGCAGCTACCCCTCGGGGGCCAACGGCACGCTGACCATCACCCGCACGGGCGAGCGGCAGAACACCTGCCTGCCCGTGAGCGCCCTGCGCAGCGACAACGACGGCGACTACGTCTTCGTGGTGCGGGAAAAGAAGACCGTCACCGGCCTGGAATACAGCGCCGCGCGCATGGACGTCACCGTCCTCGACCGCGACAGCTCCCTGGTGAGCGTGCAGAGCGGCCTGGCCCGGGACGACAGAGTCGTCACCGGGGCGAACAAGCCGATCTCAGAGGGCGACCGGGTGCGGGTGGAAAATTGACAGTTGACAGTTGACAGTTGACAGTTGAGAGATAACCGTTATGAAAATTCAGCATTCAGCATTCAGCATTATAAATTGCGCATTGGCTGCCCTTGCGCTGACGCTCTGGTGCGCCTCGGCCTTTGGCGCGCAGCGGCAAAGCGAAGCCCTGCAAAGCGTGGCCGCGCGCTGGAGCAGCGGCGGGGTGAGCCCCGCGCAGCTGGAAAGCCAGATGGGCGTCTTCCGTGAGGACGGCACGGCGGGCGTCCCGGAGATGACCCTCTGGGAGGAGGTTGTGAGCCAGAAGCTGCAACATGGCGATGAGGCAAGCTTATCCTGCGACGTGACGCGAATCTACGGCCACGGGGAGGACGTGCTGAGCTTTACGATGCTTCAAGGCGGCTGGCCCGCGCGGGGCAGCACGGGCTTCTGCGCCCTGAGCGACACGGCGGCCTTCGGCCTTTTCGGCAGCGTGAACGCCATGGGGCACACGCTCACCTGGAACGATCGAAATTACATCGTTCAGGGGATTTTCAAAAGCGATAACGCACTGATGCTCGTCCAGGCCGCCCCGGAGAGCGAGGCGAAGATGCCCAACATGCAGCTGCGCTTCGCGAATGGCGGCAGCAGGCAGCAGGCGGAAGAGTTTTTAGCCCGCACAAGCTTCAGCAGTGGCGCGATATTGCTGGATATGCCTTTGATTGCCTGGGGCCTGGAGGCCCTCGCGGCTCTGCCCGCGCTGCTGCTTGGTGCCTGGATACTGGTCAGGCTCATCGCCAGGGGCTGGCAAAAACGCAAGTATCCCCGGCTGCTGCTGGCCGATTTGCCCCTGCTGCTGCCCCTGTCCATTGCGGCGATTTGCTTATCGCTGCGCAATTTATCTCTTCCCGCTGCGCTGATTCCCGGGGCATGGTCGGATTTCTCCTTCTGGGAGGCCCTGCCGAAGGGCTGGGGCGCGCATCTGACCGCCTGGCTGCGCCATCCGACGGGAGGCGACATCGCCCTGCTATTCGCCGCGCTGGGGGTTTTCGCTTTAATTTCTTTTGCCATGCTCTGCGGCGTTTTGGCGCTCTCGCGGGTGAAAATTCACAATCCCATGCATGTCTTGATCGCCTGCGCAGGCTGCATCGCCTGGATGTTCATGATGGCGCTGTTCTATCGCGGGCTGCGGCTGGGCCCCGCCATGTGGCTGCTGCCCGGCCTGTGGGTCGTCACTGATTTTGCGTTACATGCCTGGGGAAAGGAGGGGAGAAAACTGAAACTTCTTCTTAGTCAGCGGCGAGCCAATGGCTCACCCTACGAGAGTTGCGCCAATGGCGCTGATGGACAGACCGCCCAAAACCGCCATTGGCGGAACCCTCGTAGGGCGCTGCATCGCAACGCCGAAACCCACACACCCAAACAATCCCTCACCCCCTGGCTCTTCCTTGCCCCCAGCCTGCTCTTCGTCACCGTCATGGTGCTCGTCCCCTTCGGGGATGCCGTGCGCAGGTCCTTCTTCTCGGCCATGAGCAAGCAGTTCGTCGGTTTTAAAAATTACATAGCAGTGTTCCAAAACGAAGCCTTCAAACTGGCGGCAAAAAATACTGCCAAGTTCGCCCTGGTGTGCATCCCCCTGCTGCTGCTGTTCTCGCTGCTGCTGGCCCTGCTGCTCAACGCTTCGAAAGATAGCAGAGGCATCTTCAAGACGAGCTTTCTCGTGCCCATCGCCATCCCTGTGGCCTCCATGGTGCTGCTGTGGCGCGTGGTGTTCCACGAGAACGGCCTGCTCAACGCCGCCCTGGGCTGGGTGAATCTCCCCTCCGTGGACTGGCTGAACAGCGCCAGCGCTTTCGGCGTCTTAGTATTCACGTATTTATGGAAGAACGTGGGCTACGACATGGTGCTGTGGCTCTCGGGCCTGGGGGGCATCAACCCGGCGCTGTACGAATCCGCGCAGATGGACGGCGCGAACGCCTGGAAGCGCTTCTGGCGCATCACCCTGCCGGGGCTTACACCCACCCTGTTCACCATCACTGTGCTCTCTCTCCTCAACTCATTCAAGGTGTTCCGGGAGGCCTATCTCATCGCGGGGAGCTACCCCAACGACAGCATCTATATGCTGCAGCACCTTTTCAACAACTGGTTCGTCTCCCTGGACGTGGACAAGATGTGCGCGGGCGCGGTACTCATGGCGCTGGTCGTGTGCGGCTTGATATTGCTCCTGCAAAAGGCCTGGGGAAAGGAGCGCGCGTGACATGAAAGCGAAAAAATGGCTGATGCTCTGTGTGCTGGCCTTTGTGGCGTTTTTTCTGCTCACGCCCTTGTGGCTGCTGATCTCGGGCTCGCTCATGGGCGGGGCGGAGGCCGCGCAGAATTTCGCGCCCGTACTGGAAAACGCCGAGGGCAGCGCGATTTGGCCCATCCTGCCGAAATACCCCACCGGGCAGCCCCTGGTGCAGCTGTTGCTGGACAGCCCCGAGTTTTTCGCCATGTTCTGGAACTCGTGCGCGCAGGTGTTCCCCCTAGTCGCCGGGCAAATTTTGATCGGCGCGCCGGCGGCCTGGGCCTTCGCCCGCTACGACTTTAAATTCAAAAAAGCCCTGTTTTTGCTCTATATAATTTTAATGCTCATGCCCTTCCAGGTCACAATGGTGTCGAGCTATCTTGTGCTGGACAGCATGAAGCTCATGGACACCGTGTGGGCGATCATCCTGCCGGGGGCGGCCAGCACCTTCCCCGTGTTCATCATGACGCGCTTTTTCGCGGCCATCCCGGCGTCACTCACAGAGGCGGCCGCACTGGACGGCGCGGGGCCCTTCCGGGTGTTCCTGCGGGTGGGCCTGCCCATGGGCGCGCCGGGGATTCTTTCAGCCGTCATATTGGGCTTCTTCGAATACTGGAACGCCCTGGAGGTTCCCCTGACCTTCCTGAAGGACCCGAAGAACTGGCCGCTGTCCCTCTACCTGCCGAGCATCTCGGCGGACAACCTGGGCATCTCCCTCATGGCCAGCGTGGTCATGCTGGCACCTGCTTTATTGATATTTTTGTTTGGGCAGAAGTACCTGGAGCAGGGGATTTGCGCGGCGGGGCTGAAGGATTGAGTTGACAGTTAGGAGGAGTTTTATGCAACACAGCATTATTGCAGAAAAGAGCCTGGCGTTTGCAATTCGCGTAGTGAAGCTATGCAAAATCTTGACCGAAGACAAACATGAATACAATCTATCGAAACAGCTAATACGCAGCGGAACCAGTATTGGAGCCAACGTGAGGGAAGCTTTACAGGCACAAAGCACAAAGGATTTCATCTCAAAGATGAGCATTGCGCTCAAAGAAGCGGCAGAAACAGAATATTGGCTGATTTTATTGAAGGAAGCGGACTATTTATCGGAAAAGGAATATAAAAGCATTGCTAACGCTTGCGGCGAGCTAAACAGAATCTTGATTGCCATCATCAAAAGCACAAAGGCGAACAGCAAATAACTGTCAACTGTCAACTGTCAACTATGGAGGGAGCCATCATGAACCAGTCCATCTCAATAAAAAACGCCCACAAATGGTATCCTGGCGGGGTGCACGCTGTGAATGATATGTCCATGGAGATCGCCGAGGGTGAGTTCGTGGTGTTCGTGGGGCCCTCCGGCTGCGGGAAGACGACCCTGCTGCGCATGATTGCCGGGCTGGAGGAGATCCACGGCGGCACGGTGAGCATGGGCGGGCGGGTGCTCAACGACGTGCCGCCGAAGGACCGCGACATCGCCATGGTGTTCCAGAACTACGCGCTGTACCCCACGATGAAAGTCTATGACAATATCGCCTTCCCCCTGAAAATGCGCAAAGCGAATAAAGATGAGATCGATACAGCCGTGCGGGATGTGGCCCGCAAGCTGGACTTGGGGCCATTGCTGGAGCGGCGGCCGGGGGCGCTCTCGGGCGGGCAGCGGCAGCGCGTGGCCCTGGCCCGGGCCATGGTGCGCAAGCCCAAGCTGTTTTTGATGGACGAGCCGCTGTCGAACCTCGACGCCAAGCTGCGCGTGCAGATGCGCCGGGAGATCGTCAATTTGCAAAGAGAGCTGGGCGTCACCACCATCTACGTCACGCATGACCAGACCGAGGCCATGACCATGGGGCATCGCATCGCCGTGATGCACGAGGGCGTGCTGCAGCAGATCGACAGCCCCGGCGCTGTCTACGACCGCCCGGCGAACTCCTTCACCGCGCGCTTCATCGGCTCGCCGCCCATGAACGTCTGGCCTATAGATGAGGGCTTTTCATGCTATGGAATAGAGCCGCCCGAGGGGGCGAAATACGCCGGGATCCGGCCCGAATATGTCGAGATCGCAGGTGAGGGCGACCCTGGGGCCATCCCCATGCGGGTGCGCGGCGTGGAGCGCATGGGCCGCGAGACCCTGGTGTTCCTGGCGGGCGAAGGCCTGCCTGAGCTCGCCATGGCGGTGGGCAGCGACTGCGCCCTCCAGCCGGGGGAGGGCGTCCACGTGCGCCTGCGGGCGCAGGCAGTTCGGTATATGGCGGGGTGAAAAACTTCGGGCGGCAAAAATACCGCCCCTACAGGAATACCCATCTGTAGGGGTGGCATTCTTGCCACCCGAATGCGTGTAAAAAAGGCCTACTTTCTCCGCCCCCGGAAGAACCCGCCGCGCTCGCCGCTGGGCTCGGGCGGGGCCTTGGGCGGGCCCGCCGTTGCCGTGGCCGGGAAGCTGCCGCGCATCTGCTCCAGGAGGGCCCTTTGCCCGGCGCTTAAAGCCGCGGGGGTCTCCACCTGTATGCGCAGGTGGAGGTCGCCCTTGCGCCCGCCGCCGTGCAGCACGGGGATGCCCCGCCCGCGCAGGGAGTGCACCGCGCCCGCCTGGATGCCCGCGGGCAGCCGCAGCTCGGCGCTGCCCTCCAGGGTGGGCACGCGCAGCAGGTCGCCCAGGGCCGCCTGCCAGAACTGCACGGTGACGTCGCACCACAGATCGTAGCCGTCGCGCTCGAACACCGCGTGGGGCCGCACGGAGACCCCCACCAACAGGTCGCCCGCCGGGCCGCCGTTCTGGCCCTTATCGCCCTCGCCGGCCACGCGCAGCGCCTGGCCGTTGTCTATGCCGGCCGGAATCGTAATTTCTACAGTAGATCGCCTGCGCACGCGCCCGCCGCCCCTGCACTTCTGGCAGGGGTTTTCTATTACTTTTCCGCGCCCGCCGCACTTCGCGCAGGTTTTGGAGGAGGAGATTACGCCGAAGGGAGTGCGCTGCTGCGTGGATTTCTGGCCCGTGCCGCCGCAGTCCGGGCAGGGCTTCGTGCCCGAGCCCTTCACCGCGCCGGAGCCCCCGCAGTCGTCGCAGGGCTCCACGCGGTTGACGTCCGCCCGGCGGGTGCAGCCCTTGGCCGCCTCCTCGAAGGAGACCACCACGCGCTCCTCCAGGTCGCCCCCCTGGCGCGGGGCGTTGGGATTTGACGCGCGCCCTCCTCCAAATCCGCCGCCGAAGAAGCTGCCGAAGAGGTCCCCGAGGTCGATGTCCACCGCCCCGCCGCCGAAGCCCCCGAACCCGCCGGGGAAGCCGCTCCCGCCGGCCATGTTCGGGTCCACGCCCGCGTGGCCGAACTGGTCGTAGCGCGCCTTCTTCTGGGCGTCGGAGAGCACCTCGTAGGCCTCGTTGACCTCCTTCATGCGCTCCTCGGCGGCTTTATCCCCGGGGTTGAGGTCGGGGTGGTATTTCCGGGCCATGTTGCGGTAGCCCTTCTTGATCTCGTCCTCGCCCGCCCCCTTAGGCACGCCCAGGACGTCGTAGAAATCGCGTTTGTCAGGCATAGGGGTCTCACTTTCCGATTCTGTCGAACACATCGTCCAGGGTGTGCACGCGGTTTGCCATCTGCGCCAATTCCACGGAGAGGCTGACGCCGAAGCCCCACAACTCCGTCTCCCAGCCCTCCCGGTAGGCGGTCTGGATCAGCGGCACAAAATCCCTGTCGCCGGAGAGCAGCTTCAGGACAGCCGGGCGCTTTTCGACATATTTATACCTGTAGATCACTTCCAGGCCCCGGGCGACCAGCTCGGTGTCCACCGATTTTTCGCCCGCCTGGCCGCGCTGGTAGGTGATGACCTCGAAGCCCTGCTGCCGCGCCGCGTTCCACACGGTGTCGTTAGGGGGCGGCTCGGAGCCCACCAGGATCGCCTGGATGATCTTGTGCCTGTTGGCGACCTCCCGCAGCAGCGAACCAAAATCGATGCGCCAGTTCCAGTTCTGGGGGTCTTTATCGTCCAAGGGCCCGCGCAGAATGCCCTGTCTGCGCGCTGAAAATTTCATGCCCTCGATCCACACGTTGGAATTGTCCACGAGGATCAGGCACTCCGATAAATTCTCCATTTGCGCTTCGCCTCCTGTTAAAGAGTATATTCACGCCTGGGGGATGTCGTCCTTGTCGGGCTAGGGTTCCTCTTCCCCGAACACCAATGATAAATCAATTGCAAAGCCGGGGAAGATGCTCACGGGCACGGGCACGGAGGCGTCAAGCCATTCGTGGGTGTATTTCCCGTTTTCCAGCACGTGCTTTTCCAGCATCCTGTCCTTGGGGCCGATGATCCAGTATTCCTTCACACCGGCCCAGCCGTACTGCGCCTTTTTCAAGATGCGGTCCTTGCGGGAGGTTGAGGGAGACAGGATTTCAAGAACAAAGTCCGGCGCGCCGTTGCAGGCCTTGCCATCGAGCTTGCTGTTGTCGCACACCACAAGAAAATCCGGCTGCACGATGGTATCGTCGTCATGGCTGTTCTGTGGGAACAGCCGCACATCAAAAGGCGCGATGAAACCCTTGCAAGGCTTACCCTTCAAAAAAGCATGGAACTGGCTTGCGAATTCCAACAGCATCGTTTGGTGTGCTTCGCTTGGCGATGCCATTATATACGGCACGCCTTCGATTAATTCATAACGTTCGCTATCGTCCCATTCCAGATAATCAGCATAGGTGTAACGAACATCTTTTTCCTGCGGCAAACCCATATTGAACCTCCCAACTGTAGGGGCGGCAATCTGCCGCCCGCCACCATATCAATATCTACGCCTGCGGTATATCCTCGTCCGCGGGGCCGTAGTCCGCTCCCTGGCCGTAGCCCGCGTCGCCGTCGAAGCCCTGGCCTTCGCCCTGCGGGGCCCCGGCCCCTGCGTTGTAAATCTTCTCGCTCACGGCGTAGAACTTCTGCTGCAGCTCTTCCTTGCGGGACTTGATCAGGTTGATGTCCTGGCCGCCCAGGGCCTCGCGCAGGCTCATCACCGCGCCCTCGATGTCGGAGGCGTCCACGGCGTCGAATTTATCTTTATTCTCAGCGAGAAGCTTCTCGCTTTGATAAACGATCTGGTCGGCCTCGTTGCGCAGGTCTACCTCCTCGCGCCGCTCCTTATCCTCGTGGGCGAAGCGCTCGGCCTCCTGCACGGCCTTCTCGATGTCCTCCTTGCTCATGTTGCCGGAGGCTGTGATGGTGATGGACTGCTCCTTGCCGGTGCCCTTGTCCTTCGCGGAGACGTTCACGATGCCGTTGGCGTCGATGTCGAAGGTGACCTCAATCTGAGGAATCCCTCTCCGGGCGGGCAAAATGCCGTCCAGGTGGAATACGCCCAGGGTCTTGTTGTCCTTGGCGAACTGGCGCTCGCCCTGCAAAACGTGCACCTCCACGCTGGGCTGGTTGTCGCTGGCGGTGGAGAACACCTGGCTTTTTTTGGTGGGGATGGAGGTGTTGCGCTCGATCACGCGGGTGCACACCCCGCCCATGGTCTCTATCCCGAGAGACAGCGGCGTTACGTCCACCAGCAGCAGGCCCTTGTTGATGTCGCCCGCCATGAGGCCCGCCTGGAGCGCCGCGCCCAGCGCCACGCACTCGTCGGGGTTCACGCCCTTGAAGGGCTCCTTGCCCATGAAGGCCTTGACTGCGTCCTGCACGGCGGGGATGCGGCTGGAGCCGCCCACCATGAGCACCTTGGCGATCTGCGCGGGCTTCAGCTTGCTGTCCTGCATGGCCTGGCGCACGGGGCCCATGGTGCGCTCAACTAAGTCGGCCGTCAATTCATTGAATTTCGCCCGTGTCAGTGTCGCCTCCATGTGCTTGGGGCCGGAGGCGTCGGCTGTAATAAACGGCAGGCTGATCTGGCTGCTGGTGACGCCCGAGAGCTCGATCTTCGCCTTTTCGGCGGCCTCCTTCAGGCGCTGCATGGCCATCTTGTCGCCCCGCAGGTCTATGCCGTTGTCGCGCCGGAACTCCCCGGCCAGCCAGTCGATCACCCGCTGGTCGAAGTCGTCGCCGCCGAGGTTGTTATTGCCCGCCGTGGCCAGCACCGTCTGCATCCCCTCGGTCAGCTCGATGACCGAAACGTCGAAGGTGCCGCCGCCGAGGTCATAGACCATGACAGTTTGGTCTTCTTCTTTGTCAACGCCGTAGGAGAGCGCCGCGGCCGTGGGCTCGTTGATGATGCGCCTGCACTCGAGCCCCGCGATCTTCCCGGCGTCTTTTGTCGCCTGCCTTTGCGCGTCTGTAAAGTAGGCCGGCACGGTGATCACAGCCTCGCTGACCTTCTCGCCGAGATAGGCCTCCGCGTCCGCGCGCAGCTTTTGCAGGATCATCGCGCTGATTTCCTGCGGGGTGTACTGTTTGCCGTCGATGGTGACCTTGTAGGCCGAGCCCATCTGCCGCTTGATGGACGACACGGTGCGCTCCGGGTTGGTGATGGCCTGGCGCTTTGCCACCTGGCCCACCATGCGCTCGCCGCCCTTGCCGAAGGCCACGACGCTGGGCGTGGTGCGCCCGCCCTCCGCGTTGGCGATGACCACGGCCTCGCCGCCCTCGATGACAGCCACGCAGCTGTTTGTTGTGCCCAAGTCGATTCCGATGATTTTAGCCATTTGTATTTCCTCCCTGAATGAATTGAATATTTATATTAATGCATATCAAAATGCTCAATACCCTTTGTTTCAAGCTGTACGCTGTCCGGCGGCACATAGTAGCCGTTTTCGCCGATGACACGCGCTTCGATAATCGTTGTTTCGATTAGGCGCTCGCCCTGTTTTGTGTACCTGTATACTTCTTCGCGGCCGCCGCTCAATGTAGGGCCCCAAACGCGGGTGAGCCCGCCCTCATCACAAGTATAAAGCATGGACTGCCTGCCATTGAAGCCGCCGATGAAAAGTGCCTCTTCATCCTGCATGGTGTAAACGTACCAATACCCGCCTGCCATATGGAAGGGTATGAGTTCGATCAACAGTTCCGGCTGGTTGTCGCCATCCATATCGTAAAGGGCATAGATCGCATAGAACATGCTGTCAACGGCCCGGAATCTCTCAATGACTTCTAAATAATCCTGCGCGGGTGCGGTAAGCTGTTCGTATTTCTCTCCGCTGAGGAAATCATACAGATCCAGCGATTTGGACGCTTGCGCTGCCGTTGACGTTTCCGGTTCAACCGGAGCCACCCCGCAGGCGCACAGCGATGCCAACAGCAGCAGCGCGAAGAGGAAAGTGAGGGTGCGCTTCATGGGGGGCCTCCTAGCTGGCTTTTAGTTGGCTGTCATAGCTGGGCAAAAACTGCGCGACATAATCGCTGAGAGAAAGTCCTGCGTCGTAGGCGGCGACTTCCGCTCTGCGGCGCAAGTCCGGCTGGAGGCGCAGCGGATAAGGGGACACAAAAGGCTCGTCTGGTTCCCTGCCGTTCTCCTCGCAGAAAAGAAAATATTCGTCGATAAATTCACGGAACTCCGCCGTCAGCGCCTGTACGCTGTCGCCCTCATACGAAATCAGGTCGCTGATGCCGAGCACCTTGCCGTGGAACACGCCGTCCTCCTCTGAAAAAGCGACGCTTCCGGTATACCCGCGGTAATGCAGCTGATTCCTCAAAGCAATCCCCGTCCTTTCAGGTCGTCTATGATGTCGTCCAACTGATAAGGTTTATACTCATTGCCGGGATGAGGCCTGTGGAGCTTAATAAATTTCTTTCCGTCATTGGTATACTCTATGCGTGAACCCGATGTTTTCCCTGCGTTTCGTTTCCAAAAACCCATATGGCTCATCAGCGTATCCAACTCGTTAATCGTAAAATCCCTTGGCCGCGATTTAAGCCGGTTGATCAGCTTCTCCTTCTTGCTCATCAGTTCGCCACCCCCTATCTTTTCTCAGCTGGCTTTCAGTTGGTTCATCCCGCGTACAAGCGATTCCGCCAGGCAGGACTCGAAGGACATGTTTTTCTGCCTCGCGGTTTCGGTCAGCTCGCGGTACAGCTCCAGCTTGACAGGAAGATTTGTCGTGTCCTGCACAGGCAGCGGACTGTTGTTGCGCTGGCAGTAGTCGATATACTCTTCAGCCATCTCGTGAAAGCCCTGGACAAGCTCGTCTATGGTGTCGCCCTCGTAGAGCACCAGACCCTGTATGCCGAGGATTTCCCCGAAGAAGACATTGTCCTCCCTGGAAAACTCAACACTGCCCGACAGGCCTTTGTATTGCAGCAGTTCGTTCATATCAAGCCGCCTTCCTCTAGTTTTTTGAGTATTCTCCGAATATGGTACTCCTTCAGGATATTCCCCGGATGGGGCCGATGGATATACAGCACAAAGCCGTCTTCGTTCTCGAATTTTATGGCCGACCCGCTGGTCTTTCCTCCGGTGTTCATGGAAACTCCCAGATACCCCATCAGCGTCACCAGCTCGTCAAACGTGAAATCCCTTGGCCGCGATTTAAGCCGCCTGATTAGCTTCTCTTTCTTGCTCATCAGTTCGCCACCCCAACCACGGCCTCGCGGATCACCCTCTCCTTCATCCGGCAGCCCCTGGTGTAGACCTCGGCGATCACGTTCTCGCCCAGCTCCGGGTTTTCGCAGTGCGTGACGGCGTTGTGTATCGTGGGGTCGAAGGGCTCGCCCGCCTCGCCGTAGGTTTCCGCGCCCTGCGCCGTGAACACCCCCGCGAGCTGGGCCAGGATCATTTCCACGCCCTTGCGATACGCCTGCGGCGAGCAGTCGCCTTCGGCGCTTTCAAGCATAGCCCGCTCGAAATTGTCCAGCACGGGCAGGAAGGCCTTGAGCACAGAGGCTTTCGCGTTGAGAAAGGCCTCGTCCTTCTCCTTCTGCGAGCGCTTGCGAAAATTATCGAACTCCGCCGCCAGGCGCAGCAGCTGGTCATTTTTTGACTTCAGCTCCTCCACCAGGGGATCGAGGATGACCTCTTCTTCCTGGGGAAGCTCCTCCTCGGGTGTATCCGGCTTCTTCTTGTCTTTCATCAGAGAGACCCTTTCGTCATTTCTGCATTCTCAATCACTCGTCCAGCTGCGACAGCATCTTCCCCAGGATCGACGCGATGAAGCGCAGGCCCGGGATGGCCCTTGCGTAGTCCATGCGCAGCGGGCCGATGATGCCCAGCAGGCCGCCGTGCTGCTGTCCGATGGCGTAGGGGGTCACCACCAGGGTGACATTGCGCAGGTCTGGCGCCTGGGCGGCTTGTGCGCCGTGGGCGACTTCAGCCCCCAGGAGCACCTTCAGGCTCTGGGGGACCTGAGACTGCAAATGCTGCAGCAGCGCCTGCGCGCCCTGCTCCCACTGGGGCTGCTGCGCCAGGCCGGGCATCCCCACGAGCATCTCGCCTGCGCGCAAGTCCTCGGCCAGCTCGGCGATGCCCGCCAGCAACGGCGCGACGGCCAAAAACTGCGCACCCGCCCGCGCCGCCAGGGACTGTATGCCCGCCTGGGTGAAGAAATCCAGCGGCGCGCCGATGAGCGCATCCTTCGCCAGGCGCACGAAGACCTCCAGGGCCTCGGGGGTGAGCTCCGCCTGCGAGCGAATCACCTTGCTCTTCACCGCGCCGCCCGTGGTGAGCAGGGCCAGCATGGCCATGCTGCGCCCCAGCGGCGCGATTTCGATGCGCTTGACGCGCACCTGCGCGCCCGTTGCGGGTACGCACAGCGCCGTGCAGGCGGTCAGCTCCGCCAGGAGCTTGCCCGCGTTCTCCAACAGGCGCTCGGGCTCACGGGCTCGCTCGCGCAGCTCGCTTTCCAGCCGCGCGCGTTCCACGGAGGGCAGCTCCCTGTGCGGCAGCAGGTTGTCGATATAGTACCTGTAGCCCATGGGGGAGGGGATGCGCCCGGCCGAGGTGTGGGGCTGCTCCAGGAAGCCGAGCTCGGCCAGCTGGGCCATCTCGTTGCGGATGGTGGCCGAGGAGATGTCGTCCGGCAGCACCTCCATGAGCCGCTTGGAGCCCACGGGCTCGCCGGTGGCGTTGTAGAGCTCCACCACCGCCGCCAGGATGCGCTGCTTGCGCAGGCTGGGGTTTAACATACACATCACCCTTTGTCGCTCCGCGAACACCCTCACCCGCTGCGGCGGGAGCTCCCTCTAAAGAGGGAGCCGGAGAATCTTCTCTTCACAATTTCATGCTTACGGCAACAGAAGCCCCAGGCTCCCTCTTCAGAGGGAGCTCCGCCCGCAGGCGGTGAGGGTGTAAAAATTAGCACTCGCGCAAGGCGAGTGCCAGCACACCTATTATCATACCCTGTTTGGGTGCGTTTGTCAATTGTTTAAATGTAAATGATTTGTAAATTCAGGAAATGTGGGCCTACGGGTTTGGCGGTGCTAAGAATGAAACGCTCGACCATGGCGGACTGAACAACCCATAATGAGAAGTCAAGGCTGACATGGCGTTAGGCAGGGCCGCGATGCTTTCTACGGCCTGCGCTTTATTCTGGGTGAAGGGGTGGACGCTCACTTTCTCATTGCTGTAGCGCAGTGCGTCGCCGGTGAACAGGTATCTGCCATCGGCGAGATACACCATGGAACCAGCCGTATGCCCCGGTGCGGCGATGCACTCGACCTCCACATTGCCAAACACAAGCTTTTCGCCGTCGGACAGGAGCCGGACGTTTTTCGCAAGCCCCCGGGTAGGCCCCGGCGCGTCGTTAGCGGACAGCTCGGGGAACTCATCCCTGCTCATATAAACTTCCACATCAAATCCATCCACCTCCGCACTGCGGAACATCGGCAGCGCGCCCACGTGGTCGCCGTGGGTATGGGTGAGCAATATCCATTTGATGTGATGCCATTCAATGCGCAGATCCCACAGGCCGGCCTGTACGCTGTCGACGTCGTTGCCCGCGTCGATCATGAGATACCCTTCGCCGGTGTCAATGAGAAACAGGTTCCCTCTGCCGCTGCGCAGGGCGAAGATTGGGATAAAGTAATTCTCAAAGACAAGCCCGGTCTCCAATGGCCGCATGGCCCGAAGGGGTTCGGTGATAACCATGGCGATGCCTCCCGCGATGACGAGAATGACTGCCAGGATGGGGAGGATGATTTTCAGGCGTTTTTTCATGCGGAACCCTCGTTTCAGTTTTTCGGAATAACCCCGTAGTGAGATGTAAAAACCATGTATTTACCGGCCAGGCCCTTGAGTTTCTCCAGCGAGGCTAGGGTCTCGGCTTTATTGCCCTTTTTGTAGGGGTGGACGCTCATCTTGCCCTCGCCGGAGCGCAGCGTGTGCCAGCGCAGGGCGTCGCCCGTGAACAGGTATGTATTGTCAACAAGATACGCCGTGGAGCCATCCGTGTGGCCCGGCGCGGCGACGCACTCTACCTGCGTGTTGTCGAACATAAGCTTTTCGCCATCGCGCACCAGCCGGATGGCGTTCGGGTCTATGCCCTCGGGGAGTTTTTTCTTGCCGGAGGCCACCAGGGCCAGCTCGGCCTCGCCCATGTGGATCACGGCGTTGGGGAACAGCGGCAGGGAGGCCACGTGGTCGTAATCGCTGTGGGTGAGCAAAATCCAGTTCACCTGTGCCGGGTCGACGCCGAGCCCGGCCAGGTCGGCGCTGACCTCCTCGGCGTTCGTGCCCGCGTCGATCAGGAGCCAGCCCGCGCCGGTATCGATGAGGTACAGCGCGCCCCTGCGGCTGCGCAGGGCCAGGACGGGCGTACTGGGCACCGGGCCGGTGGCGATGGGCTTCATGGCCATCAGGGGGTAGGTGCAATACAGGGCGATGCCCCCCGCGATCGCGAGGCCCACGGGGATGAGCGGGAGGATGATACGAAGATAGTCATTCACATGTTTTCCCTCTTTTGTATGGTTTTGGTGTTTCGCATATCGCCTGCTTCCTCATTCCCCTCCTGGGAGGGGTTCGGCGTAGCCGACACGACCAGCGGGAGGCCCCGCAGGGCCGGGGTGGTTATGGGGGGCCTCCAGTCGGTCAAGATATTCCATGCTCAGCGGCAGCGCGCGCCTGCCGAAGGTCTCCGCCAGGAAGCGGCGCAGGCCGGGCAGCTCGTATTTCAGCGCGGCGGGGTCGGCGGTTTCCAGGCGGCGCAGGGCCCTGTGATAGAGGAAGCCGTCCAGGGCTTCATTGGGGCGCAGGCCGCAGGCTAGGCTCACGCCGCCGAAGGAACGCAGCTGCGGCAGCGCCTGCGCGCCCAGGCTCAGCTCCATGTGCTCGGCCAGATATTGCTCCAAGAGGGCGAAGTGCCGCAGGCTCTCCTCCGGCAGGGCGTATACCTCCCGGGCGTGGGCGAACAGGCCGCGCAGCTGCGCCGCGCCGACGGGGCTCGGGTTCTCCAGCGCGGCGAGCTTCGCCTCCCGCGCGGCGGGCAGGCAGAACTCCATGGCAGGGGCACGCAATTGCGGAGAGGGCGGCGGGGCTCCGGCGGGCAGCGTGCCGACGACCCAGAGGTTCCCGGGCCAGGGCAGCGCGCCATCCTCCAACAGCGCGGGGTCGCCGGGCCAGGCAGTCTCCGCCAGCGCGATTTTGCGCGCGAAGTTTGCGTTATTATGCGACAGCGAGAGCAGCGGCAGCAGCCGCGCGAGGCGGCGTTCCGGCATGGCGGCGGCGTCCTCCAGCAGGGCGAAGCTCACGCCCTCCCGGTATCCGGCCTCGTAGACGGCGCGCAGGAGCCCGGTCTCATGATAGCGCCCGGCGGCGGGGCCGGGTTCGCCCAGGATGTCACCTTTGGACCCCGAATCGTCGCCCCGCGCGGGGATGACCTCGATTTCCTGCCCCCAGGCGGCGGCGGCGGCGCGGCAGAAGAGCGGCGGGTTCTCGCCGCGAAGGAGCAAAAAATCCGAGGCCGCCATGGCCCCCAGGAAATGGGCGAACAGCGGCCTCCCGGCGTGGATGCCGAAGTGCGCGGCGGCGTAGCCGCGCAGATGCCCGGCGATCTGGAGCAGGGTCGGCTGGGGCCGGACGAGCCTGGGCCCGCCCGGGAAGGTGTTCTCGTACTTCTCGTCCACCGCGCGCAGCAGGGGGAAGCGGCTGAAATCGCGGGGCCGGGCCGCGACTTCCTCCTCCGGGGAATCCGGGACGGGGGGCTCCACAGGCTCGCCCCGCAGCAGGCGCAAATTTTCCTCCTGCAGGGCGGCGATCTCATCCAGCAGGGCCTGCCTGTCGCGAAGGAGCTGCTTTCTGCGCATTTGAATGGCCTTTCTTTTTTACCCGGCGCGGCCAATGGCGCGCCGTGATAAAACGCTATTTACACATACGTCACCAGGGCCCGCACGTCGCCGTCTACGCTGAACTTGCCCGCGCCGGCGGGGATGAACACGCTTTCGCCCTTGCGCAGCGGCATTTCGATGCCCTCCCACTCCAGGACGGCGCCCTCGCCGGCCTCCAGGATGAGCAGGTGCACGAAGCTCTCCTCGTCGGCCTCGTCGGTGAAGCCGAAGCGCACGTCGCGCTCCTCCACGCTGAACCACTCGCATTCGCACAGCGTCTTCGTGCCGAACAGGCCCCACTTCTGCCGCGCGGGCTCATAGGGCAGCAGGTCGGCCACCGCCGTGGCCTGGGCCACGTGCAGCTCCCGGGGTTTGCCGTCCTGCAGGCGGTTGTAGTCGTAGACGCGGTAGGTGGTGTCGGAGCTCTGCTGCACCTCGGCCAGCAGCACGCCCTTGCCAATGGCGTGCAGCGTGCCCGCCGGGATGAAGAAGAAGTCGCCCTCCTCCACCTCGAAATCCTGCATGTAGCCCATGACGGTCTTGTCCTCGATGGCGGCGGCGAGCTGCGCGCGGGTGATGGCCTCGCGCGGGCCCATGTAGAGCTTCGCGCCCGGCTGGGCCTCCAGGATGAACCAGCACTCGTTCTTGCCCGCCTCGCCGGGCAGCAGCACCTCGTCGCCGTCGCGCGGGTGCACCTGGAGGGACAAGTCTTCCTTCGCGTCGAGGAGCTTCACCAGCACGGGGAAGCGCTCCTTGCCATTCACTGCGCAGTGGGAGCCGAACAGGTCGGGGCGTTCGCCGTAGAGCCGCGCGAGGGTCTGCCCCGCGAAGGGGCCAGTCTCCACCGTGCTGCAGCCCTTGGGGTGGGCGGAGAGCACCCAGGCCTCCGCCGCGTTGGCGCGGCCCCGGGGGTCGACGCCATAGTTTTCAATGAGCCGCCTGCCGCCCCACACCGTCTCCGAGATGTGCGGGCGCAGCTTGAGGGGACTTCGGTCGCCGATTTCCATGGGGGGTTCCTCCAAAATTCTTTTTCTTGGTTTAAGTATAGCATAAATGTCCCAAAATAGCTATAGAAATATTGCAGACGCGATCAATTTTTTTGAAAGAATTGGCGCGCATACGGAGGGACACATGGCCAGGAAGCACGACTACATCGGCAGGCTGCGCGGGGAAGGCCGCGCGCCCGCCCCGCCGGACGAGCGCGAACGGCTCATCCGGGACATACGCGAGGTGAAGCGGCAGCTGGACGACAACCACGCCTTCTTCGCCATGGAGAGCGACGAGGACCTGCTGGACGCGGCCATCTACCAGCGCGAGGCATTGCAGGCGCGCTACCGCTACCTGCTGCGCCTGGCCCGGGAGGGCGGCGTGGCGGCGGCCTCCTTCCCGGTGGAGGCGGAACAGAGGGAACGCTGGATTAACTGAAAGTGACAACCGCCTGTAGGGGACGGCGTCCTCGACGTCCCAACACCCAATTTCATCCGCCCAGGGACGTCACGGAGGCCGTCCCCTACGTTTGAGGAGGTACATGCATGACCACCCAACTGAAGGTGCTGCTCTTCGCGCTGGCGGGGGGCGGGAGTTTGGCGATCTTCGCCGCCATGCAGCGCTCCCGGCGGCTGCTGCGCAGCCTGCTGCTCAGCGCGGCCTCGGGCGTTGCGGCGCTCTACGCCGTCAACGCGCTGGGGCTGCTGCTGGGGCTGCGCCTGGCGGTCAACTGGCTGACCCTCGGGGTGAGCGCTGTGGCCGGCCCGCCGGGGGTGGCGGCGCTGCTGCTGGCGGACGCGATGATGGGGTGATCGCTTCTGCGCGGCCCCCCCCCGGCGCTGCGCGCCACCCCCCTCTAAAAGAGGGGGGCTATCTCTGTTCTATACGAAGCTGCGCTTGAAGCACAATAAAGCCCCCCTCTTTAGAGGGGGGTGGCGCGAAGCGCCGGGGGGTGTCCGCGAAAGGGGCCAGCGCCAACGCTTCACAGAAGCGCCGACGCGGGGGCTGCGCTTTCCTCACGTCGTGACCGTGATGTCGACATAGCGGGTGGCCCCTTGGCCGTCCGCCGCGGTGGCGGTGATGCGCGCGGTGCCCGGGCCCCGGCCCGTCACCAGGCCGGTGCTGCTCACGGTGGCCACCGATGTGTCGCTGCTGACCCAGTTCAATGTGCTGTTGCTGGGGGTTTTGCCCGTACTCTCGTTGAGCCGCGCGGTGATTTGCAGCGTGCCGTTCTGCGCCACGGTGCTCACCGCGCCCGCCGTATAGAGGTTGATCTCCGTCACCGGGACGGCCTCCACCCTGAAGGTGACGGCGTCCTGGTGGTCGCCGTCGGCGGTCTTCACGATGATGGCGCACTCGCCGCCGCCTATGGCCGTCACCAGGCCCGCGTTGGTGACATTGGCCACGGCGGTGTTGGTGCTCACGAAGGAGACGTTCCTGTTCGTGGCGTTGGCGGGGCTGATGGTGTAGCTGGCGCCGAGGTTTTGCGCCGCGCCCGCCTGCAGTGTATAGACGGTGGCGCCGTTGAACTTGATCCCCGTAACCCGCACCGCGGAGGTGGAGACGGGGTTCGTGGTGGTCGCGCCCGACGAGGTGGCGGGATTGGCGGTGGTGGGAGCGCTGGAGTTCGCGTTATCGGGGATGGTGGTGCTCTTCGGCACGGTGGTGGTGGGTTTGGCCGTCGTCTTTGTGGTCGCTTTCGTCGTGGTCGTCGTCTTCCTGGTTGTCGTCGTGGTGCGTTTCGTGGTGCTGGCCGCAACGGGGAGGGTTGGCTCCTCGGTCTCCTCCTCCTCGGTGGTCGGCTCTTCCAGGGTGGTCCAGTAGTCGATGGTGGTCCAGTAGTCGATGGTGGTGGGCTCCTCGGTGGTGGGCGCGGGTTCGGGCTCCTTTTTGCAGCCGAAGAACAGCGCGCAGACCAGGATGGGAATCACGGCCGCCGCCACCAGGCGTGTCGTCTTGCTCATTTCAATGCTCCTTCCGTTTTCTGGCAATAATTTAGGGGGCTGTAGTGTAAGTATAGCACACGGTGTGCTGTTTTGCAAGGTCAGTTTTTGGTATGCCGCAAAAAATTCCAAACATCGCGGCACATGTCCTCGGGGCTGCGCCCGGCGCGCCAGTTCAGTTCGCGGGCGGCCTTGGTGACATCCGCGAAGCTCGCCGGGACGTCGCCCGGGCGGCGGGGGGCATAACGCTTCGGCAGGGTGAGCCCCGTGACCTTCTCGAAGGCCCCCACCAGCTCCAGGACGCTCAGGCCCTTGCCCGTGCCCAGATTGTAGGCCTCGCAGCCGGGGGTGTTTGCGGTCTTCTCCAGGGCTTTTAAATGGCCCGCCGCCAGGTCCATCACGTGAATATAATCCCTGATACACGTCCCGTCGGGGGTATCGTAGTCCGTGCCGGTGATCAGCAGCGCCTCCTGCCTGCCCTGGGCCACCCGGCAGATGATGGGCATGATGTTCTGGGGCACCCTGGGGTTATCCCCCAACAAGCCACTTGGATGTGCCCCAACCACATTGAAATAGCGCAGCAGGCAAATTTTCCAATTCGCATCGGAACCAGAGAGATCGCTCAAAATGCGCTCCAGCATGATTTTCGTGCTGCCGTAGGGGTTGGTCGCCGTGCCGGTGGGCATCTCCTCTTTGAATGGAACTGTATTCTCGCTGCCGTAGACTGTCGCGGAGGAGCTGAACACCAGCGTTTTGCAGCCGGCGGCCCGCATGGCCTCCAGCAGCACCAGCGTGCCGTAGACGTTCGTCTCGTAGTATTCCAGGGGCCGCGCCACGCTCTCAGCAACAGCCTTGAGCGCCGCGAAGTGAATCACCGCGTCGATTTCCTGCTCGGCGAAAATCCTGTCCAGCAGGGCCCGGTCGCGCATATCGCCCTCATAGAAGACAGGCTCCGCCCCGCCCAGCGCCGCGATTTTATCCATCACAGAAATATCGCTGTTGCACAGGTTGTCCAGGATGACCACGCCGTGGCCCGCCTCAAGCAGCGCCACGCAGGTGTGGGAGCCGATGTACCCGGCGCCGCCGGTGACGAGAATGCGCATGAATGTACCCCCTATGAGTTCATTAGCCGAATAAGCCGGTGATCCAATACCATATCCACATGGGTATAGCCAGTGGGATCATGATCAAAAGCTCTAAGACAATTCCGAGAAACATTCCAAGCGGCAAAGCAAGCACGAGAGGGGAAATTAAAATCATCCCCAAGATTTGCAGTACCCTTGGCACAAAATTCAGGGCGACATAAACCGTGGTGGTGCTGGCTCCGGTCATGGTCCCCAACGCATCGCCATTTTCGTCCGTCAAAGTGAATGTGGCCGCAACACGCACAAGAACAACTGGCTCCATCATCCCGCCGGTAATCATCCATTCCTCAATCACCAGTTCAAGCTCACGGTCAGTTCCGACCAGCCTGTTGCCAACAAACCACTCAACGCTCAGTTCTCCCTCTGAATCTGAGGAGGGCAGCTGAACAGCGGCTCTCAATTCGACAGTGCCGTCACGGGCAATCCTATTGCTGTTGCTGGTTGGGTTTCTTTGCACCCATGTGTGCAGATCTGAGGTTTCCCCCTCCTGCGCCATGGCAACAACCCCCAGCCCCGCCGCCATCAAAAACGCCAGTAAAACCGATACGAGCTTTTTCATGCAATTGACCTCCCAAAAATGTTATTTGCCTCTTAGTCGCACGAGAACGGAAAAATCCTCAGTGTTTTTTGGGGTTTTGAAAAAAAATTTTTGGCGCTGCGGATGTATGCGGTTCCCGCTCTGATAGGCATAGCGGTCAGCCGCTCCGCGGATACCCCCTCGGTGCTTCGCACCGGCCCCCCAAGGGGGGCATCTTGACAGATCGGGAATTGTTTACTGTCAATTGCAGCCTTGCCTGCCACCTCGTCAGGATGCCCCCCTTGGGGGGCCGCGAAGCGAGGGGGCAGTGCGGAGCACCGCCCCGCCGCAGCGGCGTTCTTTGTGCGATACGCACCTGCTGTAGAGGCGGCATTCTTGCCGCCCGAACCATGTGATTCACGCCCGGGTGGCAAGAATGCCACCACTACAGCTCACCCCAGCCCCGCAACAAACCCCTCCATCTCACCCATCAGCCCCTCCATCTGCGCCACCAGGGCGAACTGCGTGCGGCAGCGGGCCAGGTTGTCGTCGGGATGGTGAATCCTAAAATATATGTCGCCATTGAGATAATCGGTCAGAAAGCGCATCCCGCACTCGTAGGTCATCAGCTGGATGGAGAAGGGCAGCAGGCTCTTCTCTGTCGCGGTCAAAGACCCGGCGGCGGCCTCTAAATAGCCTTCCGTATATGCTTTGAATAGAGGCATGGAAAAGCGCACTTTGCGCAAGTCGCGCTCGTCCTCGGCGGCTGTGTTGCCCAGGAAGCGCAGGCTGTCGCCGTAGTCGTAGAGGCTCAGGCCCGGCATGATGGTGTCGAGGTCCACCACGCACACGGGCTCCCGGGTGGTACTGTCGAACAGGACGTTGTTGAGCTTGGTGTCGTTGTGGGTCACCCGCAGGGGGAGCGCGGGCGAACCGGCCAGGGCCAGCAGCCTGCCCGCGTCGGCCTTTCTCTCTCTCGCGAAAGCGATTTCAGCCTCTACTTCGTCTTTACGCCCCGCGAGATTCTCTGCGAGAGCCTGCTCCAGGGCCTCATAGCGCTTGACGGTGTTGTGGAAATCCGGGATGGTCTCGTGCAGCTCGGCGATGGGGAAGCCCTCGAGCATCCCCAAAAATGCCCCGAAGGCTTTTCCCGCGCAGTGGGCGTCCGCTTCGCCGCCCGCGGCCTGGAGGGAATAGGAGTTCTCCACATAGGCGCAGCAGCGCCAATAGGCGCCGTTTTCGTCGATGTAATAATATTTGCCGTCCAGGGCGGGGAAGACGCGCAGGGTGTCCTGGCCGGGGAACTCCCCGGCTTCGATACGTTTTCGTATGTACCCGGTGACGCGCACCATGTTCTCCATGAGCTGCTCGGGCCGTTTGAACACAAATGTGTTAATCTTTTGCAGCACGAAGCGGCGGGTGAACGCACTGCCCCGGGCCTCCAGCAGGTAGGTGTTGTTGATATGCCCGTCGGTGAGCTCGCGCCCGGCGGGGAAATCCGTGAAGCCCCCGCCGATGGCGAACTGCCGCAGTATGGCCTGTAAATTCTCCGCTATGAAAACACCCTCTCTTCATTGTGCATTGTCAATTGTCAATTATCAATTGTATTATATTCACCCGATCCGCACAAAGTCCCTGGGCGGGATGATGATTTCATCCAGGGCCTGCTCCTCGCCGCCGTAATTGACGTAGACGGCGGCGTCGTTGCTGTAGCGCGTGACGCTCACGCCCGTGGCCGCGTCCACCTCATAGGCCGTGATGCGCATCCCGCGCAGGCCCGCCAGGGCGGCGTTGGCCCGGCTGTAGGCGTTCAGGGCGGTATCCAATTGGGTCTCGAAGGCCAGCCGGGGGTCGCGGCCCTCGCGCTCGTCGGCCGTCCAGGTGAAGGCCGGGCACGCGCCGTAGGCGATGGCGCGCAGCAGGGCCTGCTCCGCGTCGGCGGCAAGGTTGAGCGGTGCGCCGGAGTAATCCACGCTGCTGTGCAGCAGGATGGGCAGCAGCGGCACCGGGGCGTAGCGCCCGCCGGACATAGACAGCTGGGGCTCCAGGGGCAGGTTGGCGATGCTGTCCGCGTAGCGTATGGCGTAGAAGTCCCCGGTATCCAGCAGGATGGTCCACCGGGCGGAGAGCGCGGGCAGCAGCTGGTTCAGGCGCTCCAGGGCCTGCGGGCGGTTGGCCCCCGCCCCGGCGTAATCGGCATAGAGCGTGTTGCCCGCCCCGCCCAGCGCGATGCCCGCCGTGCCGAAGCCATCCAGCCGTTTGATTATCGAACGAGACGCGCGTGTAAAGCTGTCGGCGCTGCGCATGGGGAGCGTATGGCTCCCGGCGTCCCAGGGGAAGCCCTGCGGGGAGCCGCGCAGCGTGCGGCCCGTGAGGTCCCGCGCCTTGGGCACAAGCAGCGCCTTGGCGGAGTAGGCACGCACGTCGAGGAAGAGGGACAGGCCCTTCGAGGCGCAGTAGGCCTGCAGGGCTTCCAGGCGGCGCGCCCCGCCCAGGCGCGCCAGGGGCGCGGCGCGCTCGGGCGCGCCCTGCAGCCAGCCGCCCCGCAGCGCCCCCTGGTAGCGCACGTTCAGGCTGTTGACGCCCTTGTTCTTCAGGCGCATGAGGATGTCCTGCGCCTGCTCGTAGGTGGTCAGCGCGCGCTGGCCGAACCGATCCGCCGGGCCCGTGCCCAGGAGCGTGAGCACCAGGGGCGCCGGTCCGGCGCTGTCGCGCACGGTTTTGGTGGAGGAGAGCACGCCGCTGCTGATGAGCTGCTCGCGGCAGGCGGTGGCCATGGTGTTGAAATTGGCGTTGTCACCGTTGAAAAATCTATATACGACGCTGAAGCCCTCCCCCTCGGCCTCCCCGTAGCTGGCGGGGGCCCGGTGGGACACCGTGCCGTCCTCCCGCAGCACCACCGGGGTGACGGTGAAGCGCGGGCCCACGGCGGCCTGGGGGATCTCCCCGGGGATGGCCTGCCGCACGGCGATCTCGCACAGGCTCCTGCCCTGCTCCGCCACGGCGATGAAGCCCGCGCCCTGCCCGCGCACGCCCCAGGCGGCCGCGTTGGCGCGCAGAACGTCTCCTCCGGAGACGTCACTGCCGGGGACGGAGGGATCGTGGCCGTAGACCGCGAAGCGCAGGTCGCCGTTGTGTCCCTCGGGCGCGCGCGCGGGGTAGAGCAGCGCGCCCACGCCGTCCGGCAGGAGGAAGAAGTCATTGGGGCCGGGGTTTCGCAAAGCGCCGAAGCGCTCCATCAGGCCGAGCTCGGCGAGGAAGGCGTTGGGGTTGCCGCTCAGGTTCTCCCAATCGGCATAGACACGAAAATTGCCCTCCAGCAGGGTATAGCGCACCCGCACCAGGAAGGCCACGTCATTTGCGTTAAGAGAACCGGCTTTTGCCCTTTCGGCCGTCTCACTGTCCGGGGTGAGCGTATAGGCGATTTCCACGCCCTCCCCGGCGCGGCCCTCCTCAATCTTCCGCGCGGCTGCGCTGCCGTAGGCCACGGCGTGATCCTGGCTGTTCAGGGTGAGTTTATGCCCCTCGGCGTAGATCACCGCCTCCACGGCACAGGCCCCGAGGTTGGCCTGCGGGGTCCCCCCCGAGCGCGGCAGGGCCGACCACTCGGCCTCGCTGTGGCTGCGTATGCTCACGGTCTTGCTGGCGTCGTCCAGGAAGAGCTCCAGCCAGCCGGAGCGCGCGGCGGGGTCGGCGCGGCCCATCACGGAGGCCGCCGTGTGGGGGCCGCGCCCGGGTCCCTCGGCCTCTATGGCCGCCCCGGGACGCACGGCCAAGCCCGCCCCCCTGCCGCCGCAGCCCGCCAGCGTAAGGAGCAGGGTTAGGGCGAGGGGAAGTGCGATATATTTTTTGGGATGACGTTTCATGGGAGCCTTCCTTTGTTGTCATAACGCGGGTAGGGGGCGGCGTCCCCGACGCCCCGGGCAAAACCCATGCGCTTTTTGGCCCGGGGACGTCCGGGGCCGTCCCCTACGGGTGGTTTTGATGCCCGGCGCTGCAAAGCAACGCCCTACAGGGATGCGGCCCGAGGCCGGGAAGCCACAGTTTTCGCAAATTCAAAGGGCCTTCGGCCCATTCCCTGTAGGGCGCGGCTTTGCCACGCCGAAACAGAGTCGGCCTTACAATTCCACCGCCCGCCCCGTCCGCGCGCTCTCGTAGGCCCCCAGGATGATGCCCAGCGCGCCGGTGCCGGCCTTGGCGTCGGAGAGGGGCTGGCGGTGACCGGCGATGGCCGCCAGCACGTCGGCATAGAGCAGGCTGTGGCCGTGGCCGTAGACGCTCTCGGGGTTGGCGCTGTACAGGCGGCGCATGATGGCCGCCTCGTCCGCCGGCGCGCCCTCGAGGCACCAGGTCTCCACCACGTGCCCCGCTGTGCCGCCCAGGCGCACCACGCCCAGCTCGCCGCTCAGCTCGATGATCTCCTCCTCGGCGGCCCGGTGCCGCAGGGTGGTGCACTCGATGGAGGCCAGGGCATTGGGGTACTCCACCAGGGCCAGGCCCAGGTCCTCGCATTCCATGTCGCGCGCCAGGGTGGCGGTGAGGGCCGTCACGCGCCTGGGGTTGCTCCCGAGCATCCAGTTGACGAGGTCGATCCCGTGGATGCCCTGGTTCATCATGGCCCCGCCGTCCAGGGCGCGGGTGCCGCGCCAGGCGGCCGAGCGGTAGTAGTCCTCCCCGCGGTACCAGCGCAGCTGCAAGCTGGCGCTGTAGAGCCGCCCGAAGCGCCCGGCTTCAACCGCCTTGCGCAGGGCCTGCACGGCGGGGTTGAACCTGTTTTGCAGGTTGTTGCATACGGTCAGGCCCTTTCGCTGTGCCAGCGCCTGGATCGCCCGGGCGTCGGGGAGGCTCATGGCGATGGGCTTTTCGATGATCACGTGGGCCCCGGCCTCCAGGCAGTCCAGGGCCATGGCCGCGTGCAGGCCGCTGGGCGTGGCGATGGCGCACAGCGCCGGCTTCACCCGCGCGAGCATATCCCGGTAGTCCCCGTAGACCGGGACGTCGTCGAGCTGCGCGCGGCCCAGGTTCTCCGCGAGGCTGCGCGGGTCAATGTCGCACAGCCCGGCGATTTCCAGATTGTTTTCTTTTGCCGCGCGTATGTGCTCGGGCGAGACCCGCCCGCAGCCGATCAGGCAATATCGCATTTAATGCCCTCCTCGTAAAACACGAGTAATGTGCCCTGTGCAAGAGAGATTGTGCCCTCGCCCGCAACGCCCTCGCCCACGAGGACGTTGCTCACCCCCAGGGGGGTGTCGTCCAATAGAATCGCGTTATCGAGGGGGTATTCCAGCCCGCGGATGGTCACGCCGGCCGCCTGCCCTCCGCAGGCAAAAACTGAAACCGTGCCATGGCCCCTCAATCGCAGAGCAGTGTTATCAATGACGGCCGTGGCGATGAAGCCCCCGCAGAGCATTTGCGCAAAAACGCCCCTGCGCGCGGCCTTCACCAGCAGCTGAATGTTCCCCACGGCGTGATCCGGCCTGCCGCCCCACGCCCCTGTGATGATAACATGCCTGTACTCCAGCGCGATTGCCCTGTCCAGGGCCAGGGAGAGGTCGGTGTCGTCCTTTGCGCGGGGGTATGCTTCGCGGGGGACGCCCGCGGGGATCGCCTCCAGGGAATCGAAGTCGCCTATCGCCAGATCGGCCCGCAGGCCCCAGCGCAGCAGGTGCGCCAGCCCGCCGTCGGCGGCGATGAGGAAGTCGCCGGGCCGGGGGGCAATCCTCTCCGCCCCGGGGGCCGCGCCCGCGATGTAGCACACAGCCATGTGAACGCTCCTTTACATATACTATCTTACCACAGCGCGGGGGAAATGTCAAGGCGGAATCTGATGGGGGGCACGACAAACGCATGAACATATTCCGCCGCCACAGACGTGGCTAGCCCGGTTTTTTTGCATCACATCAACAGAACACGCTCGAGATGTTTTTCGGGGTTCGTGCCGATAGCAAAACGTTTT
>Ga0123353_10000551_pt1 | contig 46124 bp, 49 predicted proteins | sample TergutLab28metaG_3_FD_92763 | JGI IMG/M metagenome (GOLD analysis project Ga0123353, IMG submission 92763) | Labiotermes labralis P3 segment gut microbial communities from Petit-Saut dam, French Guiana - Lab288 P3 | ecosystem: Host-associated > Arthropoda: Insects > Digestive system > Gut ... | reverse complement strand
GCATATTTACGGCAGGATGCTTTGAAAGCGACGGCGGCGGCTTTGTGTTTAAGTACGACATTCCGTCAAACCCGCATACGCTTGACCCGCAGACCGCAAACTGCCGCGTTTCCGCGCTGCTGATTGCAAACTTGTATGACGGGCTTCTGCGTATTGAAACCGGCGGCAGAATAACTGCAAACGTCGCTGCGGAATATATTGTTTCTGAAGACGGCCTGACTTACACATTCTTGCTGCGCGACGACGTTTATTGGTACTATGACGGCGACTATTCCGTACGGTGTACGGCTTATGACTTTGTTTTTGCGTTCCGGCGTCTGTTCAATCCTGCGATTAAATCAGAAAACGCGCATCAGTTCTACAGCATAAAAAACTCGCGCGAAGTTCACAACGGAGAAATCCCGTATCCTGACGCAGTGGGCGTTGAAGCTATGGGCGAGTTTGAGCTTGTAATCACGCTCGAGCATCCGAACCCGCTGCTGCCCTTGCTGCTTACAACAACACCCGCAATGCCGTGCAGCGAGGAGCTTTTTGAAAAGACAGCGGGGCGTTACGGGTTAAATGCGAACAGCATACCGTCCAACGGCGCGTTTTATATAACACACTGGAACTATGACCCGTTCAGCCGCAGCAGCGAGAATAACATCATAATAATGCGCCGCAATGAGAAGAATAGCGAAACGAGCGCAGTTTATCCCCGCGGGCTTAACTTCTTTATAAATTATGAAGACCCGCTCGGGCATTTCACGGAGGGAACGACACATTCGTTGATTGCGGAGGGAGCGGCGGCGGAAGCTTTAATGGCACGGGATTATCCTTACGACGCATATGAAAACTCGGTTTGGGGGATTACGTTTAATACAGGAGGTATTTTCAGGCATGCCGATTTACGTACTGCGCTTGCGGCAGGTTTCGACCGCAATGAAATTAGTGTCAGTGACTTCGGCTTCCGTGAAGCCCGCGAAATCATACCTGTTTTTACGAACATTGCGGGGCTGCCGTATTACACGGCGAGGGCTGAAATGCATGGTTCACCGTATATTAAATTTGACCCCGATGAAGCTTTGGCCTCTTATGAACGCGGCAGGATTTCCGCAGGGCATGATAATCTGACGGGGCTCCGCGTGATTATTCCGGCGGGTGAGGAAAGCGCGGTTTTCGGATATTTAAGCAGGATTTTACAGGAATGGCAGAAGAATCTCGGCTTCTTCTGCACTATTGAAACGCTTTCGGCGGGTGAATTCGACCGTGCGCTCGGCAGTGGCGGCTACGATATTGCAATGATGAAGCTCACAGGCGAGTATAACAGCCCTGATGCCTATTTGGGCAGGTTCACGCTCGGCAGCGATTTCAACCGGCTTTTGGAGGAGGCGGGGCGCACTGCGAATATATCAGAAGCCGCATGGCTTTACGAGCAGGCGGAGGAAACGCTGCTAACGCAGGCGGTTTTCATTCCCGTATGCTTCCAGACAGAGATGTTTTTCTATGATAAAAGGAGCGAAGGCTTGATTTATAACCCATTCACGGGGGCGGTAATATTTAGGGAGGGGAAGTATTTTTAAGTAATAAAAGCTGTTGACAAGACAACAGATTCATGTTATAATGAAATCACGTATCAAAACGCAAAGCGTTTGGCATCCGCTTTGCGGATGGTTTCGGCAAAGCCGAAACGGTGATTTTATTTCAACAATAATTAAGCGCGTTCGCGCCGTCGGCGGTTTTACCGCCGCAATTGCCGCAGGCGATTGGAATTATGTTATAATGAATACAGTTGTAGTTTATATAAAGGGGAATTGGTTAAATGAGAGTATTGTCACAATCGGAAATAGATAATATATTAGCAGAACTTTTGGCCAATCCGTCAGTTTTACCCGACGGAGAAGCGGAGCAAGGGAAAACCGATAAAAATGAAATTAATAAAGCCGTTAATTCGTAAGGCAAACTATTATGAAACCGACCAGATGGGAATCATTCACCACTCTAACTATATCCGATGGTTTGAGGAAGCACGTGTTGATTTCATGGAGCAGGTGGGCTTCGGGTATGATAAGTCGGTGTTAAAAGGCATCGACTTCGCTTTGACGGGGCTCTCCTGCGAATATAAGTCCATGGTGCGTTTCGGGGAAACCGTGCAGATAAAAGCAAGCATAACCGCACTCACAAACGCGCGCATGTACGTTACTTATGAGGTCCGGGATTATAAAACCGGCGAACTTCACACAACAGGGGAAACGCGGCATTGCTTTTGGGACTCGGAGAGGAAACGCCCCGTGTCGCTTAAAAAGGCACTGCCGGAGCTATATAATTTATTCAAAAACACAATGGTATAAGCGAAAGGAGCAGTAAGATGGCTTATGAAACAAAGGTAATATTAACTTTATTAGCTGAAAGGACTGCAAACGCGGAAACAGTCAAAGAAGTTTATGAAGTTATCAGAATAGCCGCGACTGTAGAAGGGATGCAGCTACCCCCTATGGAGGAACTTAGAAATAAAAATAAATCGGGCGAGGGTTAACCCCTCGCCCTCTTATTTTAATGCCTCTCCCTAACCTTTATATGCACGTCACGAAGCTGCTGCTCCGTCACCTCCAACGGCGCGCCGAGCAGTAAATCCTGCGCGTTGCCGTTGAGGGGGAACGCGATAACCTCCCGCACGCTGTCCTCGCCGAGCATAAGCATGAGAAGCCTGTCCACGCCGTAAGCCATGCCCGCGTGCGGAGGCGCTCCGAACTTGAACGCGCCGTAGAGCGCGCCGAAACGGCTCTTTAGGTCTTCTTCAGTGTAACCCGATATTTCAAAAGCTTTGACCATGATTTCGTTGCTGTGGTTACGTACCGCACCGGAAGCGAGCTCCACGCCGTTAATCACCACGTCGTACTGGTAAGCGAGTACTTTAAACGGGTCGCCGGAGAGAGTTTCAAGCCCGCCCTGCGGCATCGAGAACGGATTGTGAGAAAACATGGGCTTGCCGTGCTCGTCCTCCTCGTACATAGGGAAGTCATAAATCCAACAGATTTCAAAACGTTTACTGTCAATAAGTTCAAGCCGATTACCGAGTTCAACTCGAATCTGTCCCGAATAACTCGCGGCGTTTTTTGCGGTATCTGCAATAAAATACAATACATCGCCGGGCTGCAATTCCGCTCGGGTTTTAAGCTCCGTGCGCACTTCATCAGTTATGAATTTATCAATCGGCCCCTTAAAGCTCGTGTCTTCCTGAACCTCAACATAGCCGAGCCCGCCCATTCCGATGGACAGCGCGAACTCCTCCATGCTCTTGAAGAAAGACTTGGACTTCGCCGCCATGCCGGGCACGCGTATACCGCGGACTGTCTTGCCTGCGAACGGCTTAAAGTCGCTGCCGGCGAACAAATCCGACAGCTCTATTATAAACAGCGGATTACGTAAATCCGGCTTGTCCGTGCCGTACTTGAGCATAGCTTCCGCGTAGGTCAAGCGCGGATAAGGGGCGGGGTTAGCAGTAATATTAAACTTTTCGAGCGTCTTGCCGAGCACTTCCTCACCTGCATTGAAGACGTCATCCTGCTCGGCAAACGCCATCTCCATATCAAGCTGATAAAACTCGCCCGCCGTGCGGTCAGCGCGGGCGTCCTCGTCACGGAAGCAGGGAGCAATCTGAAAATAGCGGTCAAACCCGCTTATCATGTACAGCTGCTTGAAAATTTGCGGCGCCTGCGGAAGCGCATAGAACTTGCCGTGATGCCGTCTGCTCGGCACAAGGAAGTCCCGCGCGCCCTCGGGCGAAGAAGCCGATAATACCGGCGTATTGAGCTCCAAAAATCCCATTTCGTTCATAATTTGCCGCATATATGAAATAACCTCGCTGCGGTAAACAATTGCCTTATGCACGTCGCAGTTACGCAAATCCAAAAAGCGGTAACGCAGACGAAGCTCCTCGTTGGTTGATTTGGAGTCGGTGATTTCAAAAGGCAGGTTCTCGCTGATATTTCCAAGGATTTCCAAGGTTTTCGCTTTGATTTCAATAGTACCCGTGATGATTTTTTTGTTGACGGTTTCCTCGGCGCGCTTGATTACCTCGCCGCCGATACTGACGCAGCACTCGCGGTGAATCCCGTCGAGCAGTTTTGCACTGTCCTGAAACGTAATCTGAACAACGCCGTAATGGTCGCGCAAATCCACGAACAGGATTCCGCCGTGGTCGCGGATGTTTTCTACCCAACCGGAGGTGCGGACGCTCTCCCCGATGTTATTTTCGCAGAGCATGGCGGTGGTGTGTGTGCGGTATTTGTTAGCAGTGAATTGCATAGTTCTAATTGTCCTTTTCTGTTATTATTTTATTTAATCAAGCTAATAAACCTAAAATGATTAAAATTATTGAGAGCAAAATATAACCTGCCGATAATAATAAACCTGCAATAGCCTTCCCTGTCGGTTTTTTTATAATTGCTATTATACCCAGTACAGTACCGGCAACACTGAAAGGAAAACCTATAGCGGCTATAAGCATGGCGGTTGAAATTATAACAAAGAGCTCTGCTAATAAGTCAAAAATAAAGATTCCGAATAATATATAAAATATATAGAATACACCTAAATCGTCTGATGTGCTTAAATCTGCATTTGATAATGCGATGATGACATATAAAGCAGATGAAATCAAACTGAGTAAGGTTATTATTCCGAATATTAACGATAAAGTTGATGAAATTTTATTATCGTTTTTCATGGTTACACTTTCAATTTTTTCTCCAGCGTTTCCTTTATAATCGCCGGGGTTGCCTTACCTTTCAGTTCTTTGCTTGCCTGTCCCATAAGGAAGCCGAAAACTTTCTGCTCGCCCGCGCGGTACTGCGCAACAGGGTTCGGGTTGTTTTTGATTACCTCGTCAATTACGCTCTCGACAAGTCCTAAATCCTCGCTGATGAACAAGCCCATTTCATCGCAGATGTCTTTGGGTGAAGATGAAATACTGCCGCCGGCGGCTCGCCGGTCTATCATAGCTCGCAGAACGTCTTTCATATCGCCGCGGTTTATTTTATCTGTATAGCCATATTTAATTAACAGCCCGAAATCGGCGGCAGAGAAGGGAAGCGAATCAAGCTCTATTTCGCCGAGATTCACACGGCGCAGAAGCTCGGTCAGTGTGAATGCGCAGACGGCTTTAGGATTGTTATATTCTTTCAGCGCAGATTCAAAGAAATTACTTAAAACTTTGTTTGCAGTGAGAATTTCCGCATCGCCGGCGGTAATGCCGTACTCGTCTGTGTACCGCGCATAACGCTTCTCGGGCATCTCGGGAATAGTCGCGATAATGGCTTTAATCTCGCTGTCCGTCAGCACAAGCGCAGGTATATCCGGGTCGGGGAAATAGCGGTAGTCATGGGCGTTTTCCTTGGTTCGCATTGCGTAGGTTTCGCCCGTCGCGTCATTAAAACGCCGCGTTTGCTGTACTAATGGCTGATTATTTTGAATCGCCTCGGTCTGACGGTATATCTCGTGTTCAATCGCCCGCGCAATCGAACGCACGGAATTAAGGTTCTTGATTTCAGCGCGGACGCCGAGTGGCGCGCCTTCGGGAGCGAGCGAAATATTAACATCACAGCGAAGCGCGCCCTGCTCCATCCTGCCGCTGCACACGTCTGCATATTGAAGCATGGAGCGGATTTTCTCAACAAAAGCGCAAGCTTCCTCTGCTGTATGCATATCCGGCTCGGTAACGATTTCAATAAGGCACATTCCGCCGCGGTTATAGTCGGCGAGACTGTATTTCGAGGACTGGTCATGGATTAACTTTCCCGCGTCTTCCTCAAGATGAATCTGTTTAATACGAACCTTTTTACCGTCCGTTTCAACGCTTCCGTTCGTGCAAACAGGCGCATTAAACTGCGAAATCTGATAAGCTTTGGGCAGGTCGGGGTAGAAGTAATTCTTCCTGTCCCAGCTTGTAAGGGGGGCAATCTCGCAGTTCATCACCGCCCCCGCTTTAATTATAAGCTCGACAGCTTTTTTGTTCAACATCGGCAGCGTTCCCGGGAACGCCGAGCACCCCGCGCAGCAACGGCTGTTCGGGCTGCCGCCGAATTCGGCGGAGCAGGAACAGAAAACTTTGGAAGCAGTCATAAGCTCCGCATGTATTTCAAGTCCGATGGTCGGAATCAATTTCATATTTTCATTAAGTCCTTTCTTCACTAAGAGAGAAATAAAGCAACGTTTTCCCGATTAGTTTATATTTGTTTTCCTTAAAACTGTCCAAATAATTCAGGGCTGAATATACGCTCAAAGCAGTCTGCCGCCTGCAGAATCACAGCTTCCCCGCACTTCCTGCCCGTGAGCGACATACCGACGGGAAGCCCGTTTGCTCTGTAGCCGCAGGTGGTCGTCACGCACGGCAGACCCGCAAGACTCGCTGAAACTGTGCAAAAGTCCGCAAGATGCCGCTTTGTTGATATATCCTTCTCGGACAAATCGGAAACTGTCGGGGTTAAAATAATATCGGCATTTTTGAAAATTTCATCATATTCAGCTTTGATTTTGCTGCGAAGCACATGGGCTTTCATAAAATAATCGTTGTAATTCTCGCCCGAAAGCACAAAATTTCCGAACATGATTCTGCGCTTTACCTCGCTTCCGAAGCCCCTGTTACGCGAGTCAACAATCTGCTCGGCGTAACCCGCGCCCTCGCCGCGCAGCCCGAAGTTTACGCCGTCGTAGCGCGCAAGGTTGCTTGCGGCTTCCGCGCTCCCGATTATGCAGAAAACCTGTGCGGCATATTCGGTCATCTCAACAGAAATATCAGTTAATTCCGCGCCTTGCTTTTCAAGCGTTTTCGCGGCTTCAAGGACTGCGGCTTTAACTTCATCGGATACATTATCGCTGAAAAACTCTTTAGGAACGGCGATTCTAAGCCCCTTAACGCCTTTATTGATTCCGGAGGTAAAATCTTCACTGTCGGGATTACCGAAAGAGGTCGCGTCGCGCTCATCGCGAGCAGAAATCGTGTTTAATATAATAGCACAATCCTCAGCAGTCTTAGCAATCGGCCCGATTTGGTCAAGCGAGCTTGCGAAAGCCGCCAATCCATAGCGAGAAATCCGCCCGTAAGTGGGACGAAGCCCCGTCAGCCCGTAGAAAGCCGCGGCACGGCGAATTGCGCCGCCTGTATCAGTACCGAGCGAATACGGCGCAAAGCCCGAGCTTACCGCCACACCCGACCGCGGCGAGCCGCCGAGGCTGAATTCATCTATAGCCGCCTTTCCGAGCAGCACACAGCCTGCATTTTTAAGCAGTTCGATAACTCCCGCGTCATAAGGCGGGATAAAACCGGCAAGCATTTTTGAGCCGCAGGCGGTGATTATGCCCTCGGTCATGATGTTGTCGTTCACGGCGGCGGGGATTCCCGTAAGCGCGCCGCTGCTGCCCTTGTCAATGCACAACTGCGCTTTTTTAGCAGCTGCGAGTGCCTCGTCGTCCGTGATGAGAGCGAGAGCCTTTAAGTCGGGGTTCATAGCATGCGATACTTCCAAAAACTCGGCGCAAAGCTCCTGCGCGCTGATTTCGCGGCGGTCGAGCCGCGTACGCAGGCTTTTTACTGTTTCTTGCATTATGTCAAACATATTGTCACTATTCCTTTCCGGCATATACGAGCCATGGAAATTCATATACCAAAGCGTCAGATTTTATTATTAATTTTAGTCTTCATTCCATCATTTTTGGGATTACGTAACAGTCGAAAAGCGGCTCCGTATTGGCGAGCAGCTTCTCCGGCGGGAGGGAGGGCAAAGCTGTATCCTCACGCAAATCACCGAGCGAAACGCTGTTCATCTCAATAGCGCTGCTCATATCACAGCTAATACTTTTAATGTCGGCGAACTCAATCAATGAATCCAGCCGCTCCCTGAAGCCTGCTGCTTCATCATCGGTGAAAGAGAGCTGCGAAGCTTCACATAAAAGCTTAAAGGTCGAGGTTTCCATAATTATGCCTCCTAACTATTAGTTAATATTATCCATATGAAAAAAATTATAACATATCTCTATCAATAAGTCAATAAAAATTCGACTTGACAAAAATCTCAAGCCGTAGTATAATAAAAAAGTTGATTTCAGAGGCATACGCCTCTTTAAATATAACTCCCGAGGCGTAGCTCAGTTTGGTAGAGTGCTTGGTTTGGGACCAAGATGCCGCAGGTTCGAGTCCTGTCGCCTCGAGTCGAGAGCCCCGACACGCAATATCTCTGCGGATTTAAAGATTCTCAAAGATTTGTATGTTACAGTTCGTATTCAGAGCAGTGTGCTCGGGTCGAGAGCCCCGGCACGCAGTATCCCTGCGGCTTTAAAGATTCTCAAAGATTTGTATGTTACAGTTCGTATTCAGAGCAGTGTGCCCGAGCAGCATGACGCTGCATGCGATATGTCCGGCTTCCTTTAGTTAGGGAGCCGTTCTTTTATTAATTTGCATAATATCTTTTAACCTGCTCTGCAATACTGTGCAGCACTTCAGGCTCGCGCACAGGGCGCAGAGAAACGCTTTCAAGCAGCTCCGTGAACGATTTATCCTGCGTCTGCCGAATCATGTTCAGATAAATATCTGCAGCGGCGCCGGCATCCTCTGCAGCAATCTCCCAAAGCTGCATGGCGGCGATTGAGCTGGTAACGTAGCTCACGGTATAAAACGGCAGGTAGAAGAAGTGTGAAATCCGCAGCCAGTCGTGATACGGAACATTCGCATCAAGCGGCATACCCATAAAATCGTCCTCAAAACCGTACTCCAGGAAAAGCTGTGCGTACAGAATCCCCAGCGTGTCTGCGCTGACATCCTCAAGTTCAAATGCACGCAGCTGGAATTCCTCGAACATACTTTGGACTATTATCGCGTTATAAACCGAATTAAACATAATAAAACGCTGAGCTACAACGGGTTCGTCTGTAAAAGCGGAGTAGTACTCACGCAAAAGAACAGCTATGCCCTCCGCGTAAAATTCACTGGCATCAAGGTCAAGAATACCATAATCAAAGTTATCGGGAGCAAGTCGGAGCCAGTCGTTGTAAAAGTGACCGAATTCGTGCAGAATGGTGTAAACCCCCGAAAAATCATGGTTCCAGTAGGTATAAATAAACGGGGTATCGTATGCGTACAGGTTAACCATGTATCCGGAAACTGATTTCTCCGGCAGCGGCTCAAAATCATAAACTCCGTACCTAATCATAAAATCCCATACCCCGGCAAGCTCTTCGTCCAGCCCGCCGAGCACTTCCGGCATAACTTCCATTACCGCTTTCAGTTTAAACACACCCGGGTTTTCCTCATACCCTGTGAGCAGGGGAGTGAGCGGTACTAAATACTTTTTTATATTATTAAACATAATCCGTGCATCATCAGGGCTGTAGTCGCGGTTAAACTGCAGGAGGTAAAGCATTTCCGCAGCACAGTCAAAACCCAGCTCATAAGCCATCAGTTTATAAAGCTCAATAATTCGTGCATACATTTCAACATATAGGGATAAATACTGCTCCAGATATTTTTCCATCAGGAAATCCATGCCAAGCCACTGCGCGTAAAGAACATCGTTATAAGTCAGCTCGTATCTTTCATAATCAACAGCGAGCGAAAAAAACATCGCTTCGTAGTCAATATAAAGGTCGGCAAGCTCTTTTTTGTAATCCGTCACCGACTCACATTCAAACAGAAGACTGCGCAGCAGCGAAGCATAGTAATGCTCACCTGCATGTTTACGGTACTCCCCGGCGAATACTCCCTCTGTTAATTCACGGTTGAATTGTGCAATCGCAAGTTTAATATCTATATCAGCTTCTCTCATGAACCGATATTCAATCTCATAATAATCGTCAAACATATCGAGGTCATTCCGAATTAAAGCCAGAGAGTTCATTGTATAAAAGTGCTCCGCCGCCTCGTGCAGCTGCAGCTCCAAAAGCAGCACTGTGTCGAAATCGGGAGCCGACTTCAGCTCCTCGGTCAGCCCGCGGATTGATTCAAGAATTTCATTGACATCGGGGCGCTCATAAACCATATCATTAAAATGAACTGTACGGCGGTGTTCATGTTGCAGCGTGCTCGCAGCTGCGAGCGTGGCTTCTTCTGTTACAGTACCCGGCCTTTCCCGCTCGAGGACAGGTTTTTCGCGGGCTTTGCCGGCGCATGACGTTAAAAATAAAACCATAATTAAAAGAACAGTAAACAATTTATTTTTCATGTCTTCACCGCCTTAATTAAAACTTGTGAACTTATCCCCGCAATCCGTTTGGAGAGCGGGGATAAGTTTTAATAATTATATTGTTCTGAATATAAACCGCAACACGCAAAACCATGCAAACCATTATGACGGCATTGATTTTATATACGGCAGCTCGTCGCTTGGGCTATCAGGATTTGAACCTGAGAATGCCAGAGTCAAAGTCTGGTGCCTTACCGCTTGGCGATAGCCCAGCATTTTCATGAACCAAATTAGTATAGCACAGAAATTTTGATTTGTCAACTATTTTTTGCAGTACAGCACTTGACTAAAATCCCATTTTATGGTATCATAAAAAAATATAAAGATAATTCGCACAAATCAGAGGATAATAAATAATGAAAATAAAATCTTGTATTAAAAAAACCTTCATACCTCGGCAGTGTCGGAAAGAGGTAGGATGAAGTTTGAAATAAACGGCACTGAATCGGGGAAAATGAGACTTTTCATTCTTCGTTGGTGTTGAAAGGACATAATGAAAAATGATAGAATTTAAGGAAGTTGAGCTTTCAGATAAAAAGTGGGCAAGAGAGCTCTTGTCATATTCGGGTTACCGCGGCTGTGAATATACGTTCGGCAATAATTTTCTGTGGAAATGCGTTTTTTATACAAAAATCGCACGTTATAAGGATTTCTACCTGATTAAAAGCGGGAATGGCGGATACTTTTTCCCTGCCGGCAGGGGCGACTTCCGTGAAGCTGTTGAAGTTCTCCGTGAAGATGCCGCTAAAGACGGCGAGGCACTTCGCTTCGTCACTATGAACAAAGCATCGATGCAATGGCTTAATGAAAACTACCCGGATGAATTTGAATTCTGTACTGACCGCGCTTTTTGCGATTATATTTATAATTTTACCGACTTGTCGGAGCTTAAAGGCAAGAAGTATCACTCAAAAAGGAATTTCATAAACAGATTTCGCATGAACAATTGGTGCTACGAGCCGATAACCCCGAAGAATATCTGCGAGTGCGCCTGCATGAATGAGCGCTGGTTAAAAGAGTGTGAAACGGCGGCAAACTCAACCGGCGACAAAAGCCTGGTCCGCGAGAACTGTGTGGTCAATACAGGACTGGAGCACTTCTTTGATTTAGATTTTACCGGCGGGCTGCTTAGAATAGACGGCGAAGTTGTAGCTTTTACTTTCGGAGAGCCGGTGAACTGCGATACCTTTGTGGTGCACGCCGAGAAAGCTTTTGCGAGAATACCCGGCGCTTATCCCGCCATTAACAATGAATTTGTCAATCATGCCTGTGTAAACTATGACTATATCAACCGCGAAGAGGACATGGGGCTCGAAAACCTGCGAAAAGCAAAGCTTTCGTATCATCCGGTTTTTTTGGAAGAAAAGTTTAAAGCAGTTAATAAATCTTGTATATAAAAGAAAGGAATTGTAAATCATGACTAAATCAATTATGTTTGTAGGAGTAGGAGGGCAGGGGACGCTGCTCGCTTCGAGGATTATAGGGCACGTGGTGCTCGCGGAGGGTTTTGATGCAAAGGTGAGCGAGGTTCACGGCATGAGCCAGAGAGGCGGCTCTGTTTCTACTTACGTCAAGTACGGCAAGGAGGTTCACTCGCCCATCGTAGACAAAGGTGAGGCTGATATTATCGTCGCGTTTGAACTCATGGAAGCCGCGCGCTGGGTGAGCTATGTCAAAGAGGGCGGGCTCATGATTATTAACACGCAAAAGCTTGAACCCATGCCCGTAATCACGGGCGCGGCGGAGTATAACGAGGATATTATCGGTAAAATCAAGAGCGTCGGAATCGACTCGATTGTCTTAAACGCGCTTGAGCTCGCCGAGCAGGCGGGCAGCGCGCGCTCGGTAAACGTAGTCATGATGGGCGCGTTGTCAAATAAGCTTGAGTTTGACGTTTCACGCTGGGAAGCCGCAATACGCGAATGTGCACCGGCTGCCGCGGTTGACGTGAACCTAAAGGCGTTTGAGCTTGGGAGAAAAGCATAGAAGCGGAGGTGTATAGTTTGAAAATAAACACAACTGACCCGGGGAAATGTTGTTTTCACTGTTCGTTTGTGAAGAAAGGACTTAATGGAAATAACAATGAAATTTCAAGATATAAAAGCAAAATTAATTTCTCTCTTTGAACAAAAGAAGTTAGACGGGAAAATGGGAACTGAATGGGGATTTAACAATGAAATCGACAGAAATGTCAAGAGAATCGGATACTCTGTAAACTTAACACCGGAAACAATTGAAGAAGCGGTAAAATATAATGTAGATTTTATCATTACGCATCATGATGCCTGGTTTTTTGTTTTCGGAATGAAAGAGCAATGTCAATTACTTTTAAAAGAAAATAATATCGCGCACGCTTTTTTTCATTCGCCGCTTGACGACGCCGATTTCGGCACAAGCTCGTCCCTTGCAAATGCCTTAAACTTAAAAAACTGCAATAAAGCCGTTCCTTATGAAGAAGTATATTTTATGGGCGTAATAGGCGAGTTGGATAATCAAGTTGATTTTGAGCAATTTTCCGAAAAACTGTCAGATATTCTCGGCGAACCGATTAGAGCATTTAAAAATAATAAAAATCCTGTAAGTAAAATATGCGTTGTAACAGGCGCCGGCAATATGTCTAATGATATAAAAGCCGCCGTTGACAGCGGCTGCGATACATACATAACGGGCGAATACGGCTTGTATTCACAGCAGTATTCAAAATTCGCGGGAATAAACCTTATGATAGGGAGTCATACCAATACAGAGATTTTTGGTGTTGCCCAACTGGTAAAAATTCTAACTGAAAATACGAATGTTGAAATTGTAAGGCTGCCGGAAGAAAATTATTAAATCTATTTAACATATTAAGGAATCCAACCATGAACTATTACATGAAAGAAATCGAATGTGCGCCGCGCCATGAAATAGAGGCGCTGCAGTCGTTTCACTTATCGCAGCAAATCCGGCACGCTTATAAAAACGTTGCGCCTTACCGCGATAAAATGAACAAAGCGGACGTGAAGCCGGAGGATATAAAATCCATTGCGGACTTAAAAAAATTGCCGTTCACGACCAAGCAGGACTTGCGCGACAACTACCCCTACGGTATGTTTGCCGTGCCCTTGAGCGAGGTCGTACGGATTCATGCGTCAAGCGGCACAACAGGCAAGCAGACCGTCGTCGGGCACACACAAAGGGATATTGATATCTGGGCGGAGTGTGCGGCTCGTTCGCTGGTGAGCGTGGGCGGTTCGCGTGAGGATTTTGTGCATGTTTCCTACGGTTACGGTCTTTTCACCGGCGGGCTCGGCATGCATTACGGTGCTGAGAAACTCGGCGCGGTGACAATTCCCGCATCGGCAGGAAATTCCATGCGCCAGCTCGAAATGTTCCGCGATTTTGGCTCGACCATAGTCTGCATGACGCCGTCCTATGCTATCAGCCTGATTGAGCTCATGAACGAAAACGGCTTCAGCAAGGACGATTTCAAGCTTAAATCGGGAGTCTTCGGCGCAGAGCCGTGGTCGGAGGAAATGCGCCGCGAAATAGAAAGCGGGCTCGGGATTAAAGCCTACGATATTTTCGGGCTTTCAGAGATGATGGGGCCTTCTGTGTCGTGCGAGTGTGTTTATCAGTGCGGTATGCACATCTGCGAAGACCACTTTATACCCGAAATAATCGACCCCGACACGCTTCAGCCGCTGCCCGAAGGCACGCAGGGCGAGCTTGTATTTTCATGTATCACAAAGGAAGCGATGCCGCTCATTCGCTACAGGACGCGCGATATTGCAACGCTCGTTTATGACAAGTGCGAGTGCGGCAGGACTTTAGCTCGTATGCTGAAGCCGCAGGGACGTACCGACGATATGCTTATTATACGCGGCGTAAACGTCTTCCCGTCGCAGATTGAGGCCGCGCTGCTCGGCTTCGACAACAGGGCGACAAACTATCTGCTCGTGGTTGACAGAGTGAATAATTCTGACACACTCGAGGTACAGATAGAAACACCCGCGGAAATAGTCGGAAGCATAGCCGACCTGCAGGTTTATGAAAAGAAAGCAAAATCCGTAATAGACTCGGCAATAGGCGTAGGCGTGACGATTAAACTTAAAGAGCCCAAATCGCTTGACCGCTCGACGGGCAAGGCGGTTCGTGTTGTGGATAACAGGAAGATTAAAAATAAATTCGGGAGTTAATAAGGTTTTATGTAAATATTACAGAATCGGGGTAAACGGTGTTTTCATGCCGGTTTTGTAAAGAAAGGGCTTAATTAAGAATATGCTTCAACAAATATCGGTTTTCGTTGAGAATAAATCGGGCAGATTATGCGCGATTGTGGAGGTTTTAAACAAGGCTCGGATAAACATACGCGCGATGAATATAGCCGACACCGCTGATTACGGCATTGTGCGGCTGATTGTCAACGACACCGGAAACGCGCTTAAAGCCTTGAGCGCGGGAAACTTCACCGCAAAAGTTTTCGATGTGATTGCGTTTACGATTCCCGATAAGTTCGGTGCACTTTATGAAGTAATTAAACTGCTCGGCGACAACGGAATAAACATTGAGTATTCCTACTCGCTCATCGGCAAGAACCAAAGCGAGGCAGGTATAGCGGTTTATATTAAGGACGCGCAAAAGGCTGCTGAGGCAGGCAAAATATTAAAAAAGGCGGGCGTAAATCTCATCACTCCCGAAGATTTAATATGAGTTTATTTAATCCGATTGGAACAGGGTTAAACATGGGTTTGATAAATCGGATTAGAACAGGGATTTAACATGATTTTGATTAATCGGATTATAACAAAGGATTTTACATGATGATTAACTGGAACAAAGCCGAAATCTTCGCTTCCTATGGGCAGTTTCCACAGATACCCGCGGCAGATGAGGACAGGGCGGAGGTCGCCTTTTCCGGGCGCAGTAACGTCGGGAAGTCGTCGCTTATCAACAAGCTGCTGAACCGCAAGTCACTTGCCCGCGTAAGCTCAAAGCCGGGAAAAACAGTCACGATTAACTTTTTCACGACCGGCTGGCTCAAATCAGACAGCACGCCGTCGCCGCGCGGGATTTTCATTGTAGACCTGCCCGGTTACGGATATGCGAAGACAGCAAAGTCAGAAAAAGAGCGCTTCGGCGAGCTAACTGAGCAGTATTTGAAATCAGGCAGGGTGAAGCTTTTGGTACAGCTGATTGATTTTCGGCATCCGCCCACGGAAGATGATTTATTAATGCTTTCGTTTTTAAAGCAGAAAGAAATTCCATTTGTAATTGCGCTCACAAAAGCGGATAAACTAAGAAAAAAGCAGCGTGAACAGCGACGTGCTGCTCTAAAAAACGAAATACCTTTCAATGATATCGAAATTATCGAATTCTCTGCCGAAAAAGGCGAGGGTGTAACAGAACTGCGAAAATTTATTGAAGCAAAAGCTATATAAGTAGATTGCGATGCTTTTCATTTATAAATTAGTTTTGAAAGGCAAAAGCTTATGAATAAATTGCACTGAATCGGGGAAAACGATACTTTTCATTTATAGATTAGTTTTGAAAGGACATATTAAAATATGAACAAACGTGAACAGCGCGCCGAGCAAAGAAGAATTGACGAGGAAAGAAGAAGAAAGCAAATCGCGAGAAACTGGATTATAGGCGGGGTTTCGCTTGTTCTCGCTATTTTGTTTTACAGCTTCGGCGATACTATATTTAATTTTTCATAAATGTTGTTTTCATGATTCATTTATGAAGAAAGGACTTAATGAAAATAAGCATGAAAATATATAATACAATGTCCCGCATAAAAGAAGAATTAAAACCTGTAAATGGCGATACAGTGCATATCTATGCCTGCGGGCCCACGGTTTACAACCTGTTCCACATAGGTAACGCGCGTCCTCTCTGCGTGTTTGATGTGCTGCGCCGATACTTGAAATACCGCGGTTATAAAGTAAGATATGTTCAGAATTTTACCGATGTTGACGATAAGATTATCAAGAAAGCTGCCGACCTTGGCACATCTGCGCTTGAAGTGTCCGAGAATGCAATAAAAGATTATTTCATAGATTCTAAGGGGCTTAACATCTCCGAAGCCGACCTTCACCCTAAAGTCACCGAAAACATGAATATAATCATCGGAATTATAAAAACGCTGATTGACAAAGGCTTCGCATATGAAGCGAACGGCGATGTATATTTCGAGGCGGAGAGGTTTGCTGAGTACGGGAAGCTATCCAAAATGCCGCTCGAGGAGCTGCGCGCGGGGGCGAGCGAACGTGTAAGTGAGTCGGATTTGAAACGTGACCCGATGGACTTTGCACTCTGGAAAGCAGCAAAAGAGGGCGAAGTTTTCTGGGAATCGCCTTTTGGGAATGGCAGACCCGGCTGGCACATCGAGTGCTCGGCAATGGTGCGCGAGTATCTCGGCGATACGATTGACATTCACGGCGGCGGCACAGACCTTATTTTCCCGCATCACGAGAATGAAATCGCACAAAGCGAGGCGGCGACAGGGAAGCCGCTGGCTTCAATTTGGATGCACAACGAAATGGTGAATGTCGTTACGAACGGCAGCGGCGCTCAAAAGATGGCGAAGTCGGCGGGAAATTTTTTCACAGTACGAAATGCCGCCGGGATTTATGGATATGAACCCATTCGTTTTATGCTGATTGCCGCGCATTACCGCAGCAAACTGACCTACAGCGAAGAGGTAATTAAAAGCGCGCAGGCGTCTTTAGAACGGCTTTACAATTGCAAAAACGCAATCGAACGCGCACTCGGAACGAAAACAGGCGAAAACGTAAATGAAAGCGTCGCGGCGCTTATAAACACGCATAAAAACCGATTTACCGAAGCCATGGACGACGACTTGAACACTGCCGATGCGCTCGCTGTTGTTTTCGAGCTCACGCGGGAGATTAACAAAACGCTTTCGGGCGAAGCGACCACAAAAGCCGATATAGTAGCGCTTCATACGATATTTAATGAATTTACTAATATTTTAGGGCTGCTCTACACAAAAGCAGACGAGATTCCGGCAGAGGTGCTTGAGCTCGCCGAAAAGCGTACTGAGGCAAGAAAAGAAAAGAATTTCGCGCTTGCAGACCAAATCAGAGAGAGAATTGCAAACCTGGGCTATACTATTGAGGAATCCCGGCAGGGCATTGTAATTAAGAAAACTTAACAATTAAGATTTTAAGTTTGAGAATAAAGCAATTGAATCGGGAAAGCAATGATTTTTTTGTGAAGAAAGGGCTTAATAAAGTATAAATGAGAAGAATTTTTCCGGTAATGCTAATAATCGCAGTGCTTTTAGGCGGCTGCTTTTTCTACGATATGCCGCGCAATCCCGTGTGGGATTATAATTATTCCGAGATGGATTTAGTTCAGCTCCAGCCGCCGCATGAAGGTCAGCCGATGATTACGGTTCACACCGCGTACGGTGAAATTACGGCAATGCTTTTCCCGGAGCACGCGCCCAATACAGTCGCGAACTTCATTGAAAGAATCGAAGACGGTTTTTACGAGAATAAGCCGGTCGTAGCTCTTATAAAAGGTGAAATTCTTTTTACCGGCGCGTATGATGAAGAGGGGCATCAGGGCATGACCAATGACGGAAAGTTAATCGAGAACGAATACTCGGTGGATTTGTGGCCGTTTAAGGGCTCTATGCTTGCTTTTTCCGGCAGACAGGGCTTCGGGGACAGCAGGTTCTGGTTAATAGGAGGCGTTCCTTTAAGCGATGAAAACGCCGATGCGATGCGCAACACAGTCCGCTCTGACGAAACAAAGCTGTTCCCAGAGGAGTTGATTACAGCCTTAGATGAGCATGAGAGCTTGCCCGGTGCGATGGGAATGTACACGATTTTCGGACATATGACCGGCGGATTTGATGTTTTGGACAAGCTTCTTTCACTGCCTACCGAGGAAGAATCAAGCAGGCCGCTCGATGAAATATTAATTGAGAAGATTGTGCTTTGGGAATACAGCGAAAATTAAAAAGCATGAAAATAAATTGTAAAAAATCAATAAATGAAATTTTCATTTTGGTTTTATAATGTTTTGTAATGAAAGGACTTTATAAGCATGAAAAAATGTTTATTATGCTTTTTACTTGCTGCAGCATTGCTGCTTTCATCCTGCAAAAATGACGCGGCGAGCGGCTCTGTCGGGAATATATCAGATTTATCCGAGCCGGGGCCGGGCGACATTTACGCGGAAATAAAGTTTTTGGATTACAGCGAAAAAGTAGTTTTTAAGCTGTTTCCCGAGCTTGCCCCAGTTGCTGTCGAAGAATTTACCACAAGAGCGGAACGCGGGTTTTATAATGGCAGAAATATACACCGCGTAATTCCTGATTTTATTATTCAAGGCGGCTCGGTTGGGTTTGACGGAACCGAAGGCAATGTTGAACTGGGCGAATTATTCACTGTTGAATCCTCTCCGAACGCGCGGAATTTTTACGGTGCGTTCGCGCTGGTATCGGACGAGTTTATGTTTAATTACTGCCAGTTTTACGTGGTCGTTAATAAAAATCCTGTTGACATTGAAGCAGAAATTGAGGTCATCGAAAGTTATCTTGAAAGCGGAAGGGAGCTCACGCCCGAAGCGAGAACACGGCTGCAAATTAACCTTGACATAATGAAATCAATCCCGGAAAATATCAGACAGCAGTATCTTTCGCGCGGCGGCTTGCCGCACCTTGACGGAAGCGTTTCCGTTTTCGGGCAGCTGGTGTCGGGCGGCGCCGTGCTTGACGCCATCGCGTCTGTTTATGTCGCGGGCGGGAATCCGTCGGACGACGAGCTCGGGATTATGTCAAAGCCGGTTGAGGAGATTATCATCGAATATATAAAAATAATTAGAATACCGCCGCTTGAGGACGAAGAGGAAGAAGCGCAGGTGACGACTGCGAGAAGAACGGAAACACCACCGCCAAGCAATGACGGTTCTATCAGCATAGACTTGAACGAACCCGCGGGTGAACCGCCGGCAGAAATACCGTCTGCGGCGGAAGAAGCGGATGAAGTTGACGAGCCTGAGGAAAACTCCGTCGAACCTCCGGCAGAAACACCGCCTGCGGCAGAAGAAGCAAATGAATTTGACGAGCCTGAGTCTTTTGAACCTGAAGACGAACTTGACGGACAATAAAATGAACTATTACTTTTATAAATGCAATGAAACCGATATAAAAAAACAGCGTGCTTTAGCGCGCTGTCTTTTTAAAAGGATTACCGGTGTTGATTATATCAAAGATGAACGCGGAAAGCCGTTTATCCCAAATTCAAAGCTGCATATGAGCATTTCACACTGCCGTGCGGGAATTGCTTTTATTATTTCAAATGAGCCCGTGGGCATTGATATTGAAGAAATATCCCGAATGAATATAAGAATAGCCCGTAGAATTTGTACAAAAAGCGAACTCGCTTTACTCGAAGATACAGAAGACAAGCAGGATTTACTGTGCAGGTTCTGGGTTTTAAAGGAAGCTTATTCAAAGCTGACGGGAAAAGGGCTTGCAGAGGTATTTCGCACTATTGACACTACCAAAATCAAAAACTTGTACACATTCAAAAGGGAAGCGGACGGTTCGCTGCCGGCGGCATACATTGGAATCGCTGCTACTTCAGATTCCCGCCCAACGGATTCTTCTCCATCGCTTCTTTAACCTGCTTGTTGGCTACGTGAGTGTAAATCTGCGTCGTGCCGAGGTTTTCGTGTCCTAAAACTTCCTTGAGCACCCGCACGTCAACGCCGTTTTGAAACATCAGCGTGGCGGCTGTGTGGCGCAGCTTGTGCGGCGAGAAACCCATACCGTCCAAACCTGCTCTTTTCAGCGCCTCCTCAACGACCTGCTGAACCCGTCGGTTAGTTATTCGTTTCTTCTGCTTGCTTAAAAACATGGCTTTTTCGTTTGCAAGGCTTTTGTTATCGGCAAGCAGTTTTGCTCTTTCATTTTTATAAACATCGAAAGCCGCAACGCACGCACTGTTAAGATAAATTATCCTCTCCTTACTGCCTTTTCCTGTAACGCGAAGGGTGTGCACAGGCTCGCCTGTATCAAAGTCGCGTTCCTGTTTATAATCGGTTGTATTCAAGCCCACAAGCTCGCTGAGTCTAATTCCGCAGTTTAAAAAAAGCGTCAGTATACAGAAATCCCGCGCATCGGCTATGTTTTTCATCTCCGGTACTGTGCTGAGCAGTTCGATTGCCTGTTCGTACGTGAGGTGCTTCGGGAGCGGCTTTTTAACAGATGGCATTTCCAAACGGTCGAGCGGGCTGACAGAGAACCACGCTTTATAATAAGTAAGATATTTATAAAACTGCCGCAGAGCCACGGCGCGCCGAGCACGGCTTTTTGCGTTGTTGCCGCGCTCGGAGCTGATGAAGTGCAGAAATTCAAGCGCATCGCCGAGCCCCGAGTTTTTAATAATATCGTCGGGCAGGTCGGCGATTTTTATTTCCTCAAAAGAAACACCGGAAGCGAACCCGTGCTTACGCTTCATAAAGCGAAAGTACTGCTTCAAATCGGCATAATAGCTTATGATTGTGTTTTCCGAGCGGCCTTTGACAGTAGCGGCGTAGTTTAAAAATTCCAGCAGATACGCAGGCGCGTCGTTGCGATAGCTTTGTTTCTCCATGATTTGAATTTCCACTTCCCCCTATTTCGTATAATATTAATTATACGAAATAGGATAAATAATTATTATTCCTCTTAATTATACTTAAATATTTCTTATCTGTCAATTGACAAAACCTTAATTCTTTATTATACTTAAAATATGATTGAACTTAAAAACAACTACGATATCCAAGACCTGCTTGCCATTATGCGCCTGCTGCGTTCCGAGAACGGCTGTCCGTGGGACATTGAGCAAACTCACGCCTCCATACGCATGAACGTCCTTGAGGAAGCCTACGAGGTTGCTGAAGCCATCGACAGCGGCGACAGAGCGCTTCTCAAAGAGGAACTCGGAGATTTGCTTTTGCAAATCGTCTTTCATGCGCAGATAGCCGATGAAAACGGCGGATATAACTTCAACGGAGTTTGCGATGAAATATGCAAGAAGCTGATTTACAGGCATCCGCACGTATTCGGTGAATTAACGGTAAACAGCACGGGTGAAGTGCTGCGAAACTGGGAAAGCCTTAAAAGCAAATCCAAGGGAGAGGAAAAGTCCTCCGACAGCCTTAAAAATGTTCCGAAGCTCCTCCCTGCTCTCATGCGCGGCGAAAAAGTGGGAAAAAGGGCGGCAAGCGCGGGCTTCGATTTTCGTGATACCAATGAGGTTATACAAAGGTTAAAGGAGGAAGTAGCCGAACTCGAATTTGCTGTTATTAATAAAGATAATGACGAAATAGAAGATGAATTTGGTGATATTTTATTTACATGTTGTAATTTAGGGAGATTTTTAAAAAAAGATAGTGAAAAAGCCTTGACAAGAGCGATAAATAAGTTTATAATGCGATTTAGGGCAGTCGAAAAGTTAGCAGAGGAAAAAAGTAAAAGCCTCGGCGATATACCTCAACCGGAACTCGACGAGTTGTGGGAAGCTGCCAAACATAATAAAATTTTGGAGGAAGAAAAATGACAAAAGCAGATTTAATCACAGCAGTTGCACAAAAAGCAGAACTTACCAAGAAAGATGCAGACGCGGCTTTAACAGCGGTTATCGATTCGATTACTGAAGCACTTAAAAAAGGCGAAAAGGTTCAGCTCGTAGGCTTCGGTTCCTTTGAAGTTCGTGAGCGCGCGGCAAGAGAAGGCGTAAACCCCCAAACTCAAAAGAAAATCAAGATTCCCGCAAGCAAGGTTCCCGCTTTCAAAGCAGGAAAAGCGCTTAAAGACGCTGTTGCTTCGAAGAAGAAATAGAATTAAGGGGACTTCACGGTCCCCTTTTTGGTTGTGTATGTTTAATTATTGTGAAGAAAGGATTCAATAAATATGAGACTTGACAAATACTTAAAGGTTTCTCGCCTTATTAAACGCCGCACGGTTGCAAACGAAGCCTGTGATGCGGGAAAGGTCGCCGTGAACGATAAGCCTGCCCGTGCCTCGCTTGAAGTAAAAATCGGCGATATAATTGAAATAAACATGGGCAGAACGCCGCTTAAAGTCAAAGTACTTGCGATTAAAGAAACCGTAGGCAAGGACGCCGCAGGGTTTATGTATGAGGCTTTGTAATAATCCTCCCCCGCCCCGAATAGAATTAACTATTCGGACAGGCAGGGGGGATTTTTATGCAGGACAAACCAAAGCCGCACAACTTTATACTTGAGAACCGTTCGAAGCTTATTCTCAGCGGCGTGCATGAGGTTGGGAGCTTCAATGAAACGGAAGTAATCGCCTACACCACGCAGGGCGAGCTGCGCATAAAAGGCAAAGAGCTTCAAGTCGTCACAGTGAACGTCGAGAGCGGCGATATGGAGATTACCGGTAGAATATACAGCTCGGTCTATACCGATAACACCGAGCGTGTTCCTAATAATATTATAACCAAGTTTTTTAAATAACGGGTGATGTCATGGCTAATATAGATAATATGTTTGAGCCGATTTCCGCAAGCCTTTCGCAGCTTGCGTCTTTTGCAGTTCTGGGCTTCTTCCTTGCCGTTTTTTATGAAGCTATAAGGATAATCCGACTTTTTAAGAAGCAAAGCGACCTCATTGTCAGCATAACCGACTTTGTATTTCTATCGCTGGCGGGGCTCGTCGCGTTTGCTTACTCAATGGAGCTGGGGAGCGGACGCTTCCGCTGGTTTTACGCAGCGGGTATAATTTTCGGCGGAACTGTTTATTTTCTGACAATAGGGCGGCTTGTTTCGCTCGCGTCTAATTTTATAGTCAAGTGTATAAAACGGGCTGTATCATTTGTCATGAAATGCATGAAAGTAATTTTCGTGTTCACTAAAAAGCATATTTTGGTGCCTGTTTGGAAAATGTTATGTAAATTTATACAGTTTTTGAAGACTAAAATTGGTAATATCTACGTTTTTCTTAGAAAAAAAGCAATAAATTCATCAAACCACTTGAAAAGCAGGGTTAAAGTGGTGTATAATAAAGGAACAGCGAGAGCAAAAAATGCTCCCGAAGTAAAAACGAACGCAGGTGTTCATCGAAATGTCGTCAAAGGTATTATCAGGAAAACCCGGAAGCAAGGCGCAGCGGCAGCCGCGGTTAAAAAAACGTGAAAACTTTTTCCCGTATTTAATACTGCTGTTGATTGCGGGATATGCTGTCTTTTTGCTTATATCAACGCAGATTGAAATCCGGGAAAAGCGTAATGAACTGGACGTGCTCAGCGCAAGTCTGACGGAAGTTCGCACCGCAAACGAACAGCTTGAGCGTTATCTCCGCAGTGAGGAATATCTCGCAGAATACATGGAGACTATCGCACGCGGCAAACTCTCCTACGCGCATCCGCGGGAGAGAATCTATTATATTATGCCAAGTTCTTAGTATTTTTTCATTTTTACTCTTACTTCTTTTGTTATTATCTCAATTACGGTTCGCTTGTATAAGCGAGCTTTTTTTTGATTTTTAATAATGACCCCAGACTTCCGATGTAAAATCGCGGATAATCCATTCATCATTTTCCAAATATGCCTCCAACAAGACACCGTATGTAGCAGTAATATAAACGCTGAAAGCACCATCAGCAGTATAATCGCCCCAACCGTCGTTTATATGAATTGACGGGAAGCGTTTTATTTCATGGTGAATTTCATAGCCTAAGCTTTTGATATAATCCACTGACTTTTCCGCTAACAGCTCGGCTGAGTGAACCGCTTCGGATATATCGCCTGAAAGGCAGTTGCCGGCGATACTGATTAAACCCGCCCACTCTCTTTTGAGCTCAACATAATTAACAAAAAGACCATTATCCCGAACATTCATGTAATAAATATCGTCGCCGCCGCCGCGAAAACCGTCAATATTTTTTCCGTAGTTACCCGTGAGCTTTTCAAAATCCAAGCCACCGAATATATTTCCGTCATTGTCGGTGATTGTGAGCAGTCCGTCCGCATTTTCAATCACACGCCACTGCTCGTTTAAATAATCGCCGTCTATATAATTATAGTCCGCGCCCCTCGGTCTGAAGTCGGGATAATAATCGCCGAAAGCCACAATCCCCCAGCGACCGTCAAACATAACAAACGCCGTCCAAGCGTCTATTACAAGCACTGTTTCAAACTCAAAAGGAAGCACAACATCGCCATTTCTGTTTATAACCCCATACTTCCCGCTTTCGTCAATAAACCCGATTCTATCCGAGGTTCTTCTCCCCTGCCGAATCCAAAATTTATTATCCGGTATTGAAAGCCAAACGCTTTCGCAGATAATATCAGTAATCAATTCGTTCCCGACAGCCACTGCGACACCTGTATATACGGAAATAGGCAGCTCGTTTGAAACATATTCTTCTTCAAATTTCATAGCAGAATCAACGCTGTAAACTATTTTTATACTCTCGGTATCATCGGGAAAAAGCTCTGCGAATTCAGAGCGTGGTTCTAATATAAAAGGCGCACCGTTATAATCGCTTCCCGATTTACCCATTAAATCAAGCTCAATGTCATATATCCATGCACCTCTGCTGGCACCGCCGCCATGCGCATGGTGCTCATGACCTGTCGGCAAGCCTGTTCTTTCATCAACAAAAATACCGCCGTCGCTGAAAGCATCGTGCATACCGCAATATCCGAGCGAATAGTTTATAAACCCGGGCTTGACAAGCCAGTTTAAGTCCTCCAAATGCGGCGGCAATTCAACTTCTTCATACTGCGGTTCAGTTGGCGGAGGTTGAACGAATTCTTCGGAAAGTTCAATAATTTCGTCAATCATTTCCTCTTCAATCTTAATTACTTCATTTAATATCTCTTCCGATAAATTATTAAGAATTACATCTTCACCGGAAGCGCATGAGCTCAATAAAAACGTTAAAATCGCGATAACCGATATTACTTTTTTCATTTCAAATCCCTCCATATATTAATGCTTCCAGAACGCCTTTCGCATTTCTTTCACTTACAATTAATTTATTCCCCGCTATCGACAACGATTCCAAATCATGCGCGTCGCTGTTGTGTATAACCCTACACTTTTGTAAGTATTCATGCTGCATTTTTAAATTATCAACCGCTTCCTTAGAGCGTATTTCCACGCAGTCAAAGCCGCAGTCGTCCGGTACAAAGCCCAGCGACGATATAAGGCTGAACGCAGCGCGTTCGATGTGAGCAGGAATTATAATTCCTCCCCTGCTCTTTACCTCGCTGCCAAGCGCATGGAACCCGATTGCAGCCGGATTTATCAGGCAGTTCTCAACCTCGCCGATAATTTTATCCGTTTCGTCCATGATAAACTGGTTGCCGAAGACATTAACATCGTTTTTCATCGGGAAAAGCAGCGAATACACGTACTCGTCAAAATCCATCGCGGCTTCAAGCTCTGCGAAAAGGCACAGTACGTGTATTTCTTCCTCGGTCATTATTTCCATTCCCGCAATCGAAATAAAGCCAAATCCTTGCGCCGCCTTGAAAAAAGCGGGGCAGTTTTTGCATGTGTTATGGTCAGCGAGCGCGACTATGTCAAGCTCAATAATAGAAGCGAGCCCTGCGATATTCGCCGGCGTGGACTCGTCGCTGCCGCACGGCGAAAGACAGGAATGGATATGTAAATCGTAAGTCAGCTCAAACATTCGTGTATGAGCAGCGCCGACTCAAATGCGGGTTTGCTTGTTTTTAATATGTTTACGCCTTGCTGCATTGCCTTTGCGATTGCCGGCTGGTCAACAGCCGCGCTCTCAGCGAGGATAATCACAGATATATCCGCTAAAACAGCCACCGCTACAGCGTTCATATTGCCCATAACCGTGAGCCATGCGCTGCCGGCGGGGGCGCGCCCCATGACCCAGCTGAGCAAATCACAGCAGTAAGCGCCCGTGATTTCCCTGTCAAAATCACCCTCGTTTATAACTTCAAAGCCGTCTTTAAGCGCCAAATCCTTAACTTTCATATATATTTAATTAAGTCCTTTCTTAACAAGCGAATCATGAAAACGACGTTTACCCCGATTCAGTTGTTTTATTCTTAAAATTTTAAAAGTCCTTTCATAACAAACGAATCATGAAAACGAAGTTTTCCCGATTCAGTTGTTTATTCTTAAAATTTTAAAAGTCCTTTCCTAACAAACGAATCATAAAAACAACGTTTACCTCGATTCAGTTGTTTTAATCCTCAAACTTTTTTAGCTCCTCTTTCTTATTAACGTAGTTTCGCAGAATGTGTATGCAATCCCGCTCACTTGCAATGCCTCTTGCGACGTCCTCGGAATGAGCTCTGCAGGTTGGCGCGCCGCAGCAGCCGCAGTCGAGCCCGGGGAATCTTTTGACCAGCTCGTCGACCTTATTCATCAGCGAAATGGATTCCTCAAGCGTTTCACCGAGGCTGTAAACCGGCTGGTACTCGATTTTTTTGTCGTGGTAGGCATAAGGCGGCACCGCCTCGTCTATGTGTGTGCCGGAAACCGGCAGGTATTTACGCAAAGTCGTAAGCTTCACTTTCGCCATATACGGATTCTCAACGGCAAGCACTCCCCCTACGCAGCCGCCGCTGCAGGCGTTGAGCTCTATGAACTCAAGGTCCTTGAATTTGGAATCCTCCAAGTCCTCAAGCGCCTTTATAACATTCTCGATGCCGTCAACGGCAAGGTACTTGTCGGTAAGCAGACCCCCTGCCTCCCCGCCGTGGCAGCCCCAGCTGATGCCGATTCTGCCCGCCTTGCCGAGCTCTTTCGGGAAGCTCCCGGTTTCATCAGCCGCGATTTTCTTCATGAGCGGCAGCAAACGAGGATAAATGTCGCTGAGAGCGACAGCTTTATCTATCTGCGATTTTGAAACGCCGAGCGGTGCGTATATTTCCGTGACCTTTGCGGGACAGGGTGTTATGTAGAACACGCCGATTTTCTCACGCGGGAGCCGTGTCCTGAGCATGGCAAGCTGTACAGCGGCGTTTGCAGCCATCTCCATTGGTGATACTATCGGCGAAATGCTGTCCACCAAATTCGGGAATCTCACGCGAATCAACCTTATCACTGACGGGCACGCCGACGATATAACCGGCAGGCGTGTCTTTTCGTCTTTGAGCAGCTTGCGCGTAATTTCCGACACAAGCTCTGCTGCCGACGCAACTTCATAAACATCGTCAAAGCCGAGTGAAACAAGCGCATTTAAAACTAAATTCTTATCGTCAAGATTGTTAAACTGCGCGTACAGCTCGGGCGGCGGGAGCGCAATTTTATATTCGTATTCGCTCATATAGTCGAGTGAATCGAATGTCGCTTTTTTTGCGTGGTGCGGGCAGACGCGTATGCATGCGCCGCAGTCAGTACAGTATTCGTTGATAATCTCCGACTTGCCCTTGCGTACGCGAATAGCTTCTGTCGGGCAGCGTTTAAGGCAGTTAATGCAGCCCCTGCATGAGCCGGCGTCAAGGCTGATGGAGTGAAAAAAGCTGTCATATTTTTCGTTAAGTTTAAGCAAATTAATCATCTTCTCTTAAATTATTTTTTGAGGTAAACTTTCATATTGACTTCCGTTCCCTGCCCTACCTCGGATTTAAGCTCGAACTCGTCGGTATATTTTTTCATGTTCGGAAGCCCCATACCGGCGCCGAATCCGAGCGCACGTATTTCTTCCTTTGCTGTGGTGTAGCCCTCGCGCATGGCGAGCTCAACGTCCGGTATACCTGCGCCGGTGTCTTTCAGAACCAGTGAAATTGCGTCCGCGTCAATCGTAACGTCAATTGTTCCGCCGTTTGCGTGGATTACCATATTTATTTCGCCCTCGTAGGTTGCTATCGCAACGTTGCGTATAACATCGGGCGCAATTCCCATTTGCTTGAGTTTATTTTTTATAGCGGAGCTCGCCTCACCCGCACGGGTGAAGTCGTCGCCGGGAACATCGTAGTGCAGTTGAAGTACGCTCGCACTCATAATCATGCACCTCCCGTTTTAGCGCACGCTCCGCCTCGAAGTCCGCCCTCGTAAAGAATACCGCAAGCCTCAAACATACGGCTCGAGGTGGAAAGAATAGCTATGTTTTTTTCAGCTGCAAGTTTTACCACGCTGTCGTCGGGCTTCTTCCCCCTCACGAAAACTATGCAGATTATATCCATCATTTCCGCAGTACGCACGACCTGCGGATTTAACAGCCCCGTCAGAAGCACCGCCTGGTCTTTTACAAAAGCAAGCACATCGCTCATCATATCAGAGCCGCACGCGGTATGTACCTCGCTCAGGAGCCTGTCTTCACAACAGAGAACCTCACATTCAAGAAGCTTCGCAATATCACCTATAGTCATAGTTTTACCATGTCCTTCCTGCACTAATGAGGAATAAAAGTATCGTTTCCCCGATTTAGCGCAATTTGCTTTTAAAGCTTTTGTATTTTTCTTATCATTAATATTTATAGTATAGCATAAAAATTTTTTCAAGTCAAATGTAAAAATATCCGCCCTTTCAGACGGATATTATTATAATATTACGGCTAAATTAAAAATGTCTTTAATAAAATCAGGACAACTCCCGGCACACCGAGCACAAGGGAGATAAAAACCGTGAACAGATTTACCATAATTTGTACGCCCAAAAGTCCTGTAATAAGACTTGCGGCGGCAAGTGAGGCTGCTCCGGCAAACATGGAAACTGAGGCTTTTTTTAGCGGCGATTTACTCGCCGCGAGCACTTTTATAAAGTTAAACAATAAAATAACACCAATCAATATAAAAATAATGTTCAACATATTCTTAAAAATTCCTTTCTTTACAAAAGCGGGTTAATAGCAGCATTTTCCCTATTTTATTTCTTTATATTATTAATTTTAATTATACTCCTTGCTTTCAATTACGCAGCGGTCAAAAAAACCAACCTCAATCTCCAATTCACGAGCCCGCTTCATGAGGCATGAAAATCGCGACTGCAACGCCTTTTGCTCATAAATTAAAGCCTCGATAAGGTCGTCGTCGTCGGTCAGATTAAATTCATGCTCATGGAATTTCAGCTTTTGAGTTAATATGTACAACTCGTTAATTATTTCGTCTTTATTTGACATAATTCACGCCGCCTTATTTTGTTGTAACCTTTTTCAAGCGGGCTGAAAGCGTATTGTACCGCCGTTTTTCTCCTGCTTGTCCTTTAATTATATGCTTGACTTATGGAAAATATTATGATAAAATTAAACTCAAGAAATAAATCTCTTAAATGTGATTTATCGGATTTAAGAGCGAGGACGAAGTAAAATGAAAAATAAGCTGACGTTATTATTAATCTACCCTGACTTCCTTGAAGAAGATAAATATAACAGGAACAAACTCGGAAATTACAGCGAGGGACTCGCTTCGATTTCGGCGGTGGTGAAGCAGGCGGGCTACGATGTAAAACTCTACCATCAGCTTTATATGCCCTCCCGGAAGGAGTTTATTTCCGCAGTTAAAGGCTTTGACGCAGATATAATCGGATTTTCCGCCCGCACGACAGCAATGCCGTTCATCACCGAGATGGCACAATGGTTAGACGAAGACCGGCGTGCCACAGGCGGTAATACTCTTGCCCCCCCCGTGGTTATCGGAGGATACCATGCGGTTTTAGTACCCGACGAGTGCATTAAACTAAAAGGAATAGATATGGTTATTGTCGGTGAGGGTGAGTATCCGTTTGTAGAACTATTGGATTCAATGCGCGACAATGCGCCTCGCACGGACATAGAAAGCATTTATTTCAAGCAGGAAAACGGCGAGGTGATTAAAAACCCTGTCGCTCCGCTGATTGAGGATTTAGACTCGCTTCCCTTCCCGGACTTTGAGCTGTTCGACTATGCTAATCTTGACCGCTCCAAAAACTTTACCGCGATGGTCATGCTTTCGCGCGGATGTTTGTTTTCCTGTACCTATTGCGGAAACTCGCAGTTCCGCAACATCTATCCCAATAAAAATAAATTTACCCGCTTCCGTAGTCCGAAAAAGGCAATTGAGCTGCTTGAACTGTTACTTGAGAAATATCCGTTTATAAAATACTTCGAGTTCCGCGATGCTATTTTTAATATGTACAGGGAGTGGTTTTTTGAATTTATGCCGATGTACATTGAAAAAATCAGACTTCCGTTTAACTGTAACCTCCGCTTCGATATTCTTGATGAAGAAATGGTGAGATTGCTTAAAGACGGCGGTTGTTACATGATTGACATAGGGCTCGAGAACGGTAATGAGGAGTTCCGCAAGAAATATCTTCATAGGGCGATGAAAAATGAACACATGATACTTGTTGCGGAGTGGTTTAGAAAATATAAAATAACCACGCTGACTTACAACATCGTCGGACTGCCTTATGAAACGCTGGAGCTTTCTCTCGAAACCGTAAAGCTTAACGCGCGGCTTTCCGTCGATAAAGTGATTCCGAATATTTTCTATCCCTATCCCATGACGATTCTTGAAAAAACTGCCCGTGACGCAGGTTTCATCGACCCTGCAGTTGACCCCAACGACCCTGTGCAGCTTCGCATGCCGCAATATCCGAAGTATGATATTTTATATATGGCGTTCAATTTTAACAAGCTCGTGAAAAAATACCGCGCGATTTTCGCGCTTCCCGCTGAAAAAGCGGATAAAAAAGAAGCCAAGCTTGATAAAAAAATAACCTCGAAGTATTATCCGAGGAAATTCCTTTACAGAACTGCGAAATTAAACGAAGATATTTTTATTAAACTCAAGCGGTTTATTAAAAAAATCTCGCCGAAATTATTTATTTTCCTAAAAAATCGGACTATGAAAGATATAAAGGAAGTGAAAAATTAATGGAAAAGCCAATAATAAAACTTACAGACTCCTTTAAAATCACCGTGCTCATTTGTTATTTGCTGAATGAGCTCGGTGCGCTGACCCAGTATCAGCTCACAAAAATACTTACCCTCGATGAAGTCGTTAACCACTTCGACTTGACCGAAGCTTTCGGGGTTTTGGAAAACAGAAAGCTCGCTGATTTGATAGAGAAAAAAGGCGAGAGGTTTTACGAAATCAACGACAATGGACGCACAATCGCAGCCGAAGCAGGTTCGGTTCCGCTTTCTGTAAGAGAGAATTCGATACGCGAGGGTAAGCGGATTCACGCCGAAATCGAGCTTCGCAAGACCGTGAGCTGGAAAGTGCAGAAACGTGAAAAAGGATACAATTTTAATATCCGCTTCCTGAACGAGCTCGGCGGGCCGGATATGATGGAGATAAATTTATACGCGCCCTCCGAGGAGAGCGCGCGGGATATTGAGCGCAGGTTTTTGGAAAGACCGCTTGATATCGTGCGTAAAATCATGACAATGTTTATTACGGATATGAGCCGGTTATAATAATTTAACTTAAGAAACAGGCGCGGAAGTTACGATTTCATACGGCGTTTGTCGGCAGAGCCGACCAATGCGCAAAGCGCATCGAACTTAAAAAGCATTTCATGCTTCTTAAGTTAAACGACTATATAACGGGTTTTCGCAGTATTGAAAACGGCTTCAGCTTCATATCGCACTCAACAAACAGCCTTTCGGTCGCTTTATTTGCGATTTCGACGGGCTCGTTTTTTTCATTTTTCATGGATTTTATTAAAAGCTTCTGAGGCGGGGATTTAGGAGCAATAACTTCAATTTCGTCATTAATACTAAAATAATTCCGCTGCGTAATATCGGCGACGCCGTCCTTATAATCATTCACAACGCCGATAAAGTCATATTCGCGGACATAACCGCTGTCCTCATAAAATTGTGCTGCGTCTTCATGATTCAAGTAAAACCCCGTGCAGTATTCACGGTGACTGACCGTGAATACCTCACACAAAACCCACTGCGGCACTTCCTCTCCCCTGTCGAGCGCGTCAAGCGCTGCGCGGTAGGCACCTGTTATCACAGCAGTGTAATACGCTGACTTCGCTCTGCCCTCGATTTTAAACGAGCTGATGCCCGCTTCTTTCATTGCATTTAAATGCTCAATCATGCATAAATCCTTGGCGTTCATTATGAATGTGCCGCGTTCGGTTTCAACGGTTTCAAAAGGCTGATTAAGGCGCTTTTCCTCCACCAAGTAATACCCCCAGCGGCATGGTTGGGCGCACTCGCCGCGGTTGGCGTCGCGGTTCACGAGATACTGCGACAAAAGACACCGCCCCGAGAAAGAAACGCACATCGCGCCGTGTACGAACGCTTCAAGCTCAAGTTCCGGCGATGTTTTTGCGCGAATCTGCGCAATTTCAGCAAGGTTTGTTTCCCTCGCAAGAATCACGCGCTTCGCCCCGAGCTTGTGAAAGGCGTTAGCGGCGGCAAAGTTTATAATGCCCGCCTGTGTTGAAATATGCACGTTAAGCTTTGGCGCGTGCGTTTTGACTGCCTCAAGCATACCCAAATCCGCTACGATTACTGCATCGATTCCCGTTTTCTGCGCTTCTGTAATAAACGCGGGGAAGCGCTCTGCCTCCCCGTTTGTGGGAATTATATTACAGGTAAGATATACTTTTACGCCGTGTTCGTGCGCAAAAGCTACGGCTTCATAAAGTTCAAGGGGCGTGAAATTCTCCGGGCCTGCGCGCATCGAGAAGTCCCTGCAGCCGAGATAAACCGCGTCTGCACCGTAAAGCACAGCCATTTTGAGGCTTTCGGGTGAGCCCGCAGGTGCAAGAAGCTCAAGTGGCATTGTGCATTGTCCATTGTTAATTGTCAATTGCCCGTCACCCCGCTTCAGCTAACGCATATGCTCTTTCCATTGCCGACTCTGCCATCTGCTGCGCGACTTTTGAGAGATTCGCTTCGTGGTCGGTGAGATTGGTTGCATAGAACACCTCGCGCGTTTCGATATTTGCGCAGAAGTAAAAGTAATTCGTGGCAGGCGCATTTAAAACAGCCATAATCGCATCGATTCCCGGGTTGTTAATCGGTCCCGGCGGAAGACCTGCGGTAATATAGGTGTCATAAGCGTCCATCAAATCCTGATAACGCGATAAGTTATTCTGCGGAATACGCGGCAATATGAAGTCGCGCACGTAATACGACGTCGGGTCGGATTGCAAAAGCGGGAAATCCGTGCTGTTGAGTCTGTTTAAAAACACCGAAGCGACAAGCCTCATATCCGCGGAGTTGTCCGCTTCCGCCTGCACCATCGAAGCAAGCGTAATTAGCTCATCAAGCGTAAAGCCCTGCTCGTGCATAGTTTTATAAAGCTCGGGGGTAATTGTCGAGTTGAAAGTATTAAAAAGCCTGTTTGCAGCTGTTTTTGCGTTATTTTGAATCGACTGCCTGTCGTCATCGTTGATGAAGTCGAGGTCTACGCCGTCGCGCAGCGCATTAATCACAAAAAACTCGTAGGTGTCGGGAAAAAGATAACCCTCAAGCTGATGAAATTTCATCGGGCTTTCTGTTACCCTCCGCTCAAAGCTGTATACATCCAGCTTTTCTGTGTAAAAAAGCTCGAAATCCATGGCAAGACATACAAAGTTTTCTTCAAGCAGCAGCCCGATTTCCTGCGCCGTCAGTCCCTCCGGTATCGTTACGCGCACAGTTTCACGTGTTCTCGTTATTGACTGCAGCGTCCGTATAATCGCGCTGTAGGTCATAGAGGATTCAAGATAAAAAAGCCCGTCAAGATACTTCCCGTCATGCCCGAACAGCTGCGAATACGTCACGAAAAAAGCAGGCTGGCTTATAATCCCCTTTTCATGCAGGATTTCAGCGATTTCCTGGGTCGTTGAATTCGGCGGGATTATAACCTCCGCGCCAACCTCGTTCCTTGTAATTCCTGTGAAATCCAGCGAAAAATGTACTATGTGATACGCCAAGAACGAAGACATAGATATAATTAAAACTACTAACAAAATCCCGACGAAAACGTACACGAACGTCTTCTGGCTTTGCCGTGCACGCAGCTTGCGTATTTGCCTTTCCCGCTGCTGCTCTCTTTTTCTCCGGTTTTTAGCTCTGTTCAGAGCGGCGTTTTCTATGAAAAAAGGCTCGTCGCTTTCCGACTGCTCCGGTTCTTCATACGGCAGCAGCTCTGCGGTGATATCGGCGGGTTTTACTTCATTCGGCCTAACTTTATCAATGACAGCGGTTTTTTCGAGGTTCGGATTGCTTTCCAACGCAGGGGCAGCGGCTATGCCTCTTTTTGCAAAAATGGAAGCGAGGGCGTCTTCTTCTTTTCTTTCTCTCGTTGCTTCTTTGGCTTCTCTTTCTTTTATAACGTCAGCAAGCGCGAACACGCCGGTTCTATCTTCCATGTAAAGTCCCTCCCTCTGTTATAATCATACCGGACGCGCGGTCGTGCGGTTCAACGGGTATTTCAAAAATGTTCTCATTATAGCATAAAACTGCGCTTTTCCCACTGTATCCTGATAGAAACCGGTCGTAATACCCCCTGCCGTAGCCAAGGCGGAACCCGCGCTCATTGCAGGCGAGCGCCGGCACGATACAAAGCGTATTACTACTAATTTGCGCGATTTTACATGTTTTAAGCGGCTCGCGAATTCCAAATTTACCCTTAACAGTTTCCGATAAACTTTTTATTTCATGAAAAACAATCTCACGAATATCGGTTTTCGGCACTGCCACTTGCTTTCCCTGCTTAAAACAAGCATTTATTAAAGCGCGGGTGTCTATTTCACTTTCTGTTGAAATATAGGTCAAGAGCAAATCTGCTTCCTTGAACTCCTTTAAGGAAAGCAGATTCTCTAAGATTAAAGAGTCTTTTTCGCAGTCGGGTTTACGATTTTGCAGCAATCTGCGTCTTATTTCGTTTTTAGTCAGCATTGCATTGTCTTGCTCATGTTGCCGGCTATTTCACTTCCGCAAAGAACTTCAACAAGCTTTAGAGCGAACTCAATCGAATTCCCCGCGCCTTTTGCTGTAATAAACTTTCCGTCAGTTACAACAGAATCAACGCAAATCTCTGCACCTTCAAGAAACTTTTCAAAACCGGGATAACAGGTTGCGCGCTTGCCTTGAAGCAAGCCCATTTTCCCAATAATCGACGGTGCGGCGCAAATCGAAGCAATAAAAACATCATTATCGGCGCAGTATTTAATAGCTTCGATGACTTTTTCCGAAGCCTCAAGGTTATCACGCCCGGGTATACCGCCGGGGATAATAATCATCTCAAGCTTGCTGTTTAATTCGATTTCGGAAGCTTCAATATCGGCGATTATTTTTACATTGCGTGAACTTACAATCTCCTTACCGCCGACACCCGCAATCAAAATTTGCTTCCCTGCCCGTCTGAGCAAATCAACAGGCGCAATCGCTTCAATTTCCTCGAAGCCGTCAGCCAAAAACACATAAATCATTCTGCTTTGCTCTCCTCGACTGCGTTTATGGTTTGAACCGGGCTAAGCGGTCTGTCAAATTGGTCGGACTGGGCAATCGGACGCCCGAATTCATCAACCTGCTCCAAAGGCGCGGTTGCACCGAAGCCGCTGTTTCCCCAGCCGCTGTCGTTTTGTGAAACTGCAGAAACAGGCGGCGGATTGGTGTCGTAATTGAAAACCATAGATTCCGATTGAGGCGCGTTAAGCGCTTTAATTGCTTTAGGCGCGGCAATAACAGCATAACCGCAGATAATGAAGAACTCCACAAGCCAAACTATCCACAGGAAAACGCCGCTAATAAGCGTATCACTGCCGGAAGAGCCGGGCGAGGAAGAGTACGTCCAGCGCCCCTCGCCGTTAATGCGTACAACCGCGTCAAAGAGCGCTGCAGGGCTTGTCATGAAATAAACAACAGTAGGAGCTTCATCATGCTCACCAAAATGTTTGATGTAAATAAAACCCGAACTGCCGATAATTTCTCTTATTTCATTAGCGGCAATCCTCGGATTCATGCCGAAATCGTAGTCAAATCCCATTGCTTCATAAAAAGAAATGGCTTGAAGATTTCTTATATCTCTGTTTGAAAGTTCGTGAAGTTCTGCTCCATATGCCCACCATAACGCTAATTCGTTATCAGTTATCCCGTAATCGTAAGCGGAGAAGTTTTGCATATCCGTTATTATATGCTCTAAATTAGAGTAAATTACATCATTTTCGTCAACAAATTCGTTATTTAAAATTTCAATCCAAATTGCGCTTAAATATATTTCCTCAAAGCTCCAATCATTCAATTCCCTTCTTGCGTCGGTCGCAACATACAAAGCCCACTTGAAGTATGTAAAGACAAGGCAGCCAAGCACTACCACGGCGACCGCGGGAACAACGGATTTAATCTTAAACAGCTTCACAATTTTCGTTGAAACGAAACCCATAGCCGCACCGAGCGCAATAGCCGCGAGTATGCTGAGGTAGATAATCGGGTTCACTCTGTTTATCAAAAGATAGAGGAAGCTGAGTGCAGAGCCGGTAACTGCCGTTGCGAGGAACAAGAATAAATACGCTACAGGGCTTGCTTTTTTCTCTGACATGATGATTCTCCTTAATACTTATTTAATTAAAGGCGTCAAACTTACAAAGCTGCGAACAGATTTTGCAGCCTACGCAGAGAGTTTTGTTGACGACCGCCTTTTTGTCTTTCATGGTGAGTGCGGGGCAGCCGACTTTCATGCAAATCTTGCAGCCCGTGCACTTATTTGCGTCGCAGGTAAGCGCGGGGTTATGCTTTACGCCCTTGGTGAGCGCACAGGGCTTGCTGAAGATAATGACAGCGGGTTCGGTGAGCGTAAGATATTCCTTTAAGACGCTTTCAATTTCACTCAAGTTGTCGGGGCTCAGAGTCTTGACTTTACTAATCCCGATTGATTTTATAAGCGCTTCAAAGTCTACTTCGGGAGCGGGGTCGTCGTAAATGTCGAGCCCGTTGCCCGGATGGTTCTGCCCGCCGGTCATGCCGGTAGTACGGTTGTCGAGCAGCAGCGTCAGCGTGTTACTGCGGTTGTATGCAATGTCAATAAGACTTGTAATGCCGTTGTGCACAAAGGTCGAGTCGCCCATCAGACCGACTGTCCTGTCCGCGTAATCGGGGCGCGCTTTTACGAAGCCGTGCGCCATGCTTATGCCCGCGCCCATGCAGATTTGCATATCCATTGCGGAAAGCGGAGGCGTAGCGGCAAGCGTGTAGCATCCGATGTCACCGCTGACCACAACGCCGAGCTTGTTCAGCACCGTGAACACGCCTCTGTGCGAGCAGCCCGCACAAAGCACGGGAGGACGAACGGGAATAGCTTCGGGAAATTCTTTGAAGCTGATTTTTTCGCCGAGTATTGCTTCCCTTATGATGTTCTGCGAGTATTCGCCTATGTTTGAGAAAATGGGTGCTTCCCTGCCGTTTGGCATCTTTCCTATTGGGTTTAAGCCGAGTGAGCGGCAGTGCGTTTCGATTACGGGGTCGAGCTCTTCAACAACGTAAAGCTTCTTTACCTTAGCGGCGAAGCCCAGAATAAGATTTACGGGAAGAGGGTTTACAATCCCCAATTTAAGATAGCTTGCCTTATCGCCGAGCGCTTCCTTTGCGTACTGATATGCGACGCCGGAGGTAATTATACCGATTTCATCGCTGTTCATCTCGATTTTATTAAGCGGCGAGGTTTCGGCGTATTCGATTAACTTATTAGTCCGCTCCTCAACCATAACGCGCTTTGCCCGCGCGAAAAGCGGCATCATCACGTACTTATGCAGGTTTTTTTTATAAGGCTCCTTATTTTTAACAACCCGCTCGCTTTTTTCAATAATACCCTGCGAGTGGCAGATTCTTGTGGTGAGGTGAATAAGCACAGGCGTGTCGAACTCCTCAGACATGTCGAATGCAAGCTTCGTGTATTCAAGGCACTCCCCGGTATCTGCCGGCTCCAGCATGGGGACTTTGGCACCGATTGCATGATTGCGTGAGTCCTGCTCGTTCTGCGAGGAGTGCATACCCGAGTCATCCGCTACGGCGAATACGAGCCCTCCGTTTACGCCCGAATAGGAGGCGGTGTAGAGCGGGTCGGAGGCGACGTTTAAGCCTACGTGCTTCATGCCCGAAAAAGCCCGTGCGCCCGCTATGCTTGCGCCGATTGCAACTTCCATGCCCACCTTTTCGTTAGGCGCCCATTCCGCGTACATTCCCGTACCTTTGTAAGCGGCGCAGTTCATGGTTATTTCGGAGCTCGGGGTTCCGGGATAGCTTGATACAACCTCAACGCCGGCCTCATATAATGCTCTTGTTATTGCGTGATTGCCGAGAAGCAATTCCTTTTTCATCTTTTTTACATATCCTTTCTGTACCAACGAGGAATTAAATTCATCATTTTCCCGTTTTAATGTTTTTGATTTTTAAAAGCTTTTACTTTCTTGCTTTCTTCACTTTATTTTATATACGCCATTAATTATACCACAAAAACGTTGACGTGTCAACGAATTTATGGTAGAATTTAGTTATTAAAGTAAAGGAAGTGCAGAAAGTTTGAAAATAAATATAACTGAATCGGGGAAAACGAGACCTTTCATTCCTCATTGGTGAAGAAAGGACTTAATAAAAATATATTTGAAAAAACTGACATAAAAACGGGGAAAACGAAACTTTTTATTCCCCGTTGATGAAGAAAGGACTTAATAAAAATATGTTTGAAAATAAATATAACTGAATCGGGGAAAACGAAACTTTTCAATTCCTCATTGGTGAAGAAAGGACTTAATGAAAATATGAAGAAGCTAATGGGATTAATACCGGCATTGATTATATTTGCCGCCTGCAGCAGCGGCGGGGAGCTGAGAATAAATGATGAAAAACTGACGGTCTTAGATTATTCATCAGCTTCTTTTGACGATGACAATATCGGGGATTACCCCCTCCCGCCTGAACCCGCGCGCCCCGAGCCGCCCGACTTCATAGAGATTGCTAAGGCGCATTTGAGCGGCAGTCATGGCAGGATTTATGTGGGAATGGCAGACCTCACCTACCCCGGCGGCTACAGGTATATCGACGACTCGGGCAGAATCCACCCGGCAAGTACCATAAAATCTATGATTATGGAGTATGCGCTGTTGCAAATCCATGCGGGCAACGCAAGCCCCGATGAGGTATATGACAGCTATACGCTGCTTTACAGCATCGAGCAGATGATTCAAATGTCGTGCAATGAAAGCACGGGCACGCTCGTTGCACGCTTTGGGCGGGCAAACATACAAAGCTGGCTTGACGGAAATTATCCCGGCACGGATCTTAACTCAGACTGGCGGAATTACCACCACAACAACAAATATAACGAAACCACGGTCGAAGATACGGTTGAATTCCTGGAGCGGCTGTGGGAGCGCAGAAACGAGGAACCTTACAGGCAGATGCTCGACATTATGTTCGGGACGATTTGGTCCCGTGAAAAAATTCCGGCGGCGACCGAGGGAATCGCAAATGTCAGAGTCGCAAATAAAACCGGCTCGTACGCAGACGGCGACGATACCGCAGACCACGATATGGCGATTGTCGTGAGTTATGATGATGACGGAGAAATCCTTTTCGCGTATGCGCTCGTTTTCTATTCGTTCGCACCGTACAGCGAGATTACGTACTCTGCTGCGCGCCCCGCGATTGTCGCGATGGCTGAAGAAATTTATGAGCAGGTCAGCAAGTTCTATGCAGAAAACAATTAAACTGTTCCCTTTTCTTTTATTCTTTTCAAGGCATAACGCACCGGCAACCCTACACTGAAAGCCATGATTATTTTTATCACCTCCGGTATGACGAAAGGCATAAAACATGCAGCAAACGACACCGCCAGACCGCCTTCATTCTGAAAGGAATGCCATAATGTTCCCATTGAAAGGTTCACGAGCGCACCCGCCGCAAGGCAAACAGCAAGCCAATGCTTTTTACCAGTGTCTGCTCCAAACCCGATTATAAACGCCACAAAGGGATAGGACATAAGATATCCTCCCCAGGGACCTATTATCCTTTGAAAGCCGCTCCCGAACTGAACGAATACCTGAATACCCACTGCCCCGAGCAGCAAGTAAACGATGAGTGCAATCGCTGCTCTTTTTGCGCCGAGAATGATTCCCGTAAGCATAACGGCAAATGTTTGCAGGCTCAGCGGTACGCCGAGAGGCATAGGCACCGTCAGCTGCGCCAAAACAGTAACAACCGCAACCATAAGTGCAATAAAGCATAAATCGCGGATTGATATTTTTTGTTTGTTCATATTTTTATTATGTCCTTTCTTTACTAATATGTATAAATAAAACTGTTTTCCCGTTCAACAGTTTTATTTTAAAAATACTATTTCCCCACACAGAATCTTTTAAAAATTTCGTCTACTACTGTTTCGCTTACATTTTTACCCGAAAGCTCGTACAAACTTTCAAGCGCGCTCTCGAGCGTTACGCCGAGCGTGTCGAGCGCCAGCCCCGCCGTAATGCCGTCGATTGCCTTTCCGAGGGCTCTTTCAGCGATAAGCGCACATTCCCTCTGCCGCTCGTTGGCGATGAAACCCGCCGACATATCCACGCGTTTAAGTTTGAGAGTTTTATTAATCACCGCCGCTAAAGGCTCGAACGACGATGAATCCTTCGCCGTGATTTCAATCACGTTGCGGAACTGCGTTGCAAGAAATGTTAAATCCAGCTGGTTTTCTAAATCGGCTTTATTTATTATACAAATCGCATTTTTGCCTTTAAGTTTCTCAAGCAGCGTGTAGTCTTCCTTTTCGAGCGGGCACGAATTATCGAATACAGCCAGCGCAAGCTCGCACTGCTCAAGGCGTTTCAGCATTATATTTACGCCTATTTCTTCGACTTTGTCCCCCGAATCTCGGAGCCCCGCGCAGTCGCAGAGCCGCAGAACCATATCGCCAATGTTCACGCTCTCTTCAATAATATCGCGTGTGGTTCCTGCGATGTCAGTGACGATGCTGCGGTCGCTTTTAGCGAGCAGGTTCATGAGCGTAGATTTGCCGGCATTAGGCTTTCCGACTATTGCAGTCAGCACACCCTCGCGCAGCACTTTACCTATTTCAAAGGTTTCGAGCAGCAACTGCAGTTTAGCTTTGCAGTCGGCGAGCTGCCCTAAAAACGAGCTTGTTTCATAGCTGTCGAGTATCTCGTCCGGGTAGTCAATCCATGCGGCGATTTGCACTGTTATGTCGAGAATAATCGCGGAAATCTCCTCGATTTTGCGGTAAAGTGCGCCCTCGCGCTGTGCCAGGGAGTATGTTAGGTACTGTTTGTTATGCGAATTGATTATATCTATTACAGACTCTGCCTGCGTAAGCGAGAGCTTACCGTTCAGCAGGGCGCGTTTTGTGAACTCTCCTGCCCCGGCAAGACGTGCACCCGCACTAATACAGGCGCGCAAAACCCGCTCGGTAACATAAATTCCGCCGTGACAGGTTATTTCCGCGACGTCTTCGCCCGTGTAGCTGTTCGGCGCGAGAAAAAGCGTCATGACACCATCGTCGAGCTTTTCGCCGCCATCGAAAATATTACCGTAAACAGCAACGTGCGACTTCCCGATTTCGTTACCGCCGGCGGCACGGAAGACCTTGCGCGCCACATCAGCGGCTTCCCCGCCCGATATACGGATTACCGCGAGTCCGCCTGTTCCGCGCGGGGTTGCAACAGCCGCAATTGTATTCATATTTTCATTAAGTCCTTTGTATGCCATTACGAAAAGAGCCTCCCGAAAAAGCTTTTTTTCTTTGGTTTTTCTGTTTCTAAAACTGCAGAGGTATCATCGTCTTCATCATCAATGAGCTTTGTATCGTCGACAAACTTGAGAAGAATCGGCTTCTTTACGAGCTCGTCCGCGCTTTCATTCTGCAAATAGGTGTAGACGCTTTCGGGTTTGCTGATAATAAAATCTTCTATTTTGTTGAGCATGAGCAGTTTTTCAAGGCCCTGCTCCATTTCGCCGAGTACCTGCTCCTCCATGCTTTCATAATATTTCTGGCTTGTTATGTTGAACTCCTCGACAGGATTCTTCCCGCCTACGCTTGTTAGGTGAATCCCCTCGCGCAGCGACGATGTGTAATCCAGATAATCGCTCCACGCCCCATTAATCACGCTGAGAACCAGTTCGCGCTGTAGATTATTTACGGCTTCCCTGCCGAATTTATTTACTGCTTCATCGTATGGAGAGATACCAATGCTATGTGCTGCGGCGCTTGACTCCTGCCAAAATGACGGCTCGCTCTCGCCCGTTACGTATTTTTTACGCGCCTTGAAAATAGCGTCCCTGTGCTTCTCGGAAATCATCGAAAACTTTAGCAGCCGCTTACGCTCGTCAAGCCTGTCACCCTCGGAAATGCGCTGGATTCGCCCTGCTTCCTTTACGACTGCCCTTTCGGTAATTCTGTCTTCCGTGAATTTTGGGTAGCGGTTTTTCGGAATCAGTTTTTCGAGCTCGTATTTAATCATTATTTCGTCATCAAGCGCAGTATATGCCTTGCTCTCTCCCACGTCACCCTGCCGCCCCGCCCTGCCGCGCAGCTGACGGTTTATCCGCGAGCTTTCGCGCATTGACGTACAGATTACATATAATCCGCCCGCTTCTGCGGCAGCTTCCCTGCTCTTTTCGTTTGAGGAGGATGCCCCTCCGAGCAGAATGTCAACGCCGCGCCCCGCCATGCTCGTGGAAATTGTAACGGCTCCGGCCGCTCCCGCGTTTTTGATTATCTCTGCTTCCGCCTCGTTATTCTTGGCGTTTAAAACGGCTGCTTCTATTCCCTCTTTTTGAAGCTCTGCCGCGAGCTTTATGCTTTCTTCTATACTCTCCGCGCCTACTAAAACAGGCTGGTTTTTTTTATGTGCGCGGATTATCTCCTGCTTCACGGCGGCGAGTTTTATTTTGTTATTGAAATATATTTCCATCGGATGGTCGGTTCTGCGGGAGGGTACGTGCGGCGGGATTTTTTCTGATTTTAAGCCGTAAAGCAGCTCGAACTCCTCGTCAGACGGATAAACTGTGCCCGTCATTCCCGAAAGATGCTCGTACTGCCGCATGAAATACTGAAGCGGAACGGTACCCATCACAATACCGCGCTGCCCGGCTTTTATGCCGTGCTTGAGCTCTACCGCGCCCTGCAGGGCCCCCGGGAAGCGGCGGTTTAACGCCGCCCTGCCGGTAAACTCATCAATTATTAATACCTGATTATCTTTAACAATATAATTAATATCTTCTTTGAGAGCAAAATTTGCGTTAAGACAGTCGTTTATATCCGAGAGCAGCGACCGGCTCTCCTCGTCATATAGGTTGACACCGAAAAATTTCTCGGCTTTTTCAATGCCTCTGTCAGTGAGATAGGCGTTGTCGAGCTCATCGGAAATCCCGTAGTCTTTTTCAGTCAGTGTTTTCACGAACTCATGCGCCTTTTCGAGCCCGGCGAAAGTATCCGCAGGCACACTTCCCGCAATTACAAGCGGAATCCGCGCCTCGTCTATTAAAATACTGTCCGCTTCGTCAACAATGGCGACATCGAACTTATCATGCAATACATCCTCAGGTTTGTCGCAGACAAAATCCCTAAGAAAATCAAAGCCGGATTCTTTTGCGGTGTTATAGACTATATCGGCGCGGTAAGCTGCTTTGCGCTCAGCCTTAGGCGTCGACTCGACTATATAGGCGATTTTCATGCCGAGCAGGTCGTATATCGGCTTCATCCAGTTATAATCGCGCTTTACAAGATAATCGTTATATGTCAGAATATGCACCTTACGATTATCTAAAAAATGCAGATACGCCGCCATTACCGCTGATATAGTCTTGCCCTCGCCGGTTTTCATTTCAATTACTTTGCCGTTATAAAGCGCAAATGCCGCCTTGATTTGCTCGTCATAAGGCGGCAGACCGACACCTTTAATGCAGGCGTCACGGAACGCCTCTGCGGCTTTTTCAAAATTAGAATTTTTCATAAACGTAATTATAGCATAAATTTGCCGTTTAGTCAACAAATTTATGCTATATAAATATTTCTGCAATAAACCTAAATCCTCGCTGTAAAAAAGATGACGGATTTAAAGTCATCGGTTAACCATTTGCTTTTTTAAGCACAGTCGCCCCGAAAGCCGCCGCTGCAAATACAACAGCCGTTAAACCCGCTAATGCAATGGTAAAAAAGTTAACGCCGCCGGAGCCGCTTCCGCCCGTATCGCCGCCTGTTCCTCCTCTGCCTGCGCCCGTTTCAATGACAGGAGGGGTGACAGATTCATCGGGAGGCTCGGCAGATTCATCGGATGGGATTTCCGGTTCGGCGGGGATTACGGCAGGTTCATCAGGAGTCGTAACGGGTTCGGGCTCAGCCGGAATTTCAGGTTCAGGGTCGGAAGCGTTGCACCTGTCACAGTCCCCGCATAAGCTGCAGACAGGACAGCAGTCAAGCGCACAATCTTCCCAATCTCTTATGCAGGGGTCGCAGACTCCGCAAGCGACAGCATCCGGACGTTTCCAGTCGCATTTCGTACAGTTTAATGGAGGCCAGTGGTCGAGCGCTTCGCATCTGTGCCCGTCATGGCGGTTATCAATAGGCAGATAACCGCAGTCACGCATGCAGTCATGCACGTCTGAGTTAACGGCTCTGTAAAGGTGTCCGCCGTTGTCTTCATGGCAGGGGTGGTCGGCGGGCGCCGCCATCGCCGCAATCACGGTTAAAACAAAGATAAACGCTGATGATGTAATGAAAGATAATGCTTTTTTCACTTTTTTCATACCTTTCTATGTAAGTATTTTTCCTGTATTGAATATAAAACTATTTTACAACAAAAAATGCAAAATGTCAAGATTATTGTTTATGCGGCTCGCTACTAATAAAATATCTGAACTTGATAATGATTTTTCAATAAAGTTAAGAAAAACCCCCGTCTTCCTTAAAGGTAGACGGGGGTTATACGGCTAACAGGACTTGAACCTGCACGGTTTCCCACCGGAACCTAAATCCGGCGCGTCTGCCAATTCCGCCATAGCCGCAAATGATACACGTTACCGGTAAAAAGGGGCAACATTATCATTTTATCACAGCTATGGCGGAATGTCAACATCCGTGTTTACTGAGCGGAAAAAGAAACATCGTCTATAATCGCATGTTGTTCGCCGTTAGCATTTATTTCAAATTTTATTTCTGCTGACGACGTGCCTGCAGGTGCAGGAATTGTAATACCTCTATAGTAACCGAAGTCTCTGTTGCTGTTTGGTAAATCCTGCTGCCTGATGATGATTTCCAATCCTAATTCTCCACCGCTGCTTGTTCTGAACGTAACCGTCGCGGTAATGCCCACCAGCGCGTCTTCACCTCGTGCGAAGAACGATAATTCATATGTGCAGCCTGTGTGTACGGGAACAATTTGGCTTAAATTACCGCCGTTTGATATTCCGACTGCCGCCTGCCCCGAATGAACTCCGCCCTGCTGCGTCTGGCGGGAAATCGCGTCGGGGCTCGTAGTAGTCCAGTTTATAGGAACATTTCCCGTGAATAATTCCATTCCGCCGTTTCTGATTAATTCACCTGTATTCAAACACTCACAACCGCATACACCCGGAGGTCCCTGCGGCCCTATTTCACCCTGAGGCCCCGGTTCACCTTGAACTCCCTGTTCGCCCGGCTGACCTATAGGTCCCTGCTCGCCTTGCATACCCTGCGGTCCGATTGGTCCGCGCTCGCCTTGCATACCCTGCGGTCCGATTTCGCCCTGAGGTCCCGGTTCACCTTGAACCCCCTGTTCGCCCGGCTGACCTATAGGTCCCTGTTCACCTTGCATACCCTGCGGTCCAATTGGTCCGCGCTCACCTTGCATACCCTGCGGTCCTATTGGTCCGCGCTCACCTTGCATACCCTGCGGTCCGATTATCCCGTGCTCGCCTTGCATACCCTGCGGTCCTATTGGGCCGCGCTCGCCTTGTATACCCTGCTCGCCCTGAGGTCCGCGACAACCCTTTGGCCCTCGTTCACCTTGAATTCCCTGCTCACCCTG
>Ga0123353_10000549_pt1 | contig 46319 bp, 44 predicted proteins | sample TergutLab28metaG_3_FD_92763 | JGI IMG/M metagenome (GOLD analysis project Ga0123353, IMG submission 92763) | Labiotermes labralis P3 segment gut microbial communities from Petit-Saut dam, French Guiana - Lab288 P3 | ecosystem: Host-associated > Arthropoda: Insects > Digestive system > Gut ... | reverse complement strand
GATTTGTCCCGTCAATGAACATTTGGACATTGCCGGCTTCGTCATTTTTTCGGATGTCGAGCTGACGGTTGCCTGCGCATCCGAATTGATCAAAAGATTGCCGGAACATGACGTTTTGCTGACCGCGGAATCCAAAGGCATTCCGCTGGCTTATGAAATGTCCCGCCAGTCCGGCAAAAAATACATTTTAGCCCGCAAAAGCAAGAAACTTTATATGCGCGACCCGGCGGCAATCAATGTCAAATCCATCACAACCGAAAAAGTCCAAACGCTTTATTTGGATATCGGCGACATGGAATATCTCAAAGATAAACGCGTTTTGCTGGTGGACGATGTTGTCAGCACGGGCGAATCCATGATTGCGCTGGAGGAATTATGCAAAAAAGCGGGGGGCATCGTTGCGGGCAAAGCGGCGATTCTGGCGGAAGGAGATGCCATCGGCCGCAAGGATTTGATTTATCTTCAAGAGCTGCCGCTCTTTTTTAAATAACGGATCGTTTTAAAATATCTGTTTAAATAGATTGAAAACAGATTGAAAACAGATTGAAAAGGATTGAAAAAAGAGTAAAAAAGGATTGATTTTGATCGGAATTAACTGATCAAAGATTCAATCCGTTTCATGTTTTGAATAATTCTTTCAAAGGACTCATTGAGATCCTGAGTCATTTTCTCAAGTTTGCTCTTTCTTTCTTTGAGGAAAGCGAGAGCGTCATCAACGTTTTTCTCGATGTTGGCACCGGAGCCGACGTTGACGATTACTTTTGAAAAGTCACGGATTTCAGCGTGAACAAAACAGCCGGAGCCGACGGGAATTACTGATTCGTAACCGCCGCTTGCCGCCGCTTCTTTGAGGGCGGTAATCGTGGAAATCGAGCTTTCACAGCCGGCCAAAGTGTTTCTGACCATCGCCATTTGCTCCTTGATTGACTCAACGGTTCGCTGGTATTCTTGATACTCCGCGACCATTTGGCGGGTTTCTTGTTCACTGATTGCCATAATCAGACCTCTGAAACAGCTTCAATGACAATGCAGCGTCTTTTCAGACCGTGTTTGCTTCCCATAATGGAAAGGATTTTTTCACGCGCATTCTTTTCATTTTCACTTTCAATTGTCTTGGTAAAATTTTCCCAGTAAAAGCCGGGTTTAAATTTTCCTGTAATTTCAAAGTTTGTCATTGTGTTCACCACTCTTATTGATTGTATTTGTTCTGATGATTGATAAATTTGAGAGTTGATAAATTCGGGGAATTCGGTAATCCCGCGAATTTACGGAATCTGTAATCTTTCGGATTTACGGAATTTGTCATCCCGCTGATTTGCGGAATCGTTAATCCTCGGATTTACTGGAATCCCAAAGCTGTCGAGATTCTGCCAAGCTCGTAACCGCTGGTTTCGCCGCCGGCCAAATAGCCTTTGGTGTTTGCCAAAATGCCGGAACCGACCATACGGGACCCGAAGTTGACGCTGCCGACAACCGGTTCAAAGCCGAAAAGCTTCTCTAAAACCGCTTTCTCTTCTTCTGTAATGCCGGGGCTGACCAAAAGTCCGTTATTGGTCACACAGCCGGCCATGCCGACCGTCTTAATGCCTGCGATTGTTCCTTTCATCACGTCGATTTTAAGTGTGTCGGTGATGAATTTTACGATATTGTCGGGGAGTTCGGGATGAACCAGACCGGCCGTATCGTTGGCAAGCAAAATGTTTCCGACGGCATTCAATTTCCCGGGAAGGCGGCGCACGGGTTTTCCGAGTTGTTTCTCAAGATCGTTTGTTCTCGCGCTTTCCGGAACCAGAAATCCGCTGGAGTTGCCTCGGCAGAGTGAACCGACCAAAGTGCTGTCATTGATGAAGCACTTGTGAACGGTCACGCCGAGCCTTTTCTCGATTTGCGGAATAACTTCGGCCCGCGTTCCGTGGGGAACCAAACAGATCTCTTCGGTACACGTGGAAAAAACCCCGATGACCGGCGTATCCATGACGTTTATTGTTTGCATAATATTCTCATTTTTTATTTATCAACGGCATCAGCGCGTTTACGAAAAAAATCAGGCTGCCAATTCAGCCTGCACTTCTCCGTCTGCGTATTTTGCCGCTCTCACGCGAATAAAGGACGGCGGCTTTTCACAGCCCCTTTCCCAAACGCGTTCATTGATTGATGTGTCGATTTTAATCATATCGGCTTCTGCTTTCATATGTCTCACAAGATAGGCTCTGATAATCGCCATTGCCTTGTTTGCCCTTTTCCATCTGGGGGCAACTTTCACGCCGCGGAGCGGGATGGTGTAGATTTGTTCTTTAACAATGTCTTCTGCCATTTTAATCACCTGATAATTTGTCAGCTTCAACATCCCGTTACTTCAAGCGCATGCTGGATCTTCTCCAGTGGCGTCTCTTGGGGTGAGATGTAACGTTTCTCTTGGTCTTGATGATGACCCAAACCGGAACGCGCGCGTTTTGGACGTGCGCCTTCGCGAGTCTTTTCTTCTGTCCTTTTAAGTTCTTACTCATTTCAAACACCTGATTTATGATTTGATAAAGTTGAATTTGAATTGTTCGTTTCCGTTTGTTAAACTGATTTTCTGAGCGCCTTTTCATGCCCGATTCTTGAAATCATACCTGATTTTTGTGTTCATGCCTGATTCTTGAAATCACGCGTGATTGCTTGTGTGATGCCGGGAAATGTTTTCGCGTTTCTTCTTCGCCGATTTCACGGCGCAAATATTCGCGAAGTTCGGCTTCGTAATCGCACTTCAAGATGGCGGCGCTTTCCTCTTCGGTGATGATGAGATTGGATTCAAGCATTTTGTTAATCGTGAGGCGGCCGAATCCCATTAAGGGACTGCAATACAGAATTTTGTGTTTGTCTTCAAAACTCTGAATTTCGGAATGCTCCAAGCGCGGAACGCGGTCATCGCGTCTCAGGCCGTCGGCAATCAGTTCGACTTCATCCTTTTTGGCAAGCAGCTCAAGCGCCCGGCGGTGGATGTAATTGATGGCTGCGTTTGGAAATCCATCCTTTTTGATGATTTCGGCCGCGTCTTCCAATATTTTCATGTCCGGTCGGAGTATTTCATGCGTAAAGCCCAACTCTTTGGCAATTTCGCTTGCTGTTTCGCCTGTCGGCAGGATGCCGAAGTGACAGGTCACAAGCTGAATTTCAAAGTACGGTTCAAGGAGAAGGGCTGACAGGGCACTGTCTTTCCCGCCGCTGAACAAAACATGAGCTTTCACAATTAACACGTCAGCTGATTACAAGTTATTAATACTGAATTTTCATCAACGATTTGGTTTTACATTCTTTTAATGGAGGTTTCCCTCTTCGGCGGCTGAACCTGTGTGAGCAGCTGTTTTAACTGTTCGTCATCAATCATATTTTGAAGACGGCCGCTTTGCACAAGCGAAATCAGCTGAATTTCCAACTGTTCGACCAGCGCCGGACGAGACATGCGCAGCGTCGTTAAACGTTCGCGGGCTTCGGGTGTCATGATTTTTCGAAGAAGCTCTTGTTTTCGGGCTTCCATCTCAGACTTTGCTTGTTCTTGCTGATACGCCGCTTGTTCCGGGTTCATCTGTGCCTTTTGTTCTTGCATTTGCGCAAGTTTTCTGCGGCGGATTTCTTCAAGCTCATTATCCATTATTAAAACACCTCTGTCAATTCGTCTGAATGAATTTCAATTTAACATGGCTTTTTGAATCAATAATTCTTAAGCCCGGGGTACTTTTCAAGGAGTTCTCCTTTCAATTCGTGCGCTGTGTTGTCGAGCAATGCTCTGCCCGGACCGGCAACGGTTCTTCCGGTTTTGGCGGTTTGAACGTATCCGGCGGCTTCCAGCTGCTGAACGGCTTTTCTGATGATTGAGCCGCTGCCTTTTGCTTTTCTGGAGGGTTTGGACCCGCGGTCCTGCTTTCCGCCGTAAACGGAACAAAGTCTCTCAACGCCGATAGGGCCGTCCATGTAAACGGTTCGAAGAACGGCGGCGCATCTGATGTACCACCAGTTTTCTTGAACGGGCGGGAATTCTTTGTGAACGCCTGTCTTGACAAACTCAGCCCATTCAGGGGGGTTGATTTTGTCGTTTTCTTTAAATTTGTCCGCGACTCTGTTAATCAGGTCTGCCGCAGGAACATCGTATGCTGTAGTCATTCATATCTCCTTATTTAATTGATAATCTCGCCGCGGGCGGTTAAAAACCGGCGCGTCAAATCTGTCAAAACAGTATAATCTACTTCATCTTGTGAAAGCGTCAAAAAAGCAGGTGCTCAGCAACTGTTCCGGATGCGGCGTCTCCGCACGCGGAAATTTTTGCAAACGTCCCGCTTTTTCAGTTTTCTTCAAATGAAGCCTGAAAGTGTTTGACAGGTTCGTTCGGATTATGTGAGACATCCAATGCAACGCTGGCTGAAGCACTGAACGGTTTTTTGAATTTTATTCCAAGCTCCTCAGTGGCCGAAACTGGATAACTTGAATAATAAGGACTCAAATGGACATTTCAATAGACTGAAGGTATAAAAAGATTATTGTCTGAAAGGGACAGAGAAGAAAATAAAGGATAAAGGAAAAGACGGAAGCGAATACAAAACGACCGAATCGAATCAAACCAAGGGTGAATTGAATCAAACAAATGGTTGAATCGAATCAAATGATGGCCGGAAAGCCGCTTCAAAACAGCGGCCTCATAATCGGATTGTATCTCACGTCACGGCGCCGAACATCCATTTTAATTATTTGTTCTCTTTTCGGGCCGACAGAAATGTAGCTGAACGGGATACCGTTTTTCTTCTCTATATATTCTACGAATTTCCGCGCGTTGGGGGGCAAATCGAAGAAGTTGCGGATTTCTCCAAGCGTTTCGTCCCACCCGTCGTTTTCCGTATAAACGGGAACGCAGCGCTCCAAATCTTCAGACAGAGAAGGCGGATAATCAATGCGCTCGCCGTCTAAATCGTATGCGGCGCAGATTTTGATTGTTTCAAGGCCGGACAAAACGTCAAGTTTTGTTAATACCAATTCGGTGTAGCCGTTTAAATTTGCGGACTTTTTCAAAAGCGGCATGTCCAGCCAGCCGCAGCGTCTCTTTCGGCCGGTTGTTGTTCCGAATTCGTTGCCGACGGTGACCATATGTTCGCCGTCCGCGTCCGTTAATTCTGTCGGGAATGGGCCGTTGCCGACGCGGGTGACGTAGGCTTTCACCAAACCGATTGTTTTTGTCACCTGAGACGGACCGATGCCGAGGCCGGTGCAAGCGGAACCGGCAATTGTGGAAGAAGACGTCACGTATTTTTGTGTCCCGTGGACGACATCTAAAAGAGCGCCCTGCGCGCCTTCGGCGAGAACTTTTTTGCCGGCGCGGAGGGAGGAGTTGATGACATACGAAACGTCAACGGCGTAGTGCTGTAGTTCCTTGCCGATTTTGAGGAGACGTTTCGCCTCTTCATCCGGGAAAAGGTCATACGGGTTGCCGCCGAGTTTGGCGATGACTTCTTTTTTCGCCGGCAGTATCGCATTCAATTTTTGGTAGAACCGGTCTTCATCAAACAGGTCGCCCAATCGGATTTCGTTTCTCAGGACTCGGTCGGCGTACGCGTACGCGATGCCTTTTTGAGTCGTTCCGACTCTGTTTTTCCGCGAGGCTTCCGACAGAATGTCCATTGAAATATGATACGGCATGATCAAACTGGCTTTTGTGTCAATGCCGAAATTCTCATTTGTGATAACAATACCGCGGTCTTGAAGCATCTTCATCTCTTCTGTCAGCGAAAACGGATTCAAAACAACGCCCGGGCCGATAAGCGCATTCGTTCCGACCAAAATGCCTGACGGAATTTGGTGGACTTTGTAAACCTCATCGCCGACAACAACGGTGTGGCCCGCATTGTCGCCGCCTTGAAAACGGGCGACAATGTCATAATTTTCCGCTAAGTGGTCAACGATTTTTCCTTTTCCTTCATCGCCGAACTGAGCGCCTGTAATGATTGTAAGCATATATGAAGGAATAATTATGTGATAATTAAACCCTTCTACTCAAAAATTGCTGCCTGCGCTTCGCTTCGGTAGCAATTTTTTCTTCCATATTGGCGTGAGGGGGGCGATTGGAGGGGTGCCTGCGGCACCCCGTCTACTTTTTAATACACGTCTCAAAAAATGCAAATCTCAAAATAAAAACAAAAGGAAATACAATCCCGTTAATAAAAAACAAAGGGCTAATATTATGCCAAAAATAAAAACAAAAATTGCTGCCTACGCTTCGCTTCAGTAGCAATTTTTCCTTCCATATTGGCGGGAGGGGGCGATTGGAGGGGTGCCTGCGGCACCCCGTCTACTTTTTTAATACACGTCTCAAAAAATGCAAATCTCAAAATAAAAACAAAAGGAAATACAATCCCATTAATAAAAAACAAAGGGCTAATATAACGCCAAAAATAAAAACAAAAGCAATACAACTCAAATATAAAAACAAAAGCAATAGGACTCAAAAAGAAAATAAAAGAAAATACAACTCAAAAGCTATAATCCGAAAATCAGAACGCCACAAACAACAAACGTTTATTTCCCGATTGCGCCGGCGCCTTCTGAGATGTCGTGGATGATTTCATCTTTTTCTACATCCAGCACGATCATGCCGGTTTTCAGGGTTTCGAGTTCTTCCGGCATTAGCTTTCGGGATGTCGCATTCGCCGACAAAATCGCGCTGTTGCCGAGGGGGTCTTTGATTTGAATTGTTATTTCTGTAGATGCTGTTTTTGGGTCATTGACGATTTCATCGATTTTTCTGAGCAGGTCGACGCCGATCGCTACTTTTTCTTCTTCGCCTTCTGACCAGCGGGTGGCGCTTTCGACGACGCCGCGGACGCGTTGCAGGATGCCTTCGGCATTGGAGACGTAGGCCTCTGAGATTGGGCCGGGCTCGACCATGATGCCGAGTTCTTCGATGATTATTGTTCCCGATGAGGAACGGATGACGCGGGCGTCCAAATCGGTGAGGGAGCGGATTGGCAGCGCATAGCAGACCGGATCTTTGCTGTTTAAAATCAGCGTGTCGGCAAACCGGAAAGAGCAGTTGCTGCAGACGGCGGTTGTATACATGATGTCGCCGAAGTAGGGTATGGTGTCTTTTTGCCATTTTATGGCCAGGTCTGTCCGGCAAAGCGGGCATGTCGTTTTTGTTTCAAAATTGTCAATCAAGGTTTCACCTGCGTCAAATGCGTCAAATAAAAATTTGGTTTTGCCGTTTGCGGCGGCAAAAGTACCAAAAGTGCAAAAGAAGGATAAAAGGAAAAGGGTAGCGGATTAGTAGTTTCCGCCGATTTTCTTTCTGTCGACTTTGATGCCTGTCGGGGTGACAAGGATGTTGTTGTCTTTCATGCCGACAATGTCGCCGTGGACGTCTAATACGACGTCTTTGAGTTCATTGAAAAGGTGGTTTCTGAGGCGTTCATCGGACTTGATGTTGGAAATGTCAACAATCAGGATGTTGCCGTCATAGATTTCCTTTTTTAAGGACGTGATTTGATCAAAGTGCGTGAAAATAGCGATCTTGATATAGGTTTCTGCAGGTTCTTCGCCGGCATTGCTGTCAATATCTTTTTCAAATTTGTCCAGGTCAATGTAAGCCGAATAATCATCATTCTGTTTGGGCTCGGAGCCGCCAATAATCTTTTTCAAGAAACTCAATTAAAACACCTTTGTCTTTTTTAAATGTGTGTAAAGCGGAATAATGTTCGGAAAGGACACCGAATAATTTCCGGCGGGTTAATTTTACAATATAAACGATATGAAATTAAATGAAATTAAATGATATGAAATAAATAAATCATTAATGCTATACATATTTATAAACTTGTGTATAAAAACTGTGTGGTGTACTGCCTTTTTTGATTCAGGTAGATAATGAAACCTGACCGCCGGGTAAATAAAACCTGACCGGCGAATTAGTGAAACCTAACCGTTGGTTAAATTTCAAGCCCCCACATCATGTCGCCGACGTATGAAAGCGATTTCACGGCTTTTCCTGAAGACGCTTCCGTCATTTCATTACCTGACATCAAAGCGCGCCCGATTGCCAGCGGTTTTTTATGCTTTTCATCCACGATGACAACCAAGTCGTCTTTTTGGATGGAGCTGTCGGCCGATGTAATCCCCGGGCTCATAATATCCGCGCCGTTGACGACGAATTTGATGGCGCCCATGTCCACGACAACAACGCGGCGCGGCGGCAGCAATTCCAATGCGCCGCGGACGGTCGGGAAAATCTTGCCGTCATATTCTACGAACATTTGTTTGCCGTCGGCAAAAATAACTTTACATTCATCTGTTGTGATGACTTCAAATTTGGAATCTGAAAATGCGGAAACCTCCTCGCCGTATATATCGCGGAGCGCTTCCACCATCTTATTCTTGTCATTTTTCCTGAGACTGACTCTTGATTTTATTTTCAAAAAATCACCTGAAAGTACATATGCTGATGATAATATGAATAATATGAAAAAGTAAGATAAAAAGCTGATGAGAAGAAAAACAGAGAAATGGAGAAACAGAGGAAGCAATTTTTATTTGATGAAGTCAATACTTCCTTTATTTATTATTTTTATTTCGGGTAACGGTTAAATCATGACTCAAAAAGGATATGGGCGCGATTCCGGGCGCGATTCCGGTCGCGGATACGGGTGCGCGTTCGGCGGCGGGACGATTGTCAACGCTGTCGCCGCGTGGAAAGGCTGCGCCTTTGCGGTGGAATTAAAAACATACGCGGAGGTTCGTTTAGATGAGGCTCTCGGCTCTTTTTCCAAAAACGATTCCGAAATTTCCGTTCGCGGGAAGAATTATGAGAATCCCGGCATGGATTCTCGGTTAATTGAATTGTGCGTGCGTTATGTTTTGGAACAATTCGATTGCCGGCAGAACGCTTCTGTTTTGACGAAAAGCAATATCCCTTCGGCCGGCGGATTAAAAAGCAGCAGCGCTGCCGCAAACGCGTCTGTTTTGGCGGCGCTTGACGCGGTCGGCGGCGAACTGACTCCCGTTGAGGCCGTACAGCTCGGCGTTCGCGCGGCGCGGGAAGCGGGCGTTACGATCACGGGGGCTTACGATGACGCCTGCGCGTCTTTTTTTGGCGGCGTCGCCGTAACGGACAACAGGGAAATGAAATTGCTGAACCGTGAAGAATTCAATTACGATGTCCTGATTTTAAATCCCGGGACTAAAGTCTACAGCGCCCAAACAAACGTTGCCCGCTCTCTTTTGATCAAAGATCTCGCTGAAATCGCCTTTGAGGCGGCCAAAGCCGGCGAATATAAAAAAGCGATGAAGCTGAACGGCCTGCTGTACTGCGGCGTTCTCGGCTTTGACCCTGAACCTGCCGTTTCCTGTATGGAAATCGGCAAAGAATACGGCGCCGTTTGCGGCTTATCAGGAACCGGCCCGTCGTTTACCGCTTTACTGCCTTCGGGCGGCGCATTGACGGATTTTGAGAAAACCGAACTCAATCTTTTGAAAAAGAAAATCACTGATAATTGGAGAAAACAATACCCGAACGGGCTTGTTTTTGAGACAAAAACATGCAACAGAAGCGCTTTATCGGAAAGCCGCCGTTTCTCAGCGTTTATGAAAGCCGAAAAGAAGGATTTAGCGCATTTTGACGAGTGCTTTGACATCTGTTTATGCGGCGATGAATGAGAATACGGTTTTGAATTCGGCGATGAATGAGAATACGGTTTTGAATTCGGCGATGAATGAGAATACGGTTTTGAATTCGGCGATGAATGACGTCGATGAAGAAAAGAGGCGTCGAAAATAACATTTTTATCATATTTTTTTTTGTCAGCCTGAAAGTTTATATTGCATGGGAATCAAGTTTAAGGCAATAATGATGATAACTCAATAATTTTTTGGTTATTGTCAATTGAAAAGGACAGGTGGTAAAAATGCCGACCGGTATGTTAGAAACAACGCGCGAAAAGATTAGATTAATCGACAGAGATATCATTGAATTAATTGAAGTCCGAACCAATCTGGCCAGTGAAATCCTGTCTTCCAAAAAAGAAATGAACCAGCCTATCGTTGATGAGGCGCAGATCCGAAAAGTTCTTGACCGCGCCACCAGTATGGCGGTTGAAAAGGGACTTGATGTCGATTCGATTCATCAAATCTTTGAACTGCTTATTCAAATGAGCATCGATAAACAAAATGAGTACAGCGGCAAATCAAAATACATTTGAATTGCTGCATTTGAATTGATGCATTTGAATTGTTTGAATTATTATATTCGAATAACGACAAGCTGCGCCTTTGGCGCACTTTTTTTATTTTGTTCCGTAGCGCCGAATGTGCGCCCACGATTGTATTAATTTATCATCCGCTTCGTTTTTAGGCTTCCCGCCATTTCTTTTTCCATCACTTTTTTCGTCACTTCTTCCGTCACTTTTTTCGTTACTTTCTTCGTCATAAATCTGAATATTTTCGCGGCTGAAAGCTTTTCTGTCTTCGCCGATCGGACAGACTTTAATGCAGACGCCGCACGGCGAAATACCTTTGGCGCCCAGCGCGGTGCTGTATTCGGTGCATTTCACTTTATCAATGCGCGAAACCGGATACGGTTTTTCTTTGTCGTTTGAAATTGAGCCGGCAGGACAGAAACGAGCGCAAGCCATACATTCGGTGCACAGCCGTTTTTCTTTCATTTCTCGGATTCGTTTGGCTGCGCCGTCGGGGACAGCCAATTCTTCAAACGTCGCCGATGTCAAAATCGTTGTAAACCTGACTCTCGGGCCGTATTCCGGAGTCAGCAGCGTATTGTTTCTGCCAAAAGCGCCAAGACCTGCGTGATAAGCGGCGTGTTTGTGAGAAAAGGCGCTGACCGGTTCTTTTTTAAGTGCCTCCGCTCCGGCGTAGCCGTCTCGGGGGATCGGCATGGCTAATGACTTCCGGTCGTTTAAATAATAAGACAGCATGAGCGCTTCTGAGTCCAAATGCGCGTTTATCGTGCGGTAATGCTCGTTATAAAAAACAGAAGGCGTCGTTTCAATTATGGGAAGGATGACGGGAACGCCGATGACTATCGCGGTTTTCGCGTTTGGGTAAACGGATGCGGGATAAAATCTTGGGGAAACCGGATATCTTTTATCGGTCTCCCATGAATCGGTATCGGCAAAGCCGAATATTGATATCTCGGAGCGTTGTTTTTTCTCAAAAAGAAGCTGATAAAATGAGGACATCATTTTCCCTTCTTATCCTTTCTTATTTTGAAAAACAGCTTCTCCTCAGAATGAGAATTTGAAATTGAAAAATATTTATTCGAAATTGAAAAATATTTATTCGAAATTGAAAAAAAATTATTTGAAATTTTTTCAAATTACAAATTCAATAAATCCAAAATGCGGATCGCCAAATGAGCGCTGTTGGCACCGTTGTCAATGCCGACGCCTGCGACCGGAACGCCCGGGGGCATCTGTGTCACTGACAAAAGCGCGTCAAGTCCGCCCAATTTTGCGCTGACGGGAACGCCGATGACGGGTTTTTTGGTTTTGGAAGCCACAACGCCCGGAAGCGCGGCTGACAAACCGGCAATCGTAATGAAAACAAGCGCGTCCGATTTTTTAACGTACGCCTCTAACTCGTCGGGATTGCGGTGGGCCGAAAGAACGAGGACCTCGTGTGTATACTTTGTTTTTTCAAGGACTGCGACTGCTCTGTCTGCGATAGCTCTGTCCGATTCAGAGCCCATGATGATTGAAATTTGTACCATTTTAAGACCACCTGTATTAAGAAATACAATTAGATTTTGTTTCAAAACAAACAATGCTTCAGAAACAAAGGACAATAACAAACTTACTGATTAAAACATAACGGTTCAAAATATAATTGTCATTTAGAATTGAAGATGATTTATCTTTAAAATTTCTTTTTTCAAAAAATTCATTTTCAAAAATTTCTTTTTCAAAAAAATTTCTTATAAATCAATCCTTCAAAGCCCTGATGATTTCTTCGCCGAAATCGTAAGAATATTCGGGGCCGTCGCCGGTGATAATGCTGCCGTCTCTGACGACGTGCTCGGCTTTTAATTTTGTTCCGGATTTCTTCATTTCTTCAACAGCGTCGGGCGCGTCAAAGACGGTTGAATTCTTTCCTTTCAAAAGCCCGGCTTTTGCCAAAATCACAGGAGAAATACAAATGGCTGAAACGATTTTTCCTTTGGCGAAAGCGTCGTTTAGCAGCCGGTGAAGCGCCGTATTATCCCACAAAAACGCCTTGGACCCTTTGCCGCCGGAGATAACGATAGCATCAAAGTCATCAGCGGACTGTTTATCGATTATAACATCAACGTCAACGCTGCCGCCCTTGGCCCCCGCCGCTTTTCCGAGGCGTGTTGAGCCGACGACGACGTTATAGCCGTTTTTCTCAAAGACTTCGCGCGGATGAAAAAATTCTTCGTCTCGGAATAGTTCCGGCGCGACAATCATCAATATTTTTCCGGTTTTCATGAGGACACCTTTGGTTTGTTATTTTCGGAATGATATTTTTTGGAATATTTCAGAATGACATTATTTGAATGACATTATTTGAATGACATTATTTGAATGGCATTATTTGAATGACATTATTTGAATGACATTTTTGGAATGACATAAATAAAGCGGAAAACAAAGAAACTTTTCATTTCTTCGACCCGATCAAAACGCCCATCTGCGACGGCAGCAGCTTCCCGACGGACGCGACGATTCCGGGACCGTCGGTCTTTTCTTTGCAAACAACGACGCACTCCGTCAGGCCCAGTTTTTCAACGCCGTAAACATCGCGGCCGTGCCCTTTCTTTTGAAGCGCGGCTTTGATTTGAGACCGCGTCGCCCCGTTTATGAAAATACGGTCGGTCGATGATTTTTTCCATGTCCACCATAAATCGATTTGCTCTTTTGTAAAAACCAATGAGCCGGAATCGCTTGATAATTCGGCGGTTACCGGCAGATAAGGAATCATACCGAAACGGGCCGCGATTTGCCCCGCGCTGCCGGCGCCGAGAGCTTCCTGAGATGAAATTGAAACGGGCAACGCGAAACCGATGTTCACGGTGATAGAATCCGGCTCAATCGCTTGAATATAACCTTTGTACGAAACGCCCGGAACAGCGCTGTTTTTGTCCGCCGGCCGGCCGAATTGGCTGTACAGCAAATTTTCACACAGTTCACTGTCTTCGCCGTCTAAAGAAACAAAAAAGCGGCCCTTTTGAACGCTGACGCTGTAAGAAACGTCCAGACTTTTAAATTCGGAGTCAGCATACGCCTTTAAGGATTGAACGGCAATCTCTTCGGAGCCGTAGACCGGCTGTAATAATTCAATTTTCATAAATATCAAATCATAAACATAAAGTCATAAATATAACTCTATTAACATCAATTCATAAACAATAATTCATAAACATCCATTCATGAACAATAATTCATAAATATCCATTCATAAACAACAATTCACAAACATCCATTCGTGAACAACAATTCATAAACATCCATTCATGAACAACAATTCATAAACATCCATTCATGAACAACAATTCATAAACATCCATTCATGAACAACAATTCATAAATATCCATTCATGAACAACAATTCATAAACGTCTATCTGCAGAAGACGTTTATGTGTTTATCGGCAATGTTTCTTATCCTTTGCCGAGGTAAAATAAATATTGCATTTCCGCCGCGCGGTATGCGGACACGACATCCGCTGTCGCTTCATCGGCAGGGTCCAGTTTTTCGATTTCGCGGGCAACCATTTTGAGTTCACGGTCGTAGGGGCCGAGGTTTTTGAAAAGAGTTTCATCGTGTGCGCCGGCTTCTATCAGATTTTCATAGATTTCTTTGATGCGGACGCTGAACAGCTGAATCCGTCCGGCCAGCGTCAAGGGCGAATTCATATCGGGAGGAGCGGCGGACGGCGCAGGCATTGAAACGGAATCAGGGGTTCCCGAAACTTCCGGGAAAACTTCTTCGTACCGCGTCGGGACATACCCCTCAGGGAACGCGAATTCTTCAGCGGACTTAAAGATGTCAACGGCATCGCATATTTTTTTTGCGAAATGATATCCGCGCGGCGTCAGTTGTAAAAAGCGGCTGCGCCCTTCAAAAACGGAACTGAGGAAACCGATATCCTGAAGTCTCTTAATAATTTTATTTGTATGTGAAAAAGTGGAATCAATATTGGATGAGACTTCGGAAATATAAGTTACTTCCTTCCTGTAGATAAAAACAAGTGCGGAACTCGTTTTTTCTTGGAATAAAAATTTCTCATCATCGTTAAATTTCATAAAGACTTCTCCGGCTTAAAATAATAATATGCCAATAAATCAGTCAACTCATTCTCAATTATCAGTCAACTCATTCCCAATTATCAGTCAACACATCCTCAATTATCAGTCAACACATCCTCAATTATCAGTCCATACATCTTCAATTAAAGATTTGTTAATAATCGGCAATGAACATATATAAACAATTGCATAAAAGACACAAGTGACTGAAAAGAAAGTCGATAAAGAGTATAAAATTAAATTCGGGAAAACAAATTATAATACTAAAATAAAAACGAATAAAAATAAAACAAAAACAAAACAAAAACAAAACAAAAACAAAACAAAAACAAAACACAAGCAGAAGCGAAACAAAAACAAAACACAAGCAGAAGCGAAAACAAAACAAAAACAAAACACAAGCGGAAGCGAAAACGAAAGCGAAAGAGAAAACGAAAGCGAAAGCGAAAGCATTCAACATACGGTCACGAAAAAAATGGATAACGAAAAACAGAATAACAGATTATGATATGAATAGTTGTGCGCCGCATTTTCGTCTTTCGTCCGCTTCGCTCCCGAAATCCGAAATTGCGGTCGTACCAGAACTTTTCAAGGAATAAGAAAAATGAAACACCCCTTTCTTCAACAAAATAAAAAAAAGGGAACGCCCCTTTTCCCGAAACTTATCTTTCAGGTTTTAAAAAAGCGGCGTTCTGGTTTTGAATAAAACGAAAATTGGTGTTTCATTTTTTTTCTCTTTTAACCCCTAAAACCGACCGTTCATTACGAATTCCGGTCTGAGCGCAGCGAAGAACGGAATCGGAATGAACGGCTATTTCCAATATTTGCTGATGCTGTTGCCTGTTTATTGTTATTATTTGCTGACGCTGTTGCCGATTTATTGTCATTATTTGCTGATGCTGTTGCCTGTTTATTGTAATCTGTACTGACAAAAAAAATGGACTGATAAAATTGATGAGAATTGGTTGTGAGCCGCATTTTCGTCTTTCGTCCGCTCCGCTCCCGAAATCCGAAATTGCGGTCGTACTTGAACTTTCTGATGAAAATAAAAAAGGAAACATTCCTCTCCTCAAAAAGCGGAACAATAGATTGTGATAAGAAAGGGAAAACAAGAACAAAACCTAAAACAAAAACAAAACCAGAACAAAACCTAAAACAAAATCAAAAACCGGAACAAAACTAAACCCAATCAAAAATTGAGGCAAAATAATAATTTAAAAATAAAAATCAATCAAAAATTGATGAACAATTTTTAATTGATTTCACAGATTAATTTGTAATGATTAAGTTACAACCACTGTCAAGACGGACGGGGGTTCTCTCCATGCTTCGCCGGTCTCGGGGTTTCTCAACAAAGTGATCTTGTAGGTACCTGCTTCTTCAAAGGTCAATGTCGCAAAAACATTGCGCGTGAGGTTGAAGTCTTCAAAGGCGCCTTCCTGTGAGCGGAACCAGTGTCTGTAGTTCGTGTTTTCAGAGTTTCTCAGTGTGATTGTTTCACCCTTGGAAATGCTGATGGTGGTTGTCGGGAATCTCTGGTCTCTGATTTGGAGCATGTTGGGTGTTGAGCCGCTTCCGCCGATGGTGACAGTCACTGAGTTGCCGGTAGCCGGTCCGGGTTGTTCCGGTGTTTCCGTTTCTTCAGGCGTTTCAGGTTCTTCCGGGAGCTCGGGTTCTTCCGGGAGCTCGGGTTGTTCGGGAGTCGTTTCATTTGTTGTGTCATCGGTGTTGTTGCCGCCGAGACAGCCGGAAAGAGCAACGACTGACGCGAGCATTAATAATACAACGAGGAGCGTTAATATTTTCGATTTCATATTGATCCCTTTTTATTGAAAGTGAAATGATAAAAAGCAAACAGTTAACAAGCAATTAACAAGCAGTTTACAAGCAGTTAACAAACAGTTGGAGCAAACAATTTTTGTTTTATATTGTGAAAAAATATTTAGACAATATAGAAACAATTCATTGTCAGTTAAAAATTAACTGAGAATCTATTATATAAACATTTCTTAAAAAATAAACAAATTCGCAACAAAAAGACATCATCCTAATAAAGGGGCGGACGAAAAAGAGAGATTTGACAAAAACAAGACAAAATCAAAGAAAACATACGAAATATATATAACGTATATATAACGCGTCATTCGGCGCTCAAAATTTTAAGCAGCTCGCCGACAGGCGCATCCGTTTTAAACGATGTGCCCGAAAAATGAGTTCGTGTCGCAATGTATCCCGCCTCTCTTATTTTTTCCAAAAACGGCTCTATCGGGGGCGCGGAAATCCGAAGCTTTTCACAAAGCAGATGCTGGTCATAAAAAAACGGAATATCCGCTTCGGCGCAGCAGGCGGAAATCAATTTGTTCATATTCTCCTTTTTATTCAGCGTCATTGAGTCTGCTTCTGCCATGACTTCCTCGCAAAACGAAACGTCTTTCAGCGGCCCCAGCCAAAGCGGGCCGGCAATCTTCCTTTTGGGATCCTTCCTTTTAGGACCCTTTCTTTTGAAATCCTTTCTTTCGGAATCCGGTATTTCATCATCCTGCCTTTCATCATCCTGCCTTTCATCATCCTGCCTTTCTGCCTCCCCTCCGCTTTCATTCCTGCAATAAGGGCAGTTTTCATCAAGAAATACAGCCAATCCATTCTTTATTTCCCGGTGGCCGCAAACAGGGCACCATGCGACAAAACCGATATTTTGAAGCGTTTGGTCGGTATTTTTGGCGCCGTGGAGAATTTCGGCGTAAACGCGCACGTAATGACGCGTCGCGTGTGAAAATAGAATTCGGATACCCTTATCAAATTTCGCCGTTTCGCGCGCCATGCTGCCGATTAAAATACGAAGACCCATTTCGCCGTGGAATTCATTGTTCAGAGGGACGGCCGAGTATTTGCGCATTCCTGATTTTAAATGAGCGCCGCAAAGCGGGGCGGTATCCGTTGCCGTGACGCCGAGGAGAAATGAAACGGAGGAAGCGGCGGCATCCAAAAACGGAGACGGCGTTCCGAACGGGTCGATGTCAACGATTGCGAATTTTTGGCTGTGAAGCAACGCGTTCGCGTTTCGGCAGGAAACAATGGCCGTTTCTTCAAGGCCGTTATGGGAGATGTTTTTTTGAATAAGGGCGGCGGCCTCTTCCTTCCAGTCATTTAAAACGGCGGAAATGCCGACTTCTTTGGCAACGCGAAGGCCTCTTATGCCGGATGCCGCAAAAGCGTCCAAATAAGTGATTTGGGTTTTTTCAAAACCTTTTCGTTCCGTCAGCTTTTTGACATAAACGGAAGTGACGGCGGTATTGATGTCACGGTTGAGTTCCATTTCGGAATTGTAAAAAACCGAAGCCGACGCTGACGGGATATCGGGGTCGTTGTCTTCCGGAATAAAAACTTCCGTTCGGCCTTCTTGAACTAAGCGGTACATTTTCATCTCAAGGTTAAATCACTTTCAGCTTCAGGTTCCATCATTTTCAGCTTCAGGTTCCATCATTTTCAGCTTCAGATTCCATCATTTTCAGCTTCAGGCTCCCTCATTCTGCTTCAGATTCCATCACTTTCAGCTTCAGGCTCCATCACTTTCAGCTTCAAAATCCATCATTATTGAATTCGGTCTTCATCACTTTCAGCTTTGGTCTTCACCGTTCTTTGTTTCAGTCTTCAAAAATCTTTTGAACGAACCATTCGGGGTCGAATTTCAGCAAATCATCATATTCCTGACCAACGCCGAAAAAGAGGATCGGTTTTTGAGTGATGGAAGCAATGGAGATAGCGGCGCCGCCTTTAGAGTCCGCGTCCAGTTTGGTCAAAATGGTGCCGCTGATCGGGACGGCGGCGTTGAACTGCGAAGCGCGCTCTACCGCGTCGTTGCCGGCGGTCGCCTCATCAACGAAAATGATTAGGTCAGGCGTACTGACGCGGCAGATTTTTTCAAGCTGCGCCATCAAATTCACATTCGTGTGCATACGCCCGGCGGTATCGGAAAGCAAAACATTTGTTTTGTGCGCCTTGGCATACTGAAGCGCGTCATAAATAACGGCGGCAGGATCCGATCCTTCTTGGTGGCGGATTGTTTTAATGCCGAGGCGGTCGGCATGGATTTGAATTTGGTCAATAGCGCCGGCACGGAATGTGTCACCGGCGGCGATGACAACGGAATAACCGTTCTTTTGGAGGCGGTTGGCCACTTTTGCAATGCTTGTCGTTTTTCCGGTTCCGTTGATGCCGACAAAAGCGATGTGAACGGTTTTACCGGCGCGGCCGGCTACGAATTCATCAAAGTCAAAAACATTCGCGGACATAACTTCAAAAATCGCGTTCCTCAAAGCTTCCTCGACAATGCTGCCGGTGTTTTTGCCGATTCTTTTACGGGTTCCCCTCAGCTGCTCTTTAACGGAAGCGACAACGGCGTCTGCCACCGAGAGCGCCAAATCGCTTTCCAGCAAAGCGATTTCCAGTTCCATGAGCGGCCCTTCCAAATCTTTGTCATCCAAAATGACTTCGCCGTCAAAGATGAGCGCTTTTGCCTTTCCGAAAAGGCCGACCTTTTCAGGTTTAGACTCTGCCGCGGCGCTCGGCGCTTTTTCCTGATCTTTTTGACCAATGACCGCGTCTTTGATTTCAGCTGTATCTTTGATTAAAGCCGCATTCGCTGCGCTTTCTTTTTCAGCGTCGCTTTTTAAAACGCCGGAATCGGCACCCTCGGCAGTACCGGCGGCATCTTTGGCGATATCTTCAACGGCAGCGCCGTCCGCGCCGTCGGCGACGGCGGCATCGGCATCATCCTCAAAGACGATTTCCGGCTCATCCAGCGGAACAGTCTTTTCTTCAACCGTTTTGTCAAGCGATCTTGTAAAACTCGCCAGTTTTTCTTTTAATTTCCCGAACAAAATGAATCACCCGTATTGTAAAATGGAACCTTTGTGAAGCCGCCCGTCCTTTCAAATCCGGCGGCAATAAGAATTTGACATGAAATAAGAAAAACGAATATAAATAATGCTTCACCGAAAAAAAATTTGAAAGAACGGAATATGAGGTTGAGGTAAAAAATAAAAAAAAGGGAACGCCGTTTTTCTGAAAACATCTCTTTTAGGTTTTTGAAAAAGACGGCGTTCGGGTTTTCAGTTAATTGAAAGACTGTTATTCCGTTTTTGTTTAAGCTTTAACCTTTAAGCTTTAAGCTTTTCGGGGTCCGCTTTGCCTTTCATCAATTTTCTGACTTCTTCCCAATCTTTGCCGGCCGCGACGGCCTGAGCAATTTTCACGGCGTCCAAAGGACTTTTGCCGTATACGGAGTTGGAGAATGTTTCAACGAAATGTTCATCCACTGCCGCGCCGCCGCAAGCCACGGGGACGCCGGCAAAGGAAATGCTTTGTGCAAGCGCTCTTAATCCTTCTTTTGTCGTGCTCATCAGAGACGTACCTGTGACGAGGTCGATTTTTTCTTTTTTAACCAATTCGACGACATCACCCACCAAAACGTCACGGCCCATATCTATGACTTCAAAGCCGTTGGCGCGAAGAATGGCGGCGACGATGTTTTTGCCGATATCGTGAACGTCGCCTTCAATCACAAGAGACGCGACGCGCCCGGCGGACGGGATGTCGCCGAGTTTATCTTGGCAAAGCGCGACGCCGGCAACCAGCGCATCATTCGCCAAAAGGATTTCGGGAACAAAAGCCTCTCCCATGTCATAGATTTCACAGACGGTTTGAATACCCGGCATCAGCGAATGAACGACAACGTCTGTCGGGTCACGGCCTTTGGCAAGCAGTTCACCGGTCAGCCGCTGAGCGTCTTTGACGTTGCCCTCAATTACGGCTTTCGTCAGGGCGGCATAATCAGGGTCCGCCGGCATGTAGTTTCGGCGGATTTCTTCTGCCGTCAGTTTCTTTTTGCCGGCGCCCGCAACCGTTTCACCTAAGCCGATTCGAATGCCCGCCTCCAACAATTCCCGATACCTCTTCGGATTTTTCTCTCTGAATTCTGCAATTTCAGCGGCGGCAGTGTCAATGTGACGAATCATTTTAAATACCTCCCGATGATTTCATCCGGCGATTTGCCCTGTGATGCGCCTTGCGATGCGCTTTGTGATGCGCTTTGCGATTTTTCATATTTGCCGATTCCGACACCGATTTCCATAATTGTTGCTTCAATATCATCCGGCTGCGGAACGGGTGTTTCGCGGCAGGCCCGCACATAGGCTTTCAAATTTTCAACGGATGTTCCAAAAGACACATCGCAGGCGGTTCCGACAACGTCGGTGCCCTGACGGATGCAGTCGCGCGTCCGGTTGTAAACATCTTCGGGCGTGCCGTTTGGCATCAAGTCAATGACATCCAAACTGCCGAGAATGGACATACTGTTGCCGAGAACCTGCCGGCAGTACCAAACGGGGACGGCGTCAAATGAGAAACAGTCCATGCCGCTTTTTTTGATGTAAGGCAGCAGTTTGCTTGTGTTGCCGCAAATATGCAGGATTTTCGGCGCGCTGACTTCGCGCGCCATTCGTTGGTGGGCGGGCAATACGAATTCTTCGTACGTTTCGCCGGAGATTAAGTCACCCGATGCCGACGGGTCTGCCGGGAACAAAATGTGCGCGCCGGCGCTCACTTGCTGCCGGCCGTATTCAATCACGAAGTCCGTTGCGGCGTCGATAAAGGCGTGCGCTTTTTCGGGATTCGTTCGTGTCCAGCGAACCAGATTTTCAACGCCCGCAATGTGTCCCGCAACCGTAAAGGGCGCCGTGATGACGGGAATAATCGGAAGCATTCCTGCATACCGCTCTCTCAGGATTGAAATCGCATCCAAAACAACTGCAGCTCGGCTGTTTTCAGAAAAATCGGGGTCCCATGTTACGTCTTTCGGGTCGGTATAAGCGTGTGCCGCAACCGGCGGTCTGTCTGTTTTATTCCAATCCAGCGGGCAGCCTAAAACCTCGGCTTCCAATGAAATATCAAATTGAGGCCGGGCCGCTTCAATGCCGCAAACCTCATAGGGCGCCGCCGCCAGATCCGCCATCATTTTCGGATCAAGGTGCGCCTTTGGCCATGTCGCGCCGACATGCGCCATCAGCTCTGCCGTCGTTTGCGCAAGCGGGTTGGCCGGCGGGACGTAATCAACGCGTCCGCCGAGCACCGCTGCTAACGCGCGGCGAGCGGGAGTCATTTCCAAAACCATTCTCTTTTCCTCCATACGATATGAACTGTCAATACTGAACTATCAATACGTCAATACGATCTGACCAACATCACATACACAGAAAAAAAATGAATCTGTAAAAAAGGCGGAATTTGAAAAAATTCCGCAATCCGTTTTTTGAGTGAAAACACTCATTGCCTGTTGTATATTGGGGTGAGGACATATAAAATAAACCGACTGTCGTATTATTCCCGCTTATTATTTTTTTCATCGGTTGATTTTTGAATATTGAATAATTATTGAATACTGAATGACTTTTGAATACTGAATGACTTTTGAATACTGAATGACTTTTGAACATCTGATATCTTTTGGATACTGAGTTGCTTTTCGAATACCTGATAGCTTTGAATATCAATCGGCTTTCCGAATATTGAATTCTTTTTGAATACTGAACAGCTTTTGAATACCTGCTATCTTTTTAATACCGAGTTGCTTCTCGAATACCTGATAGCTTTTGAATACCAATCGGCTTTTCGAATATTGAATTCTTTTTGAATACTGAACAGCTTTTGAATGTATGATAGCTTTTCGATACTGAGTTGCTTTTCAAATACCTGATAGCTTTTGAATACCAATCGGCTTTTCAAATACTGAATGACATGCCGTTTTTTCCATGTTTTTTTGCCATATTTTTTATTTCTTTACTCATTATTCGATTCGGAGTTGTCCTCCGTTGTCTCAGCTGTCTCCGCCGCGTGGTAATCTACTTCGGCGGCGCCTTTTCCGACGGGACTGAAAATCAGGCGGATGCCGCTGTTTTGGATGTAATCGCGAACACGTTTCGCGGTATGGGCGACCATTCCTTTGCTTGTTAATATCAGGCATCGGCTGCCGGTAATTGCGTTTAAGATGGAACGGTCAATCACGCCGGAGTTGCAGACAATCGTTATGCCTTGGTTTTCGGCGAGGTCTTTGCTCAGTTTGCCCATGGCGCCGATATGGTTGATATCGTATTTTTTGATGATGGATTCAAATTCATCTTTGTCAAAACATTCCATGTTGTAAACATAAACGGCTCCCGGCCTCAGGACCCGGCGCTTCAGTTCGACAACAGCGGTGCCGTCATCATTTCGAAACAGAACGCGGGAATTGACGGCTTCGTAAAGCCCTTCTTTTGTATACTCGCCGAACAAGACGCCTAAGTTAACGCATTGGCCGACGGCGACATCGGGGCTGACGTCTACGCGCATCAAATCTATTGAGCGGAGCGTTCGAGCGAGTTCGGGCAGGTCTTTGGGCTGTTCATGTCCTGTTGCCAGCCATCTTTTTTCCAGCTCGCGGTAAATGTCCAAGATAAGCGGGTTTTTCAATGAGGAATCGCGAACCTGCTTTTCTTTTGAGAAGACATCGCCGGGGACGCCCTCGTCCATCAGGCGGCTGTTTGACAGCAAATAAACGTACTCTGACCAAGCGTAGGCTAAGTCTACATCATGGGTTGAAATGATGATTGTCTTTCCCATGTGGTTCAATTCATTCAGAATGTCTAAAATCTCGTCAGCGCCGACCGGGTCTAAATTGGACAGCGGCTCATCCAAAATAATAACATCGGGGTCCATTGCCAAAACGCCGGCGATGGCCGTTCGTTTCTTTTGGCCGCCGCTTAAATGATGCGGCGGTTTGTCTTTGAGATGCCGCAGGCCGAATTGGTCCATCATCAGATTGACAATGCGTTCGACTTCCTCTTTGGGATAACCGAGATTCATCGGGCCAAAAGCGATATCCTGATAAACCGTCGGCGCAAAAAGCTGGTCGTCCGAATTCTGAAAAACAATGCCTACTTTTTTGCGCAGGTCGCGAAGGCCCGACGACGAATAATCGACATCTTTGCCGCCGTAAATGACTTTTCCCTTCTTCGGTTTTAACGTGCCGTTCAAAAGCAAGAAAAGCGTCGACTTCCCCGAACCGTTTTTTCCGACAAATGAAATTTTCTTCCCTTCGGGAATCGTGATGGAAATATCATCGATGGCTTTGGTCCCATCCGGATAACTGAACTCTAAATTTCTGGTTTCTAAAATCATAATGAATTTCCTTAAACTTTATTTCCCAAACTTGATTTCCCTAAACTTACTTTCCCAAACTTGATTTCCCAAACTTGATTTCCCAAACTTGATTTCCCTAAACTTAATTTCCCTTAAATTTGAATTTTTCAAAATTCGAAAGTTTGGATGCAATATTCGAATTCGTGATTAAAAGACTTGAATCCCCCTCGAATAAATGAAAACGGCAATAACCGACGAAACGAAGACGGCGGCAATCAATAGGTCAGCGGGGGATATTTTGTATTTGGATTCGTAGAACACCGGTTTGCCGTCGTAACATCTGGAATTCATGGCTAAAAAAAGGCGGTCGCCCTGTTCCAGCGTCAGGATGAACAGGCTGCCGGCGAGCAGGCCGGCCGAGTATATGGAGGTTTTGTAATTGCGATAGCCGAATCTCATTTTCTGCGCCGCCTGAATATTCAAAAGGAGGCCTAAGAAAACGAAGATGTACCGATAAATCAGCATCGTCAGTTCCGTGAAGATGTCCAAAAATGAAAAGCGTTTGAAGTAGGAGAACAATTCAAGCATCGGCGTTGTCATCGATAAAAAGAAAAGGCTTGAAATACCGCCCAGAGACCGCGCAAAAACAAGAATCGCCAGATTGGCGCTTCCTTCTGTTATCGTCAATGACCGGCCGAACACGGGGATTTCCAAAAGTATGCCGCCGCCATTTCCGATGGCGAAAAAGGCTAGAATAACGCAGCTGGCGGCAACGAAGCCGAGGACGGATATGAATAGTTTGAAATACGTACCGACCGGAATTTTTCCAAACAAAAGGGTTGCCGAAATCATGCAAAACATAACAAAAGCCGGAAGGACAGGCGAATCGGCGAGAAGACCCGCTATAAGGGCGAAGAGGACTAAAAGCAGTTTAAGCGTCGTGTTTTTGTATCTCAGAGGACTGAGAAGCGCAACATCATCCAAGTTCCTCATCGTTTATCATCCCGTTCAAATGTTCCGGTCATATACAAATTCTTTTTTAGACAATAATAGTTTAAATGAATATGAGAAATGATGTTATAAAGCTTGTGTATAGCATTACAAACAAATCAAGCGGATTGTACCCTAAATTGAAAGTGTTTGGGAAAGGAGTTTGGAAAAGGAGTTTGGAAAAAAGAGTTTGGAAAAGGAGTTTGGAAAAAAGAGTTTGGGTGAAGAGTTCAAAAACGTCTTCATGTAGAAATGAAGGCGGCAGCCTGATTCTGAGATGTCGGGCGTTTTTTATTTTTCTGATTGTTATAGAAACTATTATTAAGTCAAATAACAGTCAAGGGTACATTATGTCAGAAAACGATTTTGAAAATTTAAACCAAACGGTGATTGAGAAAGCAACCGGTTCCGAGTCTTCTTCCGATTCGGCGCGGCTTGTTTTGGAAAATGAAGAGCTGCACGAGAAAATCAAAGAGCTGACGGAGGAGATTTCCGCGGTGCAGATTGAGAACGGAGAGCTGAAAGCCAATGTCTTGAAAATGACGCAGATTGTGGAAGACCACCGCTGGGAAATCCGCCGCATCAAAAATCAAGTGGACGATTTAACCAAAACGCCGTATTTCATCGCGACTGTGATGGAAATTTTTGATGAGGACGTGCTGATAAAACTCCACGGCAACAATCAGGAGATTTTAACGCACCGCGCGCCCGATTTCAAAGACGCCCTCGAACCCGGTATGCGTGTTGCCGTCAATGGCGCCGCTTATGTGATTATGGATATTCTCAGTCAATCGACCGATGTCCGCGCTCAGGTGATGGAACTCATCCGTTCTCCCAATGTCAGTTATGACCAGGTTGGCGGTTTGAGCGGTGTCATTCAGGAAGTTATCGAAACAGTTGAATTGCCGCTGACGCACCCCGAACTCTTTGAAAAGATCGGTATTGAGCCGCCGTCAGGCGTTTTGCTTTACGGCCTTCCGGGCACAGGAAAGACTTTGATTGCAAAAGCGGTGGCGACGCAGGCGAACGCGACGTTTATCAGAATGTCCGGTTCAGATCTTGTTCAAAAATTCGTCGGTGAAGGCGCTCGTTTGGTGAAAGACATTTTCGCTATGGCCCGTTCCAAAGCGCCGGCGATTCTTTTCATTGATGAAATTGACGCTGTCGGCGGTACCAGAACTTTTGACGGCACCAGCGGCTCGGCCGAAGTCAACAGAACCATGCTTCAGCTGCTTGCTGAAATGGACGGCTTTGACACCGGCGGCGACGTGAAGATTATGGCGGCCACCAATCGTAAAGATCTGTTGGACCCCGCGCTTCTTCGCCCGGGCCGTTTCGACCGCGCCATCGAAGTGCCGATGCCCGACGAAACTGCAAGATTTGAAATTTTACAAATCCATACATCAAAAATGAACTTAGACGCTTCAGTTGACTTGGCAAAACTGGCTAAGGATACGGCAGGTTTCAGCGGCGCCGATTTAAACGCAGTCGCCCGCGAAGCCGGCATTTTTGTATTAAGACGACGCGGCAACATCATTTCCATGCAAGACATGACGGAAGCTGCCAAGAAAGTCAAAAAGGACGATGAAAACCGCCGTTTCGCCGTGCCGAATGACATGTTCGCTTAATTTTGAAAACGACACGTCAGTTTTTCTGAAAAATTGAGAACCTTTTCCGGTTCTCAAAATTATTTTTTTTTGCCGCCGTTTGCATTGCTGCCGCTTGCATTGCTGCCGCTTGCATTGCTGCCGCTTGCATTGCTGCCGCTTGCATTGCTGCCGCTTGCATTGCTGCCGCTTGCATTGCTGCCGTTTGCATTGCTGCCGCTTGCATTGCTGCTGCTTGCATTGCTGCTGCTTGCATTGCTGCTGCTTGCATTGCTGCTGCTTGCATTGGCTGTCGCTTGCATTGGCTGCCGTTTGCATTGGCTGCCTCTTGCATTGCTGCCGCTTGCATTGGCTGCCGTTGTGCCTGCTGCCGCTTGCATTGCTGCCGTTGTGCCTGCTGCCGCTGTGCCCCGTTCGCGAAGCGAACGGCTGTTACAAAAAAAAGCAGATGCATTAGCTGCCTGCATTGGCTATCTGCATTGGCTACCTGCATTGGCTACTTGCATTGGCTACTTGCATTGGCTACCTGCATTGGCTACTTGCATTGGCTACCTGCATTGGTTACCTGCATTGGTTACCTGCATTGGCTACTTGCATTGGCTACTTGCATTGGCTACTTGCATTGGTTACCTGCATTGGTTACCTGCATTGGCTACTTACATTGGCTGCCATCTGCCACTTGGAACTTGCCACATGCATCTGCTTTTTTTTGTAATAGCCGTTCGCTTCGCGAACGTGGCACAGCTACCGCCACTGCTGCCGCCACTGCTGCTGCCGCCACTGCTGCTGCCGCCACTGCTGCTGCCGCCACTGCTGCTGCCGCCACTGCTGCTATCACCGTCACTGCCGTGCCTGCTGTTGCCACTGTTCCTGCTGCATTTCATTGCTGCCATTTCATTGCTGCCGCTTGCATTGCTGCGTTAGCATAAATGTCTCATGTTGTACATCTATGCTGTCAGCTGTTGCATAATGTTACGATAGATTTAAGTAATATATTATCTAATAATTATTTTTCGTCTACTTCGATGATACAGGTTCTGTCAGTCCTCCGGCCTGAGACGAGACATATGACGGTTTTCCGGCGGTGTCTCAAACGACCTGATCTGAACTTTCGAGGTAGAATCTGTTTTCCAACTGCTTTTGCAGGTATTTGCCCCCTATCATTTCAGCAGAAGAAATATCCGAGAATGATAGTCTTTGATCACACAGATCTTTTGTATTTGTAAGATCGAAACTTTTTCTTTTTTCGTTATGCTGAATGACGGTGAGTCTTATATCTCGTATATAAGCAAAACGATAAAAACAGAGACGAAAAAACAAAAACAAAAAACGGCAAAAACGAAAAACTCAAAAACGAAAAACTCAAAAACGAAAAACTCAAAAACGAAAAACTCAAAAACGAATAACCCAAAAACGAATAACCCAAAAACGAATAACCCAAAAACGGAAAACCCAAAAACGAATAATATAGAACGGTATCGTTAAAAAACGGAAGAAGAAACGGAATCGTTAAAAACGGAAGAGTCAAAAACGGAAGCATATGGAAAAACGAATGAACAGAACCATATGAAAAAACGAAGAAAGAATTTATGAAAACGAAAAAACGATTCGAGTATTGAAATGGAGAAGAGGAGCCATGACAAACAAAAACAAAGATTATATTTTAGTCTACACATCCTTCTCAGCAAAAAAAGAAGCGGAAGCAGTTGCAGAAGCTTTGATTGAGAGTAAAAAAATTGTTTGCGCAAACATCAGAAAGCATACCGCGGTCTATGTTTGGAAACATAAAACATACAAGGAGCGGGAGTTCGGCATCTTTTTGGTAACGGGCGCGGACAACTGGGAGGCAGTCAAAGAATTCATTTTGGCTAAACACTCCTATGAAGCCCCGACAATTATAAAAATCCGAATAGAGGATGCTAACGACAGTTTCAAAGACTGGGTGGATGAGAATTTGCTTACCTGTTCATCCGGTTAAAAAAAGTAAAAAAGTTTCTTTATCTTATTTTTTTTAGGAGATAGGAAACTTTATCTTTTTTTTCATGACGTTTAGCGGATGTCATCTTTCTCATCTTTCTTATCTTTCTTATATTTCTCATCTTTCATATCCGGCTAAACGAATCATATAAACAGAAAAAAAGAAAAAACGGAAAAAAACGAAAAAACATCAAGGGAGAAAAACATGAAAAAAACGTCCACGCCACTCATTTTTATATTTATACTTATATTGTCGGCCAGCTTTTTGCTGACCGGCTTTTCTAATGCCTCAATTCCCATGGAGGCCGAGCCTTTTCCGGATTCGTCTGTAACTTATTTCGGGTTGCGTTCAGCGGCGCCGGCAAGCACGGGTTTTTCGACTGTCGTGACAAACATTGCGGATTTGCAAAATGTCATTGACGCTGCCGAGCCCGGCGACAGAATCGTTTTGGATTTGGGTGAGGGGAAGCCGGTAACGCTGCCCGCTGCCATCACAATAGACAAAGACCTGACCATACAATCGGCAGACCCGGGTAACCCTGAAAAGAGGGTGATATTATACATTGAAGCCAAAGACCGTCATTTTCATGTGACGGACGGCATGGTAACGCTTTTCGGCCTCATTCTTGACGGGGGTAACAGCGCCGGCGGCATCGACGTGTCCGGCTGCGGCACAGAGCTTCACACCTATGATGTCGTTATTCAAAATTGCATGTTTTATTCCAACGACCGCGCTTCAGGCGGCGGCGTGTTTATACAAAAAGGCGGCGCTTACGTGATGTACAGCGGCGCCGTCATCAACAATATTGCCCTCGGCTCAGGCGGCGGCGTCTACGTGACAGACATCGGCAGCGTTTTTACACTGAGAGACGGTCTTATCAGCGGCAACAACGCCGTGTCTTCGGGTCAGGGTCAGTCTGTCTCAATGCTTGGAATTGGCGGGGGCGTTGCCGCTGCCGAGGACAGCAGCTTTATTATGTACGGCGGCGCCGTCAGCGGCAATAGGGTCATCGGCAATATGGCAAGAGACGCCTCTTTAATCGGCGGCGGCGGTGTCGGCCTTGACCGCTCTCTTTTTCTTATGGACGGCGGTATTATCGGCGGTATTCCCGGCGGCATCCCTAGCGGTATTCCGAGTGGCATTCCCGGCGGCATTTCCGGCGGCAGAGACGCGGGCAAAGACGCGGGCAGGGTCGCAGGCAATCACGCACCTTCGGGAGGCGGCGTTTACGTTGGCCGCAACTCTGACTTTATCATGGACGGCGGCTCCGTTTCGGGCAATTCCGCGGCGGATAAAGGCGGCGGCGTCTCCGTGTATTCGCATGGCACCCGCGAGAGCCGTTTTATCTTGCATGACGGTTCCGTCAATAACAATACGGCGAATTTCGGCGGCGGCGTTTATTTGAAAGCGGACCAAACCGCTTCTGTATTTGAAATGTCGGGCGGCGCGATTGAAAACAACAGGGCTGCCATCAACGGCGGCGGCATCTGCAATGAAAACATGGCAAGCGTCACCGCTGTCAATATCACCGGCGGCGAAATCGGCGGCAACAAAGCCGCTGAAGGCGGCGGCATTTGGTCGGGAACAACAGACACGGACAGGGCCAGAGTCAAAGTCGGCGCAGACGCCGTCTTTTCAGGCAATGCCGCAGGCGCGGCTTATGTCATGGACGACGACAGCGATATGACCGTTTATGACGGCGCGGTTCAGACAGCCGCCATTTCATTGCCCGCGCCCCTGTTTAACGCGTGGAACAATCACGATATCGGCTACACCGACGGAACCCCGATGACCGTGTACGCCGTGACGTACCGCGCGAATTGGCCGACCGGCGTCGGGGCACAAAGCGGCGACGTGCCGCGGGATAATTATTACTTAAGGAATACGCCGGCAGCGGTGAAGCCAAATACGGGCAGTCTTGAAAAAGAGGGTTATGTTTTCGCCGGCTGGTCGGAGAACAGGGCGGCGGCGACTCCGAGATACGCGGTGAATGGCGCCGCGGTCACGCCGAAAGCCTTCGGGATGAGAGGCGATACCGTTCTGTACGCGGTATGGACGGTTGACACGTCCGGCGGTTCAGTCACAAGCGAAACCGAACAGCCGAGTGCGCAAATTATGAAAAGTCCGGCGGATCTTCAAAATATTGAAGGTTCCGATGTTCCGGCCGGATCATCAACACGGGTCACACCGAAGACTGTTCTGGGAATTCTTGCCGTGATCGCTTTCGCGGTAACATCCAGCACAGGGGCAGTATTTTTCACTGCCAAAAAGGGAAGGTGAGAGGCCGAATCGGCCTTTCGCCCCTCTTAAATTTTACATTTAAAAAAACAGACTCTTTTATTTTTCACTTGTTTTTTTCACTTGTTTTTTTCACTTGTTATTTTTTCCATTCCTTTTTTTCTTTCGGAATATGTCAGCCAGTGGTAATAAAGGAAAAAACCGGCGATACCGCCTTTAAATGTGACTTTCAGCGCGCTGTCCCATTCATTTTCTTTAATTTTATCGCATTCCGTAAAGAATTTTATTTTTCTTTGGCGCTCTTCTTCGATCCATTTCAATAAATTTTCGGCGCCGCCGTCTTTGATATAATCGTAAGTGACAATGAAGTCCGCTTTCGCTTTGATATTTTTGGATGAAAAACGGCGTTTCAATTTGCTCGGCAGAAGAACGGAACCGGAATTGAAGGTTGTGATGCCGCCGCCCGTGTTATTGCTTTCATCGTTGTTATTGCTGTCATCGTTTTTATTGCTGTTGTTGCTGTTGTTGCTGTTATTGTTGTCGTATTCAAAATAAAAAAATTCAAACGGATTTTTACCGAGAAGTTCTTTGCCGCTTCTTTTGACATCTTCACTGTTATTGAGGTATACTGCCAAAAACGTCTGACCCGCGGCAAAACCGTTTTCAATCATTTTAAGGCATCCGCTGTTTTCAAAAGTGCGTTTGCCGATGAAAACAACGGTCATATCCGAATCCGCCAACAACTGCGCGGTCGTTTCATCGGACAATGTTTCATCAGACAAATTCAGATATGTCTCTAGCGGTGGCAGGCTGAAAATTTCGGGACCGAATGAAGAAGTGATCTTTTGAACCCTCTCATAGTCTGCCGAATCAAAACAAAAAGCGGTTTTCGTTGTCATATTTGAACATAAAAGGCCTTGATTCTATTTAAGGCGAAGTCTTTGATGTCCATTAATTTTGAAAAAAAGAACGGAAACCCTTTGTTCAAATAGTTTTATTTATGCCAAAAATGATAATGTATATTTGCAGCGAGGTTTAGCAACGAGGTTTAGCAACGAGGTTTAGCAACGAGGTTTAGCAACGAGGTTTAGCAACGAGGTTTAGCAGCGAGGCTTAGCAGCGAGATTTTATTGGATTTTACAGGATTTTACAGCGAGATTTTACAATGTTCCGCGGGCGAGCAAACAGAAAATCATATTTTTGGAGCGTTTTGTTTTTACTTCTTTGTATGCTTATCGCACCCGGATACGCTTCACTTCCGCCGCTCGATTTTATAATTTATTGTATTGGTATATTTCCTTGGATCTCAAGGGCGGTACAAAGATTACATGATTTTAATATGTCCGGCTGGGTTATTCTGCTTCCGATAATTATTATGGTTGCTTCTATCGGACTTAGTTTAATAACTGATAAACTGGATTCTTATATGTTCTATCTTGTGTTTATGACGCCCTATGTTTTTATTATCCTGTTGCTGTTTCCGAGCGGAACGCGAGGACGTAACAAGTACGGCTAACAAGTATGGCTAACAAGTATGGCTAACAAGTATGGCTAACAAGTATGGCTAACAAGTATGGCTAACAAGTATGGCTAACAAGTATGGCTAACAAGTATGGCTAACAAGTACAGATAATAAGTACGGATAACAGGTTAGAATATAATTTTATTTTTCTTTGATTCGAAAAAAAAGAAGGGGAGACTCTTTCGAGTCTCCCCTTTTTTATGCTGATGCTCCAGTCGGGATTTGAACCCGAGTCTTCGGCTCGAAAGGCCGGAATGATTGGCCGAGCTACACTACTGGAGCATACGATTGATAATGATATGCTTATCGTTTTTATTTAAAAGATGGTTACGCTTCCTCATTCCTTAGGGAGTGCGAGCATAACTAGGTATCGCAGTTATTTATAAGTTTTGGTATTTCAATTTACACATACGAAAGGGTTGCAACCCGATGCTTGAAAAGGCAAAAGTGAAGTCAAAATAATGGCAAAATAAAGGCAAAATGAATGTAAAAATGAAATTTCTAAGCCCCGAAGCGGAAGTGTACAGCCACCGAGGGGCTTTTTATATAGATAAACAAAAATGAAAGGAAAATGAAACCGTTTCATTTTCCGAGTGTTTTAATGTTACTCGTAAACGGTTTCATCGTCGTCTTCATCAACAAATTCAAAGTCGTCCGCCTTTATTTCTTCAATAAATTCGGGCGGCATTTCAGCGTCAGTCAGCACCTCAGCGTCAGGCTGTTCGGGTTTGGCCGAGCTGTTGTATCCCATTGCCGCATACATTTCTCCCGGGTTTTCATGAAGGTTCATGATCCAGAAAGTCAGCGCCGGGCAATATTCGGGCCGGCATTCACCGGAACAGCCGGTGCATGGCGAAAAGATTCCGTTGACCATTAAAATGTCATAGTTTTTCTTTCTTTCTTGCGTGACGGCCTTTAAAAGATAGGTTTTTGTGCCGCTGACAACGGCGTCTTTACGAAGAATCTGTCCCGAATCCAATAATTTTTTCAAAATTCTGGAACATTTGCGGCTGTCAATGCCGACTGTCTTCCAAATATCATTTTGATAAACATTGCCGAGACTGTTCTTGATTAAATTATAAACTTTTTCTTCAACGCCGAGATTTTCATCAACCGGTTCCTCAACAACCTTTTTCGATTTTCGGCCCGCTTTCTTGACGGGTTCGCCGGCTGTTTCGTCTTCGTTGGCAGGTTCTGCCGCTGCCTTCGCCTTTCTGCCCGGTTTTTTGACGGGTTCTTCAGCGGTTTCGGTTTCCTCGGCCGGTTCTGCCGCTGTCGCCGCCTTTGCCTTTCTGCCCGGTTTTTTGACGGGTTCTTCAGCGATTTCGGTTTCCTTGGCCGGTTCTGCCGCTGTCGCCGCCTTTGCCTTTCTGCCCGGTTTTTTGACGGGTTCTTCAGCGATTTCGGGTTCTTTGGCCGGTTCTGCCGCTGTCGCCGCCTTTGCCTTTCGGCCCGGTTTTTTGACGGGTTCTTCGACGATTTCGGGTTCTTTAGCCGGTTCTGCCGCTGCCTTTGTCTTTATAACCGGTTTTTTGACGGGTTCATCGGCAATTTCCGCTTTTTTAGCGGGTTCCGGTTTTTTGACGGGTTCCGCTTTTTTGGCGGGTTCCGCTTTTTTGGCAGGTTCCGCTTTTTTGGCGGGTTCCACTTTTTTAACGGGTTCCGCTTTTTTGACGGGTTCCGCTTTTTTGGCGGGTTCCGCTTTTTTGACGGGTTCCGCTTTTTTGGCGGGTTCCGCTTTTTTGACGGGTTCCGCTTTTTTGACGGGTTCCGCTTTTTTGGCGGGTTCCGCCTTTTTGACGGGTTCCGCTTCTTTTTCCGGTACCTTCGGCTTTGCAGTTGATTTTCTCGAGGAAACGGATTCAGTGACTTCTGCCGGCGCTGCTTTAGGTTTCATGACAGCTTTTGCAGTTTTTGCGGCTTCTGCAGCTTTTGCGGTTTCTGTCGTTTTCTTGGAAGTATTATTTGCCGCCGTCTTTTTTTCCGGCGTTTCTTCAACGGCAACCGTCTTTTTCACGGCTGTCTTTTTAACGGGAGTTACGGATTCTTCGGCCGACGTTGACGTTGAAATTCCTAAAATTTCCGTCAATTCTTTTTGAGAAGCGGTTTCGGCTTTCGTTCCTTTAGCACTGCTTTTCTTAGTGCTCTCCTTCTTGACGTTTACACTCATGTTGTTCTCCGCGGTTTTTGACTTTCGTACTCGTGACACGATGCCGAGCATAACGCAATCGCGTTTACTCATCAACAGGCGTAATTAAGATGATATTGTTTCCTCTTAACACGACTGATTTCAGTGATCTTTCTTTTCGGCCGTTGACGATTTCAACGGTGTCGACCAAATGCAGGTTCATGTAGTCATCCACCGTGCTGAGTGTTCCTTCAAGGAGGTTCGTGTCGCCTTTCATCTCGACAAGAACGCGTGATCCGACAATTTTTTGAACTTTCTTATTTGGGAACAAAATAATCCCTCTCTTTTTGACTTGAATTAAAATGAAAACGCACGCTTATAATGGAAACGAACGCTAAAAAAATATGAACGCTGAAAAATGAAATGTTTAAAAAATAAGAAGCTTGATTCTGATTTTTAAAATTTCATTCATCGTTCATAAAAAATTTATTAAAATTTCATTTAGATTTCGGCATTTAAAGCGTTTATGTGATATAAATCTTTATAGCTGTCTGCCGAATGCTTATTTTCTTCATCCTGCTCGGTTACGCGTAGCCGTCCAAAACGTTTCCGGCGCCGCCCGTCATGTTTTTATTCTCTTCGGACGGTCTGCGCCCCTGCGTTTTAATCGGGCCGAACTTTGACTCATAATCTTTTACATTCTGGTCCAGCCAGCGGGCCAATTCCATCGCGGCAACCGGTGATAAAATCACTTCCGTTCCGATTTTCCGGTGAACTTTTCTGACACCGTCAGACCGGCCGAGTTCGGGGTCGTCATTGTAAAAGCTAATCCTGAAATCATAAATGTTGTTGACGCCGATTGCGCCGATGGCGTAAAACCTTTTAAAATCTTCTTCTTTAACGATTTCGACCGTGATTTCAATGCGCTTTCCTTCTGCCGGCGCATTATTGTTTTGGGATTCCGGTTTATTGTCACTCATTTTTGTTGCTCCTGATTGTTGTTGATTGTTATTTTGAAACTGATCGTTGCTGATTGTTATTTTGAAACTGATCGTTGCTGATTGTTATTTTGAAACTGATCGTTGCTGATTGTTATTTTGAAACTGATCGTTGTTGATTGTTTTTTTGAAACTGATTCATATTGAAAAAACATAAAAATTATTTTTAACGTCACATACTGTTAACTGTAAAATTCATTGGACAATTAAATAAATTTCTCATCCTCTGATTTTAAGGCGCAGTTCTTTTGCCTCTTCCGCCAAACCGTTCTTTTTCATGGTTTTCGCAATCAACTCAACGGCTTCCAGATTTCTGACGGCGTCTTCCAAATACGAGAAGACATCTCCGACATACGCGGTGATCCCGTATTCGCTTTCCAGCTCCCGTATGATTTGAACGGGTTCATGCCCTTTCATCCGGTAAAGCAGAATTTTTTCGGAAAACTTCCGCTCGGCGCAGCCGCAGTACGGGGATTCTTTGCAGGAGCAGACGAACATGTCCGTTGCAAAGTTCAGAAGCAGTTTTTGATATTTCGGACTGACCTCTCTTAAAACGGTTCCGTCAAACATGATATCCAAAAACGCGCCCTGAAAGACGCGCGCCGGCAAGTTCATCCGCAGTTCCTTTGAAATCTGTTCGGCATATTTGAAAACCGCGCCGGCGAAGAATTCCAAGTTCGTCACAATACGAAGGGCAGAGATGTTCGCTTTGATTGAATCCGTAATCATAAATGTTTTTGAAACCGAAAGGAAATGCGCCGACGCAATTTTCCCGATTTCCGTTTGCGTGATTTCTTTGCCTTTCACTTCCGCGAATTTGTATTTCTGAAGTTTCAAAAGCATGATGTTTTCATTAACGGCGCCGAACATCAGCGACAGGATTTTCATTAAATCACTTTTGGAAGACGTAACAGATATGGACGCCAACAGCTCTTCCAGCTGTTCTTCTTCGCCGTAGTCGAAATTTTCAGCCGTCATCGTTCCTTTCAAAAGAGAAATCGCGACGTCTTCTTCCGTTTCCTTTGTTCCCGCCGAGTACGATTTGCCGGGGACGGGCATTAAAATGACAATGCCTCTGTCATGGTAATCAGGTCGGCCGGCGCGCCCGCTCATTTGTAAAAAGTCTTGAACGGTCAGCCAGTCAATGCCCATTGCCAGTGATTCAAATATGACTTGCGACGCCGGGAAGTCAACGCCTGCCGCCAGCGCCGCTGTCGTGACGACCGCCGGAATTTCACCGCGCCCGAATTTTGTTTCAACGCGTCTTCTTTCATGCTGATTCAGGCCGGCGTGGTAATAAGCGGACGGCATCGGCAGCGCATTTGATATGTTTTGAGAATTCGCGCGCGAATTTGTAAAAATGATGGTTTGGCCGCGGTGGCCTTTGGAGGATTTCATGTTATATTCATCTTCAATCAACCGTGTCATCAGCCTGACTTTTTCATGTTCCTGAACGAAAAGAAGATGCCTTTCAATCGGAACGGGGCGATGTTCGTAAAGAACGAGTTCGGCGCCGAGCTTATCGGCGAAATACTTCGGGTTGCCGACCGTCGCCGACAAATAAATAAATTGAGCGTCGGGGGCGGTGTACCTCATTCGCGCAATCAAACCGTCTAAGCGGTGGCCGCGCTCGGCGTCTGTCAGCATGTGAACTTCATCAATAACGACGGTGCCGACTTTTCCCAAACTGTCCGTCTCTCCCAAACGCAAAAGATGGTCGATGCCTTCATAAGTGCCGACAATAATGTCCGCGTCCATTGTTTTTTTCATGAACGACGTTTCTTTGGTTTTGATCATTTCGGCGCCGATTCGAATAGATGTCCTCAAACCGATTTCGTTGTAGCGGGTTGTGAATTGGTCATATTTCTGATTCGCCAGCGCGACGAGCGGCACCAGATAAAGCATTTTGCCGCGGTTAGAGAGAATGTTTTCAACGCCGCCGATTTCGCCAATCAGCGTTTTGCCGGTGGCTGTGGCGGAGACGATCATTAAATTTTTCTTTTCCAAAAGGCCGGCTTCAACGGCAAGCGTTTGAACGGGCATGAGGTCTTTGGATTTTTTTAAAAGCAGGTCTTTCAGCCGTTTATGAATTCGTAGTGATTTCACGGGCATTTTTCTTTCATTATCGGATGAAACGATTGTGTCGTATTTTGTCGTGCTTTCGTCAAGACGGTCGGCATTCAGCATGGAAATCGTTTTATCAAAATCTTTGGTCCGGTCCAGCACGCGTTCAAAAAATTCAACGGTTGAGTCGCCCATATGTTGTTTGGAATTTCGAAGCGCTTTTTTAAGTTCGTCTTTGGCGCAATCGGGGCATATGGTTTCCTTTCCGTATTTGACGGAAGATTTGTTAATAAAATTAAAACGCCTCTGAAGCAAGCAATGGCGGCAAATGTCAACCGTGTCGTTTTTCAGCTGGTACGCCTTGAACATGCAGGTCAGCTCTTCCGTCTTTATCACCGGCGTGTCTCTCGCTGTCATAATGCGGTTGGCCTTTTTCATCAGCTCCGTAAAGTCTTTCGTCGGGTAATATTCCTCATCGGAAAGAACTTTCCCTTCTCTTTTCACAACACGGACCTTATGCGGCCGAAAACCCGCCGTATTTTGCTTGAGTTCAAGCTCTCCTGTCCACAGCGGCTCGCGTTTTTTATCGGCGATGGCCATGACCGTGAAGCTTTTTCCTTTCCAAGCGAAGAGAATCCATAACATTAGGTACCAAAACGGGAGAGGAGTTTAAATATCTTTATATTTGAAAAATTTTCATGACGAAAAAGAAGCGTTTTCACGAAGTAAAAGCCGCGTTTTCATGACATAAAATAAGTGTTTTCATGAAAGTTAAAAAAGCGTTTTCACGAATGTCCCTAACAGTTTCATCATTTTCAAGGAATGCTTGGAAAGCATGAGTTTCCGAATCAAAACAGAAGGATGGTCCATGTCGCCGTATTCCGTAATCATGTCCAAAATGTCGGGGTCGTTTAATTTGTCAAACAACTCGTCCATCTCTTTATCCGTCAAATTTACCCGATACGCGTGAGCGCGCATGCCGATTTCCGATTCCCGCCCGAGTTCTTTCTTCCAACGTTTTTCATATTCGGCCATCTTCTTTTCAGAATAATCATTTTCAAAAATCGCTTCCGCCGCGACTTTCGCCGCGATTTTGGCGGCAACCGCGCCTGTATAAACGCCGCCGCCCGAGACGGGCTTACATTGCCCCGCCGCGTCGCCGACAACCATCAGCCCTGCCGCGTATGTCTTTTTCATCGGGCCGAGCGGAATGCTGCCGACAACAAAATCGGTGTATCCCGATTTCAGCCTCTCGCTGATGACGGGATTTTGAATCAGGTGATTCAGGTAAGAGACGGCGGTTTGGTCTGAATCTGCCGGTTGTTCATCGTTTTTCGATTCATCGGCTTTCAATTCATCGGCTTTCAATTCATCGGCTTTCAATTCATTTCCTTTTGTTTTTCCGGCGGCTTCAACGGCTTTCAGGTCAACGGCAAGGCCGATTCGGGAAACTGTTTCAGAAACCGGAATTGTCCACGCAAAAAAACCCGGCGCCGCCCGACCGGCGAAAATCTCCACGTAATCCGTGTCGTTTGATTTGTAATTCGCTTCGACCTGAATTCCCGGAAGCACTTTTTCACACGGCGCAAGGCCAGCGAATCCGGCGGTTCGGCTTCGGGCGCCGTCCGCGGCAATTATTATTTTGGCGTACAGCGTTTTTAATTCGCCGCCGTGACGGATTTTAAGAGCCCGGCATTTCATATCGCCGGAATCATCTGCAAACACAACTTCTTCCATCCCGACAGCCTGCGCTTTCATCAAATATTCGGCGCCTTCTGCCGCGGCTTTTATCGCCAGTTGTCTGTCAAACATTTTTCGGGAAACGACATACGCTTTTGTTTCCTTTCCGGTGATCCGAAGCCGTCTTCCCGACGGCGGATAAATGTCGGCGCCTTTGACTGAATTTAATACAAAAGAAGAATCCGGTTCCATGTCCGTTTCCCGTAGAGCTGCCGTGCTCAGCAAGCCGGCGCATTGAACAGGTGAGCCGATGCTGACGTTCTCTTCGACGACAAGAACGCGGGAAAGACCGTTCAACTTGGCGTATCGGGCCGCCGTTGATCCGGTGGGACCGCCGCCGACAACGATGACATCAAAAATTCCGCTTAAATCCATTTCAATCCACTCTTTTCGTTTTTATCGGCGGATTTATTCCCTTATAATATCCCCTTATCATTTTGGTTGTTTATCCGGCTGCTTACTTCATTTGCTTATTTCGGCTGTTTCTGTTCCGGCAGATACGGAAGCGGCATTGTATTAACCAAAAGAGAGCTGTTGACGTATTTTGCCCGCTCGAGAAGCAATTCTCGGCCGGGACGCGTCAGCGCAACCAGCGGGACAGACGTGCCGACTTGGAGCAGCGGTTTGATTTCTCTTAAACTGCGCGAAGCGCACAGTGTGATTATATCCGCGTTTTCGGCCATCAGGGCTGCGTTTGTCCGATTCAGTCCCGTCGTGTGAACGGCGATGATGATGAAGCGAGCGTCCGATTCTGTTTCTATTTTTCTGATTTCCGCGGCGACTTTTGCGTCTATGGTCGTTACCGCGATTTTCTTGAAACCGAGCGCCGCCGCGGCTTTCGCACCCGCGAGCGAATCAATGACGGCGGTTTTTTCATCCAAAATAATGCCGTTTCGGTCTTTGATTTTTTGAATAATTTCGGGAATCGGAGAGGTTTCGACAAGTCCTGACATACGGGCGCCCATTCCTTGTACAAGAGACGGGTTGCTTGTAATGACGGTTCCCGCGCCGTCGCAAACGGTGACAGACGCGTCAATAATACCGTGCTGAAGCCCCGACATCATTGTTTCCGACGCGCCGAAACCGACGAAGTCTTCAAAATCGTCTAAAAGGCGATCGGGTGTGAATAATCCGAATGTTTTAATCCGGAATTCCATATTTTCTTTAATTTTTTCCGGCGTAATCTCTTTCATGCCGCGCGCCTTTTCAAAAAGAGGACACCACGAAATTTCGGGGTTGGATACTTCGACAACCTGACCGTTCTCAATCACAACGCGGGCATTGCCCACCATTTCCATGACATGGCGCATAATTTGTTCACTCATCCTTGATTATTCTTAATTTTCTTAATTATCCTTAATCATCCTTAGATTACTCTTAATTATCCTTAATTTTTCCGTTACTGTTCAACCCTTTTTCACAGCTTTATACTTATGCCATCTATTCCCTGATTTTTTATAATTGTAATAATTGTTTAGAATACAGGCGCAAAATATTAAACATTGAATCTCCTACCAAAATCCTACTAAAAAAAGACAAAAACGGAAATCTCATTTATTCATTCATTTATATCATTTATTTTCATTCATTTTATCATTTATTTAATTAAAAATTTTAACCATTCCGTCTCTAAAGAGTGATTCGCATGAAATACGCAGAACGAATTGAAACGCTTCCGCCTTATCTGTTTGCTTCGATTGATGAGTCCAAACAAGCTTTGATCAGCAAAGGCGTTGACGTTATTGATTTAGGCGTCGGCGACCCCGACAGGCCGACCCCGAAACACATCGTCGACTCTATGATTCAGGCGGCCGCCGACCCGGTCAACCATCGGTATCCGTCCTACACAGGTTTGATGGCTTTTCGAGAAGCCGCCGCCAAGTGGTGCAAAGACACGCGCGGTTTGGACTTTGACCCGAAAACGCAGGTTCTGTCTTTAATCGGTTCCAAAGAAGGCGTTGCGCATGTTCCGCTCGCGTTTGTCAACCCGGGAGACGTTGTCCTTTGCCCGAATCCGGGTTATCCCGTCTACGCCATCGGCACGAAGTTCGCGGGCGGCGTTCCCTACGACATGCCGCTTCTGAGCGAAAACAACTTCTTGCCGGACTATGACGCCATTCCCAATGACGTTTGCCGGAAAGCGAAAATGATGTTCATCAACTACCCGAACAACCCGACCGGCGCCGTTGCCGATAAAAAATTCTTTGAAGAAACCGTTGAATTCGCTAAAGAGAACGACATCTTGGTTGTTCACGACAACGCTTATTCCGAAATGGTTTATGATGATTACAAAGCGCCGAGTTTCCTTGAAGTCGACGGCGCGATAGACATCGGCATTGAGCTTTATTCCATGTCTAAGACATATAACATGACCGGCTGGCGCCTCGCTTTTGCCGCCGGTAACAAAGAAATGATCGCGGGCTTTGGCAAAGTGAAGGCCAACATCGACTCGGGTGTCTTTGACGCCGTTCAGCGCGCCGGCATCACCGCTTTAACCTCTTCTCAGCAGTGCGTTTCTGACATGAACAAGGTCTATCAGGAAAGGCGCGACGCTCTTGTCAAAGGCTTGGCGTCTGTCGGTTTGGAAGTCAAACCCCAGAAAGCGACTTTCTATCTCTGGTGCCCCGTCCCGAAGGGAACAAACTCAATGGCATTTGCCGAGCTTTTATTAAAGGAAACCGGAATCGTTGTCACACCCGGCGTCGGTTTCGGCAGCGCCGGCGAAGGTTATGTCCGTTTCGCGCTCACCAAAGAGGTTGACCGCATCAACGAAGCGGTTGCCAGAATTGATAAAATCCGCTCCAAAATTTAATTTTAGAATTTGTGAAACCGGATTTCCGGTTTCTCCGTTATTTTTATTCAGTGAGTAATATTTTATCATTTCATTTCGATTTTTCATATTAAAGGCATATCAAAGGCATATCAAAGGCATGCCAAAGAAATATCAAAGGCATATCAAAGGCATGCCAAAGAAATATCAAAGGCATATCAAAGGCATGCCACAGACATATCAAAGGCAAACCAAGATCATGTATCAAAGAGAACATTTTCAGCTGAAGGAAACGATTGTCACAATTTTGGCGGACCGCGCCGAATGGATTGACATCGCCAAGGCGGAGATTAACGCTTCCCGCCTCGTTATTGAAAATTATATCTCTGCTCATCCTTTTTTCAAAGCGACGCTGGAATCTTACGCTCCCGATGAAAATGCCCCCCTTCTTATCCAAAGAATGATTCGGGCCGGCAACACTTTCGGAATCGGCCCCATGAGCGCGGTCGCGGGTACGATTGCCGAAGCGGCGGTGATGAAAATGAAAGAAGCGGGGGCTGTTTTCGCGCTTGTTGATAACGGCGGCGACATGGCAATTTATAATACAGGCAGCGAACCGACTGTCGTCGGCGTCTATGCCGGAACCGGCGGCGTTCAAAATACCGGCTTTCTCATTGAGCCCGCTGATGCCATATTGGGAATATGCACATCTTCGGGAACCGTCGGTCCTTCCGTCAGCTTCGGCATCGCGGACGCGGCCATTATTTTTTCAAAAAACGTTTCACTGGGAGACGCGGCGGCGACAGCGCTTGGAAATGCTTTGAAAGAATCGGGCGCAGCTAACATTGAAAAAGCGCTTCTCGTTGTATCAGGTATTGACGGAATTGACGGGGCGGTTTTGATTCAAGGCGGCGACACCGGATTTATCGGGAAAGTGCCCCGTTTGGTTAAAGCGAATGTCGATTATGATATCATCACAAAAGGATAAAACGGATTGGATAAAACGGATAGGATAAAACGGATAGGATAAAACGGATAGGATAAAACGGATAGGATAAAACGGATAGGATAAAACGGATAGGATAAAACGGATAGGATAAAACGGATTGGATAAAACGGATTGGATAAAACGGATAGGATAAAACGATAATGGTAAAACGAAAACGAACGGGATAAAACGAAAACGAACGGGATAAAACGAACCGGAAAAAAGTAAAAAGAAAGGATAATAAGAAAATTCAGAATTCGTCTGTCTGTTCTTATGTTCTTAAAGAATCCGGCGCCTCAAAGATTCGGTTGTGCCGTCTCATTCTTTTTTTGAATAATTCTTTTCAATTTTTGCCAGCAATCATCAAATATTTCTTGATTGCCGCCGTCCAAATCGAAAATTTCAAAATCGTATGTATCGGCAAACTGCTTTACAAGATCATCCGTATTTTTTGTGTAGTGAAGGCCGGTTTCCAAACGGGCGATTCGTTTATAGTTGGAGGCTTTGAACATGTATTTATTCATTTCAACTATCTGCTCTCTCGTTATATCTTTCATGCCAATGCAGTAATTGAAAAATTCATCGGTCGTCGCCTCATACATCGGCGTGAAAATGAACGTTCCGACGCCGTTAAAACTGCGAAGCAAATTTAAATATTGTCGGCGCCCGCCGAGCGTTGCGCCGATGCAGTCATCCACGATTGCGCCGTCGGGGTCCCTGAGAATGACAACCGGACAAATGTCTCGAAAATCTTCTTCCACGCGGCCCAAAACATTGCCGCATAAGCCGTAAAGCAGGTAAATGCCGTCTGTTTTTTTGGCAAAAATTTCCAAATCTTTGTAAACTTCTTCTTTCAAAAGTTTCGGCAGCATGTGAAGGCCGAGTTCCAAATTCCAAACAATCAAAGAAATGCCGGCCGAGCCGTCTGTGCTTCGTCTCGCCAAATCCGGAACCGACATGATCAACGGCACCTCCCTGTAAGAAATGCCGGCGTCATCCAACTTTTGATTAAATTCAAAGTGTTCGCCGTTTGCGATCACCGTCACATCGCTGATCTCAGGGTCGTTTTCAATCAAATAGATGATTTCATCCTGAAGCATTTTACAACTCAAAACACCGATAACAACCATATTTCCGCCCCTTGCTTTGGAATATTATGAAACATTTTAAAACGTTTTATGAAAAATGATATGAAATTGATTTTCTCTTTGATTTACTTTATCTTTTTGATTTACTAAGTCATTTTGATTTATTTAGTCATTTTGATTTACTTAGTCTTTTTGATTTCCTTTGTCTTTTTGATTTACTTTGTCTTTTTGATTTACTTTGTCTTTTTGATTTACTTTGTCTTTTTCTTGGGCGCTGTTTTGGGCGCCGGTTTGGGAACGTCGGCAGCTATCATTTTATGGCTTTTATCCATGACCTTTTTTAAGTATTCCGCCGTGTAGCTGCCTTTTTTTGTCACGATTTCTTCGGGCGTTCCTTTCGCAATGATTTTTCCGCCGTCGTTTCCGCCCTCGGGACCCATGTCTATGATGTAATCGGCGCTTTTGATGATATCCAGATTGTGTTCGATGACTACAACTGTATTGCCCATGTCCGCCAAGTCGTTTAATACCGAAATCAGCTTTTTGACATCTTCAAAGTGAAGGCCGGTCGTCGGCTCATCCAACAGATAGATTGTTTTGCCGGTCGCTTTTTTGGACAATTCCCGCGTGAGTTTGATGCGCTGTGCTTCGCCGCCGGAAAGCGTGGTTGAGCTTTGACCCAGTTTGATGTAATCCAAACCGACGCGCGACAGCGTATTCAGTTTATCGTGAATGTACGGGATTTTCTCAAAGTGCTCTAAAGCTTCCGCCACTGTCATATCCAATACTTCCGCGATGGATTTGCCGTTGTACTTCACTTCCAGCGTTTCTTTATTGTAGCGGGTGCCTTTGCACTCCTCACATTCAACATAGACGTCCGGCAGGAAGTTCATTTCGATTTTAATCAGACCGTCGCCTTGGCAAGCTTCACAGCGGCCGCCCTTGACGTTAAACGAAAAGCGGCCGGGCGTATAGCCGCGAATCTTCGCTTCTTTCGTGGCGGCGTAAATTTCACGGATTTTATCAAAAATTTTCGTGTAAGTCGACGGATTTGACCGCGGGGTCTTGCCGATTGGGTCTTGGTCAATGACAATCACTTTGTCGATTTTTGTGTCAAACTGAAGGGATGTAAAGTCTCCGCCATCCATTTTTGAATGGTAAAGCACATTCATCAGCGCCGGGTACAGCGTATTGTATATCAAAGTTGACTTGCCTGACCCGGAAACGCCCGTTACGGCCGTTAAAACGCCGATAGGGACTTCAAGGGTGACGTTTTTCAAATTATGCGCTTTGGCGCCCGTCATTCGGATACATTGATCGGATACGCGGCGTTTTGCCGGAATCGGAATGTGTTCAATCCCCGCCAAATACCGTCCCGTTAAAGACTTCGGGTCCGCGATGATTTCACGGGGCGTTCCCGCCGAAACGACATGCCCGCCGGCGACGCCTGCGCCCGGTCCCATATCAATCACATAATCCGCGCTCAAAATCGTATCTTCGTCGTGTTCGACAACGACTAACGTGTTATCCAAATCGCGAAGGTGACGAAGCGTTTCAATCAGTTTTTGATTGTCGCGCTGGTGTAAACCGATGGACGGCTCATCCAAAACGTACAAAACGCCGGTCAAATTAGAACCAATCTGCGTTGCCAGCCGAATACGCTGAGCTTCGCCGCCGGATAATGTTCCCGAATTTCTGAAAAGCGTCAAATAACCGATGCCGACTTGTTCCAAGAAAGCCAAGCGGACCCGGATTTCTTTCAAAATCAGTGTCGCGATTTCCCGCTGTTTTTCCGTCAGCGGCAAATCTTTAAAGAATTCAATGGCATCCGTGACGGAAAGCTTTGTCGCGTCGATGATGTTTGTGTCGTTAATCTTTACCGAGAGCGCCTTTTTATTCAGGCGTTCGCCTTCGCATGTCGGGCATTTCGTCACCGTCATGAATTTTTCAAGCTCTTGGCGGCGGTATTCTGACTCTGTTTGCCCGTACAGGCGGGTGCACTGGGGCATGACGCCTTCCCATTTGTTGGATGACGTGTAATTAAATTCCCCGTTGTTCATTGACATGTTGAATTTGATTTTGTCATCCGAACCGTACATCAGCGCGTTGTACTGTTCCTCTGTTAAGTCTTTGATCGGTGTCAGGGGCGAGAAATTGTAGTGTTTGGCAACGGAAACCAAATACTGCTGGCGGTACCCGTCAAAGTAGTTTTTGTAAACAGAAACGGCGCCTTCCGCGATGGATAAACTCCGGTCGGGAATAATCAGGTTTTCATCAAATTCCATTTTAAAGCCGAGCCCGTTGCAATCGGAACAGGCGCCAAACGGGCTGTTGAATGAAAACATACGCGGCTGCAGCTCTTCAAAAGACAAACCGCATTCGGGGCAAGCCATTTTGGAAGAGTAAATCGCTTCGATAATTTCTCCGGCATCGTTTTTGTCGTTTCCGGTGGAAAGGCTGTCGTTATCGTTTTTCTTTCGTATTGTCTTTTGAGACAACCCGCGTGTTCCGCCGCCGTCTTTCCTAAAGGAATTCGGGGGACCGTTGACATAAATGAGTCCGCCGGAGCGGCCGACAGCGCGTTCGCAAGCCTCGACCAAACGCGAACGCTCATTTTCATCGTCCGCGTCAATGCGGTCGATCACAATATCAATGTCATGCATTTTGTAGCGTTCCAGTTCGATTTCCTCGTCCGTGCGGTAAATTTCGCCATTGACCCGGACCCGCGTCACTCCTTC
>Ga0123353_10000548_pt1 | contig 46358 bp, 24 predicted proteins | sample TergutLab28metaG_3_FD_92763 | JGI IMG/M metagenome (GOLD analysis project Ga0123353, IMG submission 92763) | Labiotermes labralis P3 segment gut microbial communities from Petit-Saut dam, French Guiana - Lab288 P3 | ecosystem: Host-associated > Arthropoda: Insects > Digestive system > Gut ... | reverse complement strand
TCCTGGTACTCATTTCTGTTAGAGGCTGAGTCAAACCCATGGTCATAGTGCTGCCAGAAGGATTACGTCACTGAAAAATTCCAATGACACCTTCGGGAATCGAGCCCGCGACCCTCCGACTTGTAGCACAGTGCCTCAACCAACTGCACCACTGCGTGCCCAAATTTATTTGTGTAAAGTGTGGACCTGAAGATGACCTGATGTTGTTTGAAACATGTCATCATGTAGTCTAATGATAATAATGTTAATAAACAGTTTTGTCAACAGCAGTTACATGCTAATTTGTAATACTATATAACACAACAACATGTTGAAGGTGAAATAAAAAAAGATTTTTTCTCCTGGTGCCATTGTTATAAGAAGTTATTCCTAGATAGCTGTGACTTTTGTCTGTAACTTTACAATTGTATTTGCAGTTTTGCTTTGTAAGCCACTGGCAGCTGACAGTGCATGAAGTTGCTATGATCCCACTCTCTGGGCCCTTCTCTTTTTTAGAAGAAGAAAGTCCACATTGCAGACTGTAACTGTGACTGCTGGATGTCCACTTAGCAAATTGACTTTTCCCTGAAACATAAACACTTGTTTGTGCCTGTGCTCCAAAAGATGTTAACATAGTTCTATAGGCTGTCAGGAACACAGTTTCACAATTTGATGGCTTAAGAGTTTGCAATAGCATTTAAACTTTGTCTTCAGTTAGTTGCTTGTCTCACTGTTTATTGTGACACTTCGCTGTGAGACAGGAATTTGAAGTCTGTCTGTCACAGTCCTGCATGCTGTGTAAGTTAAAAAGTGTTCAACATAATTATGGCAATCACAAAAAAAAATACTTCAACAGATATAAGAATTCTTATAATAAAATGAACTAGATGCACCAATTTCTCAAATTTATTTTTGGAATAAAACTCTACATGTTTTGGACAGTTTCTCTGTCCATCATCATGAGTTTTACACTGTACACACAGCAGTGGTATATGTCATATAGGTTTGCTGATAGCGTATGAGCAAGCTGTCAGCAAACCTGTATGACATATACCATTGCTGTGTGCTCAATGAAAAACTCCTGATGATGGACAGAGGAACTGTCCATAACATGTAGAGTTTTATTCCAAAAATAAATTTGGGAAATTAGTGCATCTAGTTGGTTTTATTACAAGAATTTATCATGATGCACGGTCACCTGAACATCAAATTTGATATAAGAAATAGTGCATCTGTACAAAATTGGTAGCTCATAAAAGTATAGAATAAAATGCCAGTATGTGTTTGTGCTATTAGTTTTTTCACTGTTGTGAAAAACATAAAATATGATAAGTTCTTCTGTGCAATATAAGACAAGTGACACAGAAATGAATACAAAATGCAGAGAATAAAGATTTGGAATCTGCTGTTTACATGGTGTTTGAAGAAAAATTAGCGATCAGTTGCAAGTATAAGAGGTGTGACTTCAGGGTCTTCACAAAAAAACTGAGGTGGTATAGTCATAGTTACTAGGTTATGGACAGGACACCATACGAATTATAATTTAATTTGTCACAGAGGTAAGTGATTTTCCTCTTCTCCTGTTCAATAGGCACCATAGGCATTTTGCCAGACAGTAAAGCAACTCAGGTGTGCAGCAAACCACTCACCTACATCTGGTGCTGAGGTTAAGAATGAGTAGAGCTATAACTCCCGTCTCCCATTTGCCTTAGTGGTATTCATAGGGACAGCTTTTATGCATAGCAGGTGTGTTGCAAGTAGTAGATGGGACGTCTAATAAGTGGGCAATTCAAGTCTGTACAGGAGCTTATATAAGCATGAAAAGGTCTAAAACATCTCCATTTAGATGCTGCTAAGGTATCAGGAATGTTGAACTGTTTGCCATTGTTTTCACATGTACTTGTTAACCACTTGAGAAATAGTAAATATTGCTGTGCCTGCACTAATTTCCCTAAACTTTGATGCCATGTTGTGATATGTGTATGATTAGAAGTTAGGAGACAGACTTGAAGATAATTTATTTCACCCTTTTTTTTTTTCCAGTAATCCTCAGTACAAGCGTTTTTACAATTTTAAAGTATTGTATTACTGAAGTTACACTTTACTGCTATATAAACCATTGAAACTGGCTCTTAATAGTGTTCAAATTGATGATTGACAGAAAAATCTAATGAATAATGAGCCTTTGTGGGGTTATTATACTTGATTACTATTACCACTTTTGCTTTCTGACTTGTACAAAATCACATGGAGAATGGGTCTACTGGTTGGTGTTTGTATTTTACAAACAAAGTGGCCACATTGTGCAGAATAACATTTGTAATTGGTATTGCTGTAATATATATCCAGTTGCGAATTTCCAATCACTTCTTGTCCCTCACATCCTATTGAGTTGTAATCATGTGATGAGCCTTCTGCTTGCGGATCGGCTCTAGGCTTGCCCCCTTGCAGGCATGACCGGTTTGTTTTCCCTTTTATCGTTCCCTGTGTGAGGCTACCGTCTGTCGATTGGCTACACTGGGGAAAGTGAAAGGCCAGGGTGTTGCCTTGAAGTTTCCTTTTGGGTTTTGATTTTCGTATCCGAGTCTCGTCTTCCTGGTTTCATCTCGTCAACTACTCGGTTCTCTCACTGGCCGGGCCAGGAGCAGGAGGCTCCATCTCCAGTTATTTTCTCTGAGAAGGCTACGCAGATGTCCAGGATATGTTTTGAGGTAAAGTTTTGTTTCGGTCTTTGTATTTCCAAATTGAAGTTTTGGTTATGTTTTGTGATGATCCCGGACGTCTGCGTAGCATTTACGTCGGGAGGGGCAGGTACGAGTTTACCTCCCCATAGGTAGAATTACTTTGTTTTGGTTACATGAATCAAAGTGATGTATTTGGTTACAGTATTGCTTTCTGTCTTGCTTGTATTTTACGCACGATAAATGTCGTGTTCAGCTGAATATTATGTTAACTGTAATACGTGTTTTCTGATCAGCTATGGGTTTGAGCATTTGTGTTGTAAGTTTACATGGGCCGACGTTTGTATTGTTTGTTGTACTTATTCTTTGGTCAGCTGTGCTTCCTTGTTCATATTGTAAACTTATGCTAAGCCGATGGGTATATGTTTGTATTGCGTAATTTACGATCGACTGTGTGCATGTTTGAAAGAGTATGTTTCCATTCAACCATTTTCATTGCTTTTTGTCATTGCTGTCTATAGTTCTATGTTGAACTTCTTAATACAATTAGCTTTGTTATTTTATTTTGTGTTGTATCCTGTTTGGTTTACTTCTCCTCCAAAAGACCCTATTATCTGGAGTTCAGTGGCTCAAAGGACCAAGGGCAGATTTGTGCCAGTCCACAGATCAACACCTAGTGCTGCTACCCTTTTGGGTAGCTACCCAAGGGCTCAGTGACCAATGGGGAAAGGTGTCCACCTTTCCCCGTTGGTCATACATTTTACTAATTTGACCCTGGAAGATGTCAAGAACCAGTAGGACGCTTTCCTTAATAACAACACATTATGCTGTACTGGCGATTAGAATACTCATGACTCAATGCTGGAAGTCTATCAAAAGATGAAAGAGAATGCACTGTTTGTCACTGGCTGTATAGCTGCCATCGTGGGAAAGAAAAAGGTACAGATATTTGGAGGTTGGGATATTCCAAGAAAAACCTCATGGACACATATATCTGGGGCAGGATGTTGGAAGTCTTACAGTAGCATACAGAGTGATTAATATTTACAAATTAGGCGAGATTTTTAAAGGCATGTGTCAGTCATGGAAATTAAAACCAATAAAAACACACACTATTTAGAACAAAACCTCTAATTGTCTATATTTATTCGCCTATATGTTGTGTGCATCTTGAGCCATCATCCAGTAGTTTGGTGCATGGTAATATGCAGTGCTGTAACATGCCATTCATTGTCATCCATTTATGGTATCATACATGTTAATTTATGATGATGCCTTTTCTCTCTCTGTACCCGCACAAGTACTCCTCCTCTGTCACTCTGCACTGCCACTGCCTTTTGTCTGTTTCCCACATCAAGTCCCTTCACCCAGCTCGTGGTCCCGCTAATTTATTTAACCTTCAATTGTTATGTCCTCAGAGGAGTCCCATTATGTAACACTTATTCATATCACTGTACTCTTAATATCAACAGCATTTCTTGCAGCATTTTGCATTGTAAACATGAAACGTTCAAGTGTATATGTTTTCAGATGGAATTCATTTAACACATATATCATGCGGCTGTGATGTTGTGTGGGCCTGTGATGACCAGGGGCAGGTGTACATGGCTGTTGGTCCTCCTAACTCCATAGCAAGTTCTGCTCTTTTTTGTCCTGGCTGGATAGTAGTTGATGACGATTTACAACAAAGGAGTGGTTGTCATCCATCTGTGACACAACGAAAGACTGTTTTTACCAAGGTATGAACAGGCATGTAGAAAACTAATACTTGTATTAACTCTGCCCATACTTTTCATGAGGTTAGTTGGAGACAGTGCAAGCTCTTGCTTGAATTTAAAAGTTGTCAGCTACATAAAACAACGCATTTTAATTAACTTCACTTTTTTTTTCTGGTAGCTTCTTAACTAGGCATAGATCAGAGGATAATGTGAAAATGACACTTAGTCAAGTGTTTGACTGTGTGTGGACTACATTTGTCTAGCTCTAGGATAGGGTTCAGTGATGTTCCGTTGTTAAGGTGGCAGTAAGCAGTCCCACTGAATAAGAGGAATTGAATTTCTTGACAGGCTTTTCACCTAAGCATAGGTCAGGGGGTAATATAAAAATGGAACTTCAATGAATAGGTTGTGAGTGTGTGTGGACTGTGTTTGTCATGCTCAGGATAGGATTCAGTGGTGGGCTGTCATTAATATGGTAATGAATAGTTCCATTCCATAAAGAGGATTTTTTGACAGGCTTCTCAAGGAGGACTCTGCTTCATGGTTTTAGTTAAGTACCAAGTACCCTCTGTCCAAGGTTTAACAGCTTGAATGTTGAATATTATTTTTAGGCATATCTGTTTGCTTTCTCTTTGAAGAGAACTGCACCTGAACTTCCTTATAGTATATCTAATACATCACTGGAGGTTACAGAATCAATACTATAAGGAATGTTTAGTCCTACCATTTCTGACTGGAATTTTTAAATGTTTAGAGTTCTGCATTGTGCCATTAGAGGTCCAGAAATAATCTGATCTTGATGGACAGAATGCTTTTCAGAATTTTGCAGTGCAACTTGTTAACAGTGTGTCAAGGGCCTCAGAGCTGGTCTGGATTATATGGAGATGAAGATAATAAATATCTTGTCCCTGCTGGTAATTAAACCATGATTCATCAAGTCCCTAGCACTAAATCATGGGCACTGTCGTAGCTCCTGAACAGAGTAGTTATTGCTTGAAATAATGTACTCCTAATTTGGTAAACTGTCTTTATAGTGAAGGTTTCCATCTGGTGGAAACAAGAAAGGAAATAATGTTTAGACAGAACATGTAATATCGATTATAACTGTTCATACCAAGAACAATTGTATATTCATCTCAGTACGTATGAAAGGTAAAGATTGCCCTATGGCATACAAATGCTGGCACAGAGGGGAGGCAGAGGTATAACTCTAACCCATCCATAACCTTGGCACCAGAAGTGGATGGGTGGTCAGCACCATACCCTGGCCCCTTTACCCATGAGAAAGACCTGGTACCCTTTTTGCAGGGGGCTGGGGGGAGGGGGGGAATCTCACCCCCCACTGGGATTTGATCCCTGGGCCATCCAGCCCATAGAAAATTGCTCTTTTGACTACACTATCTCAGCCACCCTCAAAATGCATTTATATCGGTGTAATTAATTCTGCTTTAGGAGGTTTCATGCGTGTTAATTTTTCCAGGTTTTTGTGGGACCAGAGACATACATGGTGTGGGCCTTGGATAATAAGAAGAATATATATGTAAGAGAAGGCATTTTCAATGATTTTCAAGTTGGAACAGGCTGGGTTTTGGTATCTGGGATTGAAGCTGTTGAGCTTAGCATTAGGCAAGTTGACATATCTTTTTGTTGGAACAAATATTCTAAAGGTAAAGCATTTAGGTTAGTATTAGGTAAGTTTATGTATCTTGCTGTAGGACCAGATGTTCAATAGGTAAGGCACTTAAATTACTATTAGGTAAGCTTATGTGATAATACATGCATTACGTGAGATTCCTTCAGATCTCATAACAGTGAGGCAGATGTCAGTATGCATACATCATACAGAATGTAAACAGCCAGACTTATACTTGGAACTGCTATTATATAATTTTAATATCACAATATGAAAATTTATATGCTTTTCAATTTTTTATGTATTTTGGAATGTCAAATTTTTAAACATTTCAGTTCAGGCAGTGTAATATCTAGACCAACCTGTTGGCTCATATTCCTTTGTTCTGTAACTCCCTTAGGATGGCACCTGAATGTTGAAACATGTAGGAGTTTTAATACTTGTTATGCATTGTATTTTACTGTATTAAATGCATTTGTTGGTGGATACAGTTATAGTAAGAATATGCACGATATGAGTAATATAAAAATAGCTTCATGTTCTCAAGCACATGTATGCCTATTGAAAGAGCCAAATGCAGCAGTGTCTGTGACCTAAGAATTCAAAGTGTAATTATCATACTTAGTTTTAGCACCCACTGTCATTCCCACCTCCTCCATGCAGTCTTTACCGAATGTAGGACATTCAAAGTACAGTGTCGGTGTACCATTCAGTGAAAAACAGTGTTTATACCACATTTAATTGAAATCAGTCAACTTGTTTTGGAAGTTTTAATAGTAGGATCTATGCATGTGTGCGTGTGTGGGGAAGCATGCATACACACATACGAAACAGTAAGTTCATTAGCATATGTTATCATTTTTTAGGACAGAAATTAGGTTAAAAAAGACCATGAATGGAAAAAAATGACAAATGGACAAACACACCTGTTCTTTTATTCATGGCATTTGTACTTTGATCAAATGGTAACATAAAATGCTTTTGATTCTTGTCCTTTTAGTGGCACAGCAGTGTGGGCATTGTCTCCTGAAGGCAGTGTCTATCGAAGATACGGTATCACTAATACCAACTTTATTGGAGATTACTGGAAGAAGATACCTGGATCTGTTACTTCAATAACAGGTAAATGTTTTGTGGAGTATAAAAATGCCCTGAAAATTGGTGGAACCTCTCAAGATGTGCATTGACAATTGATATACAAATAATACATTTTTCATAAATCATTCATTAAAATTTAAATACCCATGCCAGTCGGCTCAAGGTTGATTCATTCCACATTCTTCTGCATTATGTATTTGTTGCTTCCTGTACTTGCATACCTAGGACTGTTGTCTTATATGCAGGGCCAATCTTATCTTGGGATAAATGAGATAACTACAATTGTTTGTAGTGTGTATTTCAGTTCTGTCTTTATGTTCAAACACAGCTCCTCTTACAAGACTTATTATTTTAGTCCTTTATTTAAAATTATGTATATGTACATGTAATGACATTATTTTTTAAGTTTAAGTTACATTAATTATGTTTTCGGGGTATTAATTTTAGGTTGTTCAAGCCTATTTGTCTCATTGTATGCCAGGGTTACATTCCTGAAAAAGTCGCGCAAATTGAAATTGCACAAGTCAAACACAAAATTTCCACTTACAAGAGTGTATTTCCTTGGGATTCAGGGATTGAAAGTCTCATCCTATATAACTATACCACTAGTGGATATACAGAGTGGTAGAGTATGTGTGTACTGTATGTACAGTATATATACATTTCTATATAGTATACATACATTCCTGTACAATATATTCATTTATTTCTAATGCAATAAAAATGTAAGAAACTCACATCCATAGGTTTTGGTCTGGTACACAAACAAACACTCACTGTTTCAGATTGTTGACATGTAATGTTATATAACACTTAGCATTTTCTTTAATTCTATCGGCCTTATCATTGTATGTGTTCTAATATAAGCAAGTCTAAGAGTATGGCATATGGCAACCATTCTTTCACCTTTTCCAAGTTTGCTTATTACATCTAATTTCTCTTCAGTATTGATTGTCTTTTGCCATGTTTTACTTGGATTGCACTAGATTATGTCAATTTACATTTCTCACTCAATACCAATGTTATTGAAGAGGAGACTGCATCTGCCGCATGATTATATAACAAACACAATCAATCCATACATGTGGCTGATGGCGTGACAATGATGTCACTTTCTGCTAGCCTCCTACAGAAGATAAGTGTGGCCACAGATCATATGTGCCAAATTGTGTTAAACTGAAAATAATCACATAAATTCAAAAAGTGGTGTGAATTTTCAAGGCACATGAAAGTGAAAACATACAAAAAGAAATCATTTAAAACGAGACCTGCCTATATGTTTTATAGTAGTATGTATATTTATTAGTATCATTTCATTGTGTATATACAGTTATTGTATATACAAGAACAGTTCATGGAATATGAATCAGGTTCCTTAGGCATATCTAATGTTACCTGTAGGTGACAGGGAAGCCAGTTGCCATTCCTCTTATGATCTGGTATTTTATTATGTCTTGATATGTTCTTTGTAACAGATGGCTGTGTATTGGGAAAATGAGCATAAGCTGTTTCATGTTGCCTGTAGTTGTGTGCTCCAAAACATTGATACAGGCACATAGGCTTGTGTTCAGGGTGTGCCAAGTGTGCCCAGGCACACTTTGTGTCTCAGAATTTTGTTTTTTGTGTTCCATTATTTAAGTTTGTATTTTTAAATAGAGTTTAGTTGTTAATTTAAAATGTTTATTTAAGATTTAGTTTCTTAAGTTTGTTTGGTGAATAAAATTAATGTCCTTTGTGACTGAACATTGAATAAATGTTTGCCTTTTAAAAAATTAAAAATAAAATTCTCTGGATGAACATTTTTATGAAATTTTCTTTACACACTTATGTATAGGCATATAGTTTAGGACTCAGCTTTGCAGCCCTAGAAGTTAGAAAAATGTTGAGGGAATAGAGCCACAGAGCTCAGGCCTGACCGGTATATTGTATTTTTGTGTGTTAATCTCTGATTAGGTCTGCTGTAATCACCTGTGGTTTGAGTGAGATAATTAACTATGGCTGAACACATTGTCATGGCTGCTACTAATGAACCATATCATGAACCTATCTTGATTCTACAGATGTGCTCTTGTGATCTTCATGTGGTCCAGACCACATAGTTGTCATAAAATTAATTATTATCAAGTGTCAGTGACCCTTATTACAATGTATGCTGCAAGTATTGTTATGACATAAAGTGTTGCAACAACTATGCTGGTGACATCAGTGTCAGCTTGGCAGTACAGCTTTTAGCATGTTTGTCGTGTGTTATTACCAAGCTATAGGAATTTTGTAGTTGTATTTTAATGTTTTTTCCTCTTTGTCGATTGTGCTTATTGTGACACATTTTTTTGTTATTACATCCAGGAAAAGGTCACTGATATTTGAGTATAATAAATTTAAGTACTCATGTGATGTTTATCTGTTATTTAGTATTATCATGAAATTAGGATTCTGGCACAAAGGAAATGGTGGAAAGTAGAGAGAGTACAAGAACTGGGTGCCATAAAAAAAGTACCTGGCTGTAATAGAAGGTAAAGTAACTGGAGGATGCAAAAAAAGGCATAATGGAGAGCTTCATATATGAAACTGAGGTTTTCAGATTCTGAATCTTCATGTTATGAGCTTCTTGGGTATGAAACCTTGATGTCTGTTTGATTGGTACTGACTTTTTGGAGGAGCATGCTGCTTGAGTCTTCAGGGTAGAATATAAGAGCTTCATAACATGTATCCTTACTGCATGTTAGGGTGGTAAGGATGATGGTATGGACAGGACATATAACACACATGGATCACATATATGAATAGAAAATTTTAGTTTAAAAGTGTAAGGAAAGAGACCACTTGGATGATCCTAGACATAGATGGGAGGATGAGATTGAAATAAATCTTAAAAGAAGCAGGATATGATGGTGTAGATTGAATTTATGCCTCATGAAGTTATGTGTTGTGATTACTTTGTATCACTTATTTTCATGTTGCATGTGTATTTCTTGTTCTAGCATCTGTGAGTGATGGCCTGTGGGGTCTGGACAAGAGCCACAACCTCCTGAGGCACAATCAGCTTACCGTGAAGTTGAGTGAGCCAACACCAACTTCAAGCAGAGCTTCCAACTTGACATCTGATGGTGACTGGGAAGTTGTGTGACATAGCATATTTATGTAACATTACTGTGCAAGATTTGAGTTTCTCACAGCGGTATAGCTGAAGATTCAAGTCCTCTGTGATTTTAATGTCATGTTGACTGAGACTTGCCTCCTCATTGTTATCATGTACTATAAGTAGAATACATGGTGAGATGTCCCGAGTCGCAGAATGACATTACAGAACAACAGAACCATTCCAAATAGGGGATAAACTCTTGAACAGGTATCTTGAGAGTTTGTTTAAGGATTACTTTTCACTTTCAGTAGGAATAGCATGTGAAAGTTATGATTTCAAATTACTGGATTTTTTCACAGCCAGTTTTGGTACTGGACTGTTTTTAAATCCTCTTGTCACAAGAAAAAAATTTCATTTATCAGTGTTGACAGTTACTAAGACTGTATAGCATTGGTGGTAGGTGAGTGAAATATAAGTATGGAGCATTTTTGGAATGATACTGACAAGCGAAAACCACGGTATTCAGAGAAGAACCTGTCACAGTGCCACTTGGTCCACCACCAGTTCCTGGGATTGAATGTGTACCTCCAGGGTGATAGGCCATTGGCCAACTACCTGAGCCATGGCACAGACATCATCTGTTACATGGACTACTTTTGTTCTCATGTCACTTATACAGTCATTGAACAGCCAACAGGTTGAGCTCTGGAGCAGTGAAACATTTGTCACCTTTGCTTGTCAGTTCAAAGGGTTTTTATCTGCATCCATTCAGAGCATGTGTTAACCCTCTCATACCATGATTAAATTCCCCGGGACACTCTGAAAAGATGAGAATTTAAATAGCTGCCATTGCCTTGCATGTTTTGGCAATGCCTTTAGCTGACTTTGCTGTTCTAAACTCTAGAATGAAATACATACACTAAAGCTTCACCTGGCCATCCCTTGTATTGATGCAATTTCTCAGCAACAAAGTAGGTGTCTTTTATGCCTGCTGCATTCCAAGGACAGTATTTAAACTACAGTAACATGAAAACTGATGTGGAATTGAAATTGTTTCAACTGAATTTGATTTGTGTTCATTGAAGAATTGTTCATAAATCCTTGGTTGAAAGGCCATTGCCGGCAGGCTTGAGTCCAATTTAAGTACTACATGTGCCAGGGACAGGGTTGACCATTTGTCAACCCTGTCCCTGTAGTCAAAGAGGATCTTCATCTTGCCATTATTTTTTCTGTCTATATGACATGTGTCAAATACATATGGGTTGCTTTTAAATAAAATGATAATGCCAGAAGAAATTGTGTACAGTAATCTGTTATGACATACTTTCTGATATGCTGTAAATAGATTTTGTTTTGAGGTAATACAGTTTTAAACACTACTTGTGATTTGAGATATCTGGTGTGGATTTTCAAATACTGTATTTGTAACATATTTTGTATAATGTTGCATGATTTTAAGTATTACAGTGCTGCTTATTTTGTATGCAGATGTGTGTTAAGATATGGGGTTTCAGTGATTATTATGTCATACATGATCCTGAGGAATGGCAGTGCAGTATTGACTTGGTTTGTAAGGTTATTTCATGGCTGTGGTAACTCCCATTGCATCAGGTAACCAGATGAGGAAGTCGAGATTTTATGTACATCACCCAGAAATAATTCATACACTGAGCAGGATTTACACCTCTAATGTCAAGAAGAAAGAACTGGCACAGTGATCTCAGCATTTGAAACAAGAATAATAAAGGGCATGGCATTAATGGCTGTTTGAATTTAATGTTATTGATAAAGTGCAAAATCATATTGTTAAAAAGATTGTGTAAAGAGAGACTGTAAAATTCTTGGTAGGAAATGTCAGCTTCATATCATTTGTGTAATACAATAGGAAGAATCACATTCACATCTGTGAGGTTTATCATACACTGACTTGTGAACAGGTGAATTCATTTCTTGTGGGTATCATGATGTAGTGCTTTAAACTTTGTAACTACTTACCAGTGTACCTCATCGCTTCTCAGACCAGGCAAGTTAACTCAAGCAGTAATGCTTCTGGCTGATATTTGGGAGGTGCCTACTTAGTATCTTAGCCAGTATTCTTAACGAGGATTTTTTGTACTTTTCTGTTTGTCCAGGTGCATATGCAGATAATAATTTATGTCATGGCATGGCTGCTTCCTTCACCATCCTTTCCAGTTAGTTATCATCCAGTTACTCAATGCTGTATGACAGTTGTTACTACCTGTGCCATTAAATAAAGAAGTGCTGCTGCTGTTTCAGCTGAGGTTTTTTAATGGTGACAGTGAGGGAAATAATGTAGGAGGAACCTTACACTACAACAGGTTATGATGCATTCCTTAATGGTCACATGATTAAAAATGTTTACAGCATTTAAAGTCAAGACAGATGTCATTCACCTTCTCTCCACAATCATTCACAGACATTTCAACCCGAGTGATTTGTCCTGTTACAGAACCACCTTCAGTCTCAGTTCCCTATAATAAATCTTCTTATCTCTGTGTCCTCTGGTTCCTTCCTCTGTTCTTTACATTTTGTTTCACTCAAGTCTCTCCAGCCCACCCTTTGTCTTCCTAGTAGTCATTTATGTATTTATTTAACACTTAATTTGTTATGTGTGTACTTATATTGCTGTCCTCTGAATTTCACTGTGGGCTGGAATATTTCATTTGGTATGGCACTTAGGCTCCTTGCTGGACAACTGAAGAACATTGGTTCAATCCACTCCCCCATTGTGGCTTCATGGTGTGCAGAGGGCTACTTTACATCATTGAATTTCATCAGCTTGAGACTCACTTATCTCATTTCAATACTGCTGAATTTTAAATTCAACAGAAAGCATAAAATCAGATCATGACGTGACATCACCTCGTCATTTAGCTACAAATATCACAAATGAGTTCAAAGTAACATAGCAATGAACAGTTTCATCTAAATTGTGTTTGTGTAAAGCAGCCTTTAATGCACTTATTGTATGTAGCACATTACATTACAGTCTCTTGCATCTTTTGGCATCGTTGGCGACATCTTCAGAGACTGTTATTTAACTGTTTGATTTTTGGCTCAACAGCTGGCTGTAAACACTTGTCCCAAAAATATTGGTAAGATGCAGCCTTTGCACTGATGCACTATTTTCCAGATTTCATGAAGGTCATCTATGATGAATAATAGTGAAAACACTGTACCAATGTGAAGTGTTACGTGAGTATGGGTTTTAACTATTATTCATCACAGGTTCACTTCATGAAATCTGGAAAACAGTTCATCAGTGAGAAGGCCACATTTTACCAACATGTTTGGACAAATGGTGTGGCCAGTTGTTGCTCTGCAGATTCAACAGTTAAATATGAGACAACCTGAAGATGGCACTGATTTGTGCCAAAACGCAAAGGAGAATATAATGCAATGTGTTATGTACAATAGGTGCATTAAAGGTTGGTTTTGAAAAAGACAATTAATATGAACGTAATGCACAATATACACAATGTTAAGGTAGTTCCATATAATTTTTCAAACCCAGTCGACTGACATAGCTCATGATAGGAAAGTAGTCCTTTGCATTCACTTCTAGAATAAATCCTGTGTAGGTAATGCTTAAGTATGTTACTTAGAACTAACTGGTTTGAAAATTTTACATAGCCATAGTTCTGGAGAGCAGGGTACTTATGCATATGATATTAGAAAAGTCAGGTGATCAGGTGAAAATTTTTGCACCTTACGTGAAAGCCACTAGTGAAATAAACTTTTCCACTGTGCATAGTGATGAGACATCACTCATGTTTTCTGTAACAGTAGAATCTCAATAAACCCATTATATATGCCTGCATTGAACACCAAGGGCCTTCTAAATCATTAATGGGAGCAGTTTTATGTTTTTGACATTCAGAAAATTTTGGGTCCATTATGCATATTTATTTTTCTTGTAGGCATTACTTCAGCATGGCATTTTGTGATGGACAGAGTAATACCAAACTCTAAATATGCCCATATAAAATATAAAAAACACAGATACAATAGAACATAGAGTAGAACAGTATTTCCAAGTAACAAATTTGAATTAATGCTTCTGGGCCTAGTTGCACTGATATATCATATTGTGTGCAGCCATACATATACAGGAAAATGAGTGATGAAACCTATGCTATAAATATGTCCATTTTAAAACAAATTTCTGTGAAGTGGCAGTATTTCCTACAATTTTGTGTGATTTTGTAAAAATGAATTGTATATTATTTGGTATTGGCAATTAAAGACATCTAACATGGTTTCCCTCTAATGTATGAATTTATGTCCATCTGCCATAGTAGTAATGGAAAATGAAGTGAGTGTGGGCCAGTCTATTTAATAATCATGTTACAGCATTGCAAGAGTGTAATGTTAATAATCCTACAGAATATGTGGAAACTTATACTAGAGATTTTCAGGATTGCCTCACTGTGTAGGTAAACCTTCCCTGTCCAAGCCATCAAGGCATGTAAGGGGCACAGAAGTATTCCTCCACTCATTCTTAACCTTGGTGCTAGATGGAGGTAAGTGGTTAATTTCATGCTCCAGCTCCTTTACCCGAGGGAAAGAACCCTGGTACCCATAGAATAGGAGGCTGGGTGGACCCCAGAGTTGGCCTGGGCATTTTTGAATAAGAGAAAACATCTCTTAGCCCCACCCAGGATTCGAACCCCGGACTGTCCAGCCCACAGTCTAGTTATACGAACTATGCTACTCCAGCTCAATCCACAATCTAGAGAAAAAGTCCCAAGACTTGCAAAATGATTCTTGTAAATTTGTAACTAATAGTCTGACTCTTAAATTATTTAATGACATTGTTTTAAGTGCAAAGTTAGTAGCAGGGAAGGACATCACAGATTGTATGTAGGTTAGGACTTGTAAAAAAGGCAGTCATGGTCATCTTGAAGGTTGTTACTTGTGTTCAACTTGAGAGACTGAGGAAAACCTGGGAAATCTCCATTAATGTTGGTAGCCCAGTCATGATGGGCCTTCAGATTACTTGTCCGTAATGTTAATAGCATACTAACCTGTTCAGTAGTACCTCATTTTTAAATGTGGTTGTCCGTGCACAAACTGACAGGAAAGACGGTTTCGATACAATTTTTTTCAAACATCTCCACCCTCAATCTTATTACACCTATCACGGTCCGGTTGCCATATACTGAAACTTGTAGGGTGAGGAAGTAGGGAGAGATGAAGGAAAAGGGAGGTGTAGAGTATGAGCACCTATTTATTGGCACAATATGTCAGTGACAAGTACCAATCCCAAATACATCAGCCACTAGAACAAAGGACTGGCACAGTCACTCTAATGTGAGTAATAAATTCTTTCGCATAAATAGTGGTTGTTGAGTCATACACTCTCATGAGACAATACCTATCCCATCCTGCACACATTCCTTAAAGGCCTCTGAAGTCTCTAGTTACCAGAACTGAACACTGAAGAAGGAAGCTCTCCATTTGCTGTAACATTATCAGCACTGATTAATCTACATCTGTTGTCCCATGTATTTAGGGTGACCATTTTTCTCTTCCCCTGTTGAGGGGTGGGGACACATTGAAATAACAATAAAAATGATTAATGTACAGTCATATTTTTTATGTCCTGCGTATGTTTTTACTGTTTATTGCTCCTTGTGCAGCGCTGTTGCCATCTCTGTTGAAAAAGTTGCTAATGGGATCCTAGGAACTCTCCATTCTAAACAACATTATTGGGAAGATGGAATAAAATTGGGAAAATAAAGAAAGGGAACAGAATCGGGGAAAAAAAATTGGTCCAGGACATCAGTCTAATTTGGGGACTGTCCCCCAAAATCCAGGACAAATGGTCACCTGAAGTGCAATGGCTACACTGCTGCTTTGTATTCAAGGAGTTCCATGTTCAAATTGTATCTAACCATGTGAAGTTGTTTCATGTGACTGGAATTAGGAAATAATCCAGTCAAGATACAACCTGGGCACCATTTATCAGTGCGTTGTGTAGTTTTCTGTGGCCCTTTCAAGTACAAGCCAGAATATTACTAGTTCTGTCTGCATCACTTATGGCTCCTTATTATTAAGCACATGATTTCTCATTCAATGCTATGTAACTAATACAGCTAAAAAGCACTGTTGAATAAACCAACATATAACTCCACAGTTGCATGAAGACACGTTATTATATTCTGTGGTTGATCTCTTAAAACTGTATAAACACATTCATCATCAACCCCACCTATAGTGGTATGATTCCCAAGATGTCCAGTCCAATGTTCTTACTATTTTCATTTACACACTGGAATAAGATCATGTCACTCTCATGGTTTCAGCAACCATTCTAACACCCCTGGCTTTGTAACCTTGTTACTGAACAAACATTGGGCCATCCTGTATTTTTAATTTCCCTTTATGAAGCAGTCCCAGAAAAAACTTAACCATGAATTTCTAGACTGTCTGAATGCATTACCAATAATTTATGTTACTGGTTTTCACTTGTTATTGTTTTGAATTGAAGTATTGTTTGCAAGTCTTAACAATGTAATGTGATGTCGCATGGTCATATATTTTAATACACAATTTTGTATATCATTTTTTGACTTTGTAGTTGAACTCTTGATATTAAATGAAACAACTGAAGTGGTTTGATTTTAGTACAATATTAGAGACAGGATTATTTAAGGAACTGTTCTTTTGAATCTGTTCAATGTATACAGGTGTCAAGTGACTGGTGCATTAAACTTCATCTCCATCTATTGCCAAGGTTAAGAATGAGTGTAATTACACATCCTCTCCCCCATGTACTTCCATGGCATGCGCAGGAACTAATTAACTTTTACTGTTATGATGTGTAAGTTAATTTCTTTGAGTCAATATTGGGAGAGTTGAACACTGCACATGTGCATGTTGGGTAAATACTAAATTTTATAAACTTGAATATCTGTAGCCTAATATTCTAAGGTGTTTTCTCAAATTTATATAAATTTCACTTCCAGGTTCTTCCTAGTTCATAAATTATAAATCATCCCAGGTGCTAGGTCGCCATGTTACATACACAATTTGTCATGGCACCTAAAATTTAAGCATGTGTTGTAATTCTTTCCCCCCCCCCTCCACCACATAAAACAACACGGTTCTGAAGTGGCTCCACAAGGGCTGTTATTTATCCTGGTTTCCTGAGCTTCAAGGTTTCACATGCAACTGACCAACTTCCTTCCCTGAATCACTTCAGCATCTAACTGGATGTGTGTCATGAAGGTGGAGGCACCACATACCAACGGAGCGTCGGTTTAAACCTACCGACTTTGTCAAAACCTCTACAATTATTATTTATCTGAGAAATACTAATGCAAAAGAAGTATTGGGTGTATCAAGGTCATGTATGTTTTGTATTTAAACTGTGTAGATTTGGGTTTCTGAGGCGCCTATTCAATGGGTAGCGGGAGCAAGGCGGTCGGAGCATGAGGCTGATTCGTCACCCTATCTAGTGCCGGGGTTAAAAGTGGATCTATATATCCACTCCCTCATGTACCTTCATGGTGTGTGTAGGGAAAACTTTACCACTTTTATTAGAATTTCCTCGAAAATGTTCGAAGTTATCATAAATTATAGCAACCAGAGCAAGAACTCACCGTCAAGTGATAATTTTACATAAATAATAATTTTGCGATCCGAACACGTCTCAGCGTTACGTTACACATAAATTTAGGTATTCTGGTGTTTACCGAAGGTTCAGAGGTGAAGCGAACGCCTTCCACTTATTGCCGAGGTTCATAATAAGGTGAGCTGTACCTGTAGTTCCCTGTATGCATCTTCATATGCGCATTAATTACGCGGTCAGTTCGTATGTATACTCTGCAAAGTTACAGCCAACCAAGAAACTATCTTTTAATGGTGACTTAATACTGTGATATTGTGGTCTAAGATTTAATGCATAATGCCTTTTCATATGGCACATGGGGGGGGGGGGGTTATGTGTTCTACAGAAGAAGAGAATACTTTTGACGATGCAGAACCAGCTTTCTAAACCACCAGTACTGCCTCTCCCCCCGCCCCCCACCCCTTACACTTCTGAATATGCCAGAACGACGGGTGTTTATGCAATATTTCGACTTTTACATGTTTTGTCTACTGCAACATGTAGGAATTTAATGAAGGATACTGATAGGAGTAGCTATGGTAGCGATTTTTAATTCAATTACATCAACTTTTTTAAATATCTACACGGGACTGACAAGCGCTACCATTCTACTTTCCTGGTCTAATTTTTTAGTGGCACACTGTCAAAAAATTTCTCGCGGTATCTCTAGGCACGCTGTGACCCCCATTACTCTCACCGTTTCTTGTAACCATGGGTCAGAGTTTCGGCACAATTGAAAACATATTATCAGTGCCTCACAACGCATGCGATATCCAATGTGCGCTAATGTGATGAAATGTCACAATCAGTTCCAGTGACTTTCACCATACAATCACTTTACAGCTCACTGTACAGTACGAACTTTATCTGTGATATGAACGTATGAAGGGGGCTATATGAAAACCACGGCTGACTGAAAATTGCAATATGGCTTCCAGAAAACAGGTGGAAAAAATGTGTGTGTCAAAGTGTGATTCTTCTTTGCGTGTTGGTACTTGTATATTTTATTTATTTGTGCTTCTCACCTTTCATGTGCAACATGCAGACTCTAGTCATATAACAGGAACGTGGAACACACAAGATTTTTTTAAGTTCCTGATAAAATTTGGTTTTAAAAAGACCGATGTGCGCAACTCGCAGGATACTTCAGGATACATTTTTGGCAATATTACTGCCAAAACGAATTTTACTCATAATGTGACGTTTGCAGTGCTTGATAGAGGGTACTTTTTAGAATATTATGGAAATAGAACTATTGTAAATAAAGAGAAAGCATGTACTAAAATGTTCAATAAAATCAGCACTATTGCTTACGACGCAAGTTGCTATGATCAGGGGGAGGATTTCTTAAGGAAAGTCCCCTGTCCGAAAGGGAGTGTTTGTGTGGACGAAGATGCACCGTGGAATGTAGTAAAAGGACATCAATTTACGTTTGTAATTGAAGATTTAGTGCAGCCAAGGTAAGAATAGCAAAAAAGTGTATTTTAATTCGGTTCGTTCGATGCGTGTGTTGAAGTAAGATTAACTATTTGGAGAAGCATTGTAAGATGTAAGTGATTAAGTTATATGGCCTGTTGCTTTTTCATGCATTATTTTTGGCAGTGCAACAGTGAACTTGGGTTTAATTGCAAAACAATAAACATGTTTGTAGTTCGTGATGTGGTGAAAGATGACTTATAAGTGTACTGAAATGCGTATCTGAAGATTATTTATGTGTTTGTGAAAGCATGAGATGAAGCTTTGCAGTATAGAATTGGTACCATACATGGTGTTCTCTTAGAAGTACTGATCATTACTTCTCAAGAGACATTAGAACTTGAAAACCCATGGAATTCTGCAGTTGATTTGGCATTTGATTTCTTTAAGGCAGGGTTTATATAGTTTTAGCAATAACATGTGCAGGTGTAACTGTTATCTGTGCTTACTATGGTTACCATGTTTTTTTCCCCCCATATGTGTGATCAGTCTGGCCTGTAGTTGTGTATTTTGAAATATATTTTACATTTTCATTTCCATATACTACTAGAATTCGTGTTGTAGATGTCTTTCCTAAGTTTTGATTGTAGTTTGTTTTCCATAGACAAACTAACATCTTGTAATCTACCAAACTGAAGAGGACCAGAATTACTGTGGAAGAAGCATTTATGTGGTAACAAAAACCATTTTGGAGTGTACTAGTAAAGGGGAGGGGGAGGTCACTTGAGCTGAATTTTAAGCCCAGTGTTAAGGGTTTTGTCTAAAGTTAGGTTCTTATGAAAGTCATTATTATTATTATAAATTTATTTTGTTTGACAAGGATGTGTCATATCACAAAATTTGGTTGCAATACTCCTTTCACAAAGTGTATGCTTTACTGTTTGAACATAATATCCATGTAGCAGGTGTATATACATTAACATTACATTAGTCTTGAGGCTTATTGGAATTTTAATTTTAAACTGCTCCTTGCAAGCTAACTTCTCAATCTGTGTGTGCACCTCGTTATTTTTTCAAACAGTTCCTGGTTTATCTGGAGTTATTTCTGTGTAATCAGCATCTGGTAACTTTAGAAAATGGTTTTGAGGTTATCGGCATCAGTAGAACTAATTTTGTTTCAGTTTTAGAACTGTGAATGCTTGAAAGATAATTGAAGTGGTTCTGATAATAGTATATTATGTGTAGGGTTATTTGATATTTGGACTTCGTACATCTTCTGGTATCCCTCAAAATGTGTTCTTATTGGAATAGTAAATGATGGACACAGTACAGAAACCAAACAATCATAAATGTAAAGTGAAAGGTTATTTTACAATTCTGTATAGTAAATGTAATTTTCTTTTGTTACAGGTTCTGGTATGTAAGCTTAGTTGCATGCTACAGGAACCTAACTACATGCAAATGGCATCATATAGACCAGGACTTGGAGCTGGAATATGATATCTGGCTTGTGAATGGAAATCCAAATGTCAGCAGCTTTAATCCTCTGGTGTACCAGTTTTCTTTTGACAGACAGGTGCAGGAAATGTGGATAGTTACAGTGTCATTAATGCAGTGTTTGTATGCTCCACATATACACAAGTGTGTCCCAAAAAGACATATATACATATTCAGTGACTGAAATAAAGTTGTGTTAATGAGCAGAACCATTATATCACCCCTGTTTTTTTAATGAGGGCCAAACTGCCTCTTTGAGGTAAATTGAGTTATGTGTAGTGAATCAGTCTGCTAATGGTCCTCTGTGATGTGAAAAACATGACAGCTGCCATCATCAAAAATATCTGGGGTAGGTCTGGGATATCCTACCTTTCAAAGCATTTATCACATGTAAAAATGGAGCCACATTCTTGCTTCTCCTGTAAAATTTATATTTTGTGGGTTGTCCCCGTCTTACAAAATAGAATGATATGGATCAGCGCTGGCACTAATTGAAGTGGTGGATGTAGTGTTTCTGTTCAGAATGACCACCATCAGCTTCATGGCACAGTTGACAGTGATGAGCAACTCACTGACGGGCAGCCGTCAAAGTTGCTGCTGGGACAGATGGGCAAGCCTGTTCCCTTTCATGCTATAGATTTGGGTTGTCTGCTGTTGGAAGTGTGGTTTCAAATTTGTGTGTCCACTGTCTTTGCACTTCAGGCACATTCTTGAATTTTTGGTGCCATTCCAGGATTAATTAATGTTGCTTGAAACTCAATCAGTCCTAAACTATTTTAAGTACCTGTATCAAGGGAAAAGGGATTGTGGTGACATCTGTTAAGTGTAGAATACACCAGTTTCTGCTCATGCATATGATACTTGGAGATCAATAACGAAGTTGGTACTTTGTATTAAAAAGGGTATTCATCTTTTTGGGGCACTGTATGTCTCATGGTCAGTTGGTCACTATCCCCATTTTGTAATTGTTACATCACTGGCTGAAAATCGTACCCGAGTTACTGGTGTGTTAGCTGAAGTGGTAGTTCTTGTGACTTGTGTTTGAGAGATGTCTGGTTCAAATTTCAGTACAGTTACAACTATTGTAAGTGAAGTATTTCATTAATTTCCCTATTATTTTTAGACAAATGCAGGGTTAGTACACCTTAAAGTAAATTATGACCAGGGTTCCACAGACCGTCCAAAAATCTAGATGTCAGAAAGGTGATATGAAGCAAGTTTGGTGCTGAGTACTGAAGAGTTCTGTATTGACCTGTGAACCTCACTGTTATTAGGCCTGTTCTGCTTGGTGTATGTGTGAACTGATACACATTTCTGCATGTAAGAAAATAAACTGCAATGACAATGCTTACAATGTTAGGCACCGTGGTACAAAATTAATTTAGTCCGGTAACCAGGGTCCCAGGATTTGTGCACCCCCGGCCATGAGTACTGCCTCCTCAGTCCTCTGGAGTTCAGTGAACCTCTTTTATCAGTAGACACTATGAACTGTTGAATGTGAAATGGTATATAACCTGTAATGCAACCAAATGAGGTATTTTTTTTATTTTCTTCGGTCAAAACAAATGTGGGGATGAAATTTTAATAATGTTCTTTATTGCTGCTATAGTCCATGTTTTCCTAATTTTTTATGAATGATGTCTTGTTACTTTACACATATAATGTGTGCCACTGAGAAAGCATATTTTCTCTCCTTTCACATGTACTGCACATAGTCATCCTGTCATTACCTGCAGTGAGAGACAGACAGATATTGAGTATTCTTATACAGCTTGTGTTAACTGCAGGATATGTGTTGAAGATCCCTATTCTAAAAGTGTGCCATTCTTGCTGCAGGACACAGTGGAGCTATATCTGGTGTTCTTTCTGTGCTACCTTGTGCTGGTGCCACTTCAGGTATATGCTGCCATGCGCCAGCACCATCCAGTGACGCGACTCTTCACTGCCAGTCTTATTTTGGAGTTTCTAGCTCTCTGCCTTATCCTGCTGCATGTCCTTAAATTTTCTTTAGATGGAAGTGGCTTTCAACAGTTAGCTGTTGCCGGTGACATCTTAGACATTCTTTCTCGGGTAAGGAATTGATCCATAAAATCATCCAGGTTATTGTTATATATTTTGTTGGAATAGAATAGAATAATAATTGGGTTTGAGCCCTTCCAGGCCTGATTGTGCCTAGGCCTTAAGACAGGCCCTTTGTGCCCCATATTCTATATTAAGTTAAAAGGAGACCTGCTCCTTCAACATAGTTCCAGATGGCCCCCTGTACCTAATTCCCAGTTACCTCTGGGTCCAATAGAAAAGGAACCCAGGTATAAATGTCAAAGTTACTATGTACAGTTGCCTTCTACCAGAGTTCTACTTAACTGAAGCCCTCTGTTGCGGAGCTCTCCTTGGGGTTTTTTTTTTTTTTAACTGAAGGTTTGTTTCCCAAGGTGATCTGGAACTTGTGACTGTATAGTGTTTTTTTTAATTACTACTGTAAGCTCAGTGTTCTCATTAAAAAAATGCTCATGGGTTATACCATCTTTACAGATGACAGAAATTCATAATGAAATTTTTTGATGTTTAGTGTCATTAATTATTTCTATACAAGTTTTTCAACCAGAGTACTACCTGAAGTGGATTCCAGACACCATGGTGTGTTAGGCAGTTGCTTTATTTTACCCATTAGTGCATTGTGATTTTTGAAGAAGTAAATAACATTGTCAGATACGTTTATAAGTAATGGCAGTGTACAGTATTTCAGATTTGTTGAAGTGTTAACAGTGCTACTGTAGAATGTGGATTCTTCCTGTCCACACAAAACTGATTATCCTAAATGTATACAGTTCAAAAGCAGATGTATAGTTAGTAACTGATGGAACGTGATCAAAGGGTGTATTTACTTTTGGGCATCTTTGAATTTCAATAGTTATTGAATTTTGTTTTATTTAATGAATATCTAGTTGTCCACTAAAGTGGCTGGGTTAGTGTTAGTGGTACAAAAATTCAACTCTGTACATAGTAGTGTGAAAGTATAAAACTGTTGACTACAGGCCACAAAGAAAGCCTTTGCCCTTAAGTTAACGTATCTGTCTTTATCTATTTTTATCAGCTTTTGTTTGCTGTTATGTAACCATAACAATGAAGATAAGATAAATTTGTTCCAATGGATGCCATGAAGGCGCATGGGGGAGTGGAGACATATCGCCCTTCATTCTTAACTTGACCGTCATGCCTAGCTACTCTGTCCCCTGGGATGGAGCCTTGGGTACCAATTGAATAGGAAGCTGGGTGGGTCCCAGAGCCAGTCTGTTAACGCTTTGGTAATGTAATGAATAGTACCATGCAATATTGGTTGCATGTTGAAACATGTGTGACTTTAGAATTTTAGAGTAATGTGTTCAGCATTTGCTTGTAATGGTAATACAGTTATTGCAGTATTTCTATAATTAGCCACATGCCTGTCAGGTGATGGACTGTCATAATATTCACATGCTACTCCACAGTGCCCTTTTATTGCTGATTTATTCTTTATTTTAATTTCTTGTATCAGAGTGCTACCATCTGGTGTGCTGTGATGTATAACATGCTCCTTCTTCAACTGTTTCTGCAGCCTCAGCCCATACCTCACCCTGAACACAATCTGCCTCAGTTACATCAACATGTTTATTTGCTAAGAGCACATAGCTCACAGAGAACCCACTAACGTTGGTTGCCATGACAGGTGTGACTCAATCACTCTCACACCAAGGGTGTTACATAAGGCAGATATTGGAACATAAGCATAGGAAAATTTATAGAAAAATAATGGAATTTGTGTATATAAATATGATGAGTTGAAACTGATATTTTGATTTTCAAGTGGGAAGGAATACTTCATACTCAAAATCAAGCTTTCCTAAGTGGTTTGTTGAGACTTTTTTGTGGGTATTGGCTGTGTGATTGGAGACAGGTTTGCTGCTGTGGAGAAGTTAGCAATCCACATTCAAGGAAAACATTTTCACCACAGAATGTCATCATCTATAAGTGCAAACCTGTATTGTTAAACATACCACAGACATAAGAGATCTGTAAAATTTATTAGCAAAGGGAGCTTAATTGTAGTTAATCAAAACTGTACAAAACCTTTCATACTATGTCATAAGCACATTGTTTAATTTTGATATTACTGTATGTTTTCTAGTGTGATGTCTGGTAGAACACGTGATAAAAGACTGTGTGTGCTATGCATTATTCTGCATCTTTTAAAGTCTAGCATTTGTTTGATGTACCACAACATTCAAAAGTTGTACATGGTGGTCTTATTGCATTTATGTGTTTTATATGGATATTGGAACAAACAGTGACTTTTTCTTTATACAACAATTTCTTTGTACAACATTGACCTGTTGCTTTTGTATAACTGAGTTGTGTTTACTGCGTAGTGCACACTGAGTCCTTATATAAAGCAGACAGGTTTCATCTTTATAAAGGGCTAAAAACAATAAAATGTAGTACAAAGGAATTACTATTTTGAAATGGTCCATAGTCTTTCATTCCACCCATGAACATAACTGCATTTGTGAAGGTACACCACCATTTTGTGTATGTCAGAAATGTATGAGCACAGTTCTGGTTGAACATAGTTCATATGTCAACATAATTGCGTTTTCTTTGACATTAGTATTGCATAAGTGTACCTTTTGCTGCATCACAGAGTGAAAATAGGCTTTGTTTAAAAATGGGCTCATATGATACTTTTATGCTGATTGGCTCTGTTAGCGTTGCCAGTTACATTTCAGTCTCTACGTATTACTGGGAGGATGTAAATTATCAGCTTGCCAGCATTGCCATCAGTGGAGATATACAGACTGACTTCACACTTGTGTGATGTGTAATTATCAAATAAATTGCCATCTTTTAAGCTCATTCATATGTTCTGTTTATTTCTCTTTTGCTGTCTGCATACTCATTATAACAGGCAGATTGATTTGGCTGAATGTGTGCTGTATCATAGCAGTGACTGTGAGGACTGTATGAATGTCTGCAATAGAATAGCACTGTCTGTGAGGACTGTATGAATATCTGTTGTATCATAGCAGTGTCTGTGAGGACTGTATGAATATCTGTTGTATCATAGCAGTGTTTGTGAGGACTGTATGAATATCTGTTGTATCATAGCAGTGTCTGTGAGGACTGTATGAACATCTGTTGTATCATAGCAGTGGCTGTGATGACTGTATAAATATCTGTTATATCATAGCAGTGTCTGTGGTGACTGTATTAATATCTGTTGTAGCATAGCAGTGTCTATGATGACTGTGCGAATATCTATTGTATCATTGCATGTCTGTGACGACTGTATGAATACCTTCTGTAGCACAGCATTGTCTGTGAGGACCGTATGAATATTTGTTTTATCATAGCAGTGGTTGTGAGGACTCCATGCCTGCTGTATCATAGTAGAGTGTGTGAGAACTGTATCAATATCTGCAGCGGCATAGTGGTGTCTGGAAGGACTGTATGTATATTAGCTGTATCATTGTTTTTGAGTACTTATATGCTGTAACTTAGCAGTGTTTGTGAGGACTGTATGAATGTCTGCTGTATTATATCATTTTGTGTGTGTGTGTGTGTGTGTGTGCACATGCGTGCATGTGAGTGCATGTGGGGGAGAGAGAGAGGACTTCGTATATATCTGCAGTACCGCAGCAGTATCTGTGATTATTTGATGAATGCTGTATCATAGCCATGTTTTTGAGGACTTTACGATATCTGGTACATCATAGCAGTGTTATGATTACTGTATGATTAGTTACTTAATAACAGTACTGTCTGTGAGGACTGGCTGCATATTGAACTAATTTGTTATATAGTGTTACTGTGTCATCCTTGTGTTCTTTTTTCTTTAGGTTCTGTAGTTTCATGTACAGTTTTGTTCATGAATGTAAAATTCTTGTTTGCAGACAACATTCATGCTGCTACTTTTGCTTCTGGCCAAAGGCTGGGCTGTTACAAGATTGGAATTCACTTGGAAACCTTTGGTGTTTGGTATTTGGTTCCTGTATGGTGTGGTACACATCCTGCTCTACATCTGGAATATGGTAAGCCTAGAATAGATCATCTTGGAGTTCTTGGCATAGGTGGGAGGATAGTACAGTGATACCTCGGCTAACAAGTGACCCTGCTAACGAATTTTTCGGCTAACGATTTCTTCGCTGTTTTTCGGACTTGGCTAACGAATATGGATTCAGCTAACGAATGTTTTAGTGGATGCACTCGCTAACATAAAGCAGCAAACATGAACGGTCGGGCCATTCCAGGAGCTTATCTTTTCTGTCTGTATGTGTGTTTCAGCAAACGAATGTGATTACGGACCGAATTATCTTCGTTAGCCGAGGTATCACTGTATTAGGATGATTATTTCCTAATGTGATGTGTAGGTTTTGTAGGTGGGTACCCATGTTTTGAAGGAACTCACTACCTCCATTTTTACTTGGAGGCATTGGATTCCTGTGTCGTTTAACTATATATCTGCCAAATTGCAAGTGATTCTTGTGTCATGGAGGTGGGGTTTGGAGACCTTCAGAAGATAAGGTCAACAAGTATATTTCTTTTTTTCAGGCATGATTGTTCGGTTGTGAAAAGTGCCTTTTGGCAGTTTCATGTGTGACTGTCTCTCTTTTCACATGTATCACAGCTTCCACTGGATGGGTTTTCATGGAATTTTATATTGGCGACTTCTGAAAATGAACATATGAATAAAATTGGGCAAAAATGTTGGGCACTTTACATGGACACTGCTGTACATTTTACGCTGTTGTTGGACTGACATGTTCTGGTTGCAGTTTTGCATTGTCTGCATGTTACCCAAGGTAGAGTGTGCGGCCTAGCAGTTGAAATATTTGGTCTTCTGCTAGTATAAGTGCCAAGAGACCGTACATGAACCATCTTTACAAATCCGGGCAAATGTTACAAATATCAACATCAAAAGCAACAAAGCATTGTTTTATACTGTTGAGTTAAATATTTTGTTGCTCTCAACAGTATAAATATTGTAGCTCAATAAGAAAGGGAACCCACTGTTGCATTTCCATGTCATCAGTGTTTATGTGAACATGCCAAAATGTTATGTCATATGTACATTGCTTGTGTTGTGCTTGATGGTCTATATTGGGGGATGGGATGGAACAGTTCCACTGGTCCAGGTATGGCTGATGGGGGATGCTGCAGGTGTGTGTTGGTCTTTTTCAATGTCAGTGTTTGACAGTCAGTTGTGTTATGTTGTATATCAGTTACACATAAGTGATGGTTAACGCTTGATCAAAGATCAGGTTGGAGCTCAGGTCTAGTGAAAGCATACAAAATGTGGCATTATACCATTTTGCTTGATTTTCCTTTTATGTATTTTGTACTACTAACGTACGATGTTGAAACATGTTGCCAAATTAAAGATAAAAAATCTTATTAGTTGTGATGTCTCTTATTGTGGGAAATCTTTAAGAAATTCAGTTGACAGCCTAGGCCAGGGTGTCACTATTTTAGTGCATTTTTATAAAATTAATTAGTAATGTAATGTGTATCACCATAAATAAACAGGTGATAAATTTTCAAAATTTCTTTGGTGTTCTGTCTTGGTAAAATATGTTTTCTCATTTCAAATGAGAGCTATGGATTGAGTGGGCCTGTTTTAATTCCCATACATGGTTGAATGAGTATTCTGCGTGCACATTGTTGGATCTAGTAAAAAATCTTGGTGTAGCCCAGGCAAGTTCATTGTTACTGAGATTGCAGTTGGAGGGGGGGTTCTAAGGGCCACATGGTTACTGTGTTTTGTCATAGTGGCATCACAGGTTACGCACTGTGTAAGAAGTTGTATCATGTGTGGCTTCTCTGTGTGTTTACTTGGAGATTCGTTGACCTGTACCAAGTTGTATGGACCATTATAAAAAATGACAGCAGATTTTTCTGGCATGTTTGAGATTAAATTTTCTGTCACCCACTTCTCAGAGTTGGACCTGGTCACGTGGTGATGGTGGTTGCCATTCACTGATTCTGCTTTGTAAATAAGCTGGAAATCATTCTTTGCACCGACATGTGTGACAGTAAGCCTGGTTTCTGCATTGCTAGCTGTTAAGACTCCGTTCACTTGTCTGTTGTCCAGCATTACTTATATGTCAGTTTTCCATCTGTTGATGTCTCATGTAGATAAAACATGTACATTCCATCATATCAAAAATCATTTAAGTGAAGCAAATCACTTCATTCACTTCAGTGACACCCAGCGGTTTGCGGTTGCTCTGTCACAGTGGTTAGTGTTTTGACGTTTTCGCCATCTGCATCCCTTGTGCAGTACTATGCTTAAAGACTGCACCTCTCCCAAGGAAAATTATTTTCTCTTTTATTATTGGAAGGTGTTTTCTGCAAGTTGGAACAGTTGTCTTTTGAACTTGAAAGTCTCTGACTGTTCTTTTGAACACACATAAAAATTATCAGTGATTACATATCTGTCAGATTTTCAAGCCCTCTTCTTCCCTCATTATGCAGAGGACTTCCTCTGTTACATTATTTGCTCTCTCTTATGATATTTTTTTGCTGTCATCACTGTTATAACACAGTACTCCACTGCATCCACACAAGCTGGTAAGATTAGAATTTCTCCACTGCTTCTTGTTTATATGGTCAATTCACATGGTTTATTACTTCCTAGCTTCACTCTGAATGGTTTTACCCTTTTTCCAATGGTCACCATTTGTTAGATGTTCATTTGATATCACGGATCTCCCGCCCGCAGCCCATGAGCCCCATACAGCCCGCAAGATCCTGTTATGCAACCTGTGGACACATTTGAAAATTATGTGTATACTTTAAACATTACATAGTTATTCACGTGGTTTAGTATACCAGTTACGAGTTTTTTTTTCCACATGTGGCTTGGGACCAGCCTACAATGATAGGTATGGCCCTCTGCCTTATAAAGCTTGGACACCCATGGTTTATACGAAGCCTGCAATCGCACCTTTGTACAGCTGTAACTGGGTAGAACACAACAGAAAATAATATTAAGTTGCACACACAAGACCCTGCTGCACTTGAACATAGTGTGTTTTAAATTGGAATATGTCAGTTACAGGCCATAAACATCTAACAGTCTGACTTACTGCTCCAAAAAAATCCACAACCAAGGTCAAAACCAGTCACATGAATCCATTGGAGTGAACTCAAATGCAGGGATGCCACATTCCTGGTGGTTGCAGGCTTCTTTTTTGGTATTGCTTCTGTGACGGCAGCCATACTCGGAGTCATGATAAAAATACTCCCTTTACTTGGTATGGAGTTGAGTGGTCAGGTTTGATACTTCACCCATGGAGTTTGGGATGTGAACATAAAAACAATTGTATGCTGAGAATCAAACATAAATTTCTTTGTCTGACCGTTACCAGTAGAAATAACTTTAGCGTGAAAATATTTTCACCGTTTTTGTCATTCGCACACAGTAGGTAGTCTGTTGCGGAAAGTGGTTCTGTTGGTGATCTCAAAGTCTATTCTTCTTTATTTTCCTTGCATTTATCATTAATTTGATTTCATCACCAAACTAGCTGTTTATATTCTGTCATTTTTCATTTCTCTAAAAATTCTGTTTTGTTTCTACAGCCCCTTTGGTATTATTTACTTCACTTCACACACTGTCTCTATCACTGTATACAGTAACTTATGTCAGTATGTGAAATTTACTGTATAATTTTTTGTATATTGCTTTGTCCAGACAGAAGTGGATATTATTGAAGATATAGATGAGTACCAAACATGGCCTGGGTGGCTGATAATTTGTTTCCGAACGCTGATCATGATTTGGTTCCTGTTTGAGCTGAGGAACACCATGCTGTATGAACACAATGCCCAGAAGCTCAACTTCTTCCTTCACTTTGGAGCATCAGCATTGGTCTGGTTTATTTACCTACCCATAATAGCACTTATTGCACTACAAGTGTCAGCTCTTTGGAGGTTCAAACTGCTTCTTGGTATGTCTCATTATTACACTTATTTTCTATTGTATGGGCAAATGTTCCATTGTCTGATCATATATGAAGGATGAGAGCAAAATGAATATTCATAAAAAACACAGGAATAAATAAAGACAAAAAGTAACAAGAATCAGGCACTGTACAACACAAGAGGATACATGAGAATGTCATTGGATTGGAACAAGAATTTATTAATACAAAGAAGTTTAAAAAAATGAAACTAGCACTTGGATGCTTAGAACTTTAATTCTTTAATATAGCCAATACATGGTACACAAGTAGTAGATGATGCACATCAGACCTCCACATGGTCACTGTTGACATTTAAGCATTTGTACCACCTTGCACCAGGACCTGTACCACAGTGTAAAAGAAATTGATTTAAAGTGTCTGTAGCCAGGAAGTGACAGCTTGCTTCCTGTTGGTGTGTGATGCAGATTTTGTGCCAGCCTTGTGCTTCTTAGGCTTCCACAGAGATGGAAGTCACTGGGCTTCATACTGCCAGCTGGACTTGTGATAGGTTACAGTGCTAATAGCTGCTTCGATATTTTGGACCACCCTCACTTCAGTTCTGATCTCATGCTCAGTGATTTCCATGTTTTTGGACCCCTTGAAAAGGGCTTGGCTAGCAAGCAGTATCCATTGGACACCGATGTGAAATCTGGTGCCATTTCCTGGCTGTGGCCACTTGACATCAATTTCTTCTAAGTCAGGATTCATGCTGTGGTGCTGCAGTAGTACGAGTGTCTAAATGTCAGTATTTGCTGTGTTTACCATGTGCAGATCTGATGAGTAGCATCTGCATCAGAATAAATTTCTTGTGATCAGAGAGTTTAGTTACCGTATGTTTTGAAACCATTCATATATAATAAGAACCTGTGTTCAGAAGTAACTGCTTGCTATGAATTAAGAAATACAACATGAATTAATAATGATTAATGATGAAGAGTAATAACGAAACCAGAACAGGAATATTTGGGTTATGTAGGTATTTATTTTATCGGACCAATATCGTACATCACTTCTTCCTCTCTTCAAATTTGTTGTGAGTCTGTGTCCACACATTTTAGTTCAATGTATTACAGTTAATGTTAGGTATTTACTCATCACGTTAAAGACGACGCCAGAAATGGTTTCCTTTGTCTCGTAGATAGGTATCACATCTAACAAACATGTTGTTAATTGCATGTCAGAACTCTGTTGGTGAAACTGAAGACACTGCAATGCAAGGACTGTTACTGTACATTTAATTTTTTAACATGCTCCACAAATAAAAGTAACACAGATTCAGATTTGGTGAGTGAGGATACCACAGTCCTCTGCTTATTATTCTGTCACCACTGACAGACTCCAAACAGCATGCAGAATGGTGTTGTGCAGTGTTGCACTGTCTTGCCAGAAAAAGTAAAAAGCAAGGATGCAAGTCTGTGAAGTTGTATCTGACAGGCTTTACTTTGACAGAATCTGCATTTAAATGATAAGTCCTCCACAAAAAGAAGGTGAAAAAAGATCTCCGGTACTGTGGGATATGCAGGACTATAAATATTACAAAGGGAAGTAGGATATTTTGAGTTCCGCTTGGAGCTGCTGGACTGTTATTTTAGGTTCCAGTTACAGTATGTATTTGCTTGCTTGACCTCAAGTGTTAATGATAAGCCTTTACAACTTTCACAGTACATTTGAAGCTAGAAAAACGACTATAATCCTTGTCTAGCTGCAAATGTTCTGTGAAATTTAACATTTTAGAATTGTAAAATGTCAAGTGAGGCATTGTGGGTGTAGTGGAATACGGATGGTGAATTTTTACACTTTGAATTCCAGGAATAACATACTCTGCAGATTGCTTGGCATACTGTGTCATGACTCATCTCCTGTGGCCCACAAGAAGTGAACAGTATTTCTTGCTGGCTGAAGATGCGGACCTCAGTGATGAATTAGACGAATTCAATGAGGCACCACATGTAGTTAATAATTACATAGCACTGAACAGTCATCATCATCATCTCCATCACCACCACAGTGTTAACTCAGAACCACCAGACCTTACAAAAGTAATCACCTGAATTTTCTCGTGTTTTATGACAGTTTCATGCTACATCTTCTTGTTAAACAGTTCGTTGAAGAACAGAGAATCCAGAAGGGTTTATTGTGTAATATACGTACATATTCACATATGCTATACTGCAGTGAGAATACATTGTTCCTTTGATAATTGGTAGAAATTTCCATCATTTCAGAGTGTGTGGCATTCTTCCATAAGTATGAGTAATTCATAGTTTATGTTGAAAAATATTTTTTTTTTCCTTCATACAGCACCATGTTATGAACCATTTGAACTGTTTTGTTTCTTTGTTGCTATACAGTTTTTATATGTGAAAGTGAGATTCCTTTTAATCCTTTTCATTACGAGTGTGTGTGAAATGAGGAAAAGTGTTGCATGATTATTAGTCAGGCTTTGGGATTTATTTCTGACATTTTTGTGCATTTGAAGAGCATGTTAATAATATTGTGACAGATGAAAAATTAATTTCTCATGATAAATAGTGATTTTGAATTGGATTTTCAAATTTATCGAGTATGGTAGCTTTACCAATTTATAGGGATGTCAGTATGACCATCTTTATTCATGTCACTGCACACACACACACACACACACACAGCCAGTTACAGAATATTTTTTTTGTGTATACCATGCACCATACTTTGTGAAACATGTTCGTATATTACTTGAAAAACAGAATGTTCTCACATTTTACACAGAAATGAGTGTCAAGTGTACAGGTTTTTAGCATACATGCTCATCTTTGTCATTGCACCATGCATTTTGTAGAGTCATTTAATCAGCACACCAACTAATGCACATACATAAAATTTTTAAATTAAAACGTTTAAAATCACTCCAACATGTTTCGATCCTAAGATCATCTTCAGGGAGCTACACTGTTCCTTGCTAAAGTCACATACTTAAAAACACTAACTGATTAATTTCCTTATATTAACTTGGTGCTGTGGCAGCATGTTGTATTGTGTAAGTGTACGCTGCTGAGAATGCGCCTGACTGTGGGTGTGTGTCATGTTGCGTGAGACTGGCTGTGGGTTACATGGAAGGATTTGTCCTTCCACGTAACCCATAGCAAGTCTCACGCAACATAACACACGCTACACACCCATAGTCAGGCGCATTCTCAGCAGTGTACGACTTACACAATATGACATGCTGCCGCAGCACCAAGTTAATATAAGGAAATTAATCAGTTAGTGTTTTTAAGTATGTGACTTTAGCAAGGAACAGTGTAGCTCCCTGAAGACGATCTTAGGATCGAAACATGTTGGAGCGATTTTAAATGTTTTAATGTAAAAATTTTATGTATGTGCATTAGTTGGTGTGCTGATTAAATAAAATACATGCTCATGTTAACATCCCTTTATCAAGGCCATGTTGTGAACAAATGTAGAGCAGGTGCATTTGAAATGGTACTACAGAATGTAGCTTGTAAGTTTCTCATCCTTTTTATTTCCAGCCTCACTCCTACAAATTACAAATAAATTTATGTGAACTTTTTAAGAAAGAGACTACAGTCTGTTATGAGAAACTACAAGACTCCCGCCATATTTTCAGATTTTAGGCTTGTTGTAAGAGATGTTGTGATGTAAAGAGTGATGCTATGACACGCAGTGTGTGTGATCATTTGGCAGTTCAGTGGTGATGGAAGATCTCTAGCAGTGTTACTGGCAAAGAAAGTTTTGGTGTCAGAAGTTTTCCAACAGAGGACGGAGAAAAGAGTTTAATTGGACTCCAGCATCAGGATGCAGTACATGTAGCTGTACAGGGGAGTAAAAGTGTGTGACAAGATATACTGAACTTTTGTTTTATTTATAACTTTAAATCAGAAATTAAAAGAAAGGATTGAAGATGAAATAATGTACTTGTGTAAATTTTTATGTCAGCATTGAAATTCTTTAACTGGTTTAGTGTGCATTTACTGATAACTTGACTGGCATCCCCTTTTTTTGTCAGAGTGAAGTTAATGCACTGTAACTGTTTTCTATTGAAGGGGTTATACCCTGTCATAGAAATAATATTTTGATACAAAGTATGTGAATGCATTTGGAACATATCATTAGATTTATACATATGTGTTTATGTATATATCAGTTTTATAGTTACACACTGTCATACATTCCTGGGTATTGTCATATACCATTAAGGGTAATATTCTTCCATAGGGTATTTAGATCTTATTAAGAAAGTAGGTCATAATAAATTATGCTGCACATTACACGTAGACATTTTTTTTTTGTAATGTTGTTATATTTGTTCAGTTTTGATAGACATCTCATAATTTAATACCATTAATCCAAGGAAGAAACTCATACCTTTAAACGTGAATGTAGATGTAATATTGTGGAACCTTACTTTAAAGTATATGCTGAATTGCTGTTTATCAAGCATTTAGACACAGTTAGATGCAAATATTAGACTACTGTAAGAAATGTTTTAAATCCTTCTGGGTTCTTCAGCATGGTTCATATAGAATATCTCATTTTGGAATAGTCAGTTCTCATTTAAAGTTCATTATGTAATGTTATTACAACCCACACATTATGAACAAGTGATTTGAAAGTTTATCTCCTTGTTATTATGTTGTCTAGTATCAGACTGTAACTGTTTCATTGTGACTCTTAATATAATTTTCAGTATTATTATGCTTCTAAATACATGGTGTAGGTGCCATTGAACAAGGAAGAGATGTGAAGTTTGTAATTTTTGTTATTGGTCTGGGAACTGGTTTTTTTACACTTCTTGCCACTGTTGTTATTTACGTATAAACAGAAAAGTGCTAACATGGTTCATATGTGTTAAATACATAGAACTGGGTGATTTTTTTGTAAGAGCACATAAACACGAACTACTCTCTGTACTTAATGTGAACTGTCAGAATACTTCCAAATGATGTGCCAAGAACACAGAATATGTTGGAACATTGAGTATTACTCTATCATCCTCAGCTTAACCATCTAAAGGTATCAACACTTCAGAAAAACAAAGTACTGCATCAAATAAGCTGTGCTACCTGTTCAGTTCTCTCAGTGGAAAGAAACATTTCTTGAAGCAGAGAAGTTTATCTAAACATACTGTGGCCTTGTGGTTATCATGTCAGTATTTAGTCTGGTAGCTGCATACCATCATTGCAAAGAAACATCTTGCCTGTGTCTTCTGGGTAGAAGGATCTGAACCTGGAAGACTGGTATTCATGTAGCAGACATGTTATACCTAGGTTTAGGCTTATATGCATTTTTCATATTGAAAAATACATATAAGCCAAATTTTAAAGGTGAGAGAGTTTCCTTAGTTTTACGTATCTAACTTATATGTGGAATTGCCTGCAGGCTGTCAATTATGGTAACTAAGAAACTATGTGTTTTGCAGAGTGCAAATAATACTAATCCTAGTTATAACCCATAAAATCATAATATGAACCCTTACCATGATAAAACCTTAAACGTTACTGGTGAACAGATTTCAGCATTATGATTGAAACTACTATTCAGAGGGTACCTGTGGCACTTTCTCTGGGGGTAAAGCAGCCAGAGGGTGAGGCTGGCCACAGGCGAAGGTTAAGAATGTGTGGAGCTTCTGTTCACTCCATCATATGCCCTCAATTTGTATAGAGAACTTCCCCTTTATTTTTATTGACTGAAATGAGAATAGGGATATCAGTGATCTCTCTCTCTGCTGTAATTAACCACTTACTGTATTTTATATATTCTTATTTCAGATTCAGTTATAATGTTGGCCCCCAAGTAGTTGTGACATCCATTGAACAAGGTGAATGTATAGCTGCCAAAACTGCATTAAATAGATTTTGTGTTCTCTGTGGAACTAAACATACTGTAATGAGATACATTATGGGCCCCACCCCCTGATTCTCCACAGCACCCACACAGTTTCAACTCATTAAATATTTGGCACATACATACATTAAATATCAGAAAACAAAACAACAATTTTTTTTTACATACAAGTGAACTTCAGTTTAATAGATAGCATACATTGTGGAATTTCGCGGAGACCATCGCTTACATAAGTGCTGATGCCATAGCTGCATTCTTATGCTGTGATTTGCAGCAGAGCACAAGTGGGGTGATAGCAGTACACTACTGCTGGCTACGTCTTCCAGGTGCAGAGTCCTTATCAGGTTATAGAGGCACATGTGGCTTTTAAATTGTCTTAGAGATAACTGTTTGTATAGATGCTCTTCTCCACGCAGTACATTATGATCAGCCCCTAGTCTGAAGGACACTGGTTTACTTGCTGCATTTACACTCTGCATATGAAAATTTTAGATTAAAAAATTAGATATTTTTATACCGTGTTAAATGGAATCTGCATTGACCAGGGATCCTTTCAGCAGGGTCACCTGCATAGCTAACATAAAATCAAAACAAACTTCGTTGGCAGTGTATTTGGTAACAGCATAAAATGGTCTTATAATGCATCACTGCAAGAAACCAGAAGAACCACACTTTTATTTAATGTAATTCTTCTTCGGCAAAGGGTATTAAAGAAATATGAAAACCTTGTGCAGAGGCTGCAATTTATATCTTTCTTTGTGTTGCTTTTGATTTTCACTTCTTGTAGCACATCCCATTTCTTTTGTCTTTAATGTAACAGTTGTCCCTAATTGTGTTATTAAAAAAACATGCTAATGGCTACTACTTTTGTTCTAAAATGTTGTAAACTGCATGTATGACAGTTTTAGTTTAGGTAATTTCAATGCATTGTGCAGCAATGACCATGTGTTATGAACTACAGTTCTTTGAAGCAACGTCATGTAAGTATCAAAATAACTCGGTAAGACTGAAAATTTGCTGTTAATACTAGACTGTGAATTGACATGAACTGGAATATTATTAATTGAAATTATTTCTATGTCTCTGTTTTGGACACAGTATTCTAAAAAGTGTGTGAGATGTGTGATTTAAGTTATCATAGCATCATCGATGAATATTGAAGTCCTCTGTGATGAGACACTATATCAGTTGGTAAGTGGTTACCACAATTTCAGATTAAATTGCTGGCTCCATATTCAGGATGGTCCCGGAAGAGTCAGTACACATACACGAGTCTCAGAAGCATATGATTATATTACATCTAATAAAATAGAATGATTGAAAGTCAATAAAATATACATGATATTTCATGTGTGAATATGTCCTATTCAAAGCACGCAGCTAGCAAGAGCAAAAGGAATAGGTATATGTACACAGGAAGATTATGTATGACATTTTATTTAATTTTAATCATACTGTTCTTATTATATATGTGTATAAATATGCTTCTGTGATATGTATCTGTTAACTGCAGTGCCAGATCCGACGATGGCAAGTAGCCAAGACGTGTAACCCATCAATGAATGTGTAAATATATTGACTTATAGAACTCATTAACTTTGTGGAATTTTTCCATTATATAATGTATTAAAATTTAGATATTTAATACAATGTTTCGGGGTCAGGAGTGGCCCCCAAAACATAGTGTTGTATTAAATATATTAATTTAATACATTAGATGATGGAAAAAGCCCACAAAGTTAATGAGTTCAATTATGATACAGCATCATCTGAACCTTAAATAGAATAATGTTGACTCATGTTTAACTGCCATGAAGATGGAGTGAGCATTCTGGTCTGAAACAATGGTCACTATATACTAGTTGATATAGCATCCTATCCCAGAATATGGATCTTCAGTTGTGTGAGGCATATGTTGCACTTCAGTATGAAATTCTTTCATTGATCATTTCAGGTTTGTTACAGTGCTAGCATTCGCTGTGGCATAACACACCACGTGTATAGCCTTTGCCTGTGTTTATTTTTAACAAGGATGTGATGGTATGCAGGGTCACCTCATGTTAAAAGTGTGGGCAGTTGTGTTGAGTAAATGCTGAGGTATTGCTGGGTTTGCAAAAGCTGATATTTTCTCTAAATTTTTTTTAGTAGATACTTGGAAAGAATAAAATTGTAGCCATCTTCAGCGCCCACCATGCAGACAGTGCTTACAGGATCATTTTATGTTATTGTTTTACATACTGTCTCTCAGATTTAAATCATAATTTGTGTATCAAATTCTCACAGTAAAACATAACTTTTATAATATGTTTATGTATTTGTTCATGGGCTACATGTTTTGGCTACATGCCATCCTTGGATATGGTACTTTTGTCAGTGCAAGTATATGTATTTTAGAATCATACCTATATATTCAGAGAGTTTAATGTTTTGCATATTCCATGCAGCAGACTTACTGTACTGTATTTAATCTAAGAAACTGCACATGTGACCATAAATAACCACTTATTATGTTATAATCCTCCTACTAGTTTCAGCCACTACAGGCCCCCCTAATTGAAGGCAACAAACGAACACAATTATAAAAGTTACAGCAAGTGATGGTTGCATGTGCAATTTGATGAATTAAATTCCAAATACAGAGAATGTTTTTTTATCACTGGACTGGGGGGTAGAGAGAGAATGTCATCATCGTTGGAAAGTGACTGATGGTGTTGCCTGATCTGCATTTCTAGTACAGTGACAAGAAATATTCTGTGTTATTGTATTGCATTAATAATAAATTTAAATTAGATAAAATGTCATATTTAAGATTTTGTATCATGTTTTGCTTTTATTAGCTTTGTGATTTGATATAACAGTTTCACACACATTTTATGTAAGACATTTTATTTAATTTACTCAGTATTGTTTTGTATTATTGATATAATGTTGTCATATACCTCTACAAATGTGCCTATGAAATTCATGTGTATGTATTGAAGAAGTGTGGTGTTTGAGCATGGCAAGTAGCAGAAATATGTAGTGCACATACGCATAAGAAAATATATTTCTAAGAGTTGTATTGTGACTGTCAGAACGTGAAACCTGAGGTGGTTCAAGTAATATAATGCTATGCTACAATGGACAACTCAGTAATTATGTAATCCATTTATTTATTTATATCTTTGATATTCTAATCAGCATTTTGTTACAAACCAAGTAATTGTGGAGGCTGATATAGATACATACTATTACTTTATTTTTAATATAAATTTGATAAGAACATGTTCATATTTGGTTATTACAATTGAAAAAAAGTACAAACAACCAATACAGTTGTTCAATTATATGCAACTTTACACATTGTGAAATAGCCTCTTCCGTAATTCTTAGGGCATAAAGGAAGAACATGTATTGCTTAATGTCTCATCTCTGCTTTACCATTACAGTTAGATACATATGCTTCTATAGAAACTGGTCTGATTACCATTTTTTCCTTTCAGATGTTCCAACATAATTTGAGCCTTGACTAAACAAACTTCTTCTCATCTAGCCTCACTGCTATCAAATTTCATTAACCTTACCTTAGGTCCTTTGTCCTGCAGCCTCTGCTGCTCCTAACGATATAGTGAACCCATCTCAGCCTACGAGCTTTATGTTGATTACTATGTCTGAAACCATTCTTATTTCTTCTGGGCTTTGGAATTATTACGTACTGTTAAGTTCTTTTTTGTTAAGTTTGGAAAGATGCAGAGACATACTGTACCTGCACAAGGTCATTTGTTAAAATCCCTGCACATTATAGCCCAAAGCTTGTGAGTTTCTTCAGAAAACAGTTTGTGTTCAAAAATTCTTGTCAGTGATCAAGGCTTTTTTGTAAAGGAACCAGGAATTTGTGTATAAATATTCCATGTAGAAATTGGTTAAAAATTTTGTATGCTTCTCATGATAGTATGAAGCCATATTTTTCAACTGCTAGTTGGGTTAGTATGTTATGTAGCTTGGTATGTGCAGTGTCACTGCAAGAAATAAGACATATGAGAAACTGTTAAAGAGAAGTAGTTTGTACAGTATTATGCAAAATGTTGTCCTGAGTATTGTCAATACACTTTGCAAGGATACTGAATGGCAGTATTGTCTCTACAAAATCGCCTTCTGCTGTCTGTAATAGATTCATATATACCACCAGTCTTGATGGTAATTTAATTTTTATAAGTTGCATTTAAATATGTAATGATTGCAAGTGGTATTAGAAATTTTTGGTAATGTAATTTATTTAAAATAGTTTTTCAATACAGCTTTGCTTGGTTCATATGTAAAATTTTTGGATTTTACAGGATGGAAAAATTTGGTTCAAGAGTCTGAGGAGAGTTTTTATACTGGTTTGACTAATCTGATTTAAGATATGCCCACTAAAATATATCCATGGTCACATTACAAATAAGTAACATTAATTTACGTTTTATTTTTAATATTGTTATGTTTGCATGATTTTCAGTAGTTGGCTTCCTGGTTAATTCAAATGGTCGAACTGATGATAAACCACACAGCTATATTTCTTTGAAAGTTTTTACACACTCTCTTCTCTGCTAACAGAAGTCTATGGAGCTACAATGTCGTAATGAAAAAGATATTCTGAAGTGATGATTTTTTTATTAAAGATGCTCATGTGATCATTATGCAATATTGATATACATGTATGTATATAATAAATAATGTCAGGTTATGAAATCCTCTGAGTTGAAACTTGGCTATACACTCTATTGCCTTCATATGAGTCATAGATGTGCAGAGCATTTATGAGTTCATTGTGATAGTTGTGAGAGTGAGAGTTGACACTGTGTGAACGTTACATGTATCAGCGAAGGCATGTGTAATTAAACACATGTAGATATTTTATATTCAACACTGTATTTTCCAGTTGTATGTGTATTATTTTGTTTCATATATCTTTTGCACATTTTGTCATTAATAAGACTGCTTGGTGTTGTTCATTGGTGTTAAATGTATTACACAGTGCAATATTTAGTAGGTAGTAGTTTGTTATTGTTGAATCCCATGCAATTTACATATTTTGTTTTATTTGTATTGAAACCATATATAATGGTCATATATACATTAATGTAGGTTTGGTTGTGTATATGGGGCCCGCGGTGTCACAGTGGTTAAGGTGCTGTGCTACAAATCAGAAGGTTGCTGGTTCGATTCCAGATGGTGTCATTGGATTTTTCATTGACATAAAATCCTTCCGATCACACTATGGCCCTGGGGTCGACTCAGCCTCTAACAGAAATGATTACCAGGAGCATTTCCTGGGGGTAAAAGTGGCCGGTGCGTAAGGCTGACAAACTACGACCATCCTGTGCCATTGTCACGAAATCTGGGAACCCTAACTTTCTGGAACCCTCTGGGCCACTCCAGGCCTGTAATGGGACTGCTTTACCTCTACCTGGTTGTGTGTATGGTGGTAACATTGATTTTAGGCAGAATTTAGTAGGCAAGATTAGTACATAACACCATCTGTTTGTTTTGTTGTTAGAGTGATGTGAAGTTGCACAAACAGGTCATGTAATTGTGAATGTTGAGGCATTACCCAGGGATGTCTTTGTTTTATAAGTATCTGAATAGGAATATGGTTGATGGAATGTAAAGCTCGCAAATACAGAACATTAAATTACCAGTTATTTTTCATGTAGTATTGTAAATGACTTAAACACCATTGTTAAAGCACTTTAGTTCACTTTCAATGACCATTGTATGTTAAAACACTGAATGACATTTTACAGACCACCGAAGAATCAGTTGTGATATTGACACAGCACTGAAGATGCAATAATTGCAGACTTTGGTCTGCAAACTTTTACATGTTTTTTTTACAAAAATTATGCCAAATCTGTCATTGATGTGTGTCAATAATCATGTTCACTGATTTTCTGTTCTGGGCAGTCGTAAGTTATGGTCATGCATTTACCTGTCTGACAAAAGCTTTGTCCAAAATGCCCAGGCCACTGATCCGAGGCTTTCTCTTAACAGCTTATATTGACAGGTTTATTTTATTTCACTTGGTTCATTTAATGACACTAAATATCTAAGATTGTATAGCATTGAGTGAAGCATGATTAGCGAACAGTGAACTGGACAGGATGTGGAAGGATCTTGTCATGGTCTGATTTGAGGCATCTGGCATTTGCCTGGACAGAGTACATTCCTGAAAACCCTCAATCAGGGTTGTCAGTCTCTGAGCTGGGATTTAAACATAGTACATACCAAAAGTGAAGCAGGAATGTTGGACACTCAACCATGACATTTTTGGTTAACTGTTCAAGATGACTGTCAACAGATCTGAATGTTCATACTTTCACCTGAAGGCCTCCCACTGGGTGCTGTATGATCCTTTAACAGACAAATATGACAATGCTGGCCCATTAAATATACATCCCTTTTGTCCAAGAGGGAAAATGTCCCACAGTGGGAATTCAAATTGAACAGTGTTCCAGCCACTGCATACACCTTACATTTTGCAGGCTCTGTTTGGAAGTTAACGTACTTTCACACATTACAATTCAACAGCTAGAATTTTGAAATGTACAATATTCAGAATGACTGAGTGAAGTACATAGAGAATTGCACAGGATATGTACTGTACCAGTCAAATCATTCAGCCTGTGATTTCATTTGTAAGCACTGACTGATATGGTAACACTCTATGGTACAGTTCAAGATAAAATTTTACATATAACCATGGCCCTACACCATAATTTAAAGAGGGTGCATGGTCACATAACTATAACATTAACAATAGTAAAGTTAATATATGTTGGCAAAATTGATATACCTTTGATTACTGTATTCAGTTGCATGTTTCAGCTATACTTGTCATGAGGCCAGTCATTCGTTCATGACAATACATCAGTCACTGTACAGTGCAAACTGTCCTGTGACTAGGAGTCCCAGTTTTGTAAATCTATGCGAATTACTTAAAAAGTTCAGAATATAAGTTGTATTATAAAATTATAAATTCTGATTATAAGAACCCCTACTGTTGTACATTCCTTCCTTTTCAACCACCTGTGACATTATTATCTGTATTTCATGTATTAACCATATGGTTTTAATTACAACAGTACAGTCTTAAGATTAAAAAGTAGAAGCATGAAGACAAGGTTCATATAAAACTGGTGATTATCACTTTATATAATTTTTTAATTCACATGGACAAGTTTGTAAAACTTAGAGGATCAGGGGCAACTGCCCTTGTTCATTGACTACTGTTTGTACATTAAATAATTGTCAGGGTGATGATTAATATATTTGTGTCTTATCTGAGACTCCTGACTGAGTTCCATGGAAAGGTGAGGGTGAATACATCCATATTCACCAGCAAGCAAGTGGTAATTGCGTAGGAGTGCTTGTTGATGCCAGAGTCAAATCTGACAGTTGGACTAGTGGTATTGGAATAACTCCTCTTTCACGTGTTATTCACACATTCATTTAAACTGTGTTCTTGCATGATTATGCTTTGTTTCCAGCGTTACTTATGCTGGGCTGGTAAGACAAGAAATGTGATATAAGCAGGTATTTCTATTATATTTCTGTGGTTTGTTGTTCATTGGCATTCAGATTGAGAGGTTCCATGTTCAGATGTGACTGTAGGTGGAAAACACAGGCATTTTTGTTTCATAAAGTATACAACATACTTATTCATTCATTCCATTGGCATGCACAGAATGCTATGATTCCATGCTGTTCTTAGGAGCTTCTTCCATTCCTCTCTGTTATATACCCTTTCCCACCAACTTGTCTTCCATCTTCCCTCATTTCATCTTGCCATCTATTTTTTGGTCTGCCTTTCACCTGTGTTGCTTCGAAATTCATATATAATATTTTTTGGGAATTCTATTTTCTTCCATTCTGTGTACATTCCCAAACCAACTTAATTTATTTAACCATATTGTCTCTGTTATAGTGGGTTTTTTAGCCACTGCATAAATTTCTTTAATCTCCAATTTTCTTTTTCACCATCATATATTGGGCCTAAAATTCTATACACTTTCCTTTCAAATATGACCACATACTCATACAAGATATAAATTAGTATGTTAGCCCTTGAAATGGTTGTTTTCCAAACCTGGAATCTTTAATACACTGCCCAGAGATTTAGGTGTGGATGACATTTGTCTTTTCATAGATTCAGTTAGTGATTGAATATTATGATAGGACAAACATTAACCTAACCTAAAATATACTGTATATAATTCACACTAGTCATCAGATTCTTTGCTTTCAAAACAGTGCATTGTTGAGAAGAACAGTAAATACAAAAATTGTTTCACTTGGAGAGACCATCCTGGGAAAACTATTGGTTTTTTATATTTCAAAAATCTTGAGACACAGGTAAGTGCAGTCATGCCTAGAAAAATCCCATTGTTCCTGAAAACTCAATGCTGTTGCTAGGATACAAGGAAAACCTTTACTGGCAGTGGCAATCGTGCGCTGGGCAATCCTAAACTTGTGCCATTAGTTAGATACAGTAATTTTGGAAGAGTACAGAACATGTCCATTTGTGAGGAAGTTGCTGTGACGTATCTGTTGCAAAAGACTTAGTTTGTATTACACTGGAACATGATGTATATTAATTTATATTTCTGTATAATACAGTTGTATATGTGTGTGGGTACTACAATTTTATGTACATGTGCATGAAATTCCGGACTTTTTTTGAGTGCAACACATTTTCAGGCACAAATTCATAGTAGTGAAAAGTGCTTGTTATCTTCATGTACATCTGTCCATATGATTTAGTGTGGCTCCAACTGCATGGATTTTTTCTGTAAAATTTTATATTGGGGACTCCTATGAAAATCTGTCAGAGAAAATCCAAATTTGCTTAAAATGGGGCAAAAATATTGGACACTGACAATTGGACATAAGTACATTGTTGCTGGTGACATCAAATTGCCATAAAAGCACTCTCTTAACCAATAATGGTGTCAGGCTGTTCATTCTTTTGTCCAGGCACATATATCATTGTGGCTCCCACAGGATAGATTTATGTCAAATTTTCATATTGGGGACTTATATAAGTCTGGAGAAATCCCAGATTTGGTAAAAATCTGGCATGTCACATGAAGACATTACATTACCATAAAAGTGCTCTTTGTGAGCGAAATAGTATCAGGCTGTTAGGATAGCCAAGGAGGTATATATGTATGTGAACATGCTACATTGTTAAACATACATAGCCTATCTCATTTTTTATCCAGTGTGCCTTTTCATACTACCACACAGTTCTCTGTGTGGGCTGTGCTCGTAAATATGTATGGCTGCTGAACAGTTTTTGTGTATTAACCACCTTGGCACCACTCATTGATCACATTTTGAATTAAACAGTAAATCAAGCAATGAAATGATGGGCAGAGATTGCCTTTACCATATAAAAGTTAGTGATCATATAATTGTACCAATAATGCAGACAAATTGTTAACACTACACCTGATAACAGTGTCGATTCAAGGAACAGTATGAAAAAGACAGCACTCTTCCTCCTCCTAAAAAATTCATTACATTTAACAAAATGTTACAATGGGCAATATCCATTGAGCTAAGGTGTACAATGATAGTGCCTCATTGAATACAGTTAATAAATCTGTGTTTGGTAAAATATGAAGACATACTAAACTTCTGGAATGCGTATTTGCAAAATGAAATCCATCATCAAGAAGCAATACAAGGATAAAACATTTAATGAATAATATTTTGTCACAATTCATGTTAGAAACAGAAGTATATGTCAATGG
>Ga0123353_10000547_pt1 | contig 46434 bp, 45 predicted proteins | sample TergutLab28metaG_3_FD_92763 | JGI IMG/M metagenome (GOLD analysis project Ga0123353, IMG submission 92763) | Labiotermes labralis P3 segment gut microbial communities from Petit-Saut dam, French Guiana - Lab288 P3 | ecosystem: Host-associated > Arthropoda: Insects > Digestive system > Gut ... | reverse complement strand
TCACCAAATCCGGAACAGTGCCGTCCTTATCAATGATGCCGGTCTGCGTCAGACTCCAGCCCATGAACAAAACGTCATAGCCGTTATCCTGAGCGTGCGTCGGGCGTGTTGTGGTGTTCAACGTGTATGTGCCGGCAATCAATCCTGTCTCATTCGCGGGACCGTTATCGTTGCCGCCGTTGACGTGGTAAAGAATACTGTATTGCTTTTCCCTGACATCGGGTGTACCGTCGCCGTTCTTGTCATAGCCCCAAACCGCGTAAACAGTCACGTCCTTGTCGTCTATTGTGACCTCAGCCACCAAAACCGGAACAGTGCCGTCTTTATCAATGATGGCTGACTGCGTCAGACTCCAGCCCATGAACAAAACGTTATAGCCGCCGTCCCGGTCATGCGCCGGGAATGTTGTTGTGTTCAGCGCATAGTTCGGCACAGGGGCGGTTGTCTCGGTACCGGGGCCGCCCGCGCCGCCGTTTGCGTCATAAATGACATCGTATTCTGTCAGCGTCATTTTGGCGTACACAGTCACGCTTCCTGTCGTACCGGCGGCGATACCTGTCCTCGGCGTTGTAAACGACGGCTCTTCAAACCAGCCGTCGAATCTGTATCCGAAACGCTCTGCGCTTTTGAAAGTGATGTCGCTTGTCACGTTATAAGTTTCCGGATTGGAATGCTCGGCGTCAGAAACGCCGGCGTAAATGATCGGGTATTCGTCGGGATTGCCGCTGCCGTCGCCCCATTTGGCGTAGAAGGTTTTGTCTCCGATGACGCGGGGGCCAAAAGCCGTCACGGCAGAGCCTGTGAAATCGGAACCGGCATACCAGCCGTTGAACGTGTAACCGTTTTTCTCCAACGTATGAAGCGTGACGGCAGACGTGATGTTATAGGTAGTCACCGCCTTGCCGCTGACGGCGGCGCCGGCGATATTGTCAACGTAATCAATCGTATAGGTATCGGGCCCATAGTTGAAAACGATCTCATTGCCTGCCGCTTTAATGGTCAGGGTCACGCTCACAGGATCAACCGCCGTGTAGCCGGCAATATCAACCGCATTTTCGATCACCTGCGCGCCCATTGTTTGGCCGGTCACGATTTTAGCGGCTTGCAGCGGCGTGTTTGTCCCCTGCAGATAATAGTGTACTGTGTACGTCATGTCCGTATTTTGAGTGTAGTAGAAAGTAAACTCGTTGTTTGACGGGTTAAGGGTCTTTGTAACGCTCGACGGCTCCAGAACCATGTAGCCCGGAATCTTTGCGGCTTCTTCTGTTATTGATTGGCCGATGGTCTGATTGGTCATTTCCTTATCGGCTTTTACGGAAACATCGGTACCGTACAAATAATAATGCACGGTGTATGACGTATCAAAAAGGCTTGTCCGCACCCACAGCGCCGGATAAACATACCCGTTCGTTTGGGGACCGTTATAGTCTTGGAAAGCGTAACCCATGTAAGACAAAGAACCTGCAAAATTGTTGGTATCACCCGCGGTTCGAAGCCACATACAAGAGTGTTCGCTTTTGGGGAGGGTGATTTTGTCAAAGTTAGCGCTCGCGATGTCATTACTGTACATCGTCTGAGTCTGATCCCTCAAAAAATATATTTTTGATAAAAACTCAGCCGTTTCGCTATAACTCAACGCGAAAGCAACATCCTCGCCCGTTCTCGCTTGGTTGAATGTCGGCGTGCTGAACCCGTCAGCCAGCGCTTCCTCCGTCAGAGAGGTGCCGAGAACTTTTTTCGCGTTACTTTCCATCGTAAAGTCACGAAGACGGGCATTGGCCGGCAGTTCATCGGCTCTGGCGCCTCCGTTAAACCACTCGTTGATGAATCTGCGGACATATGACTGAGAATAATTTATCGTGTCATCTGAGCTATACTGCGTGTATTGAAATTCCGGTTCGTCTTGATTGTTTGAACGGACAGTGAGGTAGGTTGTGCGCACAATGAGGGAATAATTGCCGGTAGAATCATTGTATCTTGCAATTTCGACCCAGTCAACAGTGTCTCCTGTCACAATCGGGGAAAGAATGGCGCCGTCAACAGCAACCGGAAGCTCATCGGAACCGTCAGCGGCAGAAAGAAAGTGTGTTGTAACAACCGATCCGGTAAATAATAATGCAATTATTAAGAGGGCAAATATACGATTAAATTTTTTTTCCATTTTCATTTTAACCAACACCATCGTTAAAGCAGAATAACGGAAAAACAGCAAATCGATGTTGGATAAATTTGATAACGCTGTTTATCGATTCCGTTATTCATTTGATTTTTTAAAATCGCTTCGTTTTTTTCATTTTTGTTTTTGTTTTTGTAAGCGGTTCGTCTTGTAATTTCGTTTTGTAATCAATTCGAAGGATGATGATTCACGTCCGTGACCAATGAATCTGTCTCATTCGTTTCATGCTTATTTTCATTAAACCCAAAGCCGAATATATCTCGCCGGAACAGCGACAGCCGCCCCTGACAGCAAGATAAATGCAACCATGGCAAATGCAAATAAAAGTAAATATTTCATACTCGATGTGAACCCGTGTTTTTCAGGATTAAAGCAAATTGTTCAGTGGTTCAAATAATTCGACCGTGTTTCGTTTTCGTTTTGATTTTCGAAATTTACAAATAAATTTCTTCAGTGCAGAATTTGATCCGACTTTTGACTTTAGCATTCAAATATTTAGATTGTCGACCAATCTTATATTAAGAATATACAAAAATACGAATCAAATTTCTTATAACAATTGTAAAATAATTTATTGAATATTTATACTTATCTGTTTAACATAAAAATAGAGAGAAAATTCTATCCGAATATTCAAAAAAATGATAATATTTTGAAAGAAATCGAGTGTGGCAAGAAGAAGAGAAAATCTCCGACCTCTGCCAAATAAATATACAAAAATAATGACATGTGAATAATGACATATGAAAAATGACATATGAAAAATGACATATGAAAAATGACGCATGAATAATGACACGTGAATGGCTATACACATATGCACATGTTACGGCAAATTTGAAAGGACGCCGGAAGTCACACACTTCCGGCAAAAAGAAAATGAGGTTCCTTTCGAGTTCACACGTTCATTCAAGTGGTTTTTCTATTCAATCGGTTTGTTTTTAGAGTTCGTTTTTGTTTCTCCGGAATTTCCGAAAAACCGGAAAAAATCATTTCAAAGAAGCACGAACTGACTTTGGCTCCTTCGAATGATAAATGCGATGTTTGATGCCGATGTTTGATGCCGATGTTTGATGCCGATGTTTGATGCCGGCAAAACAATTATACAAACTGTTTCACAAATTCAATCGGAGACATCATGCGCTGCGCCGTTTCTTCGACGGAAAGCCCTTGCGCCATGAAACGTTTGGCAACGCCTTCCATCGTTTCCGCGACTTCGACAATGTACTTGTCGTGGTCATAAAAGCGAAGGACACTCTGCCCCCAGGGATATTCTTTGCTTTCGTGGAGAAACTCCAGTCCCTCAACGGATTTGAGTTTCGTTTCCCAAGCCGCCAAATCTTCCGTCTCAAAATAAAGCTCAAAATTATCGGGCCGCGCGCGCGCTTCAAGTTTTACGCCCACAAGTCCCTCGTAGTCGGAATGCATGCAAAGGCCGCTTTCAAAAGCCACGTAAACGCCTAAATCCATTATGACTTTTTCTTCCATTACATTTACATAAAAATCCTTAGACTTCGCCACATCCGATACGGCAATTAACGTCCCGCTGTATTTCATATTCATCCTCCGATTACAGTTTCAATTGTACGTCAAAACTTTTGTTCTTGAAGAAATGGAAATCATCGATATCTGTCAGAAACTTGTTTCTCAGAAACCTGTTCCTCAGAAACCTGTTCCTCAGAAACCCGCGGCTTTCGGCCTTTTGAAAAGAATCCGGTCTCCTGCGATGGAAACCAATTCCCACAGATTAGCCGCATAGGATTTGATTTGTTCATCCAGATTTTGAGCATCCGCGATATCCATTTCATAATCATACGAAAGCAGGCTTTCGCCTTCCGTTTCGGGCTCGCCGGTCAAATTGAAGGTGAAATCACTGCCGTCGGAATCAATGTCTCCGATGAAATCGATCAACTCTCCGCCAAACTCTTTGCCAAACTCTTTGCCAAGCTCTCCGCCGGCTTTTTCAGCGCCGCTTACACGACCTGAGTCACGGCTTGAGTCACGGCCGTAATGACGGCCATTGTGACAGTCTTTCCGGCCGGCGTCCTGCCCGCCATAAAAGACATCCATGGCATCCGTGCCGCTGTATAAGCTGTAATGCTTTCGGTGATTAGCGCCGCCGGCTTTAATGGCTTCAAAGAATTCGGAGTCCGATTCGATTGACATATTTTTACCTCATTTGAACGATTCTTCTTTTTTGTAAGAACAATCCTAAAAGGAGTTTGAAGCATATATATGTCAAACAAGCGGGGTGAAAGTGTTCAAGTCGGTAAAAAAAATGACGGCCTGCGCTTCGCTCCGGTCGCAATTTTTTCTTTTGAGGGAGGGAGTCTGTTTGTTTTGGAGGAATGCCTGCGGCACCCCCGAGTATTCGTCTAAAAGTCTAAAGGACATTTATTTAAAGAACGGACACTTTATTTGAACTATGTACGAAGTTGAAGTGAAAGTGAAGGTACCGCACTCTAAAATGAAAGACGATTTGATTGGAAAAGGCGCCGTTTTTTCGGGGACGGAGGAGCAGAATGATACTTATTTTAATTCCCCCCTGCGCGATTTTTCAAAGACGGATGAGGCGCTTCGGATTCGTTCGGTCAACGGCGCGGGCGAGATGACATACAAAGGCAAAAAAATAGATACCGTTTCCAAAACGCGCCCGGAATACAACAGCCGGGTCGATGAGCGCGAAATGAAAGACATTCTGTCGGCGCTCGGCTTTTTTGTATCGGGCGCCGTGTACAAACGCCGCGAGACATATTTGTGGGATAATTTAATCATCGGATTTGATACGGTTGAGGGGTTGGGCGAATTCATAGAAGTGGAAAGCAAAATCAGAGGAGATAACGGCAAAAAAGAAATTCAGGATGAAATTGACCGCGTTTTTGATTTCCTGAGCGGATACGGCATTACGAAAAAGGATTCAATTACAACATCTTATTTGGAAATGGTTTTGGCGGCAAAAACAGAAGTGAAATGAAAGAAAAACAAGATGAGATGGATAAAAAAAATGAAACGGATAAAAACAAGATGAAAAGAGACAAAACAAGATGATGACAAACAAAAAACAAATAACCACCTCCATTTTCGGAGTTGGGCGATGCGAAGCAGCGCACAAATACGAAAATGGAGATTTCTGCCAAATATAACGAGAAATAACAAACATTATTAATATTTAATAAAAACAAGATGAAATAGATAAAAAAGATGAAAAGGTCAAGGCAAGGGTGTTTTTTCACTCGCCTTCATTGTTTTGTTTTTCGGATTGATTCGGCGCCGTCTTTTTATTTTCATCCGCGGCGTTTTTGGATTTCGGTTCCTTCTTCTTGACCTCGTTTTGGAGGATTTTGACGCTCGGTATTATCGCGATGATAAAGCCGATTGTTGAAACTATTTTTGAAACCGCGTAAATGTTGCTTTGCATTTTCTCTTCATCAGCGGTCAGCGCGCCGGATTTGAGTTTGTCTTTTGACGTGTAGGAGCAAACAGCTCCCGCTGCAAGAATCAAAATGCCAATCGCGGCAAAAACGTATAATTGCTTTTTCGTCAGCCGGTTAAAGAATGAGCCGTCTTCTGTCATCCATGAGTAATTCCACAGGAGGATTATAAATATTTGCAAGCCGGTTGCAATGCGATTGCAATGCCGAATGACGAGAAGGGGATAAACGACACGCTGAGGGCATTATTTTAGATATAATTGTAATTATTTTTTTAAAAATAAGAAAAAACTAAGAACAAATTATTTATCTCAGTATCCTCTTCTATAGGTGAAGTTGCCAATCAATATATATTAAGCAAATATATATATATTTGGCTGTTGTGTATGTGGCACTTTATTATTTAATTCAGAATGCTTTTTTAACCGGAAAAAGCCGACATTATATTCAAATATTTGAATACCGTTCAACAACCATGTTGGTCACAGTTAAATCCAAATTCCATCATCAAATTCCATCATCTAATTCCATCATCTAATTCCATCATCAAATTCTATCCTTTCATATTTACTCAATCATTAAATTCAGTGCTGAAGCGCAGGTGTAAAAATGGCTGTAACAATCCCGAATGTTGAAGACATCATGGTCAAAAATGTTGCCAGTGCAACGCTTCCCGGATCCAGAGATGAAGTTTTGAGCATCCTCAAAGACAAAAATATCTCAGGCGTTCCGGTTTTGAAAGACAACAAAGTCGTTGGTATCGTTTCCAGAACAAACATTCTTAAAAATCCCGAGGAAGAGCAACTGGCTCTTTTGATGTCACGAAACCCGCTCACGATTCGTGTCGGTTCGTCCTTAAAAGAAGCGGCGCGCATCCTGTATGAGAGAAATGTCCGCCGTCTTCCGGTCGTTGATGAAAACGGCCGTTTGGAAGGATTAATTACAACGGCCGACGTGATCGGCGCGATTGCGGATTTTGAAATCGAAACCCCGATTCAAGATTATTTATCATCCCACGTTTATGTCCTTTGGAGCGAAACGCCGTTGCCGGTCGTTTCTCTTTTGATGGATTTAGCCGATGTCAAAGCCTGTCCGATTGTGGATTCCGACTTGAACTTGATCGGCATTCTTTCCGACAGAGACGTTGTCGGCTCAAGCATCATTGAAGACCGCGTCGAAAAGTCCGACATGTCTGCCGGCGATGACGACGACAGCTGGACCTGGGAGTCCATGCGCGACACGATGAGCATTTACTACAGCGTTTCAAGCGTCAAGCTGCCGACCAACAAATGCGCGAAAGACATCATGATTTCCGATATGATCACGGCAACCAAAATTTCAAGCGTCAGCTCATGCGCCCGAAAAATGAAACGCGCCAGAATCGACCAGATTCCTGTCGTCGGTTCCGACGGCAAATTGGAAAGCATGCTGATTGATCGTGACCTGCTGCTTCCGCTCATCCGAATGGAAGAGTAAACGCGACTAGGTCAGGGTTGAAAAAATCGGCGCCGAAGGCGCCGAAAATGTTAACGAAGCTATTAATAAAGCTATTAACAAAACAGTTAATGAAGCGCGTATCCGCGCTTTTTCTTTTTTATTTTATTCATTCACTTTATTCAATTTCGGATCAAAAGTTCGGATCAGAAGGGATAATTCGATGGTTCAAAAATCAGCCCGCCCGTACATTTTTATTAATTCCGCCATGTCCGCCGACGGCAAGCTTTCCACTTTTGAACGAAAGCAAGTCAAAATCTCGGGCGCTGCCGATTTTGAGCGCGTCGACGAACTGCGGGCCGGGTCCGACGCCGTCATGGTCGGTATCGGGACAATGCTTTCCGACAATCCGAGCCTGACCGTCAAATCAGAAGACAGGCGAAAAGCGCGCGTCTCAAAGGGTTTAGATGAAAACCCTGTCCGCGTGATTGCCGACAGTTTTGCGAGAACGCCGACTGATGCCGATATCTTCAAAAAGGGCGCCGGCAAAAAAATAATCGTCGTCAGCCGCTGTGCGCCGCGGGAAAAAACGGACGCGCTGTCTCGCCTTCCCGACACAAAAGTCATCTTCGCGGGAACAGAACGCGTTGACCTTGAAGAAATGGCCGTCCTGCTTAAAAACGAAGGCATCGAGAGACTGATGGTTGAGGGCGGCGCGACACTCAATTATGGGCTGATTTCAGCCGGATTGGCGGATGAATTAATGATCTTTGTCGGCAACATGATTATCGGCGGAAAAACGGCGCCCACGTTTGCCGACGGCGACGGCTTTCCCGAAGAGGGCATCAAAAAATTGGAACTTACCGATTTTGAAAAAATCGGAGACGGCATTTTGCTGACGTGGAAAGTCAAAAACGAATAATAACGAAAAAAACGAGTAAAAAAAATAAAAATGAATTAAAAAACGGCCATCGTTCCTGCTATCACAGTTACGTTGCCGCTTTTTGAGTTGGGTTGCTGCTTTTACAGTTGCGTTGCTGTTTTCAGAGTTGAGTTGCTGCTTTTATAATTACATTGCCGCTTTTACAATTGCTTCCGCTTTTGCCGTTACACGTTGTCTTCATTAATTTTTATTAACTCAACAAAGCATGCCGCTGCCACTTCGGCGCCGCCTTTTGTCTGAGGCATGGTAATCAGGGGCGTTCCTAAATCCGCGTCGGCAAGGTATTTTTTGGCTTCTTTTTGCGTGTTTAAACCGGCAGGGAAACCTAAGATAAGATAAGGCCGAAGACCGCGTTCTGCCAAACGGCAGATGCTGAGCAAAGCCGAAGCGTCTTTGCTGATGATGACGATTGAATTTTTGATCTCATCCTTGTAAATCATAAATCCGGCGACAGCCTTTGAAACGTTGTATTTTTGAGCGAATTCGTCGGCTTTCGGGTGTTCGGAAACGCAAATAATATTGGGATTCAGCAGGACTTTCTTCACAGCCGGCTCCGCGCTTTTGAAAACACGGGCTTCCGCGGCGCGTTCGTATTTTAAATTTTCATCAATAATTCGGGATGCAACGGCTTCAGCCAAAAGCGGCGCGTCGGTGAAAATCGGCGCTTCAAACTTGAACGCTTTGATGCCGGCAACGACCGGATGGAACTTAAAGAACAAAGCGCTTTTGTACTCAATGTCTCCCGACACTTCGATACAGGCGGCGCGTATTCTGTTTTCGCTCGCGGTGTCTTCAATTTCCTTGAACTCTTCGGTTTTCTTCGGCTTATCCTTGCGCGGCGGAACAGGGGCGGCCGATAGCTTATCATAAATATCTCCGATACTGAGATCAGCGGATTTAGGTTCTTTGTCGGGCATCTTAAATTCCTCTCAAACGTTTTTCAGGTCACGTGTGATTATAATGGTTTAATCATCGATTTCATCGATTATATATTTTTTTAACTTTATGAACAGTGTCATAGGGTTTCTCAACGTGTATAGGTTTCTCAATTATAAATAACCGTTTAAATCCCGCCTTTTCTGTGGGTGCAAAAGAACAGGAAGCGGTTCTATGAAGGGCAAAAATGAAAAAGATGAATTTAAAAAGGGGACTTCAAAAGGGGGACTTCAAAAAGGAGACTTCAAAAAGGGGACTTCAAAAAGTGATTTTCTATCTGTTCTTTAAATAGTTTCGTTCTGCCGCTCAAGTTTCCATCAAAATTTATTAGAATACATAGACAACAATAGAAAATATCTTATTTACTCAAAAAATATATAATATGGAAGTAAAATATAAATAAAGACAAAGTGATTTGTGAAAACTGTACAAGTTTGAAATGCAGCTTGATATAACTCAAATAACAGTGTATTTTGAATTATTCCCCTTTGAAAACTTACATCAGTGCGAATAATTCTTTAATTTTGCATCCGCTTTTACGGAGTTAAAGATTCTATGAAAATGAATATAGGAACAAAATCCCAAATTAAATTAATTGCTTTATTATCTGTTTTACTCATTGCTCTGGCCGGCGCAGGTTGTCTCGGGCAAAACTCTTCCGACCAAAAAGTTGTTTCCAGCGGTTCAACAACAGTTTTGCCTCTGATGCAAGATCTTGCCGAAAATTTTATGGACACGCACAGAGACGTTCTTATCAGCGTTAAAGGCGGCGGCTCCGGCGTCGGCATTGCCGAATTAATCGACGGAAGCAATGATATCGCGATGTCCTCCCGAAAAATCAGAAACAACGAAGTGGCGGACGCAAAAGCCAATGGCGTGACAGTTGTAGAACACATCATCGCTTATGACGGCATCACCGTCATCATCAACCCTTCCAACAATGTCAGTAACTTAACCGTTGAACAACTTCAAAAGATTTACAGCGGTGAAATCAGAAACTGGCAAGAGGTCGGCGGCGCAGACAGTACAATTACAGTAATTGCACGCGACTCCGCCTCAGGAACACAGGAATTCTTCACGGAAGCTGTCATGGGAAATGTTTCATACCGCAATGACATGATCGTTCAAGCCGCCACAGGCGCCGTTACTCAAGAAGTCTCTCAAAATGAAAGGGCAATCGGAATTATCGGTGCGGCTTATCAGATCAGCACCGTTAAAGCTGTCGCCGTAAATGTAGACGGTACGGAAGTCATGCCGACCGAAGAAAACATTTTAAATGGCGTGTACCCGATTTCAAGAGGCTTATACCTTTATACCGACGAAGCGATGTCAAAAGCTGCAGCGGATTTCATCGCCTTCATTTTAAGCCCCGCCGGACAAAAAATTGTCAAAGATATGGGTTACGCCCCCGTTTAAGCGTGCCATTATTTTAACCGAAAAAACAGTAAGTTAAGGGGAAAACATGACAAAAAGCCGAAAAGTGAGAGATTTCAAAGAGAAATTAATGAAATCTCTTTTTTTAATCGGAGGCATCGGAACAATTTTGATCCTCCTGCTGATCTGTTTATTTCTGTTCGCCGAAGCCTCCGGTTTCTTTAAAACCTACAGTTTGATTGAATTCTTAATCGGAACCGAATGGAAACCCGGCGCAAGGGTTGAAGTATTCGGTCTTTTGCCGCTCTTTTTCGGAACAGCTGCCGTCACCGCCGGTGCCATTATTTTGGCCGTTCCCATCGGCATTTTGAGCGCCGTATACATTGCCGAACTGGCAAGCCCGAAGGCCGCGGAAATCCTCAAACCGTCGGTCGAACTGCTGGCCGGCATTCCTTCTGTTGTCCTCGGTTTTCTTGGTATGGTTCTCTTGGTCCCGAATATCCAAAGACTTTTTGATTTGCCGACGGGCCAGACCGCTTTGACCGGAGCGATTATTTTAGCGATCATGGCGCTTCCGACTATTATTTCTGTCTCGGAAGACGCGATTTCGTCAGTCCCAATCGCCCTGAAAAACGGGTCTTTCGCGCTTGGCGCCGACCACTGGCAAACCATTTACAAGGTCATCATACCCGCCGCCTTTTCCGGTATTTCCGCCTCGGTCATATTGGGAATGGGCCGCGCCATCGGCGAAACAATGGCCGTTATGATGGTGACCGGCAACATGGCAATTATTCCGGGCACCGACGTTTTTCTCTCATCCGTTCGAACCATTACGGCAACGATTGCCCTTGAAATGGGAGAAGTCGCCCGAGGGACAGAACATTATTACGCGCTTTTCGCGGTCGGTGTCGTTCTTTTCATTATGACGCTCTTTATTAACTTGGTTGCCGACGCCGTTAAACGCCGGCACAAACTGGAGGCCTGAAAATGGCAGCTGTAAACATATTCGGACAGGGCAAAAAAGAAGCGCACCGCACGAGACGCAATCTTTATCAAAAAATCGCGTTCTCATTTATGAGAGCGGCGACCATCCTCGTTATTGTTATTCTTATGGTCATATTGGCAGACATTTTCCTGAAAGGATATTCTGTCATTTCATTTGACTTTTTGACACAGATGCCGAGGAGGCAGATGATGGAGGGCGGTATTCTCCCCTGTATCGTCGGAACGATCCAATTGGTGATACTTTCATTGCTTGTCGCGGTCCCTCTCGGCATTATTTCCGCCATATATCTGACGGAATACGCATCGGAAGGAAAAGTGAAGTGGGCCGTTGAACAAGCCGTCAATAATTTGGCAGGAACGCCGTCTATCATTTTCGGTCTGTTCGGCATGGCGCTTTTCATTAAATATCTCGGCATGCCTCTATCACTGCTCACGGCGTCTTTGACAATGGGCTTTTTGATTATGCCTGTCATTATCCGAACAACGCAAGAAGCGCTGCTTGCCGTCCCGAAAGAATACAGGGAAGTTTCCTAGGCGTTGGGCGTCACGAAGTGGGAGACAATCCGCCGCGCTGTTCTGCCATCCGCATACGCGGGCATCATCACGGGCATTATCATCAGCATCGGCCGCGCCGCCGGAGAAACGGCGCCGATTTTGTTCACGGGCGCTGTTTATTTCTACCCGAGACTTCCCGATTCCGTGTTTTCGCCCTTCATGGCGCTGTCCTATCACCTGTATGTGATGGCAACAGAAAGCATGAATATTGAAGCGGCGCGACCGATCCAGTACGGAACCGCTCTTGTGCTTCTTGCAATCGTCTTTTTCATGAATTTGGCCGCGATCGGAATCAGAAAGCATTACAAGAACAAAGTCATGAAAGCGCACTGATTCAGAAATAATAATATCACAGGGATTCAAAAAATAAAATCACACTGATTCAAAAATGACGAAACCGCGCCTGTTCAAAAAAAATGAAAATGCGCGACTTCACTTTAAAGCGAGGAAATAATTATGGATACAACAGAACCGCTGTCATCGGAAGTAAAATCTGCTGACATGACTGAGACAAATTTCTTATCGAAATTCCGGAAATCGTCCGAGGCTCAACACGGACAGCAGGAAATGCTTGAAACGGAAAAACGGAATTCTGAGGAAACGGCCATTGAGATCAATGACTTGAATCTGTGGTACGGCCAGTTTCACGCTTTGAAGGGTATTTCCTTGACGATTCCGTCCAACAGCGTTTACGCGTTTATCGGGCCTTCCGGGTGCGGCAAATCAACGTTTTTGAGGACGCTGAACCGCATGAATGATATGATTACCGGCTGCCGAATCGAAGGCGAAATAATAATCAATGACGAGAACATATATGATAAATCGGTTGACGTGACGGACTTGAGGAAACGCATCGGCATGGTTTTCCAAAAAGCCAATCCGTTCCCGATGTCTATTTATGATAATGTCGCTTACGGGCCTAAAATTCACGGCGTTCCGAAAAAGGATTTGGACGGAATTGTCGAAAACGCTTTGAAATCGGCGGCCCTTTGGGATGAAGTAAAAGACCGTTTGAAAGAGTCGGCGCTGTCTCTTTCCGGCGGCCAGCAGCAGCGTCTTTGCATTGCAAGAACGCTTGCCGTCAAACCGGAAATCATTCTTTTCGACGAACCGTGCAGTGCGCTTGACCCGATTTCAACGGGGCGGATTGAGGAATTGATTACGGAACTGAAAAAGGATTATACAATTATCATCGTGACGCACAATATGCAGCAGGCGGCGCGTATTTCAGATTACACGGCGTTCTTTTTGACGGGTGATTTGATTGAATTCGGTAAAACGGTACAGATTTTTGAAAATCCTCAAAACCCAAAAACAGAAGGATACATTTCAGGGAGGTTTGGTTAATGCCGCGGCAGACTTACGATGCAGGATTAAAAAGTATAAGAGACGACATCATTCAAATGGGTGATTTGGCAGTCCGGATGTTTGGATTGTACATACGCATTTTTGAAAAAGGAGAGATGGAATCAATCGCTCGTTTGGACGAGATGGAAAAATTGCAGGATTTGATTGAAAAGACGGTGGTTGAAACGTCAACGCGCCTGATTACCCTGCAAAGCCCCGTCGCGAAAGACACGCGCGAAGTGATTTGCGCTGTCAGAATCTCAACCAACTGGCGAAAAATCAGCAGTCATATCACAGATATGTCTGAGTTTATCGAAGTGCATTCCAAAAAAATAACGATGGACGCGAAAGAAAAAGAAACGCTGGAATGCATTATGGAAGCTGCCAACGAAATGATGATCGGCGCGGCGTCGGCTTATGAGAGCCGAGATACCGATAAAGCGTTACAGGTCGCGGAATCGGATGATATCATCGACTCAATCTTCGGGGGAATCCGTCTTGGTTTGATGGGCGATGAAAGTGACGGCAAACATGTGACGCTTTACTCTTTGGTGCTGGCGGAACATATTGAAAGAATCGGCGACCACGCGGCAAATATTTGCGAAGAAGTGATTTATTTAGAGAAGTGTGACTTGGTCAAGCTCAACTAACGCAAAAAAAGTGTGCCCAAAAGACGGGGCCAAAAAATGCGGCCTACGCTTCGCTTCGGTCGCATTTTTTCCTTCAGGGTTGGAGTCAGTTTGAGTTTGGAGGGGTGCCTTCGGCACCCCGATTACTTTTTTTCATTTATTTCTAAATGAACGGTTTCTGTCTTTTTTGGTTTTTAATTTCGATTCCCTTCTAATTCTTCCTTTTTAAATCGAAAAAATGAAATGATAAATTCATTCTAAGAGCGTTGCTGTTTGTTCGCCGCCGCTAAATGAAGGGAAATGGGCAAAATTTAACGATACAAATATAAGACTCGAATACCATTTTTATTGCATGTTGAAATATGACTTTCATATTCATTCTAAGTATTCTAAGGATTCTGAAACGCCGATAAAGGATATTTTGCGCGCCGCTCAGAATAAGGGGCTCAGCGGAATTGCGATTTGCGACCACGATGAAGTGAAAGGCGGATTAAAAGCGATGGAATTTGTCCGGAAGAATCCGGAGAAGTTTGGGAATTTGCTTGTTATTCCGGGGACGGAAGTCAGTACGTCCAAAGGGCATATTCTTGTTTTGGGCGTGACGGAGAAGATTCCTTCTTTTATGACGCCCGAGGAAACGACGGACATGGCCCGCGATTTGAATGCGCTGTCTATTATCGCTCATCCGTACAGAAGAGCGGCGCACGGCATCGGCTATTTGAAAGGCGCGGGCGCTGACGCGGTCGAGACGTTTAATTCTAAATGTATTACGGACGGCGCGAATAAGAAGGCGATGAAAGAAGCCGGACGGCTGGGGATGCCGCAGACGGGGGGCAGCGACGCTCATATTGCCGAATTGGTCGGGCAGGGGTATACGCTGGTTGAAACGAATGAGAACAAGCAGGAAAATGTGTTTGATTCGATTCTGCGCGGCAAAACGATTCCCTGCGGCGAGAAGACGCCTAAAGCGATTGTTATCAGCCAAGTAAAGAAAAATGTTGTCCGCCGGGCGAATTTGATTTTAAGAAGATGAAGCCTGACATAAAAACGGCTGATGGTGACAACTCGGATGGTGGCAACTCGGATGGAGACGGCTCGGATGGCGGCGACTCAAATGGAGAAGGAGAGGATTTACACGGCAAGAAATGAAGCCGTTAAAATACTGCATACGGGAGACACTCATCTTGGTTTTCGCCAATATAACAGCGAGGTTCGCCGGCGTGATTTTTTTGATGCGTTTGAGAGAGTCGTGGCTGATGCTGTTGAAAATGAGATGGACGCGGTGGTTCACGCGGGCGATTTGTTTGATAACCGGAATCCGACGATTGAAGATTTGCTGGAAACGATATCCGCTTTGACGACGTTGAAGAAGGCGGATATTCCTTTTTTTGGGATTGTCGGGAACCATGAGAGTAAACAAAATACGCAGTGGTTAGACATTTTTGAAACGATGGGGCTCGCCAAAAGGCTCAGGAGCCGGCCGATTGTTGTTGAGAATGATAATATCAGGGTTTGTCTTTACGGTATTGACAATCTTTCCGGTCCGCGTTTGGCGGCGGCCGATTTTTCCGATTTTGGATAGGACGAGGCGCTTCTTCTTGAAAATGAAGACAATATGAATAATAAGAATAATAAGAAGAGAAAGGTCTGCAATGTTTTGACGCTTCACCAGTTGTTGTCGCCGATTTTGACGGGGCAGCCAATGTCGTCCGATGACTTTACCCGAAAGATCCCGATGTCTTTTGATGTTCTTTTGCTGGGAGACAATCACCGATATGAGTGTAAGAAATATGGCGGCGCTTAGCTTGCCTATTCCGGCAGCACGGAACGCTGCAGCATGGCGGAAGACGAGACGCGCTCTTACAATATTTTGACAGTCGGGGAGGAGAAAACCGAAATTTCTCGAAAAAATATTCTGACGCGAGAGTTTGTTGTCATTCGAATGACGGAAGCGGAAAGCGACATGGAAAGTATTTTTGAGAAGATTGATGCTTACGGCGAGAAAATAAAAGACGCGGTTGTCTTTGTCGAACTCGCCGGAATCAAAAAAGCCTTGCTCTCTGTCAGTAAAATTGAAGAGTACGTCCAAAATAAAGGCGCCGTTGTTGCCCGTGTCGGCGATAAAAGGATTTTGGAGCAAAAGGAAGACAACATTATCGAAAAAATCGTTTTCAGAGACCCCGATGAAATTGTCGCGCAAGAGTTGAAAAATTTAGATTTAACAGAGGTTAGCCTTTCGATAGACCGCCTGATTCGAGATACCGGCACCGCCAAATCCCGAATCGATGACGAATCGGAAACGCTCTTGAAAACGTTTTTGGGAACACAATCATTTGAAGAAGAATACAAGCGCGAAAGCCTTTTTTTGAACAAAAGCGAATCTGCGCCGGATGAAACGCGTCAATTAAAATCAAAAGACGAGGAAATGAAAACAAAAGAAATGGAAACGGAAGAGATTGAGGCGCTCATCCGAAATTTCAAAAACGCCGAATTCGATGAAACGAGAGAAGCCGGCGAAACGGAAGAAACGATATTGGAAGATACCGACGAAACGGAAGAAACGGTATTGGAAGATACGATATTGGAAGATACCGGCGAAACGGAAGAAACACCATTGGAAGAAACCGGTGAAACGGAAGAAACGATATTGGAAGAAACCGATGAAACGGAAGAAACACCATTGGAAGAAACCATTGAAACCGGCATTTTTGAAAACAACATTGAAAACAAGACAATTGCAAAAACGCCGCCCGCGCCCGTGAATAAAAGGCAGCCAAAAATCGCGCCGCGGCAATACACGCTCGGCGATATGTTCGGCGCGGAGGACGAAAAATGAAATTCAAACGCCTCCATATTGAAAATATCCGAAGTTACAAAAATTTGGATTTGGATTTTAAAGACGGCGTCACCGTTATTTCCGGTGTCAACGGCAGCGGTAAATCAAGTATTTTGGAAGCTTGTTTTATGGGCCTGTTCGGCGGAAAGGTTTTGGAAAACACGTCGCTTAAGCTTAAAACCGCCGATATGATTCGAAAAGGCAGTGAAAAGGCCGAGATTATTTTGGACTTTGAGCACGCGGGAGATGATTATCAGATAGAGCAGCAGTTCCGTATTCAGAAGAAAACGGGAGGGGCGTCGAATTCTAAATCCGTCTTGAAAAAGAACGGGGAGATTATTGCCGAACAGGTGACGGGAACCTATGAAGCGGTGAAAAAATTACTGAATATGGATGAGAAGAACTTTTTGAACTGTTCTTATATCAGGCAGGGCGAAGTGGACGCGCTCATTAACGCCAAGCCCGAGGAACGCCAGCAAATGATTGATGATTTGCTCAGGCTCGGCAAATTGGAAGAATACCGCGAAAGAGCTCAGGAATCTAAAAAAGCGGTCACCCGCGTTCTTCGCCAAGAGAATGAAAGAAGGGTGGAGACGGAGGAAAAAATCACTTCGCTTCGGGGGCAAAACCTTCATGACGAACTCAATCGCAGGCGAGAAGTGATTGAAAAGATCAACGCGTTCATTGATAAAAAAAGGAAGGAAAAGGAAGCCGCTTCTGAAAAATTAACGCTTTTAGAGCGTTTGTTAAAAGAAATCGAAGATGACAAAAAAGAAATTGACGTTTTGAAAAGAGACGCAGCAGACATCGGAAGAAAATTAGATATTGAAATTTCAAAACGAGAAGAAACGCTTCTCGGAATCATCGCCGCCGAAAAGAAAGAAAAAGAAATAGCGGAAGAAGCCGAAAAAATCCGAAAAGAATTAAATGAAACGAGAGAAGTCGCCGCCGCAAATGAATTACCCAAAATAACGGAAACGAATATTGAATTATTTATCAGCGCCGCCAAAGAAGCGGAAAAGAAATCCTTGGAAACAAAACACAAGATTTCAGAATAGGCCGCCGTCATCTCGGCAAACAAGGCAAACATTGAAAAAGACATTTTAAAGAGTGAAGCGGATTCAAAAACGCTGAAAGACACACGGGCAGCCGCTGTCGTACAGGCGAAAAGGAATGCGGACGCAATCAGCGCCGCGAATACCGCCGTCGAAGGCGGATTAACCAAGGCGGGTATTGAGAAAAACGCCTTCCTGACGCTTTTTGATGAAATGCTGAAAGAATTCAAAAAGAATGATGAAGAAGCAAATATCATCAAAATGGCGGCGGGCGAGGATGGAGACGAGACAGAGGGAGGAGTGGAGGCAGCCGAAATTGGCAATACGCCTTCAGGCAATGCAGCTTTTGGCAACACATCTTTTGAAAAAACGCCTTTCGGCAATGTTTTTGACAACATGGCCTTTTATTCCGGCGCCGTGAAAGCGAAAGAGCTGCCGCCGCCATCTGATGAAAACTTGTGGAAAACGCTTTTTGAAGATATTGAGGCGCTTGAAGCGTTTATTGCCGCCAAAATTAAAGACGAAAACGGCAAGGTGACCGCCGAAGAGAAGAAAAAGGCGGCGACGAAAGGCGAATTGGAAGAAAAGGAGAAAGGGATTGAAGATATTGAAAAGGAGATTCGCCGGCTGAATGAGGATAAAAATAAAACGGAAATCTCTTTGAAAACCGAACAGGCTGAACTTTCAAAGAAGAAGAAATTGGTTTCCGACTTTGAAATTATACTGGCGGAAGACACGAAAAAGAGAAATGAAAAACTCAAAGTTTGCCCGATTTTAATTGAAACGGCGTCTTTGTCCCGATATCGGTTCAACAATATTATGGCAACCGATGTCGACGACGCCTCCGATTTTTTACGACAGAAAAAAGAGTCGCTCATGTCCGAAGAATCGGGGTTGAAGTCGGAAAAGTCAAGCATTGAAAAAATCATCTCACAAAAAGAAGCGCTGCTGAAAGCCGGCAAATGTCCGACTTGCGGACAGGAAATCAAGGCAGTCACCGCGGGTGCCGCAGGTACCGCCGGCGAAGGCCATCCCGAACACGGAACAAATGACGAAGCGAAGCGTCTTACGGAAATCAAAATCCGATTAGGAGAGATTCAAAATGAGGCGGCTGTTAATGAACCGCAGGCTGCCGCTTTGAAAGACATTCAGAGTCTTGATAAAAAAATTGAAAAGATCAGGCTGGGAATCAATACCCTGAACGCCGAAGTCAAAGGAAAAACGGAATTGATTGAGATATATCAAAAGGATTTGGCGGAAAACGAACGGCAAAAAACAGAATGGAACGCCCGTAAAATTGAATCGGATGTGTCCTGCAGCGCGCGGAAGAAAGATTTGGAAGGGATTGAAAAGCGGCTGTCGGCATTAAAAGAAAAACACGCCGAAAAAGAGGAGAGCGGCCGGCTGCTTTCAGAACGAAAGAAAGAGTTTTCCAATGCCGCAAACGGCGTTTTGCTGGATTATAAAACGCTTGAGAGTGAAAAAAAGCTTTCCAAAGAGGCGCAAAAGCGGATGGAAGAGATTGAAAAATCAGCAGAGGAAATCGAAAAAACGCTTCTGGTTTTGAAGACCGGGCTTGAAAAAATAACGGATGACGAAAAAAGCATAAAAGCGCAAGAGCGGGATGCTTTGAGAGATTTGGCGGAAAAAGAAGGAATCTTATCAAAAGCCGAAAAGTTGGAAGAGCTGAGAAATGAAAAAGAAAGCGCAAAAATCAGACGAGACGGCGGCAAAAAAGCAATTGAACAACAGGATACAACAATTGAAAATTTAAAGAGCCAAAAATCCGACAAAGAAATAAAAGCCAAGAATTTAGCGGAAAAAGTTGCCGCCGCCGGCGAAATAATCGGAGACGGAATAAACGGAAACGGAACAACAGGAGACAGAACAGCAGGAGACGGCGCCCCCGCGACCGCGGAAGAACAAAAGAACAGGCTTTTGGAAAACATAAGAGTTATTTCGGAAGACATTTGGAACCGCGAGCAGACGAGATCCGATGTAGACCGGGAAATCGGAATGATCGGAAACGAAATCAAGCAGCTTACGCAGTTTGAAAAGGAACTGGAAATTCTGAGAAACAAAACAAAGTGCCTGTCTTTTGTCGCCGACGATGTCGCAGCGCTTGAAGACATGTACCGCCGCATCCGCTCGGAGATGCGTTCTAAAAACATTGAAGCGCTGGACCGTCTGATCAATGACATGTTTGACCTCATTTATTCCAACAATTCGTATTCACATTTGGAACTGGATACCGATTACAATTTGAAAGTTCATGAAAAAGACGGGTCGGTTTTGGAGCCGAAACAACTCAGCGGCGGCGAGCGCGCCATCTTTAATTTGGCGCTTCGCTGCGCGATTTACCGCCTTTTGTCTTACGGTTTTGGCGAAAATAACTCAGGTACGACATCTCTCCCGCCGCTCATTTTCGATGAGCCGACCGTCTTTTTGGACAGCGGTCACATACGCCAATTGATAAAATTGATCGAACACATGAAAGAAGACGGCGTCGGGCAAATTATTGTCGTCTCGCATGATGAGTCGCTTATCGATTCCGCGGATGAAAATTTCAAAGTGGAAAAGGACCCGCTGACAAACGCTTCCGGCATCATTTACGGATGAGCGGAAGAAAACGAAACGGTGTGATGAGGCGCCAAAAAAGATTACCGAGGCGCCGTCAAAAAGTTACCAAAACGTCTATTGTGATTAGGATTTGATTGGATAAAAATCGGGATTCTGATATGGATTAAAATCGGGATTCCGATATGGATTAAAATCGGGATTCCGATATGGATTAAAATAAGGATTCCGATATGGATTAAAATCGGGATCCCGATATGGATTAAAATCAGGATTCCAATCAGGACCGATTAGGACTCCGTCAAGATTCCAAATAGTAGTATTCGCCTTTTTCTTTTTGTTCCCGATCCAACCGAGACATGTAGTTATTGACGCGCGGGCGCTTTGTTTCTTCGTCGCGGCGGAAGGTGAGGTCCAGATTTGACAGGAACTTGTTCATGCCGTTTTTCATACCGGTCGGCGCGTTGGCGACACCGTTTTTGGACGGGGCGCCTTCAAAAACGATTAAGCGCTGGCTGATCATGTCAATCATGTAGATGTCGTGGTCAACAACCATTGCCGTCTTGCTGTTGCTTTCGGCAAAGCGCGTGATGACGCGTGTCACAATCGCGCGCTGCTCAACGTCTAAGTGAGCGCTCGGCTCGTCCAAGATGTAAAAGTCGGCTTCGCGGCTCAGGCAGGCGGCAATAGCCACGCGCTGCAATTCGCCGCCGCTCAAATCGGTCAGATAGCTGTCATACAGTTTATCTAACTGAAGCGGGCGGGCGATTTCTGTTTCGTAATAGCCGGTGCCGAAACGGTCGGCAATTCTCATCAACAGGTCGCGGACACGAATTTCTGAATCGGCTTTGATGTATTGCGGTTTATAAGAAATTTTAACGTCGATGCCGACTTCGCCCACGTCGGGTTCGATTTCGCCGGCGAGGATTTTCACAAACGTGGACTTGCCGGTGCCGTTGGGGCCGACAATGCCTAAGACTTCACCTTCTTTCACGTTGCCGCCGAAGGCTTTTAATGAGAAAACGTTATCGAAATCTTTTGTAAAAGAATCGTATGCCAGAATCGTTTTGACATCCGAGCCTTCTTTGGGCGGGTGGGTTTCAAAACGGATGCTTTCATCGCGGATGCGCATGTTTTCTTCGGGCAGATAGCCTTTGATGTATTGGTTGATACCGACGCGAACCGTTTTGGGGAGCGTGATGACACCGTACCCCGCGGGAACGCCGTATGCGATGTGAACGGTATCGGTCAGCATATCCAAAACAGCCAAATCGTGTTCAACGACGAGAACGGATTTGTTTAATTCTTTCGCCAAATCCTGAATCAGGCGGGCGGCGTTGATTCTTTGATAAATGTCAAGGTAGGAACTGATTTCGTCAAAGAAATAGAAATCGGCTTCTTTAACAACACAGGCGGCAATCGCGACTTTTTGAAGTTCGCCGCCGGAAAGAGCGTTGATGTCGCGGTCTAAAAAGTCTTCCATTTCCAACCGTTTCACGACTTCGTCGAGGCGACCGCTTGTGTTGGCTTTGTTCAAAAGGTCGATTGTTTTTCCTTTGAAAGCCTTTGGAATCAAATCCACATACTGAGGCTTTTGTGAAACTTTCAGGCCGCCGGTGGAAACCGATTTGAAATAGTCGGCCAAAGAGGTGCCGGCGTAATATTCCAATACTTTTTCCCAAGATGCCTCGGCTTCGCCGAAATTCGGAATCATGTTGCCTGACAAAATCTGAACGGCGGTACTTTTACCGATACCGTTCGGCCCTAAAATACCTGTCACTTTCCCCTGTCTGGGAATGGGCAGACCGTAAAGCGCAAATCCGTTTTGACCGTAGCGGTGCGTCGGGTGGTCTAAAGATTCGGGGAGGCCGATAATCATAATAGCGTCGAATTGACATTTTTTAACGCAAATGCCGCAGCCTGAACACAGCGATTCGGTGATGACGGGCTTACCGTCGTCTTCGCTGAACAGAATGGTCTCATCGCCCGTGCGCACGCGCGGGCAAAACTTTTGACATTCTTTGCTGCATTGGCGCGGCTGACATTTATCTTTGTTTAAAATGGCTATTCTCATAATGTTCTTCCCTGAAAGCGGATAATTGAGAGCGGATAATTGAGAGCGGATAATTGAGAGCGGATAACTGAGAGCGGATAACTAAGAGCGGATGATTGAAACGGTCAATTGAAACGGTCAATTGAAACGGCACAGCACGGCGAAGTTTGAATCTTGAAATAAAAAGCCGAGCGTGAGCGGAGGTTTGAACCGCCAACCGCCGAGCCTGATGGAAAGGCCGGCGGCTGTCGGAATTTAAGATAAGACATTCAAAAGGATTGTCCAAGTGACAAGACAGTAGAACAGGACCAAAAACTGAATACCGAACCAATCTTTCCAGTTCAGTGCAGCCATATTCATTTTAAACGCGGGGAAGACCAATCTTCTCTGGGTGTAATATGTCAGCGTCATAAGCACGATGAGAACGCCCGGCCAGAACATGCCGACGGCAGCCTCGAGCAAATAATAACAAACAAAACCGCTTATGATACCGAAAGCCGTGGCGGTCAAAGTCCGGGTCAAACTTTCCCGATATGCCCGTTTCTTTTCTTCGGGCGTCTGCTCAACCTTTCCGCTTGCGGTAATTTGAGAATTTTCGACCGGCTCAGCATCGACCCTCTCCGGTTTCTCTGCCGACGGCTGTGTTTTTGCACTTCTCTTTACCATTTCTTTCATTTCTCCGAAAATTATTCCTTTCGCTTTCGGGTCCGGCTGCAATTTTTCTGACGGAAAAACTGCGATTTATACCAAAAAGCGGATAAATATTATTTTAAGTTTGCCTTTAACTTATTAATATTTCATATTTAAATCCGTTGACGACAAAGAGGCGTTTATTCCTTGCCGACAATATTACGTAATTGATTAATTGAAAACGCTTTAAAGCCGTTTTTCTCAAGATGTCCGGCAAATCTGTCCGTCAGCGGGCTTTTATCGGGATGATAAACAACCGTCACCTTCGGTGAAACATCTTTCACCATTTGCAAGAGCCCCGTCACATCCAAATGGTCGCTGAGGCGGATAATTTCAAAAGGGTAATCGGGGCGGCAGGTTAAAACAAATTTTCGCGTATCGGAACCAAACGACGATAATTCGTTGACAGGGACGATACAGATGCCGCAAGGCTCTTTTTTTGAAACATTTAAAACATTTGAAACATTTTCTGAAACATTTGAAACATTTTCTGAAACATTTGAAACATTTTCTGAAACATTTGAAACATTTTCCGAAACATTTGAAATGCACATTTCAACGGAGGAGGCAAAGGAACAGGTTTGCGTATTATATTCACCGCCGACTTCCGCTGAAATTTGAGTTTGCAAACAGGATTGTGAATAGGATGGCGAACAAGATGGCGAACAAGATGGCGAACAAGTGACCGGCCTGAATTGTTCGGTATAAGAGGCGGCGTCAAGTTCGATGAGTTCGCCGGCGTTTGGAACAAAGTTTTCCGTTAATGACAGCGTTTTGCCGTTCATCGCTATCGGCCCGTTGTACCCCATCTCCCGAAGTATTGAAACCGCTTTTTGAGACTTGCCGAATTCATAAGCGCCAAACGCGACTCGCCGTTCTCCGATGTGTGAAAAAACCGCATGGCGAAAAGCGTCGATGTCATCCGTAAAATAGCAATTCAAATCCGCCGGGTCACCGTAACTGGCTTCCGTTATCAAAACATCGCATTTCGGGAGAGACCGGGCGTCTTTGACATCGCCGGTCACAAGAATGCTGTTTCCGAGTTCATTTTCCCAATAAAAAGCCGATGACCCGGGCGCATGACAGACATCAAAAGTCAAAACGTCAACACCGCAGACGGAAAAACTGTCTCCCGTTTTGAAAGTATTTCCTTTGTAACTCTTACTGTACCGGATTTCAAGAGCCTTGGCTGTTTCTTCTGAGCACCAAGCAAATTCGGAAAGCATGGCGGATTTTCCGTAATGGTCGGAATGCGCATGCGTAATGAAATAAGCGTCGGGAAGATTCTTTGAAGACGAAACGCGGGTCGTGTCAATGGCAAAAGTCAGCAGACGGCCACCTTTGGATTTAAAACGAACAAAAAGATGCGGTTTAATGCCGCCTGTGTCATTCTGACGGCGGAAAACAACAAAACCCAACTCTGACAACTCTTTTGAATACACGATGAACCCGCCGCGCTTTTATGCGAATGATTCACAAAAATACGGCAATGCATTTAAATTTTATGAAAAAAAGAAAAGGGAAAACTTGAAAAGGGGATAAAGGCCAAAAATAAAAAAAGACCAAAAAGGCAAGATGAAAAGGGACACAAACGAGACGAAAAGAGACACAACGGGATAAAAGAGACACAACGGGATAAAAGAGACACAACGGGACGAAAAGAGACACAAAAGGGATGAAAGGGGACACAAAAGGGATGAAAGGAGACACAGCGGGATGAAAAGGGACACAAACGGGATGAAAACAAACAAAAAATATATAACCACCTCCATTTTCAGAGTTGGGCGATGCGAAGCAGCGCACAAATCTGAAAATGGAGATTTCGACAAAAATATAACGAAAAATAACAAATATTATTTTTTGAAAAATGCAAGATGAAAAGAAAGTGAAAGAAATATCAAAAAAGTGAAAAGAATATCAAAAAAGTGAAAAAGTCGGGAAAAGATTCCCGATATCAGCCGAGTCTTGTAATTCTCAGCATGGCGACAACAGGAACGCCTTCGATTTCTTCGATACCGATTTTATCAACCAAAACAGCGATCGCGATTGGATTGCCGCCGGCCGCTTTTGTTTGAGCGATCACGTCCGTGAGCGTGCCGCCGGTTGTTATGACATCATCGACAATGATACAGTTTTTGCCGCGGATTTCGGTAAAGTTGCGGCTGAATGCGCCTTTTGCGCCCGAGTCGATTTCGGTTTTGACCTTTCTGGAGTAGTAAACCGTAAACTCGGATTCCATTTCGCTTGCCATAAAACTGGCAACGGGAACACCGCTGGAGGACACGCCGACAACGACGTCAATATATTCTTTCTGCAAAACAGCTTCTTCGGCAACCATGTCGCAAAGCGTTTGCGCCGTGCAGCGCAGGCGCGTGGCGTTTTTGCCCAGAGCGCTCCAATTAATGGAAATGTCTTTCGGGATGGTGCCGTCCGGGGACGGTTTTTTGTTAGTCAAAAGCCAAACAACAGTTTCGGTTGAAATGTTTAATTCATCCGCAATCTGGCCGGTCGTCAAACCGCTCTTTTGCAATTCATCCGCCTTGGCGGACAAGTCTTCGATTTTTTTCATGATTCGTTCCCCCTGTTTTTATTTTAGAATGCAGATTCTGTTACTTACGAATTAGACCCTTCTCTTATATAGCTTATTCATTCCATTTTCATTCCATTTTCCGATTTTCGCGCTTTTAAATCGTTTTCGGTTTTTGTCCGGCCTTTTTCTTCATTTTCCTTCGAAGCGGAGAACCGCAAACCGGACAATCGTCGCCGTCTTTATAATGGCGGAAACACCCGATGCACTGCTTCTGCCAGACGATTTGATCCCGTATGATACGCTGCGCCACCGGCATGACGGCAATCCCGAAACGCGCGGCGACGTTTTGAACGGAAAAATCATCCGTGATTAAAATAACGCCGTCGCCGAGACGCGTTTGATATTCGAGCGCCTTAGCCAATACGCCGAGGTCCGTTCGCGATAATTTTTCAATATCCCGCGTCTGAGACGCCTGTTCTTCGATGCGTTTTAAAAATTCGGATTCAACCGCTTCCACGAAAAGACCATCAGCCTTGGCGATATCGTAACGCAGGCTCGCCTCATCGCTCAGGATTTCATCTTCGACAAGCGTCACCGTAATCATCCGAGACGGCGGAACGGGGCAGCCGCCCATAATAAAAACGGCGGAATCCGCGATAAACCGAGCAGATTCCGGCAGATCGGACCAATTTGAGACATTTGGCGGATTCGATGAATCATCCGTTTGAAAATTTTTCATCGATTTAGTCATTGTATTCGATTTGAACCGGGCTCTTCTTTTTCACGAGGCTTTTGGAAATCATGCCGTTTTCCATCCAAACCACATTCATCACCAGCGCCGGAACAAAACATGTCGGTGTTAACGGGAATGTTTTGAGTTTTTCCTCTAAAGTTACGTTACGGCAGTCCATGATTTGTTCCATCGGCAAATCAAATTCGGTACCCCATTTTTGAATCTTGGGGCAGGTCGTTTCAATTGACACATGAGTCATTTTTCCGTCGGATTTCGCTGTCACCTTATTCACGTGACCGCAAATCGTATCCATTGTTAATGTCGCCATTTTCTTACCTCAAACAATAATGAAGATGCGTTGCTTACGTTGCTTACGTTGCTTACGTTGCTTACGTTGCTTTACGTCGCTTAATCTGTATTGCTAATTATGTACTTCCGATTACTTTATCCTTTTCTATCCTTTTCTATCCTTTTCTTTTCTTTCCTTTTTTCCCTTCTCTCTTTTCTCCTTTTCCCTTCTCCCTTTTCTCCTTTTTCTCCCTCTCTCCTTTTTCTCCCCCTCTCCTTTTTCTCCCTCTCCCCTTTTTTTCCTCCATTTCAATATTAATCGCGAAGATTCAAATAGATTGAAGCTATTTTCATGGAATCCTGAAATTATTCACATCGCAAAGTTCATATACGGAATCATTCGTATGGATAATTCTATTCAGCTCTCATCGCCGGCATCTACACGAAGTAAGGCGCCGGTATCAAAAAAGTATCTAAAAGTATCTAAACCGTATCTAAACCGTATCTTTAATTAGCTTAAATTTAACCTACTAATCATTCATTTAAATTGAGGAATAATATTATGAGATGGCAAGGCGCATCAAAGAGAACATACACGGGCGGCAAACGTATTGCCTCTCGAAGCAAGAGAAAATTTGAAATTGGCCGCGAATTCGCCGAAACCAGAATCGGCCCCGCAAAGAACAAGAATGTTGCCACCCGCGGCGGTAACAGAAAAGTCAGACTTCTCAGCGACCGGTCCATCAACGTGACCGACCAAAAGACCGGCAAAACACAGCGCGCAACCGCTGAAACTGTAACCGGCAACGCTGCCAACAAACACTACATCAGACGTAACATCATGACAAAAGGTACAATCGTCAGAACCAACCTCGGCCTTGTAAAAGTGACAAGCCGCCCGGGTCAAGACGGCGTGATCAACGGTATCCTTTTGAACGAACCGGAAGCTTAAGCAACGGCTCACTGAAATTATAAAATAAAACAAATGGGACGGCTTTGCCTCCCGCCTTTTTTTCTTTTTGAAATTTAAACGAAAGAGCGTAGCATATCTCACATTATAAAAAAACAAAATCTTAAGGGATAAGCCTTTAAGAATCGAATCTTAAAGAATCAAACAGGATGAAATTTATCTTTCTTATGCAATCTATTTTATCTTTCTTTTCATCTTGCTTTTTTCAAAAAAAAGTTTGTTCATTTCTCGTTATTTTTTGGCAGAAATCTCCATTTTCAGATTTGTGCGCTGCTTCGCATCGCCCAAATCCGAAAATGGAGGTGGTTATATATTTTTTGTTTGTTTTCATCCCGTTTTGTCTCGTTTCATCTTGCTTTTTCCTTTCTTTTCCTTTCCTTCCCTTTCCTTCCCTTTCCTTCCCTTTCCTTTCTTTTCCTTCCCTTTCCTTTCTTTTCCTTCCCTTTCATCTTTCCTTTGCAATCTTCTCAACGGCGCCCGCGAATATTTCCGCTTCTTCTGCCGTGTTGTAAAGCGCGAACGACGCTCTGGCGGTACCGTTGATCCCAAGCCTCTTCAGGCCGGGGGCGGCGCAGTGATACCCGCTTCGGATGCAGATTTTTTTGTATTTGTCAAGGAGAACGGCGATCTGATGAGGCTCAAAGCCGACGATTGAGAAAGACACGAGACCTGCGCGCATTTCGGGGCCGTAAACCTCAATTACGTCAATTTCTTTCAGCCTTTTTGCTGACATTCGCGCCAGCTTCGTTTCATGCGCTTCGATATCGGCAACGCCTATTTTTTGGAGATAAGCGACCGCGGCGCCAAGACCGATGACACCGGGGAGGTTGGGCGTTCCGGCTTCAAATTTGTCGGGAGCGTCTTTGGTGACAAAACCGCAGGCATCGGCAATCGCCGTCGTTCCGCCGCCCAAATAAGACGGGGCAATCGTATCGGGGTCTTTCATGTACAAAATACCCGTTCCCTGCGGGCCGAGAAGGCCCTTGTGGCCGGCGGCGGCGAAGTAGTCGCAATCCAGTTCTTTCAAATCAACGGGCATATGGCCGGCAGACTGAGCGCCGTCAATCAAAACTTTAACGCCGTTTTTTCGGGCGATACGAACAATCTTTCGGACATCCTGAACAGACCCGAAAACGTTTGAAACGTGGCCGACGGCAATCAATTTCGTGCGGTCTGTGATCATCCGCTCAATCCGTTCCGGGTCAATCATCCCTTCCCGGCATATATCGGCGGCAGAGACGTCAACCCCGATTTCTTTCAAGCGAAGCCACGGCACAAAATTGGAATGATGCTCGGCCAGCGTTGTTATGACATGGTCGCCTTTCTCGAATCCAAAACCGTTGGCGACAATGTTAATGCCCTCTGTCGTATTTCGCGTCATAATCATTTTTTCGGGCGGCGCGTTTAAAAAATCGGCAACCGTTTCGCGTGCGTCTTCATAAGCGTTTGTCGCTTCAATGGATAAACGGTGGGCGCCGCGGCCGTAGTTGGCGGCGTAATTGCAAAAAAAGTCGTTCATCGCTTCAATTGCCGGCATCGGCGTTTGCGTCGTCGCCCCGTTGTCCAAATAAATCACTTTTTCAAGAACGGGGAAATCCTTACGAATCTCGTGTACGTCATACATAACAACGGATAAGGCGTGAAAATAAAAAAAGGTACGGTACCGAAAAAATAAAACCGATATGAAACAGAAGCAGAAAAAGGAAGCAGAAAAAGGAAGCAGAAAAAGGAAGCAGAAAACGGAAGCAGAAAACGGAAGCAGAAAACAGAAACAAAAAACAGACGTTGGAAACAGAAACAGAAAACGGTTGCGGCGTTACCAGCGAGTCATATAAGTTAAAAAGCGGCTGACATCTTCCGGGAAATCGTTCTTGAACAGCTCAAAGTCAGCGACCTGATAACCGTCTTCTTTTTCTTTTAAAATATCCGTTTCAAACCCGAACCAATAAACGACAAGACCGTCGCCGTAACATTTTGAATACTCTGAAAACTGTTTCTTTGCATAATTCCGATGTTCTTTGAGTTCGCCGAAAAGCGCTTTGCTTTCAATCCAGCAAACTTCAGCGTCACGGATACGGATTGATTTTTCCATCAAAAAGTCGGGCGTTTTTCCGGTAAGGCCGTTCGCGCGCATATCGTCTTCACATTTAAAGTCACATTTCAGCTTTTGGAGCCAGCAAGAAATGAGCTTTTCGCCCGTTTTGCCTTTCTTTTCATGAAGGCGGTGCGCCCGCGGCGAGAAGAAATAATCGGTGTTTAAAGATTCGCCGAGTTCTTTGCGGATGCGCGCGTTTTCAACGAGAGCGGGGTCCCGATAGCAGTCACGGATTTGCCGCTTGTTGTAACCGATGTTTTGAAGGATGAGAGAAGAAATGAGAGTGGCCGGATAATCGTATTTCTTCGCCAAATCTGAAAACGAAGAGCCCCGGTCCCATTCCTTGACCAGTTTGTTCTTTTTGAGCTGTAAGCCGTAATAAGATTTTTTAACGTTGCCGATCACTTTTTGGTCTAAAATGCACGAAAGCGTGCCGATGCAGACACCGTGTTTTTGGGAAAGCTCCTCCACGTCTTCATATGAATTAAGGGATTCATAAAAGAATTTGTACAACTTTGAATCCATGTCGGGTACTCTCTGCCTTCTTTTTATTTGCCGTTCAGATTTTTTGATTACGAAAAATCGAATTCAAACCCGGCTTTCAAACGATAAATTCACTTCGAACGATAAACCACTTCAAACAATAAACAACTTCAAACGATAAACCACTTCAAACGATAAACTCATCATCTAAATTCTTGTTAATGTCCGATTTTTCGCGTTCCGTGCGAAGACGCGTCAATCCCTGCTTTTCTTTTAGAAGAATTTGTAAATCGTCATCGGCAGCCGCGTCCATGACCGGTTCTTTGGAAATGACAGGCTCGACAGGTTCTTTGGAAACAACCGGCTCGACAGGTTCTTTGGAAATGACAGGCTCGACAGGTTCTTTGGAAACAACCGGCTCGACAGGTTCTTTGGAAATGACAGGCTCGACAGGTTTATTGGAAATGACAGGTTCTTTAGAAGCTTCAACTGTTTCAGCGGCTGTTTTCTCAAAAACGGCGCCGTCCTTTTCACCGGCAACGACATTCGCTTGGGTTTTCTGTTTGACGGCAACATCGCGCTTCAGTTGCTCATCTTCGGCGAGAAGGCGAGCATCGCGCTCGGTCAGCCAATTATCGTGCGCCTCAGCATTCTTTTGAGCTTTCTGTTTGGCGGCAACATCGCGCTTCAACTGCTTATCTTCGGCGAGAAGGCGAGCATCACGCTCGGTCAACCATTTGTCATGCGCCTCGGCATTCTTTTGAGCTTTCTGTTTGGCGGCAACGTCGCGCTTCAGTTGCTCATCTTCGGCGAGGAGGCGAACATTGCGCTCGGTCAGCCATTTATCGTGCGCCTCAGCATTCTTTTGAGCTTTCTGTTTGGCGGCAACATCGCGCATCAGTTGCTCATCTTCGGCGAGAAGGCGGGCGTTACGGTCTGCCAGCCACTTGTTATGCGCTTGTGCATTCGCCAAAGCTTTGCGTTTGGCTTCGGCGTCGCGCTTCAGCTGTTCATCTTCGGCGAGAAGGCGGGCGTCGCGCTCGGCCAACCACTTGTCGTGCACTTGGGCATTCGCCAAGGCTTTTCGTTTGGCTTCTGCGTCGCTGTTCAGCCGTTCCTCTTCGGCGAGAAGACGGGCGTCGCGCTCAGCCAGCCACTTGCTGTGCGCTTCGGCCTTCAATTGAGCTTTACGTTTGGCCTCGACGTTTTTCTTCAGCCGCTCATCTTCAACAAAAATGCGGGCATCGCGCTCGGCCAACCACTTGTCGTGCGCCGCGGCGTTCGCTTGTGCTCTGCGTTTGGCGGCGGCGTCTCTTCTCAGTTGCTCATCCGTAACAAAAATGCGGGTGTCGCGCTCGGCAAGCCACTTGTCATACGCGTCAGCCCTTTGCCTCTTCTTTTGCTTAACGGCGGCGGCTTGAATCAACCGCTTTTCATCGCCTGCTATTCTTGCATTCCGATCGGCCAGCCACTTGTCATGCGCTTCGGCGCGAGCAGCGTTTTTGCGTTCAGCCTCCAAAGCGAGGCGAACCTTTGAGACGGAATTCTCAGCCTTAAAGACTTTTTTGTCATCAATTTCCCAAAGAATATTGTCTTCTTTAGATTTTCCGCCTCCGACTCCGCCACCGACTCCGCCACCGACTCCGCCTCCGACCTTGGAATCCGGCCACGGCGCGGATTCTTTCGCCGGCGGACTGACACGCTGACCTGATTCGGCAACCGCTTTTTGAATTCTGGACCGCCAATCCGTGTCGGACGCGTAATTATCAACAACTTTTGATTTTGAATCAGAATAAATTCCTTTGGGATTCTTTTCTTCAAATATCATGTCAATTTTCGGGCGTGAAGACTCCGCATAAGAGCGTCTGGCTTCAGGCATTTCCTTGCGCTGAAAAGACATAAAAAAACGCTCTTCCGAGTCTTTAGATTCCATACGTTTGGAATCGGGAAGAGAAGAATAATCATTGTATTTGGGGTCCGACGGGTCGGATGAAGAAGCGCGGCGAATCTTTGAATCTGTCATGATTTAGAGATGATTTTGAAAAAATATAAAAGTTCCTGATACCCCAAAAATAAGCGCCAAGCATCCGTTATCAAAAAAACGAAGCCGGAACGGAAGAAAAAATAGAGAAAAAGAGATAGAATAGAAATAGATAAAAATAAGGGAATGAAAAGGAGAGAAAAAAGAGGGGGCGAAAAGGGAAAAAGAAGGGAAGAGAAGAGGAAAAAGGAGGGAAAGAAGAGGAAAAAGGAAGGAAGAGAAGAAGAAAAGGAAGGAAGAGAAGAAGAAAAGGAAGGAAGAGAAGAGGAAAAGAGACTAAGCCGGATGAAAACAAACAAAAAGTATATAACCACCTCCATTTTCGGAGTTGGGCGATGCGAAGCAGCGCACAAATACGAAAATGGAGATTTCTGCCAAAAATAACGAGAAATAACTAACATTAATATTTTTGAAAAAGCAAGATGAAAAGAGTGAAAAGATAAAGAAAAAGAAAGGAAAAAAGGAAAAAAAGGAAAAAATGTGAAAAAAAAGAAAAAATGTGAAAAAAAGGAAAAAATGTGAAAAATGTAAAAAATGTGAAAAATGTAAAAAATGTGAAAAATGTAAAAAATGTGAAAAATGTAAAAAAAAAGAAAAAAGAAAAAGAGAATGGAAAAGAAAATCACTTCTTCAATACGGCCGCAATCAGCGGCGCCGTACTGATACGGCTCTGTATTTTTTCAATTGTATCGGTCGCCATGATATCTTTAACGCCGGCGCCTGCCAAACGAAGAACCGCGTTTCTGGACAAAACCGGATGGATACAAGCCGTGTAAACGTCCCTCGCGCCGTTTCCTTTTAAAATCTTGACAGCTTCCGCCATGGTGCCGCCGGTTGCAATCATGTCATCGACAATAATGACATCGCGCCCGGTGATATCCAAGCCGCCGCCCGTCATTTCAATCGTGGCGCCGTCCAAGCGGATTTTATCAAACGGAATCCAGTCTAAAGAAAGGCCGCTCGCCATGTGTTCAACCATAGCCCGAACACCTTTGTCAGGCGCAATCAAAAGCGGTTCTTTCAAACCCAGACTGACAATGTATTCGGCAATCAAAGGCGAAGCGTCCAAATCAAAAGCGGGACACTTGAAGTGTTTTAAAACGCTTTTTTCATGAAGGTTAACTGTGTAAACGGCTTCTAAATTATCAGCCGTCACCGTTCTTGCCATCGCGCGGGCGCTGACCGCCTCGCCGGGCTTGAACAACTTGTCTTGGCGGGCATAACCCATGTAAGGAATAACGACAATGACACTTTTTGCCGATTCGCAGGCATCCAAAAGCTGGTAAAGCGCCACCCAATCGGAATCCGTGACCGTGCTTTGGATCAAAACGACATCTTGTCCGGCGATGTCTTCCGTAATTTTCAAATAATGCTCATTGTCCGGAAAACGTTCAAAATGAATAACAGTCGGTACAACATTGAGCAAAGCCGCAACGCGGCAGGCAAGGGTTTGCGAGGACGGGCCGCCGATAATTTTCAATTGAATAACCTCAAATCGCTGATAAAAATTGTTAAAAGTATGTTAAAAGTATGTCAAAAATATGTCAAATATTGAAACAGTGTCAAATAAAACTTGATACAATCAACCAAATAAAACCTTTTCATTAAAACATTTTCGCAATCATTCCAATCATTCCAATCATTCAGTCACTCATTTCTTTTTGACCGGTTTTGAAGACTCTTTTGAAGTCTTAGACGTCTTAGACGCCTTTGAAACCTTTGACCCCTTTACCCCCTTCTTTTCCCGCCCCAAACGCTTTTTCCCCTCGCCGAGCAAGACTTTGGGAATGGTTTTGAGCATATCCGATGGAATCAATGAATTGCCTTTTTTCAAAAAGGCCAAGTCGCCCGCCCTGCCGCTGATAAACGCGCCGCAACAAGCCGCCGCAAAGGCGCCGTTTTTCGCCAGCAAGCCCGCCGCCGTTCCCGCCAAAACGTCGCCCGTCCCGCCGACCGTCATGCCGGCGTTGCCTGTCGTGTTGTACCGAACGCTGCCGTCGGCAGGATTAAAAATCAAATCGGACGGGCCTTTCAGAAGAATTGCCGCGTTCAGTTCTTTGCCGATAACAGCGGCGTACTTTTCAAGAACGGCCGGGTCGACATCGCTTCTCGCGGGCGGGAGTTCTAAATCAAAAAACGCCGCGACCCTTCTGAATTCAGTATAATGCGGCGTCAAGATGAATTTGAATTCACCTTGAAGCGTTCTGTTCTTCAGCGCTTCCAAAACCTCGGGGTGCAGAGCGTCAGCGTCAATGACGGCTTTTTTGAAATAAGGAACCAAAGCGGCAGCGACTTTCAAAACGGCGGGCTCACTGCCCAGGCCGGGACCAATCAAAACGGTGTCATGCCTTTCAATCAAATCAATCAAAACGGGAAGATCTGCATTTGACAAGCTATCGTCTGACAGCTTTTTAACAATCAATTCCGGCGCGAACGCGGCGACTGATTTATAAATGCCCGCCGGAGCGGCAACCGTTGCGATATCGCATCCGGCGCGCAATGCCGCCATTCCGGCAAGCGCGGGCGCGCCCGCATACGGACCACCTGCAATCACAAGCACCCTGCCGTTGTCGCCCTTATGGGAACCGGCGCCGCGGCTGTACAAAGCGGTCAGGTCGCCGGGCCCGACATGCCGCTCCGCGTTAACCGGAATGCCGATGGGCTTGACAAGAATACGGCCGGCAAACTTAGCGGCCGCCGGCGTCTTCAGATAATCTTTCATTTTGTGAAAAGTCACGGTTGCGTCGGCGCGGACAACAGAGCCGGCAGAAAACTTGCGTTTCGGCGCGTCGGCAGTCGACAGAACAGAGGACGAGACAGAGGACGAAACAGAGGACGAGACAGTTGCAGGAGCAGAGGCAGGAGCAGAGGCAGTTGCAGGAGCAGAGGCAGGAGCAGAGGCAGAAGCAGGAGCAGAAACAAGAGCAGTATCAAGAGTAGCAGCAGGAGCAGAAGCAAGAGCAGTGTCAAGAGCAGCAACAGGAGCAGAAGCAGGAGCAGCTACAGGAACAACTACAGGAACGGAAGACAGCCCGGAAGGAATATCGATTGCCAAAACGAAGACATCATTTGATTTTTTCTGAATCCAATTCATATATTCGATCGCCTTTTTCTCAACGCCTTTGGGCTCGCCCGAAAAACCCGTTCCGAAAATCCCGTCAACGATTGCCAAAATGTTTTTGCCGTGAATTTTTAAGGCGGCGCAGAGGTCAGATTCACCTGGGACCTCAACGGTTTGAACATAATTCGTTTGGCTTAAGACGGCGTAATTCAATCGGGCTTCTTTTGTTTTGATACGGTCTTCCCGGCCCAAAAGAAAAACAACGGAAGGGATTTTCAAATCCGCTAAGTGGCGGGCGGCAACAAAGGCGTCCCCGCCGTTATTCCCAAGACCGGCGAACAAAAGAACTGCCATGGATTCGCCAAAAGTAAAAGACGTGTCCAACGAAGAAGGGTTGGGCTCGTTGAGAACATCAGAATTCAGATTTAAATAAACGGCAATCGTTTCGGCGACGGCGCGGCCGGCATTTTCCATGAGCTGAAGAGGGCTCACGCCGAGTTCGGCCGCATTGATGTCAATCGCTTTCATTTCAGCGGCGGTAATCGTCTCTTTTGTCATCGTAAATCAATTCCGGATTTTTACTCAACCAATGATTTATAATTATTTTATATTTCCATTGGGTTCTATTTGAATGTTGCTTTCGTTCGGCGGCATTCGTTTATAATTTCAAAAGAATTATGAATCCAAAAGACAGGAAACGAATCTCTCCGATAAAGAATGAATTTAAATAGAAGGTCAAAAGTTTCTTGTTTAATTACAATTTTTGCGCCGGTTCGGCTTTGAATTGTGTTTTGAGCCAAACGCCCAAACATGAACAAAAACCGACCCGATATAGAAAAACGAATTGAAAACAATGACAGCCGAATTTGCAAAACAATTATTTTTCCCCCGCGGAACAAACCGGCTGAATAAAACAAAATTTTGATGAATTACATTCATTAATCACTTCATTAATCACTTCATTAATCACTTCATTAATCACTTCATTAATCACTTCATTAATCACTTCATTAATCACTTCATTAATCACTTCATTAATCACTTCATTAATCACTTTCATTAATCACTTTCATTAATCACTTTCAATTATCATTTACCACTTATCTGTCACCACTTATCTGCCCGATAAGCATAAATCCAAGCATTAAAGGCAAACACTCCAAGATGATTTTTATGAATTCCACTCAAAAAAGCGCCGAAAGCATCAAAAAACCAAAACCGGAATTTTTGATATTAGGCGGCGGTATTATTGGTTTTGCGGTCGCGAAGGAACTCCGAAAAACCGAAAAAGAAATTACGATCATTGACATTGATAAAACACGTGTCGAGACCCTTCGCCAAGAAGGATTCAACGCATTAATCGGCGACATTTCCGACCCCGAACTTCATAACAAAATAGATATGCGCAATCTCATTTGCGTTGCCGCGCTCAGTTCCAACGACGACATCAACACAAAGGCCGTCGCGAACTTTAAAGCCGTGCTCCCCGACTCCGTGAAAATAATATCCCGCGCCTCCGACACGCTCAAAAAGGAAGAAATGATGGCGGCAGGTTCCGGTTACGTCTTCATCCCGCCGCAGATTGTGTCCAAAACAATCACGGAATACTTGGATTTGATTGAAACCAAACACATCGGCAACCGTTTGGCGAAATGGCTGGACGAGCACCGCGGCATTACGCTTGGTATTGTTCTTCACGATAATCCCGACCCCGACGCGATTTCAAGCGCGTACGCTTTGACCGAAATTACCAAAAAATTCGGCATCAAAGCCGATATCTTGTATGACGGCAAAGTCGGCCACCATGAAAATAAAGCCTTCATCAACCTTTTGGCAATCCCGATGATCAAGATTTCGGGCCCTGAAATTTATGACCAATACGATAAACTGGCGCTTGTTGACAACTCCATTCCGTCCGTCAACAACTCGGTACCGGCCGACTATCCAATCGGCATTGTCATCGACCATCACCCTTATTCCGACATCGAACCGTCTGCCGAATTTATAGACATACGAACAAATGTCGGCGCTTCCGCGACGATTTTAACCAAATACCTCCAGCAAATGGACATCACGGTTTCCAAAGAATTGGCAACCGCTCTTTTATTCGGCATCCGTACCGACACAAACGATTTCAGGCGCAACACAACATCCGCCGACTTCGCGGCCGCGTCTTTCCTGCACCCCCTGTCCGATTATGATTTATTGACGCAGGTCGAAACCCCATCCCTGTCCGTTGAAACGCTGGACATCCTCGGCGAAGCGATCAGGAGCAGAGAAATCTACGGCACGACGCTTCTTTCCAATGTCGGCGCCATTCGCAACCGCGACACCCTGCCGCAGGCAGCGGATTACCTGCTCTCCATGGAAGGCGTGTTCACCGTTGTCGTTTTCGGCATCATGGACGACAGCATTTACGTTTCCGCCCGAAACGAAGACATACGCGTGAATTTGGGAGACGTCATGCGTCTGGCATTCGGCGAAAACGCGGGCGGCCACCCGACCGCGGCCGGCGCAAAAATCCCGCTCGGCCTGTTCGCGTCCGCGAAAGACAAACACGTTCTTCAAAAATTGGTCGAAGAATCCATCGTCAAACGGTTTTTAAGCGCCATGGGCATTGAAGACGACGAAAACGACGGGTTGTAACCCAAAAATTTCGGTTTCGTCTCATTACCTTTTCCCTTTCCTTTTATTTCTTTTTCATTTTTTTATGGTGAGTTCCCATGACGGCATCCGATGAATTCAAAGACCCTGTCCTGCGCGATTTTTTTGTGACAAAGGACGGACTTATTTTTTCCGTGAGCGATTATTTCCACCCTCAAAAAGGGATTCGTTCCGTTCTGCGGTACATACCCGATGAAAACGGCGACAGAATTCGAAAAAAGGGCGGCGGCAGATACCGTAAAGCCGAATTCGGCGAATCGTTTGAATTCTTAAAAACGCATCACCCGGATTGGCTTTCAGATGTCGCCGTTGTTCCGCGGCAAGATATCGCCGAAATTTTGAAACCGGCGGACGTCGTTGCCGATATTTTATCGGGAGCGCGGCCGTTTCCGGCGGTGGAAGAGCTGATTCGCCGTTTGGAAAAGGACGGCGTTTCTGTCTCCGCGATGGGTATTTCCGGCTCCGTTCTGCCGGGTTTAGACAATGAGGAATCTGATGTTGATTTTTTAGTCTGCGGGCCGAACTGGTTCAAAGCCAAAAAGTCTCTGGCTGACATGAAACAAAAGGATGACCCGTCTTTTTGCTATACCATTTCGGAATTGGACCATGACATGTGGCAAACCGTTTATAAAAAACGCAAATCGCCGCTCAGTTTTGAAGATTTCTTCGCCCATGAAATCCGAAAAGGCAACCGCGGGATGTTCATCAGCAAAAATGGCGGCAAAGATGTCTTCTTCGATTTGCTTTTTGTCCGTTCTTCCGACCAAATCAAAGAAACGGAACCGATACGCCGCGGAATCGATACGGAAAAGAAAGAAATCACCGCCGTCATCACAAAGGCGCCTTACGCTTTTGACAATCCCGCGATTTATTTAATCGACCATGACGAAATTGATGAAATTTACAGTTACACCCACACGTATGCCGGACAAGCACTCCCGGGCGAAACGGTACAGGCGCGCGGCATGGTCGAAGTCATCGGCGCCCGAAAAAGATTAGTCATCGGCACATCCCGAGAAGCGCGGGACGAATGGATGATATCGATAACGCTTCTTGGAGAGCCGAAAACGAAGGAATGAAAACAAAATTAAGTGCTATCGATTCCGCCGACAGTGTTTGCCGCGGCGGCAGCGCGCGCGAGCCGCGTCCGTTTAAAATGAATAACGGAAAAAGAGCGGGGACGTTTTATCTGTTTCTGAAAAAAGACGGGTAATTTTTGTCAGTTTCTAAAAAAAGGCGGGATAGTTTTTGTCAGTTTCAGAAAAAAGACGGCCTGTTCATTAATTTTGCAAAGCGGCACAGCTCTTCGTGTTGAAAATAAAAAAAGAAAAAACGATGAAATTAAAGATTAAGTCAAGAAAAAATCAATCTTTAATTTGATCCGCGCTGAACCCGCGCTGAATCAGAACGTCTTTCATGCGTCCGATATGATTGCCTTGCAGCTCTATCGTTCCATCACGGATGGTCCCGCCGCAGGCGAATTTAGATTTAAGGTGGGTCGCCAGATCGTGAACGTCAATTTCACTGGAATCCAAACCTTCGACAATTGTCACTTCTTTACCATATCTTCTTCTGTTGACTTTCACGGTTATCCTTTGCTGCTCTTTCGCGACTTCCTCGCAAATGCACAATTCTTCAGGCAAACCGCAAACCGGACACATTCCTGTACTCATTTGTATACTATTTCTCCATTTTTTGCATTGATAGTTTGTGATTTAAAATCACTTTAAAATCACTTAATATCATTTGTTAGGTTGTTGGTTTTATTTAACCTTTGTTAAATGATTTCGATTTTCCCGCCGAAACGTCAAATCTGTCACGATTATTCCGACATATAGCCGTTATTTTCCGCCGCGTCCTATTTTCTTATTTGAATTGAGAAGCGCGGCGTTTGTCCGAGACAAAAATATAATAGCATCCGCTTCCGTATGATAAGTAACGAAAGTAATGGAATAATGAAATGGATTTATAAAATGGATTTATAAAATGGATTTATAAAATGGATTTATAAAATGGATTTATAAAATGTAATTGTAAAATCAGGATGTAATAAAATGGAAGAACTTATCGGATTTGTCAACGGAGGCGTCAATCGCCGCAAGATTTTAGATATTTTAGCCTCACAGGGCGCCAACGACGCTCAAAGAATCGCAAAAATCGCCCGCCTCATCCCGTCGGCGACGGCGACGATTCTCAGAGATTTGGAGTCCAGAGAACTTGTCAAAAAAGACGGGGACAAGTTTGAATTGACCGAGCAGGGCAAAGCTGTCGCCGAGATGACGCGAACGCTATAAACGTCCCCGAGTCTGAAAAGATTTAAACGCCTCTCCGTCCTGAAAGGGCTTAAACGTCTCTTCATTCTGAAAAGGTTTAACATTTTGACGGTTGGCGCTTATTTGGTTGACGCTTATTGGTTGACACTTATTTGGTTGACGCTGATTTTTCGAAAAACATGACTCATCAAACAACAAAACGACTCTGAGTGATTTATATGCCGGCGGAAGGACTATGTGTGCGCTGTAAGGGAAAGGGCTTATGCGGCCGGCCGTATTGCCCCACCTTGGAGCGTTTCAAAAACAACAATCGTTTGACCTCGGCGCTGTCCAAGGCGACGTCTGTTTTTGGGCCGTCACCGCCCTCTGTTTTTGTCGGCAGCTTCAATTATCCGAATTTGTCCGCCGGGCCGCTGATTCCGCCGTCGGTTGACTTGCCGGAACTCGAGTTTGGGGAAGCGTCGGATATTTTGCGCGAAAAGGTGATTAAAAATCCCGGATTTTTGGAAGACTCGCGCCTTTGGCACGACCTGAAAATGCAGGATGTGGTGACCATGCGCACCGCGCTGGTTCGCGCCAATTCAACATTTAAGCCGTCAGACGCCAAAACGGATAAACCGCTTCTTATGAAAGCGCAGGAGCTTGCGCTTTCGGCAAAACCCGTTGACACCGAAGCTTGGTTTAAAAAGCCAATCGTTACGGATTTGAAATTCGACAGCGTGATGATGCCGATGGGGCCGTCAGGCCAAATCAAAGACTTCAACATCACGGAAAATCCGAAAGTCCCAAACGCTGTTGACCGAATCGTTTATGATACGGACGCTTTGGCCAAAGACGCGATTGAGGAGCTTTACCAAAATCATGTTTCCAATGAGCAGATGACGCGGTTAATGTCCATCGGCCTTCTCGGCCGCGACCGAAAGCTTGTGCCGACGCGCTGGTCAATCACCGCGATTGACGACATGTCCGGCAAAGAAACGATAAAACGCGTCAAAGAGTACCCGCATCTTCGAGACATCACGCTTTTGACGGGGGAAATATTCGGCAACCACTTTGAAATCCTGCTCCTGCCGGGCAGTTTTTCTTACGAACTTCTTGAAATATGGCTCCCCCACTCTGTTTGGAACGGCGAGAAAACCTACATCGGACAGGACCACGAAGATTTCTACGGCAAAAAAGAATATTCCAACTTGGCAGGCGGCTATTATGCGGGACGCCTCCCCATTCTGGAATATTTAGACACCATCAAAAAACAAGCCTTCATATTCGCAATCCGCGAAATCCGCCCGAGTTACTGGGCGCCTCTCGGCGTTTGGGTCGTTCGGGAAGCCGCGCGCGCCGCCATCGCCGGCTCAAAGCAAACATTTGAAACGCGAGAAGAAGCGCTGAGCGCCATGGCGTCACGAATCCAAACGCCGAGAGCGGAGTGGGAAGCGGAAACGCGCCTTCTTCACAGTCAAGCCGTTCAAACGCGGTTGGACTCTTTTTGGGATTAAGCCGAAAATGATTCACCGAGATTGAAAAAAATATCGCCCGAATTCAAAAATCATTTTCCCGAATTCAAAAACGTTTTCCCGAATTCAAAAACGTTTTCCCGATTTCAAAAACGTTTTCCCGAATTCAAAAATCATTTTCCCGAATTCAAAAACGTTTTCCCGAATTCAAAAATCATTTTCCCGAATTCAAAAACGTCTTCCCGAATTCAAAAATCATTTCTTATTCTTGTTCTTATTCTTGTTCTTATTCTTGTTCTTATTCTTGTTCTTATTCTTCTGATTCTTATTCTTCTTGATTTCATTCAAAAAAACGGATTCCATATCTGCTTTTAAAACCACGCCTTCTTTTTCAAGAGCCTCCTGTAAAGCCTTTAATGTTTTTGAAACATACTTCGGGCGAGCGTTTTCACCCATATGCCCAATACGGATGACTTTGCCTTTCAAATAGCCGAAATTGCCGCCGATGAGAATACAGGAATCGGCAAGAATTTTTTGAACGAGCGCCTCGCCGTCGATACCATCGGGAACAGTGACGGCGGTCACGGAACTGCAGTAATCGCTGTCCAAATACAAAGACAGTCCCGCTTTTTGAACAGCTTTGCGGGTGGCGCGGGCTATTTTTTCATGGCGTTTGAAGAGGGCCTTGTCTTTCGCCGCGTTATCCAAAGCCGCGCGGAATCCGTAAATGTCGCTGACGGGCGGCGTGTACGGGAACCAAAAGTCTTCGTCATAATTTTTCCACAGCAAGAGGTTACAGTAATAGGACGGAATCTTGGTTTTTCGGGATTGGATCAAGCGCCAAGCTTCTTCGCCGACGCTTAAAAAAGACAGACCCGGCGGCGCGGAAAAACATTTTTGAGACGCGCCGATGCAGATGTCAATTTCCCACTCATCCGTCAAGACCGGCTCGCCGGCTATTGATGAAACGGCGTCGACAACCGTCAGGATGCCGTAAGATTTCAGAAGCGGGCAAATGTCTTTAAGGTTATTGAGAACGCCCGACGGCGTGTCGCAGTGAACAACCGTCGCGAACTTGAAATCAGAGTCCGATTCCAAAAACGCTCTTAAATCGCCGGCATCGATGCCGCGTTTGCGGTCTCCTTTGAAGAGAACAGGGTTGCCGCCGTATGCTTTAACCATGTCATAAAACCCTTCCCCGAAAATACCGTTGTCGATGATAAGGATGCGGTCGCCTTTCTCGGTAAGAGAGGCGCAGACAGCGTCAAGCGCGAGCATGCCTTCGCCGCCCAAAATCAAAACCTGCGACTTTGTCTTCAAAAACGCGGCGAGTTTGGAACATGTTTTTCGATAGAATTTGAAAAACGCCGGGTCGATGTCCGGATTTGTAGTTTCGGCGGCGCGGGCAATTCTGACATTTTCGCGAACTTGCGTCGGCCCGGGCGTCATCAGCAGCGGGGCATACGGTAATTTTTTGGTCATAATGAATTATCCTGGATTTGACGTTTTGGGTTTTACGTGGAATTTTACATGGAATTTTACATGGAATTTTACATGGAATTTTACATGGAATTTTACATGGAATTTTACATGGAATTTTACGTGGAATTTTACATGGAATTTTACATGGAATTTTACATGGAATTTTACATGGAATTTTACATGGAATTTTACGTGGAATTTTACATGGAATTTTACGTGGAATTTTACGTGGAATTTTACATGGAATTTTACGTGGAATTTTACGTGGAATTTATAAAACAGATGAATTGACAAACAAAAATTAGCGCGGCAATAATTCCAAAAGCGGCGGGAAACGGCAGTGAAGCGATTGGGAAAAACGGTGACTGATAAAAAACAACAGGCGAATCCGCCGTTGACGAAATGACGCGTTATTTTTTATTTTCCCATTTTAAAAGCTCAAGCGCGCCTGCCAATGTCTTACCGTTTCTGATTTCTTCGGCAAGCCTTTTTTCGCGCTTCCATACTTCTTCCGAGCGCCGCGCGATTTCATAAGCGCGCTCTTTCGGAATAACGATGACGCCGCTGTCGTCGCCGACAATGATGTCGCCGGGGTTAACGGTTTGGCCGCCGCAGGTGATTTCAACGTTGATCTCGCCAAGCCCTTTCGGGTCACCGGCGTTGGGAACGATGTTCGCGGCGAAAACCGGAAAGTCCAGTTTTTGAATTTCATCGAAATCGCGAACGGCGCCGTCAATGACCACGCCTTCCAGCTTTCGGTTGACCGCGGTTTGCGTTGCCAGGCCGCCCCACATCGCGATATTGTCATCGCCGTTGTAAATAACAATAATGTCACCCGGCCCGCTGATGTCGATGGCTTCAACAGGCTTGGCCCAGTCGCCGCCGAATGTCCGTACAGTGACGGCGCGGCCGACAATCTTTTTGCCGTGGATTTTGGGTAAAATGCCGCGCATCGCGCCTTTGCGGTGCATGGCATCGGAAATGTTGGATGTTGAAATTTTTCCGAAAATTTCAAACATTTCGGCTTCTTTGGATTTCTTGCGAGAGGCATGAAGTGTTTCGGCCGAACCCGCAACCGCTGAACCTGACAATCCCGATGAGCCTGCCGAACCTGTCAATCCTGCCGAACCTGCCAATCCTGCCGAACTTGCCGAACCCGCCAATCCTGCCAAAACCGCCGAATCAACCGCTTTTCGAATATCAGCAGCGGACTGCTTGACGTTATCCGAATGAATGATATAAGAACCAACGATAACAATATCGGCGCCTGCCAAAACAGCTTCGCCTGCCGTTTCGGGATTGAGCCCGCCGGCGACGGCAATTTCCATATCGGTTTGCGCCGCCATCTTTTTCAGCATTTCAATCGGAGATTCGCCTGCCATTTGTTCGTCAATGCCGACGTGAACGTTGACCAAATCAACGCCGAGCGCTTCTAACTCTTTGGCGCGGGAAAGCGGGTCAGGGAATGAGATGAAGTCCACCATGATACGAACGCCGTATTTTTTAGCGGACAGAAGAGACTGCTTGATGACCATGTCATCAGCCGCGGCTAAAATCGTTACGATGTCCGCGCCGGATTTGGCGGCGATTTCAACCTCAGTTGCGCCGACATCCATTGTTTTCATGTCGGCGAGAATAATTTTATCGGGGAAAGTTTTGCGAAGCTTACGGATAATGTCCATGCCCGCGCTTTTAATCAGGGGCGTGCCGGCTTCGATCCAGTCGGCGCCGCCGAGAGCCGCTTCCTCCGCGATTGTGACGGCGCGGTCAGATTCGACAACATCTAAAGCAACTTGAATGTAGACCACCATTTTTCCTCCTTCTGAATTCCTTCTGAATAAAATGTTCCGTTTTATTTAAAAATTGTCCCTTCGCTCTTTTCGGTTACAATTTTGCCGGTCATGACAGGACGGGGGCGTTTTTGTGGCAAGCGCGGTTTCGTTTGACGTTATAAAAAGAAGACAAAACCTAAATAAATAAAAACAGAAATTATGAAAAGATGGATAAGACGGATAAGACAAATATGACGGATAAGACGGATAAGATGAATAAGACGGATAAGACGGATAAGATGAATACGACGGATAAGATGAATAAGACGGATAAAACGGATAAGACAAATAAGACGGATAAAACGGATAAGGCGAATAAGACGGATAAAACGGATAAGGCGAATAAGACGGATAAAACGGATAAGGCGAATAAGACGGATAAGACAAATAAGACGGATAAGGCGAATAAGACGGATAAGACAAATAAGACGGATAAGGCAGAAAACGCATTAAACAGTGAAATCGTGAAAGAATTAGGATTGAAGGCGGGAGCGTGGGTCGCCGGCATCGCCGCTTCTAAAGATTTCGATTTGGCGCCCGAAGGTTATAAGCCCACGGACACGTTGCCAGAATGTCTTTCCGTCATCGTTTTTGGCATTCCGGTTCCGAAAGACGCGCTCGAAACGACAGAGGAATACACGAATTCCCGAAAGAAAATGATTGAAAAAATTAACGATATTTCAAAAGATGTGGAAAAGCAAATCAGGGCCAATGGATACAGAGCGCAGGCGATAAACGGATTTGGCGGCAAATGGGTGAACGGCAGGCAGTACGGGCTGATCTCTCTGAAACATGCCGCCGAACTTGCGGGTCTCGGTGTTATCGGCAGAAATAAATTGCTTATAAATCCTAAATACGGGACTCTTCTTTGGCTCGGCGCGGTTCTGACGAATGCGGACTTGATTCCGGATAATAGAATTCAAGACAGCATATGCAATAACTGCAACAAATGCGTTGAATTATGTCCGTCAAATGCATTGGAAAATCCTGAAATGTTCAAGACGAAAGAATGTTCCCGATGGGCCTTCAAACAAGTAAGCGGAAAAATGGTCGTAAATTGTTTTTTGTGCCGTAATAGGTGCTCTTTACGTATTGGTTTGGACCGGAAAGTTTGACCCGAGAAAAACAAAGGCTTTGACCGGCGAAAAACAAAAGGCTTTGACCGGCGAAAAACAAAAGCTTTGACTGGCGAAAAACAAAACAACAGATTTATGATAAGAATAGTTGTGAGCCGCATTTTCGTCTTTCGTCCGCTTCGCTCCCGAAATCCGAAATTGCGGTCGTACTTGAACTTTTTAAGGAATAACAAAAATGAAACACCGCTTTCTTCACCAAATAAGAAAAGGGAACGCCCCTTTTCCCGAAACTTAACTTTTGGGTTTTTGGAAAAGCGGCGTTCAGGTTTTTAATAAAACGAAAATTGGTGTTTCATTTTTTTCTTCTCTTTTAATCCCTAAAACCGACCGTTCATTACGAATTCCGGTCTG
>Ga0123353_10000546_pt1 | contig 46438 bp, 34 predicted proteins | sample TergutLab28metaG_3_FD_92763 | JGI IMG/M metagenome (GOLD analysis project Ga0123353, IMG submission 92763) | Labiotermes labralis P3 segment gut microbial communities from Petit-Saut dam, French Guiana - Lab288 P3 | ecosystem: Host-associated > Arthropoda: Insects > Digestive system > Gut ... | reverse complement strand
AATGCTTCCCGACACGGCGTAAGCCCTGCGCCAAAATAAGCGAACCAATCACGCTGCCTAAAGTCCTTGCTCTCTGCGCCCCGGGTTTCCGCCTTTGCTTCCGGTCCAGTTAAATATAAATGTACCGATAACTTCAATATGGAATTCCCAGTCATCGGTCTGTAAATAGCACTCCCAAATTTTAGCAGCGTATATTTTAAGCGGCTATGGCGGCAAACTATCTGTATGAGATGCAACAGGTGCGGAAAAGAAGTAATGAACCGATACGCCGTTTGCTGCGGTGTTTGTGGCGGCGTGTACTGCCCGGAGTGTGATGACGGACTGTGCGACTGTTTGGGCGAACTGCGGTATTTTAGCTAAAGCCGCCGCGAAATAGTGTAAAAAAAAGTTACTGAACAATGCTGGGGTAAAGCTTTGAAAGAACGCCCCTGCGGCGCGAGTTTTGCGACAAACCGCAGGATGTTGATCCTTTACCCAACTTGCCTTGCGAGGGTTTGCGACAGCCCTCGGCTTTTTTAATTTTGCGCCTTAGGCCCGGCAAGGCAAAGGCGGTTTAACTGTCGGGTCGCTTGCCTGCGACTTACGTTTCGCGTGCGGTATCAAAAAAGACCGGGGTTGGTTCTGCCTTTTTAGGCAGGCGGACAAGAAAAAACGCCGTTCAAATTATGTTATATTTTGCTAATTATTTTTTGATTCCGGAGCAATAAAACCAAAAGTTTTTGCGTACACCCTATCAATCGCTTGCCAAATCCCGTTATTTTATGTTAATATATTTTAAAATGGTGACAAATTTAAGCCGGTATGGCGGAGTAATGCCAAATCAAGGGGCATTTGTGGTTTTGCTTCTTAGCGCGGACGCGGCAGACTTAAAATCTGCTGTATGGTTGGCAAAATAACTTAACAAGCCGGTGTGGCGGAATGGCAGACGCGGCAGACTCAAAATCTGCTAATCGAGAGGTTGTGGGGGTTCGAGTCCCTTCACCGGCACCAAAAACGCTCATTTTGGGCGTTTTTTCTTTGTTTGGGGGTTTTTTGTAATTTGATCTTTTTGAGTTCTGTACAGAGTTCTATACAATTTTTCGCAATTCGGAAATTTTATTAGACTTTAGCCGCCCCGACAAAAAGGCCGCTTTCGTGTTTAGGAGGATGTGCCAAAGGACACTATGAAAAGGAAAAGCCGGTGAAGCGGCGTGGTATCGCGTCCTAATTAAACTCCGCTATGTGGTCACAACCGCCGTGCCGCCGACCTTTGCCTGCATCTTTGCGGGGACGGGCGCCGCGTATTTTATTGCGCCCGGATAGCCGCCATCAGCAGATATCAGGCGGCGTCTTTTTAAGCTTTTATCATCAAAGATCCGCCCGCGGTTATCATCATTTTTAAACTAATTGGCTATACAAAAAGCGTCTTTTTATCGGACGCTTTTTTGTTTATAAGATTTGTTTTATGACCTTATTTACCCGTTTTGCCGCCTGCTTTATCGCTTAAAATTACTGGTCGTACATACCGCTGTTGAAAAATTCCACTACACGGAGAGGTAAAATCTTGACTGCGGCATCAAAAACCTTGCCTTTAAAACCCACCGCCAGCTTTGTGGGGGGATTGGGCGTTTCTAAAACGGCGGCGACGGTACGGGCGACCTTTTCGGCGGGCATTCCCCCTTGCTCCATCTCGGCAAGCGCGGCGGTCGCCTTGTTTTGCTTGCCCGCATATTCGTGGACAAGCCCGGAAGGATAAATGTTGCGCTTGAAAGTAAATTGCGTGGCGACTCCGCCGGGGCGTACGGCGCAAACGCGGATGTTGTACGGCTTTAATTCAAGGTCGGCGGCCTCGGCAATCATGTCTACTGCCGCCTTGCTTGCCGAATAAAACGCGTCGAAGGCGACAGGGAGAGTGCCACCCATAGAGCTTATCAGGATTATACGCCCGCCGCGTGTTTTCATGTGGGGGATTGCCGCCCGCATCGCCTCTAAAATCCCGAAAAAATTGACCTCGAAGAGGTAGCGGTAGTCGGCGGGCTCGGCGTATTCTATTGGGCTTGCCATGCTACAACCTGCGGAGTAAATCAGCGCGTCTATGGGATTTCCCGCAGCCGCCTCGTCAATTGAGGTCCGTAAGCTGCCTGGCACGGACGCATCCGCCGGAACGGTTTTTAGCGTCGCGTCAAGATTAGAGCGCGAAATATTTATTACATCGTACCCTTTTTGGGAGAGTAGTAAGGCGGTGGACAACCCAATCCCTGACGACGCGCCTATTATTATAACTTTCTTATTGTTTGTATTGTTTTCCATGGTGTTTATGTTGTGTAGAAGGCGGGGGAAATATTCCAATGGGCAACGCATAATGTCGGTTATATTTTAATTTTTAAAATTATTCTTCATTATACGCTGTGCATTGTGCATTCTTAATTTCTTGACTTTCTCACACAAAAAGAATATACTTACACCATGCTTAAAATGTTCAAATACTTCCGCGCCCCCGACTGGATACGCCTTGGCTGTATCGCCGCCATTCTTATCGGGCAAAGCTGGATAGATTTACAGTTGCCCCGTTACAGCGGCGTCGCGATAGACCTTTTAAAAGGCGACATCGCGTCCGATAATCTTGTCCGCGATATATGGATAAACGGCGGCTTTATGCTCGCCTTCGCATTTGCGTCTATGTCGCTGATGTTTTGCGTGGGTTTTTTGTCCGCGCATTTGGGGGCGAGCGTGGGCAAAACCTTGCGTCAAAAAATTTTTTATAAAGTCGAGTCCTTTTCCTTATCCGAACTCGGCGGTTTTTCTACGGCAAGCCTTATCACCCGTACTACCAACGACGTGCAGAACGTGACCATGGCGGTAACGATGGGCTTTAGGTTTTTGATAAAAGCTCCCGTGATGCTGATAATAGCCGTCATACAGGCGGTGAATTTGAGCGGCCAACTTACCCTTGTCGTGGCGGCGGGGGTATTTTTAATCGCGCTTTTGATGGTAATCCTCATAATTGTGGTAATGCCGTACTTTAAAAGGATTCAAAAGTTGATTGATAAGGTCAATGGCTCCATGCGCGAAAACCTTATGGGTTTGCGTGTGGTGCGCGCATACAACGCCGAAAGCTATCAGGAGGGGAAATTCGAGGACGCCAACAAAAAGCTGACCAAAAGCGGACTGTTTGTTCACCGCGTAATGGCAATAATGGAGCCATTCATGAACTATATCATGAACATGGTGACGCTGGCTGTTTATTGGCTGGGCGCTTTTTTGCTTGTGAGCGGCGGGCTGACCAAAGCAAGCGTTATAGTCGAATTCGGAATGTACGCAACGGCGATAATAATGTCGTTTTTGTTTTTGGTTATGCTGTTTATGTTTATCCCCCGCGCCGCGGTCAGCGCGAAGCGTATCAACGAGGTGTTAGATAAGCCGCTTGTTATCACCGACGGTGAGGGCGCGGAGCCTGTGGACAATGGCACAGTGAAATTTAAAAACGTCTACTTTCGTTATCCCGACGCTGAGGAGGACGTCCTCACCGACATCAGCTTTACCGTAGAAAAGGGACAAACGGTGGCGTTTATCGGGTCTACGGGCAGCGGGAAAAGTACGTTAATAAAGCTTATCCCCCGATTTTTCGACGCGACAAGGGGGAAGGTTTTGGTGGGCGGCGTTCCCGTGGGACAATATACGCAAAAGCAGCTACGCGACCAAATAGGATATGTGCCGCAAAAAGGGGTCTTGTTCAGCGGCACGATACGCGATAATATTGTGTACGGCGACACGGTGGCGACCGACGAGGAAATGGCAACGGCGGCAAGGATCGCGCGGGCGGAGGATTTTATAGAGGAAAGGGCGGAAAAATACGATTCGTCCATAGCGCAAGGAGGTACAAACGTGTCGGGCGGACAAAAGCAGCGGCTGTCTATCGCACGCGCCTTGGTCAAAAATCCCGATATTTTAGTGTTCGACGACTCCTTTTCTGCGCTTGACTTTAAGACGGACAGAGAGCTTCGGACGGCTTTAAAAGCAAGCACGACCGCTACCTGCCTGATCGTCGCGCAAAGGATAGGCACGGTGCTGCACGCCGACAAGATTGTCGTATTGGACAGCGGGCGCGTGGTGGGCGTCGGCACACACAAAGAACTGATGCAAACGTGCGGAGTATACCGTGAAATAGCATTTTCGCAATTAGCCAAGGAGGAGTTAGAATAATGAGCGACAAAAACAACACTGTACAAACCCCTCCGCCTCCCTCCGCTGGCGGCAGAAGGGCGGGCGGCGGAGGCAGATTGGGCGGAATGACCTTCGACAAAGCCAAAAACTCTAAAAAAGCCCTCTTGAGTTTGGCAAAATATATGGGCAACCGTCTGCCATTAGTCATTATTTGTATGCTATTGGCTCTTGGCGCGGCGGTGGTTTCAGTCATCCTTCCTGTAAAATTAGCGGAATTATTCGGCGTCATAAGCCGTGGTTTGGTTTCGGATGCGGGCATAAATATGGCAATGGTCGGAAACATCGCGGTAATAATGCTGATTATGGGCACGTCCGCCTCGGTTAGCCATTATTTGCAGGGGTTACTCATGACCGACGTGGTACAAAAAACAGCGCGCCGCTTCCGCACCGACATAGACAAAAAGATTAACCGCCTGCCGCTTGGATACTTTGACTCCCGCGTTTTCGGCGACGTACTTTCCCGCGTGACCAACGACGTTGACACCATAAGCAATTCGGTAAACCAAGGGCTTCTGTCTTTTATTTTCAACGTCTCCCTGCTTATCGGGATAATTTTCGCGATGTTTTTCTACAACTGGATTTTGGCGCTTGTCGCGGTCATTACCATCCCCCTGTCCTTGCTGATAATTACAGGAATGGCAAAGTATTCGCAAAAGCACTTCCGCGCCTTTCAGCGCGGCTTGGGCGAGCTTAACGGGCATATCGAGGAGATTTATTCGGGGCACGAGGTAGTTCGGGCGTACAGCGGCGAGGCTAAGGCTAAGGCGGCTTTCGACACAATAAACGGAAAAATGGCGGGCGCGGGCTGGCGGAGCAACTTTCTCGCGGGGCTGATGTATCCGATGACCCATTTTGTGTCAAATTTAGGGCTTATGGCGGTGTGCGTCGTCGGCGGTATTTTGGTTGCCAACAACACCATGCCGATAGAGGGTATCGTGGCGTTTTTTATGTTTGTTAGGATGTTCAACCAGCCCGTCGCCCAGCTTGCCGAGGTGGTCGCAGCCATGCAGTCGGCAGCGGCGGCGAGCGAACGGGTGTTCGAGTTTTTGGGCGAAAATGAAATGGCCGATGAAAAAGACAAGTCGCCCATAAAGATTGACGAGTTTAAAGGGGCGGTGGAATTTAAAAATATCCGTTTTGGGTACGACCCCGACCACGAGATTGTACACGATTTTTCGGCAACAGCGGAGCCCGGGCAGAAAATCGCCATTGTCGGGCCTACGGGGGCGGGAAAAACCACCATCGTCAACCTTTTGATGCGCTTTTACGAGGTGGCTGGCGGCGAAATCTTAATCGACGGCGTACCTACAAGCACGATGACGCGCACGCAAGTACACGATTTATTTGGAATGGTCTTGCAAGATACGTGGTTGTTTGAGGGGACAATTAAAGAAAATATCGTTTACGCAAAACAGGGCGTGACCGACGACGATGTTTACGCGGCTTGCAAGGCGGCTGGCATCGACCACCTTATCAGGTCATTGCCGGGCAGTTACGACATGGTACTGGACGACGCCGCCAACCTTTCGGCGGGACAGCGGCAACTTATCACCATCGCCCGCGCCATTGTCGAGGACGCCCCCATGCTTATCCTTGACGAGGCGACCAGCGCGGTGGACAGCCGCACCGAGGTCTTGATACAGGCGGCAATGGATAAATTGACGCGGGGGCGCACCTCCTTTATCATCGCGCACCGCCTTTCGACTATAAAAAACGCCGACCTTATCTTAGTAATGCAGGACGGCGGAATTATCGAGCAAGGCAACCACGAGGAATTGATGACGGCGGGAGGGTTTTATAGCGAGTTGTATAGAAGTCAATTTGAAAACGCGTGAGATAGCTTGTTTTTTCATTTATTATGGTCTTTTTAAATACCCTGAAAGACTGCTTTTTGCTTTTTTTAATAACTATTGCGCGTGTAGTTACTTTGTACTTTTTCGTACGCCGAAAAAGTACCAAAAAGGCGCTGGGGACACTTGCGGCTGTGTCCCCAGACCCCCGCAACGCTTTTAAGGTCATATTTTGAGTAATGGTGCGGACGGAAGCCAACACAAAGAGGGGTATACCATTGTTCAATGCTCAGCAAAAACTACTTTATGGCACCTTTTGCTTACTTTTTCCAAAAGTAAGTCATTGCGGGAGGGGGTTAAGGGGGAGGACACAACTGAAAGTGTCCGCCCCCTTGTGCCCTTTTGGGCACTTTTGGGGCATTCCAAAAGTGCTAACATACACAAAGCAAACGAAAACAGGTTAAGATTCTTCGCTTACGCTCAGAATGACAAAAAAAGATGCCGCATTTGCGGTGCTTTTGGGGCACTCCAAAAGTGCCATTAATCAACGAATAGTTACGTTATTTAGAAAAGTATTTATACTGATTCCAAAAGCATCTTGTCCGCCACAAGCGCAATAAACTCCCCGTTTGTGGGCTTTTCGTTGTAATTGTACACCCGCACCCCGAACAGCGAATTGATGTTCTCGATTTTGCCACGGTTCCAAGCGACCTCAATGGCGTGGCGGATGGCGCGCTCCACCTTTGACGAGCTGGTCGAAAATCTTTCCGCCACCGACGGGTACAGCCTTTTGGTGATTGAATTGATGATGTCGGGATTCTCGATAGCCATCTTTATCGCCTCGCGCAAAAATTGATACCCTTTGATGTGCGCGGGAATGCCCACGGTGATAAAAATATTGGTGATTCTCTCGTCCAGCGACTTGTTTTTGACCGAGCGGACGGGCTTTTTGGCGCAACCCAAGATTTTTTCTTCTAAGGATTGGTACGAAAACGGTTTGAGCATATAGTAATCCGCGCCCAGATTCATCGCCTTGGCGATAAAAACGTCCTGATTGAGGGCGGACACCACTATCACCTTGACGGCGGATTTATTCATGCGTTCAAGGACGGAAAAACCGTCCATAATCGGCATTACAAGGTCAAGCAGCATAAGGTCTATACTTTCCGTACTCAAAATTTCCAAGGCTTCCTTGCCATTTTTGGCGGTAAACGCCACCTCTATTGTCTGCGAATTAGCAAAATACCGAACTACGTCATCGACAAATTCTTCGCTGTCGTCCACCACCATAATTCTTGTTTTCATGTTTGTTTTTTCCTTTTTTCGTTTTTATTTGATACGTTTTTTTCGGATAAAACCGCGATGTCTGCGGCCGCCTCAAAGTTACGATTTCATTATAAACGTCCGCCTGCGGAAAGGTCAAGGATATAAAAAATCGAGTTTTGGCGAATATTTTAACAAAAAACCGCTTTTTGACGGATAAACTCGAAAACACTCAAATCTCACGAAAAAATCCGTAAAAAAAAGGGGCTTGTCCGCGATTTTTTGCGAAAAAACCCCTTTTATGTAAGTGTGGAGTATGGAGTTTGGAGTAAAGGTTGAATTGTAATGTTAAATGCCCTGCATAGAAAATATAAAAATCCCCTCTTTTCCGTTCTAATTTTTATTACTTTTTCAAAGCGTTGCCGCACCCGTTGCAAAACGCCGCACCCTCGCCGTTAACCGCGCCGCAAACGCCGCAAGCCGGCTTTCCGTCCGTCCTGGCCTCGGCTTTGGTCGCGACAGGCTCCGTCCCGCCGATCTCCGCTATAGCTTCCGTCCTGACCTCGGTCTTATTGCCGCCCGATTTTTTGCTGATGACGTACATTATTCCCAAAAATACCAATACAGGAAGGTAAATTCCAAAGAAAGTGTTAGAGCCCGCCATAGCCGCGTCGCTGTTCATTTGCGACAATGCGTTTTGCTCCGCCTTATAATCGGCGATAGTCCAATCGTACCATTCTTTGAGATCTTTGTCGTCTTTGTTTGCGTTGGACACCTCTTTGGCGTTGTCCCTTACGTGTTTTCTGTTTTTAACGATTCTTCTTTGCCACTCAACCTGCGAAATAGACTCGGAATCCCTGCTGTGAGAATAAAGCCAGATAGGATACCTTTCATTCCCGACCTGATTCGTCGTCATGATTTTGCCATCCCTATCGAGGGCATAGTCGTCATTCCAAGAGTCCGTACTCATCACGACCTTAGACCCGTTGGCGGTGACGCTGGCGGTTATCGACGCGATAAAGCCCCAAAGAAAAACGACGCACATAAGGACTATAATCAGCCTGCTAAGCGTCGCGTTTTTCTTTACCGTCTTCATAATCTTGTCTTTTGACATTTTTTCCTTCATAATATTTTTCTCCTTTTTTTATATATGGAAACCTATCTCATATATGCCCTTATATTTTATCAAAAATCAAACTCTTTTCAAACCATCTGCCAACAGTTTTTCGAGTTTGTCATTGACATATCGCGTCACAAAATATGCCACTTTTTCTTGACTTTCAGAAAAATTTTTGTTAAAATAATGTCAAGATTTTTAACTTACGGAGACAAAAAATGATTTTCGCCGAAAAATTGGACTTTTTAATGAATATGACGAAAACGACTAACAGCGAACTGGCGCATTACCTTGTGCTGGACACATCGTATATCAGCCGTTTACGGACGGGCAAACGGCTTATGCCCAAAAACAACGAGCGTATCCGCCGCATGGCCGAGTATTTTGTGGGCCGTCTGACCGACGGGCAAAGCAAAAAAATTGTAACGGACGCTATCAAGGCGATTCCCGGCGACGGGCTTGCCTCCACAATCGCCCTTTGGCTTTTACGGGACGACGCGGAGGAAAAAACCGACGGGCAAATCGAGCAATTCTTGGGTAAGCTTTCGGGTTATTCGCCAAAAGCCCCGCCCTCTTTGGACAATCCCGCCGATTTATTTTCCGTCACCGACGAGGTTGTGTCCGTTCACTACGGAGTAGAGGGTAAGCGTCGCGCGGTGGAATTTTTCCTGTCAGAGGTCGCATTAAGAGACAAGTCTCAGACGCTATTATTACATTCGAGCGAGGAAATGTCGTGGATGACCGCCGACCAAAAGTTCACGCAAAAATGGGCGGCGCTCATGTTCGCCGTCCTTAGCAAGGGCAACCGCATAAAAATCATTCACGACATAGACAGGGGGATTGACGAAATGTTGGATTCCATCGCTTCGTGGATGCCCGTGTACATGACGGGGCTGATAGAGCCGTACTTTTATCCCAAAAGGCGAGACAATATTTTTAAGCAGACGATGTTTATCGCCCCCGAAACATCGGCGGTTATTTCGCGCAGCGTTAGCGACGAAACCGCAAGCGCAGCGAATATTTTATTCCGCGATAAATCCGCGGTAGCGGCGTATGTGGCGGAATATAACGAGTTTTTGTCTATGTGCCGCCCACTTTTGAAGGTTTTTACCACCCGCAACGCAGGCGCGTTTTTTGATAACCTTTCCGAAATTGAAAACGAAGAAGCGGATGCGATAGCCAAAACGACTTCTCTGTCCTCCTTGACGATGCCAGCGGACCTTTTAACGAAAATTTTTGAAAGTTCGGGCGATGAGGGGCAAAAGCTGCTCGCCTTTCACACCGACCGCGTAAGTAAATTAGAAAAGCTGTTAAAAACCCATAGGTATACGGAAATTATCTCCCTGCCCGACATAAAAAAATTGACGGCGGGAGAGGTGAAAATTGATATGTCTGTGCTTATGAAGGGAGGAATTGCCGCGTATACCCCGCGTGATTATATCGCGCACATTCAGAATATTATCGCCCTTTTAAAAAAACATACGAATTTTCACATTTACATTACCGATAAACCGCTTGACGACCGCTATACGGTTTATTGCCGCGAGGATAGCGGAACAATCGTCGCCAAAACCTCGCTGCCGCCGGTCATGCTTGCGTCAAACGAGAGTAAGCTATCCGCCGCCTTTTGGGATTTTTTAAAGCATACTGTGGGCGGCAAAGAATACAACCGCCCCTGTAACGAAAGGACGATAGAAAGACTGACGGAATACGTCGCGGAGGTTGAGGCGGCGGTTGAAGAAAATAATCACATTACGGCGGCTGGGTTTTGACGTTTTTTGTGTGAACACGCCCCTAATAGCTCCCTTTCAAAATCGGCACTCCCGCGCATACGTTGCCGCCGTCCGCGTAAATCATAAGGTTGACCCTTTTGCCGTGCACCCACTCCGACCTTGAGATCCGCGGCGAATAGGCATAAACAAGCCTCCCCTCCATTTCGGTAAACTGTATGACGGCGAAGGAGGCTTTTAACAGCTTGTCCGCATTTTCTTCGCCCTTTAAGTCAATGCGGTAGCAATCCGCACCGGTGGGCACAAACATCTCGCAGTTATATTCGCTTTTTGCAAATATGATCAAAACCGCGTCGGGTGCCAAGCGCGCAAGCCCCGCGTCATAAAACCGTAGGCCGACCAAAATTAGGGCGACGCCCAAAAGCGCTAATAATCTCTTCATGGGCTTAATTATTGACGGGAATGGGGAGATTATACAGGGGGAAGGTATCAAGTACAAGGTATAAGATCACGAACACTTCCTTGTACGGCCTTATACCTTGTACTTGATCACTGATACCCGCCTCTTACCAGCCGCCCCGCCACCAATCGCAACCGAGGCCGCACCAATTCCACCGGCTTTGCCAAGGGCGGCACTCGCGGCGGCAAAACCGCTCGCAGCTGTTAAAGCATTCGCACTCGCACCTACGGCGGCAAAGCCTTTCGCGCGCGTTCCACGGGTCCGGGCGGCATGCAAAACGGGGTTCGATACACCGACAGCGGCTGCGGCGGCAGGTGTTTCGCAGCAAGGAAAACGCCAAAACCGAAAACAGTAAGTCATTTCTTCCGTACATAATATAATCATCTCTCCTGTATCTTTTAGAATCCGCTATTGTACGCTGATTCTTTAATATCAAGATATGTCGGGAGAGAAAAAAAGTTCTTTATTCTCTACTATCTATCAGCCTCAACGGTAGTCTGACCAAAAATTCTATCAAAATACAGAAAAACGCCACCAAAAGCGTGGCGGCAAGGTGCCCTGTGGCGTCGGGGCTACTTCTTGCGTCAATGAGTCCGCCCATACTGTTTACCGTAGAAACCACTATTTCGGCTGAAATCACCACCTTTAACGTAAGGCTTAACCCGCTTGCCGAGCTTTCGATAAGGCTATGGCGCAAAAGCGGCAGATATACAAATCGCACAAGCCCCGCCCTGCCGCAGCCAAAAACCCGCGCCGTTCCCAAAAGGTCTCTGTCGGCCGAGGAAAGTGTAACAAAAAACGAGGCGTATAAAACCGGCAAGACTATCAGCGCGCCCACTATCATGGGGGTAATCCGAGCGCCTGTCCAAAACCAAATCAGCGTCATAACAGCCGCGATGGGTACCGACCTGATTATAGTCAAGAGGGGTGAAAACGCGCTTTTAAGTCCGAAAAGTATGCTTAAAAGCGACAAAGCAAGCGCCAAAACAAAGGACACGGCAAACGACGCGACGCTTACACCAAACGAAAATCCCATACGCATCCAAAAATCGCCCGTACTCAAAAGCTTTAAGGCGGCGATGAAGGTGGTCCACGGACCGGGCAAAAACAGCGGCACTCCTAAGGCGGCGGCGGCTATTGCCCACACGGTAAAAAACACCGCGAGGCCGGCGACGGGAAAAAGCAGGTTTTTTATTAGAATTATCTTTGTTTTTTGCATAGTTTTCTTTGAGTGCGCAGAGTGGAATTATGGTCAATTTTTATTAAAAGAAAGTAAATATCCCATCGTTTTCGCAACACATACCGAGAAAAAACGATTTTCTATTTGCTGCCGAAGTAATAATAAAATCTTTCATCCGGCGGAGCGAGCGATACCACGCCGTAAAAAGCCTCAATATACTCTTTCAACCCGTCTGTTTTAGCAAAAATATTGCACCGTTGCACAATCTCCGACGTAACGACGGGCAGTTTTACCTCTGTTCCCGCTATGGCGTGGACCTTTGCCGCAGCCTCCGCCAAAGCGGGGTTTTCTGCCGCCCAGCCGTTGCCCAAAACCAACCGCGTTAAAAAATCCTCCACAAAATCAGAATCAATCCCGTTTTTTACCAACAACGCGGCCTGAGGGTAGCCCGCTCCGGCATAGGGATAAGCGGCCCCCCACTGCTCTTGTATGTCAAAAAGTTCGGCAAGCCCCAATGTGTCCCTAAATTTGTTTATAACATTGCTTGCGGAAGGCTCGGCGATAAGCGCGAAATCCGCCTTTCCCATCGTCAGCAACAAAATAGCGGCTTCCCCGTCGGCGGCAAAAGTAAGCGCCGCCTTGCCTCCGGTCGGCTTGTCGCCCTCGACAAAACTCACGCCGTTATGCGTCAAAAGGCGTTCAAACACCCACTGCGGAATATTCCCTTTGCCTATCACCGCAACCACCTTTCCTTCTAAACCCGCCCAGCCTCCCAAGCCCAATGCCTCTTGCGGCCCAACCAAAAAGAGGTTGCCGTGGGTAAGAACAGCCGCCAACCTGTAAGGCGCGCCCAATTTGTACAGGCTGACCGCCGCGTTGACGGGAAGCACGGCAAAATCCGCCCTTTCGCTTTGGACGTACGACGCTATCGTCGCGGTTGGCACAACGTTGTAGTCGACCTTTTTACCGCCTATTTCGGGGCAAAATTCCATCATATACGACAAACCCAGCGCCGTCGCACCGTCGGGCGCGTACACCTTATACCCTTCCCCGTCGCCACAGCCGACAAGGCCCAAGGGAATGGACAGTATAGTTATGATAATTAAGGAACACAACATTTTTTTCACGTTTATGTTGTACCATATTGCTTTACGCTTGTCAATCGATTTTCATCGCCGCCAAAAATTTTATTACCGAGCAGAACGTAAAATAAAATTTCGCTTAAAACGGACTTTCTTGCGCCGCTTTGGCACGTTCTTTGCTGTTTTCAGAAATTCTTGTCATACTTTTGTCAGTTATCTCTATTTTTTCTTTGATTTTGTTTTATTTTTTCTTCGCTTTATGCTATAATAAATATGTTGTGTTCCCGTAGTTTAACGGATAAAATAATCGCCTCCTAAGGGGCAGATTTATCCAAAAAAATGGCTAAAAACAGCCCAAAAACGGGCAAAATAGGGCAAAAACAAGCGATTTTCAAGGAGATGAGCGACTAAAAGAAAAAAGTTACACCCAATTTTACACCCAAGCGAATAATTTACGTTCTTTTAGGGACAAGAAATATCCTTTGATTTATTCTATAAGTTGTGCTATAATGTGGGTGTAAAATTGGGTGTAAAAACACAAAAAAGTACAATTTGCCTCCGTAGTTAAATGGATATAACAAGCCCCTCCTAAGGGCTAATTACAAGTTCGATTCTTGTCGGGGGTGCCAAAAAAAACGCCAAAAACGGCGTTTTTTTGCTGTTTTGAGGCTGTTTTAGCGCGTTTTAACCAAAATTGAGAAAAACCATTTTACACCCAAACTTGAAAATTTACACCCTAAGCGTCAAAATCAAGCAGGATAAATCTCACCCCAAACAGGGATTATAGCTGTTTCTTTCTTAGGCGTGACTGCAAATGTGTTCCGTATGGTCGAAAAATTAACTGCCATATCCGACAACCCCCTTCGGTCAAGAAACTTTCTAAAAACGTGACTAACGCCCGAATAATTTAGTAATGTGCCATGTTTGTTTCCAAATATCAAATCGTCCGCTCCGCAAAGAGAATAGTGGTTAGCCACACGCATTTGTTCAAGTTCGCGGTATAACCGATATTTTTTTATTGCTTCGATTATATCGTCAGAAACCGTCACCGTTTTAGCGATTATCGGACGGTATTTTCTTGTATGGTACGGTTCTCCTTGTGCGCTGCCGAAAAGCGTAACGTATTTGTTTACGTCAACTCTGTTTTTATCAAAGTCTACATCTTTCCATGTGAGAGCTATTATTTCGCTAAATCTGACTTTGGATTGCAATAACAAGCAAAAAGGATTCCAAAAAATATGTTTCGACACAACGCTCATTAGGCGGGCATATTCTTCAGTGTTCAGCCTGTTACCGCTCACTCGTTTTTCACGATGATATATATACGGTGTTGTCAATTTCGAGGCCGGATTTTTCTTGATATTTTTTTGTTTTACACAATAGCCAAAAAACTCTTTAAGAATTTGTCTGCTCTTGTGCGCTATGGCTTTTGCTTCAATACTATCAATAAAGTTCTGCAACATAGCGGGGGTAATTTCCGACAACATATTTTTCCCAAGATAATTGTATATATTTTTTGCGGCACGTCTTAACATCGTAAATGTATTATGGGAAACCTTTGCTTTCTTAACATTATCAAACCACTCTTGAAGTGCGGATTGTAGCGTTATAGGCTGGCTCATAATCGCCCTCCCGAAGTCAAATAAGCGGTCAACTCGTCAAGATTGATAAGGATTTTTCTTCCGGCGCGAATCGAACTCAATTCTTTATTGTCGATGAGTTTGCGTATAAACCCGTATGTGACTGCGGTATCTGCGTCCGTTCGTTTGATATAAGCGATAGTGTCGTCAATTCCTCTCATTCTCACAACCTGCTTTTGCGGCAGCTGTTCCGTTTCTCGCGGAATAGATTGGTAAAACGCGTGTGCGCCGAATACGGCTGTGAGCAACAAGTGTTCGGGCGCACAAGATTTTTTGTAATTCATTTTTTGGTAACCTCCTTCTTTTCGTAATGGGGACAGACGACCACCTCCGCCCTAAAACTTTGCTTACAATCGCTTTGGGTACAAGTTAAACATTTCTCGTTATAGGTGACGAATCCTGTTTTAGGGTGGATAAAAAACGCCATTTCCCGTTTGAATTTTTTTGTAAGTCGCGGCATAGCGCACACTCCTGTTTTTTAGTGCCTTTTGGGGCGATTTTCTGCAATCCTTTTTGTTATAAGGCACGAAAAACTTATCCCTGGCATAGCAGTCAAGGCTTGTGTTCCGCGCCTTATAACAAAGATTTTTGGTTATTTTGCAATGGTGTTTTCTGCTGGTACGGGCAGCATAGTCTTCGCGACATGGTTTTTCGTAGAGTGGGAGTATCGAGTTGATCCATAACGTTTTGCACCTTTGCCGCAAGCTCTGTATGGCCTCCGGCTTTAAGGTCGGTCAGTTCGTAAGGCGGGTCGGTAAGGATTAAGTCGGCTTTTATGCCGTGAGAAAGTAACGCTCTCATCCCCGTGAGCGCGTCAGCATTGTGTATCGTATTCAGTTCCATAAGCGCCCGCCTTTACATTCCCGCGCCCGTGCCAAGTGCTTTTTCGCGCTTTTTCAAGTAATACGCCTTGATTTCTTCGTCCTGCCATTCATTGTTATAAAACTCGTCGTAACATACGGGCGTATCGGCTATGTGGCAATCCTTAGCGTAATACTCATGGATATAAACCTCATAAGCGTCGCGGCTGTCCGATTCGTCGTCTGAAAGCGGCAACCCGTCGTCGCCGACAATATCGAAGTCTAAGCCGTGGTCGCAGGACAAAAACTGACCGCCGCATACGGAGCAGCGTTCCACGTCGCAATTTGCCAAATGATTTTCGCCCATAGGCACTCCGCAATCGCCGCAGGTTTCGTCGTTGTCATAACATTCGTACCAATCACCCTCGCCGCCCATGCGGATAGGATCGTATAATTCACCGTTTATTTTGTATTTCATTTTCCGTTACCTCACATTTCCGCGCCCAAGCCGGACGCTTTGGCTGTTTTTTTATTTGTTTGAATATCGCAAAAATCGTTGTCATCCTCGTAAAAATCGTCCTCGTCGGAATCGACGGACAAATCGCCGGAAAGAGAAAACAACGAATTTTGCACCGCTTCGGGCGGGGCCGCCTGCATACGGCGTACACAATCCTCAAACGATTTCAAATAACCCTCGCAACGCTCATGCCGCCGCATATCCACAAGTTTATCCTCGTTGATGGCGTGTTCCAAGCCCGTCGCGTAGCCGATTACGGCGTCAATACAAAGCCTGCCCCGCGTCTTTGGCGTAAAACCATCTCTATGTTGTAATAAATATTGATAATTAAGGTCGGCCTTGTACCTTTCCAACGCCGCCCGCGCCGCCGTTCGTATCTTGTCGGGACGCGCCATATATTCGTTATCCACTTCGGGCGGAATCTCCTTGTAATAAATATCGGGGAAACCGAACAACGTTGGGTTTTCCTCAATTATGCCGCGGTAATATAGAATGTGGTTGCGGACAAGGTTCAAGTTATATCCATCCTCCCAAAACGGGTCGGAACCGCCGTGTTCGTAAAGGTACGCCCAATGGTCATAAGAATTTTGAAGCCCTTTGTCGTAGTCCTCGTGCTTTTCTTTCATTTCCCTTTACCTCACATTTCCGCGCCCGCGCCGGACAGCCGTTTTTGCAAGGCGGCTTTTTTAAGGTTGGCGATGTCCTTGTTCGAGAAAGAACCATAGTCGTTCGGCGGCCGCTCAACTCCGTAGCCGCTAAACTCCGCGTCGAGGTCGGCCGCCACGTCTCGTAATTTAACCGTGTAATCTTTTGGCGGTTCATATTCCGGCCTAAAATATTTCCATGTTCCATCCCGCGTGAAAACGTAGCAGTATTCTATCCAATCGTTTTGACCGACTTTATCGAGTTCCACGGGGAAAGCCTGCGTGTCCTTCTCGCCCCGGTCGCGCCCGTAAAACATACAAACGCCTTCCTGTCTGTGAAAAACATAATCGCCATTTTTTTGTTTTTCGGGTTCAAACTGATGGGGCTTGTCGGGGTCGGGGTCTAAGGCGGGCTGCAAATACGACAGACTGCCCAAGGATAAAAGCCTGTCCACCTTTTCGCGGCCCCTGTAGTGGTCGATGAGCAACGCACCGTTATGGGTAAGATACCCGTCGCTGTGACAGTAAACGCCCGTGTACGTCCCGTTCTCGTTTTCCTTACATATATAAGACTTTGTACTCATTTTTGATTTACTCCTATAAAAATTTTGTTACATAGCCGCGCCGGATTGGAATTGACGAAGCGCTTTATCGAAAAGCGGGCGGTATTTCTTGTCGGCGCAGTCGCGCATAACCTCCAAAACCTCGGCCATACTGTCGCCGTAATAACCGCTGCTCCCGGTAAGCGGTTCGCCCTCTTTGCCGTCAATGTAATACTCGTAGTATTGAGTGTTGTGATAACGGTCGTATTCCTCAACCTCGTTGGTAAGCCCTTGCTCGGCTTTTTGTTTCGATTCGTCGGATAAATCGCCGTAAACTCTCTGCGCGTCGTCTTTCGTCATATAAATAACCCCGACGGCGCCCCAATCGAAGCCTTGCGGGTCAACGGCTCTGAACCGTGACGATGACGTAGAAAACCGCAAGCCGGAATGGTCGAGCATATATATCGTTTTCAGGGCAAAAATGCTGTCCTGTAATTCCTTGTCGCCCCAAAAATCCTGCGAGCTTTTATACGGGTTTTCGTCGCCCAAGTTGTATTTTCTGTGCCAACAAAGCATAGTATCGGTACATCCGTCGTTTCGCGGGTTATGCGGACAATCGTCCTCATAGACGTGCGGAGTCAGTCCTTTTGTTTTTATTCTCATAATCGTTCACCTCACATTTCCGCGCCGCTTTGCTTACGCGGCGACCTGCCGGATTCGGCCATAAAGCCGGGTATAGTCTTAAAACCCGCATAATCCACATAAGAAGCTGCATAATTTCCGTCCGTATACTTCATTACAACAACATCGCTGACGGAAAGGCTATACCCCGTAAAATCCGCAGGCGGGTCGAGATTGAAGCGTGTGTAAATTTCTTCAAGGTTTATTTTGCCGCCCGGCACAGATTCGGCATATACAAAACTGTAATTATCGCGCTTTACTTTTTTGCCGACCACACGCAGAGTTTCATAATCAAGAAACCTGTAACTCCGTAATCGGCTTCCGTCTTTAATCTGATAAATCCCATACATAGGCGTGTAGTCTTTTTTATCAAGGAATTTTTCTTGTCGTTGTTTATTATTCATAATCGTTACCTCACATTTCCGAGCCGCATTGTTTCCGCGGCCTGCCGGGTTCGTTAGTATTAAATCTTTCTTTCTCATACTCAAATATGACGAAGTTCGCAAATTCTTGTAATGTAGAGTAGTGTTTGTGTGTTTTTTCTGTTTCGTAGTCCCAATATGTTCTGTCGTGGTTTGCAAACGCCTTGCCGACAAAATCACCGCTTTCGTTGTGATGAATTGAAATAGACACGCCAAAAGCGTCCCCGTCTTTATAATTATGCAAAGTGTCAACTTCGGCTTGCTCATACTCGTCAACAATGAAATCAAGTTCATATTCGGTTGAAATATTAAGATTGTCATACTCGTTTCCAATCCGCTCAACATCATCTTTTGTGAACGTAGATAAATTCGTTTTCGGCCTGTACTGCCAAGCCGACGTGTAATCGGAATTGCCGTAGATTTTATAGTTTTTTTTGTCGCGGTCTGCTTGCGCGTCGGCTAACACTTCCTCCCACTTGGCCCTATCAATCGGGTGTGTGTGCTGTTGGGTAATCAGCTCACGCGGCAGGGCGTGTTTTTGTACGCGCCTGTAATGGTCGTTATAATCAAGTTCGTACAAATCCCCGATTATCTCACCGTCAAATCTCGGCGGTTGCAGCTCGATAGCATAGGCCACAATCGGGTCGCGGGTCTGTTCGCCGTAAAATACCCAAGCGTTATACGGATAGGTGTCCTTGACATAGACGTCGGCCTCGATAAAACAATTCGTACCGTTAGGGTAGGCAAGCCAAAGCAGCCTTGAATGTTTCGGGTCGTCGGACTGTGAATACTCCGACGCTTTTAAAATAATTTCCTTGTCAATCTCAAAATCCGATTGGTAGTTCTTAACGTGCCGCCCTACAATGTTTTGCAGGACGGCGAATACGTCAATATTCCTAAATAGATTTTTCATGGGCTAACCTCACATTTCCATACCCGCACCCTTAAACTTGCATTTAATGGTTTCGGCAGGGTTGTTTCCGAGGTTAATGTCGGAATATAAGTCAAGGATAACCTCCGCCAAACTGCCGCCATCGATACCGGCGGCAGATATTCCACTCGCGTCGTTATCCTTTATCCATTTTTTCGCCTCATCAATCTGCGCCGGCGTGAGGGATATTGATTCGCCCTCGTCGCTGATACCGACAAAGAATATATCGCCCATAATAACGTCGTAGTCGCCCCAATATACATTTGGTTTCGGGTCGTTTTTGAATTTGCCTTCTTCGTCGCACACGATTTGCAGGTCGGCGGAGAAGTCAGGATTATATGGCATTTCGATATAACCGCCGACGATTTCCTGTTTGGCTTTCAGCGTATTGTCGATAACCTCGACGGCCGGCTCTTGATCGGCGCGTCTGATTAAAACCTTGATTTTGTCGTCTTTCATTTCGTTTCCTCCGAATTTTTTATGTATGACAACAGTTCGGCTTCGGGCGCGTGATAAACCTGCTGTATCGCCACGCCGAGCATTTGCTTTACTACGCGCCTGTCCGCGGGGGACAGGCGCACGGTGTTTTCTCTCATTCTGCGGAGCTTATTAAGAAGTTCCGCTTTGCTGTTATAGTCCAAGGATTCAATAAAATTCGCTATTTCGCCGCGCATAATTAACCTCCCATCTCGGCCACGGCCTTGCTTCTCGACTTGGTTGTCGTTTTCACCGTGGTCTTTTCGGTCGTCGTTTCCGTAAACGCCTCGGCCTCGCTCGCTCTGACCGCCGCGAGATTCTTTTCCTTCGCGTCGGCGGACAGGGCGTTCTCTACGCCCGTAATCATAAGCTGCGAAATGGAGCGGACAACGCCTATATTGTTAGAGAATTTCTGCAAGTCCTCGTCGGTCATCTTGGTAATATCCGGCTCGGCGACAGCGCCGCCCTCCAAACCGAGTTTACGGGCGACGACATTGGCCGCCGCGCTTATCTCTATTGCCGTTATGTTGGGAAGCTGCTCGGAGCGTAGGCCCTGAAACCTGTCGCGGTTGCGTCCGACGACCAAGGCCGCCGCGATCTGACGGATAAGCGCGGTCAGCTTTTGCTTTTCGTCCATGCCGGATTTAAGGGTAATCGTCCGCTTGCGGGTATCGAGCACCCCGTCCGTTTCGATTTGCCCCTCGGCGAAGGTGTAGCCGTTCAGCGTGTCCTTTAACGCTGTTTCCACAAGCGCGGGGTGCTGCTCCAAGGTCTTGCCGGTAATCCATTCCTTTAACGGTTCGCCGTCCGTTTGGGAAATGTCGAAAACGGAATTGACGTTGTAGCCGGTCACATAGTCCGAGGTCTTTTCCACGACGTTGCCCGCCGTATCGGTCGTTATAGTCTTATCGAAAACGGGCGCGAGGATTTTGATAGATTCGCTGCCCTTGACGATATGCCGTTTACGGTAGTTCCAGCCGTTCATGGTGTTGACCTTCGTCGCGTCCGGCCGTTGCGATTGTATAAGCAGTTGGTTCCGCAGGGTGTAGTCGCCGAGGTCGGTCATTCCCGCGATAATGTCCTTGTACTTACCGCCACGCATAAACGAAAGATAGGTACTGTCCGCAAGCTCGATATACTTCTGCGGGTCGGGCTTGGGACTTAGGGTGGTTTGGTTTGTGTTTTCCATTTGTTAAAAACTCCTTTTTTTGTTATTGAAAATGATAGGTTGTATAATGATGTAAACCGAATAAAAAATTTATCATATATTATAGTGAAAGGTTGTCCCCCACAAAAGTTAGAACGGATGAATACAATACTATAGGTGAAGGGTTGTCCCTACAAAAGTGAGGACAAGTGCATATAATTAAGTAGGAGGATTAAATCCTTTTAAGTTAGAAAATTTTTGGAGGTGTAATATGAGTTATGACACAATTAGGCTTTTAACTCTTTATTATCTTCAGCATTACTGTACGTCGTTTGATCCTCAAATCAACAAATACCGGCAAAAGATCAAACAGTTATTTGATTATGATAAAATCAATGTAGATAAACTGATTGAGGAATTTGAGTATAAACGCAAATATGATTTTTCTATCAACGATAATTACGCATCTTTGATGGAAAATAAATCTCTTAAGCAAGCGATAAAAGGACAAAAGAAGATTCTTATAATTACGCCGGAAGGCAAGAGCAGTGTTGAAAAATACATAAAAGAAAATGACTCAACATTATCAAAAATAATTGAAATCATTTGTAAAACAGGCAAAGGGATTGTAAAAATAATTAAAACAATAGGTAAATGGCTATTGAAATAAACTTTCCACATAGGGGGTCGCTTCGACGCGGATATTTGTCCGGCGCGTCGGGGTGGATATAAGGAAGGCGCACCCGCGGGGGTGGTAGACGATATGGTTTTGCTCGACCTCGTTTATCTGCCCCGCTTTTTCATAGAGGGCGCAAAGGTCGGTCATATCGCTGGGGGACAGGGAAAAGATTAGGCTATACTGCGACACGTTTATAATTGCCATTGATTTACGCGCCGTTTCCGGCGAGCCCGCGAAGTCCTTTACGTTTTGGGTAATGACAATCTGCATACCGTCGTATTTACGGATTCGTTTCGCAAGGCTGAACATAAAATCGAGCGCGACGGGATATTTTTCGTCAATGAACAGGTGCGCCTCGTCGATGACGACGGCGATTTTCCTATTCGTCCCATTGCGCATATTATAGTCGCGGTTTTTAATAACCTCGTTCTCAAGCCACTTTAAGACAAGCAGCATTTGGGCATTGGCTATGGCGTTATTCTTGTTGGCAAGCAGTTTTTGAAAATCGAAGCAGACAAAATTCTCGCGGGCGTTAAGCGACGACGCGCCGTTCCAAAGCGAGGAATTACGCCCGCCGGTCTTGAATTTAGCGATGTAATTGACGAGGATTTTAAGGCAGGATTTTGTATACTCGTCCTTTTCGGTTTTTAGTTTTTTGTCAATCAGCCCCGCGAGGTCGTCGAGTATCGGGTAGTCCTCCGGCGTAAGCAAAGTAAAGTCCGTGTCCTGCGTTATGCCTTTAAGCGCGTAGGTTTCCAAGACATAACGGTTTACCATTTCCAAACAATCGGAGTTGATTCCCTGTAAAACTAATCGGAAAAATTCCTCCAAGAATTGCAGATGCGAAAAGAAACTGTTTTTGCTGCCGTCCTCATTCTCGTCGTCAAGGGACGCTATAACGTGGAAGGGGTTTATCTTGCCGTGCTTCGCGCTGGCAACGTCCAATACCGTGCCGCCCAAAGATTCTGCCAGCTTGCCGTATTCGCTTTCGGGGTCAAGGCAGTACACTATCGTATTGCAGGACGCGAGGTGGGCGAGCAGGGTTTTGGCGGCGTATGATTTACCGCTCCCGCTCTTGCCGATGATAATCATATTGGAGTTAAGAAAATCGCCGTCGCGCTTAAAGAAATCGAGGAATACGGGTAAATCGTTTCTGCCGAAGTACAGGCCGCCCTCGTCTACGACGGCGTTGCTGACGTAAGGAAAGCAGGCCGCCGCCGAGGACGCTTGTATGCCGAGCGCCGCGTCCATGCCGTAAACGGAAAGACCGCTCGTGAGATAGCTTTCCGATTGCCGTCCCGAAACCTCGCTGTAACAAAAGCCGAGTTCGCGCAGTTTACGGCGCACCGATTTCTTGATAAAGCTCTTTCCGATGTCGTCGTAGGCGGTAACGGCCAAGGTCAAGTCAAGCAGGGTCTCGTTGTCGTTCTGTAAGCGTGTAAGCAGCGCCGCTAAGGTTTCAATGTGGGTAGTCCTGTCAATAACTTCACTCGCCTTGCCGCCTGTGGTGATACCACCGCGGGCCGACAATTCCATAATGGCGTTGTCGATACGCTTTACCGCCTTGCTCTTTTCAACGGGTTTCAGTTTCATTACTACCTTCGTGTCGGCTATGCCGAACAGTTCGCCGCCCCAAGCGTTGAACACGTTGAGCGGGTAGCCGGTGATAATAAAATGGGTTAGGATTTTGGCGGTATCACCACAGTCCTGCCGTGTCCGCATAAGCTGAAAATCTACTCTGTCGGGGATAATCTCGGAGCGGTCATCGGCCTCCGTAGGTACTCTTTCAGCGTATATTGGTTCGGGGATATACGGTTCCTCTATGGGCGGCATGGGTTCGGGCCACGGCGGTTCCTCAATAGGCATAGGTGCAGGCGGGGCGATAGACAGCTTAATAAATTCGTACAATCCGGCCTTATCTAAAACGGCCGCTTCCATACCGCAGGAATTGAACAGGCTCTTTATATAGGTAAGAGAATTGAGCAGACTGTTTTTGTCACGGTCGTATAGAACGAAGTAGTATGCTCCGTAAGTTACCGCGCCGCTTGCGGTGATACCGCCGTTCATATCGTCAACCGCGCAAGCCCTGTCCTCTATGATGTTGAGCCGCGCTTTGTACTCGGCCTCGGAAAGCTGCCCGTCCTCGAAGGCTTGTATCAAATTACCGATGCGCCTGACCTCGGTTTCAAGCTGCCCATCCAAGTCTAAGGATTTTTCCAACCGTACAATCGCTGCTTCCTGCGACGCGCCGAGGCTGTTAAAGATATTCGTAAGCGCCCCGTCTATAATAAAATCCTGCTTCTGCGCGGACAACAAACTAAATTCTATAGGCCGGATTCTTAGTACGCCCGTAAGCGTACCGTCCGTGTTCACAATGCAGTTATCCGAAAGCTCGGCAAACGGGAACAGCCCCGCCGTGCCGTACTTGCCGCCCTTAACATAGGTCTTTCGGCTGAATATGTAGCGGATAAGGTTCCACGCCTGCATATAGATTTTTTCCTCGCCGATTGGTATAAACGCCGGAAGCGAAATACACGCCGCGCCGAGCGCGATAAGCAGTTTATAAGGCAGGTTGCTCGTCGCTATAAGCGTGACGATAGCGAGAAGTACAAGCGCGATTATTACGTCGGGCAGGGTAATCCCTTTATAAAACTGCATCCGTACCTTTGTGTTTTTGGGTATCATTCTCATACGTTGGTTCCTCCTGTGGTTGTGTTTGCCGCGCCCGTTTTTGCAGTCGTGGTTTCGGTCGTAGTCGCGACTGCTTTCTCGGCGGCCTTTTCAGCTTGCCTACGCACCACGTCGGCGCGATTGAAAGGCCCGTGTCCCTTGACGACGTTACGCATACGCGGCCATAAATTCTTGCCAGCCGTAATCGCGCCGCCCTGCGTTAGGTCTTTGACTACACCCACGGGCAGGGTGGCAAGCCTGCCGACGCCGCCCGCTATGTGCGCGGCGGTCTGACCGGCGCAGTGGTGTTTCTTATCGCCGTCCGGCTTGGTCTTTCCGTCTTTATGTCCGCCTTTACCGTCCGTGCCGCCGCCCTTGCCGCCATTGTTATTGACGACGTGCTGGTTGCGGCTGCTGTGCAAAGAAGCGTTAATGTTGTCGCCCATACCCACGCCTTTCTTTTGGTTGCTCCTGTAATCCGAACCGCCGACAATCCGTCCGGCTAAGGCCGCGCCCCCGTGCGAAATAGCCCGTACCGTTCTCACTCCGGCATGGATTCCCGCCATCATCTGCTGCGCTTCCTGTGCTCCGGCGTTACTGCCCGTAAGCTGCGCGATTACCATTTGCGCCTTAGATACGGCGAACGCGCCGCCTATAATAAACAGGATTGTCACGAGGCCGTTTTGGAAACTGCTCCCGAAAAAACTAATCCTTGTCACCTGCGGAATGATTAGGAAAAACAAATTCATTGACAGAATTATTCCGTAGGCCCCCAAGACTTTTGAAATGAGCATCTCTTTCCACAACTTAAAGCGCTGGCCGTCGTCGGCGGGGATTGTCGATACCGATATAGGCGAAATTATGTAAAGTAAAATGATGTCGAACAGCCTTTGCACAAACTTCAAGGCGGCCAAGGCGAACATAACAAGGATGACAAGCCCGCTCGCAATCCCGACAAAGAAATTCATTTCCGACAGGTCGTAATACTCCTTGACTACTTTAAGATTGTTATAATCAAGCTGCCCGCTTAGGAACATTCTCTCTATTTCGGAACGCTGCGCCGCATTACCGATGTACGCGCCGTCGCCGCTTGTTACGAGTATCTGCCCGCCGAACAGGACTTTGCCGGTGTCGGTAATAGAGCTTGTCATAGCCCCGTTTATCGCCCCAATAATTACATTCGTCAGCATGATTCCGGTCAACAAAAGGAATGGGATTACGAGAAAAGTTAGGAACGATTGCCCCGCCTTTGTGAGTATTTGCCCCTTCGTTTTTTTCTGCCGTTCGTCGGCGTACTCGCTCCGAATTATGGCGATAATTACGAAAATGCAGAGCAATATTATACCTATGAGCATTACGCCGAGGAAGGCGGTTTTAACGCCGTCGCTTAATGCGAAGTGAGATAAGAGGTCTGTTTGTTTACCGTCTACATAGACCTGCTCCAGGCCCGCCAGTTTGAAAAATATCTCTACGATAAAGTCGATAATAGCGCAGATAGACTTTTGCAGAATGTACATTAGGTCGAAGAACCAACCGAACAGCCAATCCATAAACTAAACCTCCCGCGCTATATTTGCGTCTTTACCCAATCCTGCATAATAGGCATTAAGAGCTTTAAGGCGACGATTAAAACGAACACAATCAGAAAGCCGATTATCGCGCCGATTAAATCTTTCTTTGCCTTTTCCCTCGAATTTTGCTCGTCGCTCTTTGCGATTTTAATACCGAGAAAGATACAGTAAATCGAGCCGGCCGCGCCCACAATAGCGATTGCGGGCCACAAGATTGCATTCAGTACGTCTAATACAGGTTTGATGACGGGGCCGAAGTCCACCGCCGCAAGTAATGTTTTAAGAAACATAAAAATCCTCCGTTTAATAAAATTCAGGAGCGTTCCACGCTCCGATAAAAGCAAAATGGGTTTCCCATTTCTCGAAATACGAAGTGATCAGCCGGACGGTTTTTCGTCCGGCTGAGTCACTTCCTTATGCCCATTGAATAATCGGTACAATTTGCCTCACTTACAACACCCTCAAAAGGTCAGACATTTCCCCCTTTTTTTGCGTTTTTTACTTTGTTTTTAGCCTTATTTTTGGCCTTAAACTTGCTTCGCCTGCGGAAAATGGACACGGCAACAATGCCTCCGATGATTCCGAGGATAACGATAAAGATAATCATTGTTCCCGCCGTATTGACCGCGTAAATTATTTCAAAATTGTACTCGGTCACGTTGCCCGCGTCGTCGGTCAAGGCCACTCGGTATACGCCGAGTTCGGTCAAGTTATCGCCCAAACGATAAGAGATAAGGTTGCCGTTCAAATAAACTTTCACGGCCGCAGGCTCGGACAGGTTTCGCAAAACTACACCGCCGCTTGTCTTGCCGCCGTCCTTAACCCCTATAATCTCTGCGGCCGGGGGCGTAGTGTCAAGCGTAAAGGTTACGGCCGCGGTATTGCCCGCAAGGTCGGTGACGACGATTTCGTATTCGCCGTCCCCGTCGATTTCCGTCCCGCTTACATATGCGCCGACGAGTTCGCCGTCCTTGTAATAAACTGCGGAGCAGTCGTCGTCGTAAGCCGCCGATACAGGTTCCGTCAAGTAGCCGTCCGTAGGTTCAAGGGATAGTTCGACAGCGGGCTTAGTGGTCTTAATGATAAAGGTATAAGTCATTTCAAAACCGTTCGCGTCATAGAAAGTTAAGACGTATTCGCCGTCCTCGGTCAGTTCCGTGCCGGACAAATACGCGGCTGTTTCGCCGTTAAAGGTCACGGCCGCCTGCGCCTCGTCCGTCCAAACAAACCGCACCGATGTATTTGTGTATGCTTTACCGCCGTCCGCCACAATGTGGCTTACGCCGTGAAGCGTTCCATTAGGCGCGGGCTTTTTGTATTCCTTTACCGCCGTTACCGCGTCGATACCGCTTCTGAAATTGTCCTCGACGACAACCCTGTAAAGGCCGTCGCGGTTAAATTCATAGAATATCCTGCCCGTATTGACAGCCCGCCCGTAGTCGTCCGCCGCTAATAATACCCACGTTTCGCCGTCCACGGATTTGTAGATTTTGATGTCCGTAATGTTCGCGCCGCCGTCCGCGCTCGGCTCCACCCGGAGTTCCAAACGCTTGCTGCCGGCGTTTTCCGTAAAGGCCGCCGTAGGGCTTACGAGGGACAGCACAAAGGTTATTTCGGAGGATTTACCCGCGTGGTTGATTGCGTAAACGTAATACCGCCCGCTCTTTGAAAGGGTATACTCGTCGCCGCAACTTACCGCCGCTATAATTTCCTCCGCGCTGTTTTTGACAATGTACATCGCAAAGCCGCCGCCAAGCGCGTCCTCGATTTTAAGCGTTACCGCTTCCTTAAAGACATACTGCCGGTCGTCGTCGGCCTTGTTGTACGCGCCCTCGCCGAGCCTGTACATAATGTCGGGCGCGGTGCGGACAATAACAAGGGTATACTCATAGCTGTTCCCGTAGTCGTCGTAAACGGTCAAGGTATGCTCGCCCTCTACGGAGTAAGTATTGCCGGCAAACGCCGCGCCGTCGATTAAATAGTTCGCGTGTGCCGCAAGGCTTACGCTGTTCCCGACAAAAATTCTGTCGGCTGTCAGACTGTAAATGTCGTTGCCGCCGTAGCTTGCCGCCGGCACTTTTTCCCACCAATAGAACGAGCTTACGGACGCGGCCGCGTACTCCGCGATTACCGCGTTCAGCCTGTCAAGGGTAAAGTAAGCGACGCTCGAAGCGGAATCGCCGGATTTTTTGTAGATGTAATAGGCTCCGTTCTTTGCGTTCGCGCTGTCAATATAGTCCATCGGAATCCCGCCGTCCCAAGTGTCGCCGTTCCAAGTCCCCGTCGTTACGAGCGCGGCCTCCCGCGTCGTCGCAAAGGCGAGGGCGTTGTCATAGGCTGCAAACGAATGAATTTGTCCGCCGTTGCCGACGCTTTCAAAGTATTGCTTGTTCAAGGTTTCGGACAGGATTTCTCTGCGGGCCGCCGTAAACGCAGCCGTCCAAATATTGCCCGCCGCGTCCGCGCTTGCGACAACGTACACGCCGCCGTCAATCGTTTTAATGACGCTGCCTTTGGCGTAGGCGATACCGTTCACCGTAACCGAAACAATCGGCGCGGCCGTAACGGGGTTGCCGTTTTCCCAAGTAAGCGTAACATCGCCCGCAGTCTTGCCGCCGCTCACGCCGTTCAAAGTAACGGGCTTTAAGGCTCTGTCAATAATAACGGTGAACACGCCGGACGCGCCGCCCGCGTAGTCCTCGGCGTAAAACTCATAGCGTCCCGCCGCCGTAAAGGTAAAGAATTGGGTATAGGGTATGTAGCCCGAAGCGTCCGGCAGCTTGACAAAGCAGGTCTTAACGTAATCGCCGTTTGCCGACATACTGATACGCGCCGCGTTGGTGTATGCTCCGTTTGTCACGGGCTGCTCGTCCGCGTACAGAGTAACGCCCGGCACGGTAGTTATAAGGCAAATCCGGCTCTCGTCGGATACATTGCCAGCGGCGTCTACGGCGCGGAAGGCGTACCAGCCGCCTATACTTGCCGCGGGGATTTCACTTCCCGCCGCGTAGGTTTCCCATGCTGCGTTGGGGCGTTTAACCTCGTAATATGCCACGCCGCTTAAACTATCCGTCGCCGTAAATGAAAAGGCTTTGTTCGTGTAGCCGCCGCTTTGCACAACCGCGCCGTCCGATACAACCGTCCCCACGGGATTTGTCATATCGAGGGTAACAGTCGCTTCCTCGCTCTTGTTTCCCGCCGCGTCGGTCGCGTACACACAGTAAACGCCCTCGCGGAATAATTGTGTTCCGGCAATGTAAAGGGTATATTCGCTTGCGCCGGGCATCCGCACATACAAGGTATTTGCGCCGCTTAAAGCGTCGCTCGCCGTAAAGCTGACGCAGCCGTTATTGGTAATCGTTCCGCTTGCCACAACCGTCGTCCCCGCGTAGACCGTTATGTCCGGCAGGGCCGTCATAAGGCAGATACGGCTCTCGTCCGATATGTTTCCGGCGTTATCTACGGCGCGGAAGGCGTACCAGCCGCTCTCGTTTGCCGCCGAAATTTCCGTCCCCGCCGCGTAGGTTTCCCATGTCCCGTTGGGGCGTTTGACTTCGCAATACGCCGCGCCGCTTAAACTATCCGTCGCCGTGTAAGAAAATGCTTTGTTCGTATAACCGTCGTTTGATATTGTCGCGCCGTCCGACGTAACAATCCCTACGGGCTTTGTCATATCGAGCGTAACGCTGACCGTGCCGCTCACGTTACCGGCGTTGTCGGTTGCATAGAAGTAATAAGTGCCTTCGCCGTTAAAGGGCGTTCCCGCAGTATAGGGGATATACCCGCTCGCGTTAGGGAGTTTCACAAAAAGGCTCGCCGTCGCGTTCAACGATGCCGCCGCGGTAAGGCTGACATAGCCGTTGTTGGTATAGGCTCCGCTTTGGATGACCTCCGTCCCCGCGTAAACCGTCAGAACTGGCGCAGAGGTTATAAGGTGAATCATGCTCTCGTCCGATACGTTGCCCGCCTTATCCGTTGCTCTGAACGAATACAAACCGTCGTCGCCGTTTCTTGCAATTTCCTCGCCGTTGTAGGTTTCCCACGCACCGCCCGGCCGCTTTATTTCCAAGCCCGCCACGCCGCTTAAAGCGTCCGTCGCCGAGTATGAAAAGGCTTTGTTTGTGTGCCTGTCATTAGGTAAAACCGCGCCGTCTGACGTAACCATCCCGACGGGCTTTGTCATATCGAGCGTTACGTTCACAGTTGCGCTCATATTCCCGGCGTTGTCGCCGGCGTAGAAATAATAGGTTCCTTCAAGATACAAGGGTGTTCCCGAAATATACGAGGTATAGTTGGGCGCGTCCGGCATTTTGACAAACAGGCTCGCCGTCGCGCTTCCAAAAGCGGCAGCCGTAAAGCTGATATTGCCCTTGTTGGTATAGGCTCCGCTTTGGACAACCGCCGTTCCCGCGTAAATCGTAACGTTGGGCGCGGAGGTTATAAGGTAAATTCGGCTCTCGTCCGATACGTTGCCCGCCTTGTCGGTGGCTCTGAATAAATACAATCCGTCGTCGCCGGTCTTTACAATTTCCTCGCCGTTGTAGGTTTCCCACGCTCCGCCGGGTCTTTTCATTTCCAATTTTAATATACCGCTCAAACTGTCTGTCGCCGTAAATGAAAAGGCTTTGTTCGTATAGCCGTCGTTTTGGATAATCTTGCCGTCAGACGTTACCGTACCCGCGGGCTTTGTCGTATCGAGCGTTACGCTCACCGTTTCGCTTTTGTTACCGGCGTTGTCCGCAGCGTAGAAATGATACACACCCTCGCCGTACAGGGGAGTTCCCGCCGCGTAAGAAATATATCCGCCCGCGCCTGGAAGCTGCACAAACAAACTCGCTGTCGCGGTTAAGGATGCCGCCGCCGCAAAACTGACGTAGCCGCCGTTAGTATAGGTTCCGTTCGGAACGCTCACCGTTCCCGCGTAGATTGTTACGGCGGGCGCGGTAGTAATAAGGTTTATTTTACTTTCGTCCGATACGTTGCCCGCCTTGTCCGTCGCTCTGAACGAATACAAACCGTCGCCGCCGGTTTTTGCAATTTCCTCGCCGCTATAAGTTTCCCAATTCCCGTTAGGGCGTTTAATTTCCAATTTCGACACGCCGCTTCCGTTATCTGTCGCCGAATAAGAAAAGGCTTTGTTTGTAAAGAGGTCGCTAACCGTTAAGGTTCCGACGGGCTTGGTTTTGTCAAGAAATACGCTGACCGTTACGCTCGCGTTATCCGCGCTGTCAACGGCGTAAACGTAATAAATACCCTCGCGGTACAAGGACGTTCCCGAAGTGTATAAGGCATAGTCGTTTGAATCGGGGGCTTTGACATAGATACCCTTTATGCCGCCGACCGCACCGCTCGCCGTAAAGCCGACGTACTCCCTATTAGTAAAGGTTCCGTCCGAAACGACGCTTCCTTCCGCGTAAATCGTTACGACAGGCAGGGACGCTATTAAACAAACCCTGTATTCGTCAGAAATATTACCCGCGTTGTCCGTCGAGCGGAAAGCGTACCAGCCGTTTAAGGTTGCCGGGACTATCGCGCCCGCCGTGTAAATTTCCCATACTCCGTCCGGCTTTTTAATCTCGCATTTCGCTATTCCGCTGTTATCCGCAGCCGAGTACGAAAAGGCTTTGTTCGTGTAGCCGTCGCTTGGAATAATTTTACCGTCCGACGTAACCGTACCTACGGGCTTTGTCATATCGAGCGTTACGTTTACCGTGTCGCTCACGTTTCCGGCGTTGTCCGTCGCGTAAAAACGATAGATACCCTCTCCGTACAGGGGAGTTCCCGCCGCGTAGGAAATAAAACCGCCCGCGTTGGGTAGTTGTACAAATAAACTCGCCGTCGCGTTTAAGGATGCCGCCGCCGTAAAGCTGACGTAACCGTTGTTGGTATAGGCTCCGCTTGAAACAGCCGCCGTTCCCGCGTAAATCGTAACAACGGGCGCGGAGGTTATAAGGTTTATTTTGCTTTCGTCCGATACGTTGCCCGCCTTATCCGTCGCTCTGAACGAGTACAGCCCGTTCGCGCTTGTCGCGGCGATAGCCGTTCCCGCCGTGTAGATTTCCCACGCTCCGCCGGGGCGTTGTATTTCTAATTTAGATATTCCGCTTCCGTTATCCGTCGCCGAATAGGAAAAGGCTTTGTTCGTAAATAGGTCGCCGATCGTCAAAGTACCGACGGGCTTAGTTTTGTCAAGGGTTACGCTGACCGTAACGCTCTCATTGTCCGCGCTGTCAACAGCGTAAACGTAATAAATACCCTCGCCGTACATAGGCGTTCCGGCGATGTACGCGGTAAACCCGCTTGAGCTGGGGGCTTTAACATAGATACTTTTAATACCGCCCGCAATGCTGTTCGCCGTAAAACTGACGTACTCCTTGTTGGTAAACGCTCCGTTCGGTACGAGGGTACTTTCCGCGTAAATGCCGACTTCGGGCAGGGACACTATTAAGCAAACCTTGTATTCCTCCGAAATATTGCCCGCCGCGTCGGTCGAGCGGAAGGCGTACCAGCCGTTTAGGGTCGCCGGTATCACCGCGCCCGCCGTATAGGTTTCCCACGCGCCGTCGGGCCGCTTAATTTCATACTTGACCACTTCGCTCAATGCGTCGATAGCCGAATATGAAAACGCTTTATTGGTATACCCGCCGTTAGCGATTACCGCGACATCCGAAATAACCTCGCCCACGGGAGCCGTCATATCGAGGGTAACGCTGACCGTTTCGCTTGTATTGCCCGCCTCGTCAACGGCATAGAAGTAATAAACGCCCTCGCGGGACATTTGGTTTCCCGCCGTGTACGAAACAAATCCGCCCGTGTCTGGCATTTGCACATACAAAGCGGCCGCCGCTCCTAACGCTCCGTTCGCCGCAAAAGTGATATAGCCTTTATTGGTGTACGTTCCGTTCGGAACGGCCGCACCTCCGGCATAGATAGTTACCGTTGGCGGGATTGTTACAATACAGATACTTATTTCCTCTGATATATTTCCGGCCTTATCCGTCGCTCTGAACGAGTACCAGCCATCGCCGCTGGGGTCATCGACCCTCGCCGCGACGTCGCCGCCGTCATAAATTTCCCATGTTCCGTTTGGACGCTTAATTTCCAATTTTGCGATACCGCTTACGCTGTCGGCCGCGGAATAGCGGATAGCCTTATTAACATAACTGCCGTCCGGCATAATCGCTCCGTTTGCAAGCACGGTTCCTTCGGGGGCGGTTTTATCGAGCGTTATATTCACAATATCGCTGACGTTGCCCGCGCTGTCGATGGCATAAAAGTAATACGAGCCTTCGGCGTACATAGGGGTTTTGTCGTTGTACAGGACATACGCGCCTAAGTCCGGCGTTTTTACATACATACTTTCAATCACGCCCAACGCGCTTTTAGCGGTAAAGGAAACATAGTCCTTATTCGTATACGCGCCGCTCGGCAGGGTATCTGTTCCCGCATAGATTGTAATGACGGGCGAGAATATAACGAGGCAGATTGTCGTTTCCTCCGACACGTTGCCCGCCTTATCCGTCGCTCTGAACGAATACCAGCCGTCAACACTCGCGGGGATTGTGGCTCCCGCCGTGTAAGATTCCCACGCTCCGCCCGGCTTTTTAACCTCGCATTTTTCAACGCCGCTTAAATTATCCGTCGCCGAATACGAAAACGGTTTATTGGTATACCCGCCGTTAGGGATATTAGCGTCGTTCGCCGTTACGCTTCCCACGGGCTTAACCGTGTCGATAGTAAAGGTAAAAATTTTGCTGTAACCGTTATCGTCGCAAAACTCCAAAGTATATTCGCCCTGCTCGGTTATCGCCGTACCCGAAACGTAATCGCTTGTTATGTCGCCGCGGGTAAGATAGGCAAAGGCTTCGTCCGTCCATGTAAATTTGACAATCCCATTAGCGTAAAAGCCGCCGTCCGCCACATTGTGGCCAACGCCGGTCAAAACTCCTTCCGGCGCGGGCTTAACGTACTCTTTTTCCGTCGTTACCGCGTCGATACCGCTTCGGAAAGTGTCCTCGATAACAACCCTGTAAACGCCGTCCTTATTAAACTCATAGAATAACCGCGTGGGCGTTATGACGCGCCCGTAGTCGTCGGTTGAAAGCAGCGTCCATGTGGAGCTGTCGTCCGTTGATTTGTAGATTTTAAGGTCGGTCAAGGTTACATTTGAGTCGGGGCTGGCGGTTACGCGCAGTTCCAAACGCTTGCTTTGCCCGTTTTCCGTGAAAATAGCGGTCGGGCTGTTTAAGGAAAGCACAAAGACGATTTCCTCCGATACTCCGCTGTGGTTTACGGATTGGACGGTATACCGCCCGCTTTTGTCTATGGTATATTCCTCGCCCAAAGAAAGAATGGCTATAACTTCGTCCGCATTGTTCTTTATATAGAACATCGCAAAGTCGTCAATCCCGTCCGTTATCTTAACCGTTACGGCTTTGGTAAGCCTGTACTGACGGTCGGGGGCCGCGGTATTAAACACGCCGCCGCCTTCGGCCATGTAATTGATTTCGGGGGCATGGCGGACTATTTTCAAGAGATATTCATAGCTGTTCCCGTAATCGTCGCAAACGGTCAAGGTATGAATACCCTCGGTTGAATAGACAAGGCCGCCGAAGGGTACGCCGTCAATCAGATAGTTGGCGTGGCTCCCAAGCGTTACACTGTCGCCTATAAAAACCCTGTCGGCTTTCAATCCGTAAAGGTCGTTATCGCCGTAAATATCCGCGGGCGTCTTTTGCCAATAATAATGCGATTTTATTGTTTCAACCGCGTACTCCGTGATTACGGTATTTAGGCGGTCGAGAGTAAAGTAAGCCACTTCGACGGTCTTATCTCCGGATTTTTTATAGATATAGTACGTCCCGTTTTTGGCGTTTACGCTGTCAACGGCGTCCATAGCGATACCGACGTCCCAAACCGCGCCGCTCCACGTTCCCGTTTTAACAAGCGCGGCCTCGCACTCTTTCGCGTAGGTCAGGGCGCCATTGTAAGAAGCAAAGGAATAATACTGCCCGTTATAGCCGACCTCCCAATATTCCTTGTTCAAAGTAGAGGATAATACGTCGGTCCGCGCCGCCGTGAACGCCGCCGTCCATACGTTGCCCGCCGCGTCGGTGCTTTTGACGGTGTACGCGCCGCCGTCAATCGTCCGAATGACGCCGCCGTTTGCATGGGAAACGCCGTTTACCGTTACCGAAACGATAGGCGCGGCGGTGTCTATATTTCCGTTTGTCCACGCTGCCGTTATGTTGCCGACCGCCATATCGTCCTTTACACCGCTTAATGTTACCGCTTTTGCCGTGCGGTCAACGATAACAAAGAACGTGCCGGATTTATTGCCCGCCGCGTCCTCGGCATAGAACTCGTAGCGTCCCGCCGCCGTGTATGAAAAGTATTGGGTGTACGAAGTAAAGCTGCCCGCGCCCGGCGTTTTAATGTAACACGTTACCGCCGTAGTGCCGGACGCCGACATACTGATACGCGCCGCCGAGGTATAGATACCGTTAGCGATAGGCTGTTCCTCGGCGTAAAGCTGTACCGTGGGCGCGGAGGTAACAAGGTTTACCTTATATTCATCGCTGACGTTTCCGGCGCGGTCAATCGCTCTGAAAGAATACAAACCGTTGCCGGAACCCGCCGCGATGTCCTCGCCGCCGTAGGTCTGCCACGCGCCGCTCGGACGCAGGATTTCATAGCGCAATATACCGCTCACACTATCCGTTGCCGAATACTTAAAGGCCGTATTGACATACCCGCCGTTTTGCACGGCCGAGCCGTTCGCCGTAACCGTCCCCACGGGCTTAGATATATCCAAAGTTATCGTTACGGTCGCGCTCGTATTGCCGGCGTTATCCGTGGCGTAAAAGCTGTACGCGCCCTCTTGGGTCAGTTGCGTCCCCGAAGTATACGCCGTAAAGCTGCCCGCGCCGGGCATTTTAACGAAAAGGCTTACGCTCGCGCCGTTTGTACCGGAAGCGGTAAACGCGACGTAGGTTTTATTGGTATATGTTCCGCTTGTTACAACCGTCGTCCCCGCATAAAGCGTGGTCGCCGGGGCTGCCGAAACAAGGGTGATTTGGCTTTCCACGCTGACGTTTCCCGCCCTGTCCGTCGCCCTAAAAGAGTAAAGCCCTTGTGTACTTGTCGCGGCAATCGTCGTTCCCGACGTGTACGTTTCCCACGCGCCGCCCGGCCGCCTAATTTCTAACTTGGAAATACCGCTCAAACTGTCCGTCGCGGTATAATAAAAGGCTTTGTTGGTAAAAGTGCCGCTTGCGACCGCCGCGCCGCCCACGGTTAAGGTCCCCACGGGAACGGTTTTATCTAATGTTACATTCACCGTGTCGCCTATATTACCGGCGGCGTCCGTCGCGTAAAAGTAATAGATGCCTTCCGCCGTGAAGGGAGTGCCGGAAACATAGGAAATATAATTGTCCGTGTTAGGGAGCCTTACATACATATCCGCAATCCCACTGCCCATGCCGGCGGCGCCGTCGCTTGCCGAAAAGCTGACAGAGCTTGCGTTGGTATACCCGCCGCTTGCGATTACGTCCGCGCCTCCGTAAATCGTGGCCGTCGGCTTGGTTTTATCCAGCAGTATGCTTACGGTAGAGGAAGCGTTGCCGCTTCTGTCCGTAGCGTAAAAGTAATACCAGCCGTCGGCCGTAAACTGCGTCCCGCCCGGAAAGGCCGAATAGATTGCCGAGCCGGGCACCCGGACGTATATAAAATTAAGCGCGAGGTTATCCGTCGCCGTATAGGTTATATAATCCGCGTTCGTAATCTTGCCGCTTGAAACTATGCTCGTTCCCGCGTAAAGCGTCCCGACGGGCGCGGTGCGGTCAAGGGTGATAGTATAAGTGCTTGTCGTATTACCCGCGGGGTCAACCGCGTAAAAAGAGTACACGCCCTCGGCGGTTAAATTCGCCCCCGACGCGTATATGCTGTAGCCTCCGCCGTCCTTACGCATATAACAGGTCGCGCCGTTCGTGTCGGAAGCGGTAAAGCGCACATATCCCGCCGCCGAATAATAGCCGCTCGATACCGCCGTCGTTCCCGAATAAAGCGCGGCGGACGGCGCCGTGCGGTCAAGCATTACGGTATACGTTGCCGACAGGTTTCCGGCGTTGTCGCGCGCATAATAGTAATACAAGCCCTCCGTGCTGAACGTAACCGAAGCCCCCGTATAAAGCGTATAAGTGCTTGCACCCGGCGCGCGGACGTATATCCCGTACACGCCCGAAGTGGAATCCGTCGCCTCAAAACGCACGGAGGCTGCGTTTACAACCGTGCCGCTGCTTAATAACGCCGACGTCGAAGCGTTGTACGCTCTGGCCGCAGGCGCGGCAGTGTCCTTTGTAACCGTTACGGTATCCGATACGTTTCCGGCGCGGTCTACGCAGTAAAACGTATATACGCCGTCGCCGGAAAAGGTTGACGAGGCATAGCACTGATAATACGAGCCGCCGCCCATTCTGTACCAATACGTACTTACGCCGGAACGGTCGTCCGAGCCGAGAACGGATATTACCGCGCCCGCCGAGGTTGTAACCGTGCCGTTTGCGACGGAGCTTCCGTTGATACGAGCCTGTATCTGCGGCTTTACCGTATCAAGGCAAATGCCGCTTTCATAGGAATAGTCGCCTTTGGGGTCGGGCTTATACCCTCTGAAATAGTACCAGCCGTTGATATTCGTATTTGACCAAAGAGAGCGGCTTCCCGTGAGCGTTGTCCAACTGTCGGCGTTACCGCCCGGTGTCCGAATTTGGTGCTGCGGAAAATCCTGCGGCGCGGTAAACCCGAACGCTTTATTCGTATAACTCCCGCGTGATACCGTCGTGTTATAGTCCCCGGCGTGGAGCGTTCCATATACCGCTATTTCTTCGGGGATTTTCCATAAATCCTCCCACCAGCCGGCAGGGGTGATGTCTATATAGCCGGCGCCGTCCGTGTCCGCGCCGCCGGCAAACTCCATTGTCGCCGCGTTTGCCGTTATCGGCGCGTGTATAGTGCCGTCATCGCCGCCGCTTAGGTTTCTGTTATCTGTAACCCGCGTATAAAGCGAAAAGCCAAGTAGTCCCGCCGCCAGCGCGAACAGGACGCACACTATGATAATTCTTGTTATTTTATTTTTGTCGTGATTATTTCTCACTAAAATTACCTCCGATTTGATTTATTGATTCTCTTACGCTGCCGTTTAACCTCTGTATATCCGCCAAAAGGGTCTTTGTCGTTCTCATTTCATTAAGCGCGTTCCTCTCGATTGCACGCCTGTTGGCTTCCTCCGCGATGCGGAGCGCGTGCTGGTATCTCGCGTTTTGTAAGGCGGCGACAAGAGCGGCCGTTTCCTTGTCGGTCAAAATATCTTTGAGGCATCTTTCGGCAAGCTCGGCTAAGTGTTCGGCCAAAACCTTCGCTTCCTTATCCGTCACGCCGCCTTTTTGCCTGCGCTGCTCCTTTTTCGCAAAAAGGGCGTTGCGCCTACGCATATCGTAAAAGATTTTCCCCTCGTCAAAAAACCTGCCCCTAAATTCTTTTTCTGTCGTCTTTTCTAAGGTAAACACGCTTACCTTAAAGCCCGGCGTGAACCGGCTTCTAATTGGCTGATACCCGAACACCGTCACGATGGCGTTCCCCATGTTGGACGGGGAGTTAAGCTGCTGTAATTCGGACGGGTAGATAAGCGGGCGCTCTTTAATACTCGCGTTAGAGTTAATGTCGTCGGCCTTGACCGTGTTGTACCCGACGTTGCGGGTAATGACGGTATAATTGCCGCACCGCTTACTAAAATCCTCGATAGTTTTTAGGTCGGTTGTACCGATGAAAATCTGAATATTGCAATTTGATTTTATAATCTCGGCAATCTTGTCGTCGTAAACCTTTGCTAATTGAGCGTAAGACTGCACGACCAAGTTAAGCCAAATATTACGGCTCCGGCCCACGGTTATCATCTGCTCTAACTTATGGACGGCGGGCATATTGCCAAATTCGTCCAAGAGGAAATACACGGGGCGCGGGAGCGTTAGGTCGGCGTACTTATTCGCTTTCTGCACAAGCTCCTTATACGCCTGCAATATGACTATCGCAGCTAAGGCGTGGCGTGTTTCGCGCTCGTCCGGCACCTGTAAAAATACCGCCGTCGCTTCCTCCGCTAAATCCTCAAAAGTGATTTCATTCTCGCTTGTTAAGCTGCAAAGCGACAGGTCGGCAAACATATTCAAGCGGTCGAAAAGGGTGGATAGATAGCTGCCGCGTGTTTTTTCCGCGCTGTCCAAAACTTGTTTACTTAGGCTCGTACACTTCGACAGGGGGCTGCGGTGCGCGAAATAATCCATTAAAATTTCACAGTCGTTCTCGGTATTGGTCGCCACTTTCATAAGGTTGTAGAAATTGTACTTGTCTACCGTCATTCCGAGCTTTTCGTTTTCGCTGTCCTCTAACATGGCGAGGGCGACGGCAAGGCAAAAGTTTTTCGCGCCGGATTCCCAAATAGGCTCGTGTTTATTGGTGACAGGGCAAAGCGCAGAGATAATATCGTGCAAATCCTCGTAAACAAGGTCGTATAACTGCTGCTGCCGGACTTGAATATAGCCGTTAAGCTCGGCGGGGACGTTGAATACCTTGTCCTCGAAATAATACTCGCCCGTATCGTCGTTTTGCGTAACCTCGTCTTTTAAGCGCAGCATTTTCTGATACAGCCTAAACGCCCGCTCTAACGGATTCCATTTGATACTGTTAAACGGGTTCCGAAGGTCAAGGATTTTTATTTTATAGCCCTTTTTTTCAAGGCTTTTGGCGTGGAGTATGTAAAGCTCGCCCTTGGGGTCGGATATTAAAAGCGACGGTTTAGTCTGGGTTTCGGATAATATCTGTATCGTCGGGCTGATATACGTCGTCGTCTTGCCCGAACCTGTCGTCCCGATAATTAGCGCGTGGGCGTTGCTCGATAAATTGATATTATAATCGCCGTATTTGTCCAGCTCGGCCCTTACGGGGATGCCGGAGCGGACTTCGGGCAGTTCGCCATACTCATAGCGCGGGAAATTATGATTGATTTCCCGCTCGTCCTCGAACCGCGCCTGCTCTAAATTAACCTTAATGTCGCTGTCGCGCTTGTTTCCCTTAATGATTTTCCGGCTGTGGAACAACCAAAAATGCTTATGGTAATACCAAAGGAACAATAATAGCGCGACGACCATCAGTATTCCGAAGTAAAGGCCGGTATTTTTATCCGATAATAACCGCAGGTCGAAAACAAACTTAAAGTTGTGGGTTGTGTAACAATTAAAAACAAATCCTGTCGCGTAGCAGAGCACCGCGATAATAATAAATATGATTAAGAATTTTTTGAGCCTATTCCATCTCACTTTGATAGCCTCCCTTGGTAATGATTTTCCGTTTTTTATGATTGTTCCGATATAAATTCGCCAAGTGCAGTAGTAAAACTCCGCCAAAACACGCAAATGAACTATCTAACATATATGAAAACATATAAGACGACATATAAGACGCTTGCTTTTAGTTTAAACTTATGTTATAATGCGATTATCATAGGAGTAACCGATATGCAATTTGACTATCGTCCCGAATACGCTATCACAAACGAAATACTCGATTTGGTTGTGCAAATAACCGAGCGTTTAACAATGCTTCATCCTCTCAGCAATTTGCTGAAACAACCGCAGCTTAGGCGAATTAACCGCCTGAAAACTATTCATTCCTCGCTCGCTATTGAAAACAATACGCTAACTTTTGAACAGGTCGCCGCCGTTATCAATGGCAAAACGGTTATCGCTCCGCCGAATGAAATCCGCGAAGTACAAAATGCTTATGAAGCGTATAAACTTCTTGAAGAAATTGACCCGTTTTCTATCCCCGATATGCTAAAAGTTCACGGCGTTATGATGAAGGATTTGGCAGATGAAGCGGGTATGTTCCGTACTAAGGGTGTTGGTATTTTCAGCGAGGGAAAGCCTGTGCATATCGCTACGCCAGCGGCAAATGTGTCCGCACTTATTCATCGGCTTTATGATTTTATTAAAAGCGAGAAACTCAACGAGCTTATAAAATACTCGATTTATCATTACGAGTTTGAGTTTATTCACCCGTTCAACGACGGGAATGGCCGTGTAGGGCGTTTTATGCAAACGGCGTTTCTCGCCAAATGGAAACCGATTTTTGCATACATTCCCGTTGAAACCATAATAAAGGAACGCCAGCAGGAGTATTACAACGCTTTTCAAAGGTGCTATGCCGACGGCGGCAAGTCTACGCATTTTATCCTCTTTATGCTAAAAGCCTTGCTTTCCGCTGTCGAAAACATCCATGCGGATTCAGCCAATATTCTTAAAAGCCAAACGGCGCAGGTACAAAAACTTTTAGAGGTTATGGAATACACACCTCTGTCAGCGCAAGAAATAGCAAACCGCTTAGGGTTAAAATCCTTGTCCTCGTTAAAGGTCAATTATTTAATGCCCGCGCTTGAGCTCGGGTTGATTGCCATGAGCATACCGGACAAGCCGACAAGCAAAAATCAGAAATATTACAAACTTTAACGCCTTCCGTGCTTTAGGTTGAGGCTAAAACTATTCCATCTCACTCTGAGAGCCTCCCTTAACAGTGATTTTTGACAGATTTTCATCTGCGTTTTCCAAGCGTTCTAAAAATTCGTCAAACGCTTCCATAGCGTCGCGCTCGATTTCGCAGTTGAGCCCTATGGCGTACTCCATAATCCCCAAAACCGTGCGGCGGCGTATGCGCTTTCTTGCCAATCTGTTGCCGGTTTTCTTTTCGCGGCCGACAATAACCCGAACCGCGCCTATTATCTGATTGCCAATCCTACGGTAAATATCTTCAAGGTATTTTAGTAATGTTTGTAATGCTTTGATAAAAAACTTTTCATTGTTATTCCCTCCGTTTTTTTGGTTTTTGGTTCGTACAGTGTTGTAAAAACCGAAACGGGGGAATAAAAATGCTATAAATAGAAAAAGCCCCGTTCCGTCTGGATTGTTAATCCGACCGACGGAACGGGGCTTATAGGGTTTCAATATTTGCCTTATAAAAAAATTAGGCAAAAACAGACCGTTCCATTGGTCTATTTTTGCCATGCTTCAGAAGTAGCCCGCCTTTACGCGATTAAGCCCCTGATGATTGAAACAAACTCTTTTCCGCTATAATTGATTGGCCCGTTGGGGAAGCGGGCGCAAGCAGGTTTGATTCGTTTATTACGGTAAACGCCAAACCTGTACCACCTGACAGCCATTACAGGACTGACATAATAAGGGCGCGTCTTGCCCGGCGGCATTGTCTTTTGATAGCGGCGCAAAATATATTAAATTGTGGGACAGATAAGTTACCCGAAAGCTGTGCGCTTTCGGGATTTCGGCGTTACTTTGGCTATTACCATAGTTTCGGTTTCGCTCATCTTAACCGTAAGGCCGCGGCCGCATTCGGGGCAGACCGCTTTGCCCATGATCGGCGGCTGCATCTTGCTCTTTGACTTGGCGCCGCAATGAGAACAAGCGTATCCTCTCATTTCCGTAATCCTCCTTGAATATATTTTCGTTTTTGCCTTTCTACTTTACGCAAGCGGCCTAATCCTCCTCCGCGTAGAAATTTATCGCGGTTATCTGGTCGCTATCGCACTCGATGTGAGTTTCCGCCCCGCAGCTTACGCAAGTCAGTTTAAGCGTGAAAGGCACAGCCTTGTCCGCTTTGTGTTCCGTTCCGCAAATACCGCAGTACACGTTCCGCATATGTCGCCTCCTCCTATACCTTCCTTATAAAACTGACAAGCTTGCCTACAATGTGGAACTTGTCGGCGTCAATATCGTTGTAATTCTCGTTTTCGGGATGTAATACGTACCCGCCGTTCTTCCATATATACCTTTTCAGCGTAGCTTCCGCGTCCGCCGTGCCGTAGCCTCTTTCCCGTACCGCCAATACGATGTCGCCGGATTCCACGGCGGGCTGTTCGCGTATAACAAGATAATCGCCCTCGAAGATGTTGGCGCCCGTCATACTGTCGCCCTTTGCCCGAATCATAAAGAAATCGCCCGTACCCGTAAACTCCCGCGGCAGTCTGAACATTCCGTCAAATTCCTCGATGGCAAGGGAGGGCTCTCCGCATTTAACTGCGCCCACAAGGGGGACGTTGTTCGCGTCGGAAGAATCTAAATTACGCGGTACCGCTATCCTGCCGCTGTCGTCAAGCTTTATAATCCCCCTGCTTTCCAAAGCGTGGACGTAAGTGTGCGTCCGCTTAGAGTTAATATTGAACTTCGCGGCTATATCCCTCTGCCCCGGTGAACACCCGTGTTCCGCTTGGCGTTTCATTATATATTCCGTTATATCGTTTAACAACCCCTTATTTAATTGCCGCATATCTCTGCCACACTCCTTCTTGTGCCTGTTTTATCTTATAGTAGACATAGCCTACGATTAGGAACAATATATTACCACGCCATTATGCGTTTGTCAACCAAAAAATAGGGGTATATAAAAATATTTTTTGAATATTTTTTGAAAAGTCGCCCGCGGGTTTTCTATCGGGTTTTCCACGGGCATAATCAGTTATTATTTATACGAGCGTATTTCTTAGATTGTCGTGCCATCAGATTACCGTGTCCGTCTATCGCAAAACCGCGAGAACTATTCTAATATTTTAAGAAACAGCCAAATATTGGTTGACTTAAACTTAGATATTTGTTATACTGTTAAAAACTATTTTTTATCTTCGTTTTTATCGTAATACGGTTACAAATAAAACCCTTTCAGATAAATTGTTCACCATTAAGACTTCTCAAATAAATTGTTTACCACATTGTGTTTTTTCGTTATTCCGCTGACGTCTGTATCTTATTCAATGATGCCACAGTTGTCGCATATCTAATTAGTGTAGTTATTCGGTTTATAAGCCGGAAACATAAAGGGTATCGGCGGGGAAGTTTAACCAAGCCGCGCCAAGCCGCAAAATATGTAGACATCAAGTAACATCGGTCTAAAATAACAAAAACCAAAAGGAGGGTTTTAAAAATGTTTAAGAAATTGGTTTGTTTGGCGGTGGCGGCGGTAATGCTGTTCTCATTGGTCGGCTGCAATGTGCTTCCGCAGTACAAGTCCGACGCTAAGGCGGAGCTGGACGCTTACGTCATGGCTTTGGACGAGGAAAGGTATAACGACGAAAACCGGGAGGCTATAATGGGTTTTGTAGCGGAAGGCAAGGCGGCGATTGACGAGGCGGCGGACGTAGCCGAGGTTGATGTTGCACTGGCTGCGGCGAAGGCGGCGATAAAGGCCGTGCCGAAAATGGCGAGCAGCTTCCCGTCGGTTTTGGAGGAGTTTGAGATAGGGGACTTTACCGAGGAATTTTTTGAGGAGTACACCCTGATTTTGGTGCCCTTTGTGTGGAGAGGACTGTTAGAAAACTATTTAGATTTTTATACAGCGTTTATAGACGACGGCAAATTAAACTTCCTTATTGAGGTGACTCACCCGACCGGTCGGCTTGACTTAGAACTTGATCGGCGGGTATTCGCCGTTATTGTTTCAAAACGTCTTTTGAAACAATACGAAATTGGCGAGAAAACAGTTTTTGAAACTTACGATTTCAGAGGTTGGTCTCCCTTTCCCGAATATCATGAGCCACCTAAATATCCCCGCGAATGGCTGAAAGAAATTGAAGAAAAAAGCGTAGAACACAAAGTGAGTTTCTCATTGAAAAATTACAACAATATATCTTGGTACGCTTTTCATGTTTACGAAACTTATAATGAAATGGCGATAATATCATCGGTTGAAACGCTAAACGAAGCTCTTACGTTTGATATATTCGCGCACATTACCTAAAAAATAAAAAATATAAAAAAACAAGGAGAAGAAAAACATGAAGACAAAAAAACGGACAAGCCTTGCGGCGGTTTTACTTGTATGCGCTTTCTTTGCCGGACTGACGCTTTTTACGGGGCAAAACACATTGTTTGCAAACGCAAATTCAGACGGGGCGGCGCAATTACAGCCGGCTGCGGTTGCATTTTACCACAAAGAGGGCGCGGCGGCTAATTTGGAGGAATTTTTAACAAATACCGCCGCGGATGCCGCAATAGAGGTTGTTTTTGAGCTGAGGTACGATAAGGCGTTTAAAAACGACTTGAGGAATATTACATATCGTTCTTCAAGCGAGGAAGTAAGCAGGGCAGTGGCGCAGGGCAGGGAGGCGTCGCGGCAGTTCCACACGCCAAAAAACCTGGCATTTTTAAGCGGGCAAAACATTCCGCTTGAGTCGGATTATTACCGCACAACCGTCAGCTATTATTCCCCGCACGTTTTCCTGACTTTTGACAGCCCCGCCGCTTTTGAAAGGTTCGGCGGAAACATCGAGACCGTACAAAATTCACGGTCGGTCCAAAGAATAAGTGTGTTTGAGAAAACGGAATATGAGGACCTTGCAAACCGCACGTCGCATAGTTATTCTCCGACTTATCCTATGACACAGGTCAGGCGGGATATAGGGATAACCGACAATGAGTTTACCGGAAACGGAATCAGCGTCGGAATGATAGAAAGATATTATACCACGGCAAATGCCCAAAGTGAATTAAGTAATTTAACAATACATTATGACGGGACAATCGCTCCCGCAGGCAACTTACACGCGAGAGACGTTGCCCGCACTTTTGTAGGCTCAAACGGCATAGCGCCCGGAGTGGACGCGCTTTATAGCTACGGCAATGACAAAGATACAACTTTAGCCGAAGAAATAAATTGGCTTTTAGAACCTTTACGTAACGTTTTAATAATCAATATTAGCGAGGGCGTTAATGCCTCAAACACCGGTTATGAATGGAGAGCCGCGTTTATAGATTACCATACGAGGAACAATAATGTAACCTTTGTCGCAGCGGCAGGGAACTCAGGGATGTCAAACGATCACCATACAGATTCCCCTGCCATAGGCTACAACATAATCGCGGTCGGGGCGAATGATGCAAATGCCGACATTAATACGTATTCTTCGTACGGAGTGTCAATGAACATGAAGGCAAGAAAGCCGACTTTGGTTGCGCCCGGCACAAAGCTCGAAACAACTGATTTTGCTAAAGAGGGAACAAGTTATGCTTCGCCTGTAGTTGCAGGCGTTGTTGCAAGATTGATGGAGGAGTTTCCTATTTTGCAAACAAGGCCGGACATGGTCCAGGCGGTGCTTATCGCCTCGGCTACGCCCGTCAACGGGCACGGCAATACCGACGGACAGGTTGATGAAATTTGGGATATGCACGCCGGGGCGGGCCGCGTACATTATGAAAGGGCGAGAGAGGCGGCGCGGAACGCAATAGGGTTTGAGATCGCGGCTGTGGACGACGTGGGTCAAACAAGGTTTACGCATACTATTGACGTCGTGCCCAACGCAAAAATAAAGATTGCGGCTCACTGGCAGGCAAATTCTCCTACAAGCAGCCACACAGGCGCTAACTGCGCATTTTACCCCGATATGCACACAAATTACGATTTACGGGTAAAAAACACAGCCGGAACAACATTGGTAAGCGGCACTGACGATACCAACATTCAGGTTTTGTGGCACTATGTAACAGGCGGTCAGTACACAATCGACATCGTGCAAACGGCGCTCAGGCACACAGAAAACACCAAAGAGGACAGGGGCGCCATCGCTTGGGTGTACGAGCCGACGGAGGGCTTGCAATTTACGGCGATAAACAGCGGCACGGAGTATTCGGTTTCTAAGGGCACGGCGACCGATTCTTGTATTATTATTCCCGACCTTCACGCGGGCTTGCCTGTCACCGCCGTCGCGGTAAACGCGCTTAAAAACTTTACCGGATTGTTGGGGGTCAAAATTCCGTCTTCCGTAACGATGGTCGGCGCGTCCGCCTT
>Ga0123353_10000545_pt1 | contig 46462 bp, 40 predicted proteins | sample TergutLab28metaG_3_FD_92763 | JGI IMG/M metagenome (GOLD analysis project Ga0123353, IMG submission 92763) | Labiotermes labralis P3 segment gut microbial communities from Petit-Saut dam, French Guiana - Lab288 P3 | ecosystem: Host-associated > Arthropoda: Insects > Digestive system > Gut ... | reverse complement strand
GGTTTTGACTGTCTACTATGGCAGACAACCATAAAAACGGCAGAAAATCAAGTTGTCTAATATATTAGACAGTTTTTATAAACAATTATTTTATGCATTGGTCTATTATCTTAACAGTTCCCATTTGTTCTATACCCGTGGCAGCGTAAGCATGTCGCCGAATATGCGGTCGTATTCAATCGGGTCAAAAGCCATTTTGCCGTATGACGGAAAGAACGTAAGCTCTCCCACATACACACCGTCTTTTGTCTGGAACATGTCGACGCGGACGAATGGAAATTCCGCGGACACCATTGAAGCAAGGGACAACATTTCATCAAGACGCGCCGGTCGCGGCATATCAACGGCTTTGGAGAATCCGTGTGTCCAGAATCTGTACGGAAGCACAGACCAATCCGTGCCGAACACGCTGAATTTTGCATCCGCCGTTCTGCCGGAATTTTTCGGCAAAGTCCGGCCGCATATGAATTGCGGCTTTCCGTGGATGCAAAAGAATTTGTAATCGCAAAGTCCGCCTCCGCCGGGATTTTCCAATAATTCTTCGGCGATTATCGGATGCCTTTTGTTGTTGAACGTCCATCCGGACATTTCGCGCAACGCCTTGGTTTTATCCAAAGCGGACTTGTCCCGGACAAGCATGACCTGTTCCCCGTCGCCGCCCATCACGGATTTAAGGACGAATTTATCGGGAAGTTTGCCCCAATCTATATCCGCCGGACTGTCCCACACGCCGTACGTTTTCGGCACGTGTTTTTCCAATCCCTTTTCATGCATCCATTCTTTGAACGTCGCCTTGTTCTGTATCCGGCTGCATACTGGAAGGGCGGTATACCAATAATTGTCCCGAAGCCACAGTATCTTTTCGGTAAGCGTTTTCGGGTTCATAAAATCGAAAATACGGCCTGTCTGTTCGTAATGCCACGAATGCGCGCCCATCAATCTTTTATTCTGTTGCCGTTTAAGGAATTCGGAAAATTTATTCATCTCCCGGACGCGGCTTCGGCGGACAAAGTACAGGTTCATGCCGAATATTCGGATTACTTTGAAGAAATATCCATCGTTGCGTATGCCGAAGAGTTTCATCCCCCCCCCCCAAGCGGCGGCAAAGGTTCGGGCAATACGCACATATCGCCGTAAATCTTGTCGAATTCGCGCGGCTCGAACCTTATGCGGCCATCGGCGGGACAGAACGTAAGTTCGCCCACATAAATCTTGTCGCCGCATTGATACAAGTCGACACGGACAAGCGGAAAATACGCGGCAAGTTTTTCAGAAAGCGCAAGCATTTTTTCAAGATGTTTCGGACGCGGGATGTCGCGGACCTGTGCCCTTGCGGGGCCGATTACGACCCGGTCCGGAATCGTTTTGCCCTTTTCCCAATCCGGGGTATAGAAATTGAATGTTTTTTCAGCAACGCTGCCCAAATCCCTGCCGCGCGCGTATGCGATTACAAAACGGCATTTTCCATCGATGCAGAAGAATTTATAATCGGTAAGGCGGCCGCTTGTATCTTCCGACAATAATTCTTCCGCCATGATGCGTGTCGGTTTTCCGTCGGTTTGCCATTTCGCCATCCTGGCAAGCGTCGCTTTCATATCAAGTTTCGATTTGTTATGCACCAAAATCACTTCGCGGCCGTAAGTGCCTTTTACCGCTTTTATCACAAACTGGTCCGGAAGGAGGTCCCATTCGACATCGTGCATGCTGTCCCAGGCGCCGTAAGTCTTCGGCACATGCCCCGAAAGCCCTTGTTCCGCCATCCAGTCTTTGAAAGTCTCCTTGTTATACAATCTGTGATACAGCGGAAGATTGCTGTAATAATTTCGGCGAAGCCACAAAATCTTGTCGCCCAAAATTTCCGGCCGCTCCAGATTCATAATATGATTGTTTTCAAGCAGATGCCATTCAAATGCCCGAAACGCGTCGAATTCAAACGACGGCAAGGCATCGCGGCGAAGCTGGTCCCTTATAAGGTGTGCGACCCGGTGGCGCCGCATAAGGCGGATTTTTATGCCAAAGATGACAATCACCCTGTAATACGGGGATTCGTATTCTTTTCCGAAAAGCTTCATTTTTTAAGACCTTTATAAAATTTTTTCATGTCCGTCGCGATGAATTCGTTCGCGGAATCAACCATCAAAGGCGAAAGCTTTCGCGCCGCTGAATGAAGATGGAATTTCGGCGGAAGCGCCCACCAATCGCCGTATTCGGACGAAAGCACGCTGTCCGGCCGGTTTGGAATATTGCATTCGATGCCGTTGTATTTTCCGCGGCGCGTCGGGAACACCCAATCGAAATCAAGAATATACCGATATACCGACGGCGGGCGGCAAAAACTGCATACAAGCGTGCCGTCTTTGGCGGGCCTTTTCCCTTTCATAATTTCGGTTTCCCAAAGCCGCCGGGCTGTATTGTATTTTTCGCGCATCCGCTGTGAAATCGTCGGGTCGATTTGCCCCGCTTGAACTTCCGCCGGCAATTCTTTGCCATGCGCAAGGCATGCAAGCCATTTCTTCGCGGTATGGACATGACGGAATCTCATTATTTCGGCTTTCAGGGCAAGCTTCCCGGATTCGGTCGCAAGTTTTTCGCTGTACCTGTCCACCGGGAAAATATCGAACGTCATCGGGAAATTCTTGTATCCAAAAAACTGCATATAATATCCGCAAAATGCAAGATGAAGGTCAGAGCCTTTGAAAAGCTTTGGAAACAATTCCATCGCTTTTTCATAATCGGCGCGCGGCATATAGATATCTATGTCGTCGTCCCAGGGAACCGACCGGCCGCCATGACGCATAACGCCAAGCAAGCCGCCCGCACCAAGATAATAATCAAGCCCGTGCTCGCGGCATATCATGTCGAACAGTTCCAAAACCTTGGTCGTTGCGGCCTGTGCAAGGTGCATATTCCCGCGCGCCGCGGGCGCCGCGGAGATGTCTGTAAAATAACAATGAAAATCGCGAATCCAATCAAGTTTGCGGTTCAATTCTTCAAATCTGCGGTCGTTTTCGGATTTTTCGTACCTGTCGCGGAATGCGCGGCGCCGACCGACATCGCGAATAAAAAGCGCAATTATGTGAACCAGTATTTTTCTCATATAGTGCCGTCCCGGTTGATGAAAGCGAATTCCCAACGGAAAATCGCCTTGGCATGATATTCCAAGAATAATACATTGTCAACAGATACTATAATTGCCTTGCGGCAGGGGGGGCGGATATGATAAAATAATGCAAACGAGAGAGGATTTCCAAATATGAAGAAATTTATGTTTCTTGCCATGTGCTTTGTGCCGATTGCATTCGCCGCGAACGCCGTGTCGTTTCAACCGGCCACAGCCGGCGCGACAAACGTCGCGCGCACGGGCGCAACCACGCGCACCGCGAATCAACAGCGCGGATTCCCGCAACTTGCCGAAACACGCCGCCAGCAACAGCGGAACACGCACTATATCATCAACACGCCCGACGTCGACACCGCGTGCCGCGAACGGATATTCCAGTGCCTTGTCGATTATTGCGGCGATGTGACCGTCATTCCGGGTCAACGGGAAGGCCGCTGTGTCGGCGCCACGGAAGGCGAATTGTACAACTGGGTTTTGCTGTGTCTTCAACGCGACACGACGCCGCTGATGCCTAATTTTCAGGCGGGCTTCACCACCGGCGGCAATGCGATGAATATCGCCGCGCGGCTTTGCCCTTCGTTCGTGCAACAGGAGTTGATGGCGTACCTTGCCATGGCGAACATGGCGGAACAGCTTAACAAGCAACGAAGCGACCAATGCGTACAGCGGCGCCGCGAATTAGAGGCCGCAATATCATGCCACCAGGTTGCTCTTACAAGCGGCGGCGAAACTCATAACCGGCTTGTCTCCACTCTTGCCGATTTCTGCGGCGCGGGCATCCCCGGCGGCTCTCAGGAAATGGTGATGCAATTCGCAAACGCCGGAAATATCGGCGGCAATATATTCGGATGGGCGGAAAACCTTCTTACGCTTGACGGGTCGCGCCGCGGCCCCGAATGGCAGACCGCCGTCGACGCCGTATTGGCGGGACATGTAAACCGCATGAACCTTGCGTGCGGCGAAAATATGCAGATGCAATTTCAACCGCGCGAAATAACCGTCGGGCCGACCGCTTTGCAGACGGTCGCGGCCGCCGCGGTGGGCACTGCTATCGGCACAACGTTCCAAAGTCCGCAGACCGCTCAGACCCCGCCAACGGCGCCGGGCGCCGCAATGCCGCCCGTGGTATCCGCAAACCTTTGGGAGGAATTCCGTTCATTGACGGATATATTCGACATCGGAACCGCGTCCCAGGTTGTAATGGCCGGACTTGAACAACCGCCGACGATGCAGAACCCGTTCCTTACTTCTGCGACTATGGCGTCGATGCAGAATGCGCGCCGCGCTGGCACAAAGGTATTCGTGCTTCGCGATTCCATCCGCTGTTTTATCGTGGTGGTTGAATCCCTGAATCCGGCGGAAAACAACGCCATCGCGCACCAGTTGGCGAATTGCAGATATAATTAGCAATCTGAAAAAAGGTCTATGATGAAGCGGATATGGCAAACATTTGCGAATGCCGCAAGGTTGGCGGTCGCCTTCGTGGGACGCTATGACGAACCCGAACGCGCAAGGCCGCCTATTAAAATCGTCAAGAGACGGGCCCAGCCGATGCTTTCGGATACTCCGCCGCCGCGTTACGGTTTAAGTCCGGACGGCGTATGGCGCCAAACCAAAACAGGGCGCACAAATACGCAAAGGGCCAACATTTTGTTTGTCGGCGACCTTATGTGCGCAGAGCGCCAACAAAAAGCCGCGCGCACCGGCAAAACTTATGACTTTAACAAAAGCTTTCAATTCACAAAGCCGATATTCGAATCCGCGGACCTGGCGGTTGGCAATCTGGAAACATCACTTGCACAGGACAGGCCGTTCCGCCACGAAATCCGCGGCAGACGGCACCTTGGCGACAAGCCGTATCACAATTCGCCCGTCGCGTTTCTTGACGCGTTGCGATATACCGGGTTTGATGCGGTGATTACCGCCAACAACCATATCCTTGACGCCGGTTACCCGGGGGCAATGCAAACTTTGGGCCATATCGAAAGATATGGGTTTATGCATACCGGAACTTTCAAAGACGGCGGCGAAAGGCGTTATATAATCGTCGACGTGAACGGTATACGGATTTCCATCCACGCATACGCGCTTTGGTATAATAAAAAGGAAGAAAAATATCTGAAACCAGAAGCCTGGGGAACCCTGCTTAATTTTCACGACCCTGAAAAAGCCGCCGCGGAATTTGCCGCCGCCCGGAAAGACGGCGCGGAATTTATATTCGCATATATGCACGCCGGACGTGAATTCGAACACACGGAAAGCCCAACTCAGCAAAAGGTTTCGCAAGAGTTGGCGGACGCCGGCGCGGATTACATTCTTGGGTCGCATCCGCATGTCCTGCAAAGATATGATACAATCGAAACAATCGATAACCGGAGCGTTCCTGTTATATATTCGCTTGGCAATTTTACAACGAACATGACGGCCCTTAACCGAAGACAGACGATAATCCTTGGCGTCACTTTGGCGCGGGACAAAGGCGGCCGGGTGGTGATTGCGGACGAATCCTATATCCCGGCTTTTATAGAATGCGCGTTTAACGGCAACCCGTATGCCATTCTTCCACTTGTCGCGCCGTATAATGCTTGTTTTGATTATCCCGGCGGTAAATACCATATCGATGCGATTGCAAAAATTATCGGGAACAAGTTAAAGGTAAGGCAATGAAATCCGCATGGACGCGGGCCCCGCGTCCATGCGGCCTTTTACGCCGCGAAACCTTTTACCTCCCACGCAATGCCCCAGGTTCCGAATCCCGCGCTGCTTCCCTGTGACCAGGTTCCGACAACGGTAAAACCTGTTGGCGTCTTGGTGCCGGAACGCACGCGCAGCGACAATGTATTTGTTAACAAAGTTGTTGTCCCTGGGCTTAAAAGATGATGATAATCGGTATTTCTCATCGGCACGGGAAGGACGATTGCCTGGCCGGATTCGGACGATACGTTCGTGCCAAGCGCTCCTTGCTCCACCCATCCCGATTTGTATTTGCGGTACCAGCCGCTTGTATATCCGGGACCGGAAAGGCCGTTTGCCGATTCCACCACATAATCGGCGCCCGCCATCTGCGCGACAAGTGCGGCAAGCGCGGCAAAATCAATATCCGGCAATTGCGGGACTTCCGGAATATTCGAAAGCTTCGCATATTCCGACAAATCAATGACAGTCTTTGCAAGCGCGTTTTCCATGTCTTCGACGATTGCGGTTCCGCGTTCCACTATCTCGGCAAGGTTTTCAAGCGCCGCGAATCCTTCGACCCGGCGGTTCATATCCCGCACGACTTCCATGATATAATTGGCGTCGGCATTGAGTGCGGCCGGGTCGACGGGTTTCATCGGCTGGTACGATACGACGCGTTGATGCGCCAATTCGCGGAACAGGGTAATCGCATCGCCGATTTTCGGCGGCACTTTGAACGCGATATTTCCGCCGTCGTGTCCAAATGACGCATTCGCCGGCAATTTGTTCAAAGTCAATTTATATTCCGCCGCCGGCACTGGCAATCCGTTCCTGGACACCTTTACGTCCGCGGCGCGCCATACGGCGAAATCGAAATGAAATTGCGACGTATTGCCGTCGCCGGTATAGGTTATTTTTGAATGATTCATGATTTTGTTTCCTTTTTTGTGCACAAAAAACGCCCCCGGAACGGGGGCGGTCATTGCGCGGATTATACCAGATTTCAATGGTATAATCAAGACAATTTGACATTCGCCGCAAACCGGTGTACAATTAAAAAAATGACCGACGCACGCGCATTATTAACACAAACCCAAGACGACCTTTTGGCCGTCAGGGGGTTTCTTTGACCTGTCCAAACTTAATGCGGATTTGACCGCGGTGACAGAAGAATCGAATAATCCCGATATTTGGAACGACCCGGACGCCGCGCGTATCGTGATGCAGAAAAAAGCATCGCTTGAAAAAACTATCCAGGATTTTGCGGCGCTTGAGGCCGAATATAAAAACCTTTCCGAACTTTTTGAAATGGCGCCGGAAGACCCGGAAGTTGCCGCCGGAATTGCGGCGCTTTCCGCGCGCGCGCATGATGCGAAGTTTATAACCCTTTTTAACGGCCCGGCGGACGGCGGCGGCGCGTTTTTGTTTATCCAGGCGGGCGCGGGCGGAACAGAGGCACAGGATTGGGCGCAAATGCTTTCGCGGATGTATGCGCGGTGGGCCGAAAGGCACGGCTTTTCGGTCGAAGTTGTCGAAGAAAGCGTCGGCGATACGGCCGGCATAAAAAACATAACGTACCGCATTGCGGGCGACCGCGCGTACGGCTGGCTTCGTAATGAAATCGGCGTGCATCGGCTTGTGCGCATAAGTCCGTTTAATGCGAACGGCAAACGCCAGACAAGCTTTGCATCGGTCGATGTCTGGCCGGATATAGACGACACTATTGAAATCGAAATCAACGAAAAAGATTTGCGGATTGATACATTCCGGGCAAGCGGCGCGGGGGGGCAGCATGTGAATAAAACCGACAGTGCGGTTCGGATTACGCATCTTCCGACCGGCACGGTTACGACATGTCAGAACGAGCGAAGCCAATTGCAGAACAAAGACATGGCGATGAAGATGCTTCGTTCCAAATTGTACGAACTTGAAATGCGGAAGAGGGCGGCGGAACAAGACGCCGCGAAAGCCGCGCAGAAAAAAATAGAATGGGGAAGCCAGATAAGAAACTATGTCCTTTATCCGTATCAATTGGTGAAGGACGTGCGCACCGCGTTTGAAAAAACCGACAGCGCCGCGGTCCTTGACGGCGACATTGATGATTTCATGTTAAGTCTGTTGCAGAGATAGCCCCTTACACTACCTTGCCAATCGTTCTTCCGGGGGGCATGCGTTGCGGTTGCCTTTGATGCATTCTATAAGCGGGTTGAAATCCGTACAGGTCCAGCATCGTTGTATATCTTCGCGGGAATACGGCGTGCCGCGTCCGCATCGGCCGTGTTGTTGCCATTGGGCGCGGTTTTCGATTGGTCCCATGTTTTCCGGACATCGGACGCATCGGGCGTTGTCGTCGCGCCCCTGTCCGCCCCATTCGAAAAGGTCAAGCGGATGACAAGTGGCAAGGTCGTCACCAGCCCGGCATCCCCATGTGCATACATGATAGAATCGTCCGGCTTCGTTGGTAAGCCGCATATGTATCGCCGAATTGAACGAACGCGCATACGCCGCGGAAATCCAATTGGAACTTTCACACTCTTCCGCGCCGGCCAGTGGTGCTATATATCCGTCGAATTCATCGCATTGTTCCGGCATGATACATGCCCAACGGGTGTCCCCTGGTTTTCGCACCTGGTGCCTTACCATGCCGGCGCGACAACTCCATTCCCAACAACAGTCGTTACGACTGTTTGCGCGCGGACTTGGGACAATATTAACATCCCGTGTATCCAACGGCTGCCTGTCGCATATAGACACATAAGTACTATCGTTATGGGTGCACCCACTCTTTTTCAGTTTCCACACGGAAGACCGGCTCCACGCATTTGGCCACGTTGTTAATTTACGCTCGTTCATTTTATCACAAGGGCAACATCCTCCCCTGCGCGCTTGGCAGACATGTTCGCCGTATCCCGTATCGGGTGCAAGGACAGTTATCACGATTGCGATTGTTATGATTTTGAAAATGTTCGCACAACGCTTCATTTATCTTTTCCGTTTAATCGCGCAGTATATAGCACGATTGCTGCGATTCATCCCAGAACCCGCCAAGTATTTCCGTGCATACTTCCACCGCCCATTGCGGAAGAAGCTCGCACTCTCCGCGCCGTTCGTTCCATACCGCGTATCCCATATCATTGGCGAATTCGTCCGCCTGTTCGCATTGCACACGCGGGGAATTAAGAACACAGAATCCCCAATCCGAATACGGAATGCCGCGAATGTCGGTCGACCGCGGCGGTCGCCGTCCGCCAAATACCGTGTTATGCCATGTTGGTTCAAGCCTATTCGGGTCAAGTGCCGAACCGCGACCGTACCATACTCCATTTGGGTGTTCTGTGCATATTACCGAAAGTATGCTTGTCATGGTTCCTGTTATTGTACTTAAAACTCTGCCGATAACGCTGTGATCGCGCCATAATTCATCCCACGACTGGGCGGTCGCAAGTATGCCGTCCGGCAAATTGCCATTCAAATCGGCGCAATGTTTGTGCGCTTCCGCTGTCATAAGGCGGCGGAGTTCAGTTATGGATTTTGTGCGACATGCGTACGGCCATTCGCGATTTTCGACTTCGTCCGCACACAGTTCCATAATAAATCTTTCCAAATCCTGTTCGCATGCCTCGAACACTCTTACACTATTCACCCCGCTTACAAAATTCAACAGCGCGCGAAGCCCGCACGCATCGATATTTGTAATCGAACCGCGCGCGTCGAATTCACACCGCTGTGCATTCGCGCCGGCAAACAACGCCGCGCACGTCGCGACCGCATCCCGGCAATTGCTTATCGTTATAAACGCATTCAAAGCGTTGGAATCCGCCGTCCGCCCGTCGGTAAGCGTTCGCGCCTGTCCCATTTGTTCATCGTAACAATCAACTATTACGCCGACGCACGACATTCTTATCTCGTCTATTTTCCGTGCCTGGGCCTGTGATATTTCGATAATCGTTTCGTTAACAAAACGATTCCAGACAAGATTCGCATCATCCCGGCACGTTGAAAGAATTCGTTCCGCATGCATTCTTTGATGATTCAAAAAGCCCGCCAATTGCGGATTCGTCACCGCCGGCAATACCGAAACGTCAAGACGCGTCGCCGTCGCAAGTTCGAAAAGACCCGGCCGGAAATGTATTTCCCCCGTATTCGGGTTTATCAATTGTCCCGTCGGGTCAAGACAGCGGCGCCATCCCTCTCCGCATACGCTGTCGGCGGTCATCGCCGTCCGAACCTGTGAAATACATTCGTTCACAGACGTCGAATTCGACAGGCGAAACGCGTCAAGCCGCGCATCGCGAAGCTCCATCTCGGCTTCGCGTACACGCGCGTCAAGCGCGACACGCCGGTCGTTCGTACGCCGTTCCGCCGCCGCGCAATCGTTGTTTATCGCAACAAGGAACGTGTTGCGGACCATGTTTAACGCCGCTTCGTTTTCGCACGCGGCGCGCACCGCGGCGTTGTTAGTGCATTGGCGGTTCAATTCGGCATGAAGCGCCGCGCCGTCCAATGTCGGCGAAACCCGCAAATTGTCGCGCGGCGCAAACGGGTCGGGCGCCGACATCCCGCCCCATATGTCGGTAAGGTCAAGACGCGGCGCAACCCTTGATTGCACCCCCTGAACCCGGCGGCCGGCAAGCAAATCGCGAATGTTGGTAAGAGTGTTGCCGGTATGCGACGTCGCGCGGCGCGGCGGCGGCGTAACCAACGCGTTCATTGCGGCGGCACGCTCTGCCGAAAGGCTCACCGCGTGAAGGTCGTTTTCCGCAAAGTCTTGAAGCATTGAAAGCGCTTGCGCAAACATGTCGTCCCGGCGTTGCAATTCGCGAAACCGGTCGGAACATATACAGCGGCGGAACGTAGAATTGGCATTCGCGCAACCTTGGTCCATGCATGCGGTATACGCCGCGTGGCATGCCGCATATCCGCCGCCAATCCGGGTCAAATCGTCGAATGCCGGCGTCCGTTGCCCAAGCGGTTCTTGTTGCGGCGTCGCCGTGCGCGCCTGGGTCTGGGGCGCGGCGGCGCGCGGCGGCGTGGGCTGTGCGGCGGCGGAACGCGCAACTTGCGGCGATGTCGCCGCGCGGGCCGAAACCGGTTGCCGTGCCGCCGGGGGTGCCGAACCAACGGGCGTGCGCGCGGACGGTTGCGGCGCGGCCGCCTGTTGCGGTTGTCCGGGTTGCGGCGTTTGCTGCTGTCCGGGTGTGCGCGGAGCCTGTGGGACAGGGGCGGCCCGCCCCGGCGCATTATGGGCGCGCGACGGCGTCCGCGGGTCGGGCGACAGCGCGCCCGCGTCCGCAAAATGGAACGCAAGCAAAACAACCGCGAAAATCGCCGATAACTTTCTCATTTCCTTATATGCGGATATTAAAGCAGTTTTCGCACAAGACACGCAAGGGGAAAATAACAATGAAAAGTGAAAAATGAATTGTGAAAAATGGTTGTTTTTTGTAAAAATTTGTTTATAATACACTGCACCGCACCCGTGGCTTAACTGGATAGAGCATCGCCCTCCGAAGGCGGGGATTACAGGTTCGAATCCTGTCGGGTGCGCCAGAAATACAAGCCTTGCGTTTCTTGATTTTTGAAATTTTCAACACTTAAATGCTCGCCAAAAGCTTCTATCCCGCCCCGCAAGCGGGGCAGGTTTTAGGACAGAAGACGACACCAAACAAACATCTTGCACCGATTGTTTGCTTCGTGCTATTCTCCACCCATGACTCGGAAACTTACACTCACACTTATTCTTCTTAACGGCTATGTCGGCCTTGCCATGCAATTGCTTGCATTGCGTCAAGTTTCGAACTTCGTCGGCGGAACCGCCGCGATTTCAAGCATTATAATCGGAACATACCTTGGCGCGATGACCGCCGGATATTTCGTCGGCACAAAAAAAATGCCGCCAAAGGTCGTATCACGCCTTGTCGGGGCAAGCTTTATCGGGGCGATGCTTCTTATCGTCCTTGCCGCAAGTTTCCCGCTTCTTCACGCGTATTTCGGATTTATGGCGGCGGCGGGACTTCGTTCGCCGATAATACAGACGTTCGTTTATGCTTTGACTTTTCTGTCCGTCGCGCCGTTCCTGTTCGGATTCAACACCGCCGCGCTTTCACAGAATCTTCACGAAGCGACGCGCGACAATACCGGTATAATCCTTGGGGTTGGAACCATCGGTTCCGTTATGGGGTCGCTGTTTACTACTTTAATCTTCATGACATTGTTCGGAGTAAATTACACGGTCATGTTTACGGCGGCGCTTGCGGGAACGGCCGCGTATCTTGCGGGCGGGCGCCGATGGATGCTTTTTGCCGCGCTTGCCGTCTTTGCATTCGCGGTATCGATAAACAACAGCGCATTTTTACGCAAAAATTTCGGCATAGTGTCCAATAACGCGATAAGCACGATTTCAATCCAAGAAAGCACCGCCAACCGGTACCTTCTTGTGGACAAGGCGATTCATTCCGTGATTTCGCTTGATGGGACGGCTCATGCCGAATACGCGAATTTCATCAACCGGTATTTTATACATTCGATTCCGCAAAACATTGTCAAAGACATCCTTATCCTTGGCGCGGGCGGATTTACCATCGGGCACGGCGACCTTCGCAACAATTACGTGTTCGTAGACATCAACCCGGCGCTTCAACGGGCGTCCGAAGAACACTTCCTTTTTCACGAATTGCCGCCGAACAACCGTTTTGTCGTGCGCGATGCGGGCGCGTTCCTTCGCACAACCGACGAAAAGTTCGACCTTGTCGTGATGGATGTCTTTTCGCGGTGGTCCATTCCGGAATCGGCGATAACGACCGATTTTATGGAAAGCATGAAGGCGCGCACAAAGCCCGGCGGAATCATAGTCATGAATATAATCGCAAGCGCGATGTTCAGCGATGAATTCTCGCGGCGGATAAACAATACTATCCGGCATGTGTTCCCGACGAACCTTTCGCGGCATCTTATCGGGCACTTTGACGCGTGGGGTCCGCGCGATTATGTGAACGTCATATATATATGGCGCAATATCCCGAACCGCGGCCGGATATATACTCCGGACATGAATTCAACCCTTAATGAACAAGATTATTTTCTATGACGCGCCTTGTCATGCTTCCGATTATATTCCTATCCGCGTGCAATCACATGCACGTAAAGCCGGGCACCATGACGCCGGACAGCACCGTGTTCGCCGTCCGCGGCGGATATTCCATGCGGATGCATGCAAAAGAAAGATTGGAAATGCGCGGATATGCCGTCAAGGTGGGCAGGCTGCGCGATTTTACCGATGGCGATGATATGGAAAGACATACCGACGTCATTCCGAACAACGCAAAATATACGGTTATCATTCGCGAACGTCCCGAAAGATTCCGCCCGCTTTATTGCTTCTTTAACGGATTCTGGTGGTGGAATTTCAACGTATCAATCGCCGAACAGGCAACGGGCGAAGAATTGCTGGTATGGGCCGGTCGCGGTTGTGCGAACAGCTCGTTGCGAAGACTTGACCGCGTGTTGGATGAATTGGAAAAATAATTACCTCTGCACGCATCTGCCGTCGTCGGTAAGCCATAAATCCCCGCGGCATCTTGTAATTCTGCAAGGCGACCATTCCCCATGATTGCATGTCTTTTCCGCTTCGACTATAAAGCGGCTTTCGGTGCGCAAATCGGCGGCAAGCATGACTATTTCAGAATGAGCGCACAAGGCGGCCGCGCCGTGGTTCGCTCTGTTGCCGTCATCATCCGCGCATTGCGCCAAAAGCGCGGTCAACACCGCCGTCGGTTCCGTATGCCGCTCTGAATCCTGTATGCCCGATGCAAACGGCATCTGCATGGCAAGCGTCATTTGCACGGCAAGCATTTCAAAATGCTGGTGCTGGTCCCTTGTCCTTTGCATCTGGTCGATGCCGTCCGTCATCATCTGCCATAAAAGCACCAAATCTTCGGTAGACGTATGCATCGCGACATCCGACAGCGAAGCGCCCATCGCAACGCCGAACCGCATGCGCGTCACTTGATACAAATGCCCCCTTGCCGATTCAAGCAACCTTACGGGCGAAGGATTGGCGCGGCGGAAACGCTCCATATTGACGAACGCCATGACAACTTGCGGGTCGCCCGAAAGCACCATGGTTATAAATTCAATCGCATCCGCATCGCTGTGCGTAATCAAAGCCGGCACAGGCGGCGAAGCCGCCGACGACGGCGCGCGGTATGCCGACGGACCGATATTCGACAAGATTGCGTTTCGCGCGACTACGGCGCCTTGCTGCCGATACGCAACTCTTTGAGGCGCGGGCGCGGCGGCGCGCAGCGGTTGTGGTTCCAACCTTGGGAATTCTGTGGTGCGGACGGACGCAGGTGCGCTTGCGGTGCGGGCGGGCGAAACATTGGCATCACGCGCCGGGCCCGCGGAACGGACAGAGCCGCCGGACACGCGCGTCGAAGCAAAGGCGGAAACGCCGGCCGCACAAAACGACGCGACCAAAATCATCTGCACAACGAACAAGCGGCCTGTTACACGCATATATTTCAACCCTGTATTACACACGGAATATTATATCATGTTTGGCCGTTGAAAACTAATGCTAAAAAAACGCGCCTTTGTGGCGCGGTTTTTATTTATAAATAAAATGTACTTGCACCGACGGGGATTTGCGGTCGCCCATAATCGGACGAATGACTTTTTTGACCGCCGTCGCGACGGATTCGCGCAAGGTCTCTTGGGACTTTCTGTCCGCCTTGCCCAAAGCGTCGATTGCCTTTGTGATTTCAATCTGAATCTGGCGTCTGATTAATCCCTTTCCGTCGTGTTCGAATACGCCCGCCGACGACACTTCGGGAGTGTCTTTAAGGTATCCGCGCTTGTCAACGGGCAGGGTGACGAACACCGCGCCTTCGGTCGACAGCTTTTGACGGTTTTTAAGAACCGGGTCGTCGCTTCCCATGCGTTCCGTTTCGCCTTCCATGACGATGAATCCGGTCTTGATGGTTTCGACGACGACGGGCGCCTCTCCGCGTTGCAATGCGACGATTTCGCCGTTGCGAAGGATGCTCATGTGCTTTGCGCCGCCGCGTTCCATCGCCATTTTCGCATTAAGCAGGCATGTCATGTATTCGCCGTGCATGGGCAGTATGACATGCGGGTGAACGATGTCGTAAAAGCGTTCGTATTCGGGGCGGCCGGCGTGGCCGCTTGCGTGCACTTTCGGCGTGTCGTATATGGTCTTCGTGGTGACGCCGATTTTGGCCAAGCGGTTATAAAGAAACGAAACCTGCGCTTCGCGGCCCGGGATGACGATTGCGGAAAACACAACGGTATCGGTGGGCATTAATTTCAATTCTTTCACATGGCCGCGGCAAAGGCGCGTAAGCATGGCGTATTTTTCACCCTGGTGCCCCGTAAGATATATCGCCTGCATGTGGCCGGGCAATTCCTTAATATCGCGGTGAAGCGCGACGTCGTCTTTTTTCAAATACCCGCATTCGATTGCAATATCGCGGAATTCAGGCAAACCGACATAGGGTACGGGACGCGGGTTGCTGCGTTCTTTAATCGCGGGTTCGCGGCCGACTTCGCGCGCGGCGTCGGCGAACATTTTCATTCGCGCGATAGAGCGGCTGTATCCGGAAACAAATACGCGGCCCGGCGCCTTTGCCATGATTTCGGCAAGCGTTTCCCTTACTTCGACTTCGGTTGTTTGAACTTCCTGTCGGCCGACGGCGGTCGATTCGCAAACGCACGCAAGCAAATCAGGGTCGGAACCAATCTCGCGAAGGCGTTTGTAATCCGTCGGATTTTCAATCGGAATCGCATCGTTAAAGGTCCAGTCGCCGGTATGAAGAATCTTGCCCGCCGCCGTTTTAATCAAAAGCATCTGCGCTTCGGGCACCGAGTGCGACACATGGAAAGTTTCAATTGCAAACGGACCGACGTTAAAATTCGCGCCGTTATGGTCGAACGTTACGATATCCGAAGGCTTGTAATCTATTTCCATTCCGTCGAAAGTGCGCTTCATAAATTTCGCGACAAAGCGCGTGCAATAAATCGGACAGCGGAATTTCTCCCACACGTATTTAAGCGCGCCGACGTGGTCTTCGTGCCCGTGGGTAAGGATGATTCCGACAACATCTTTCTTGCGCTTTTCAAGCCAAGTGGTGTCGCAATACTTCACATCGTCGCCGCCGACGTCGGAATCAAGAAATCCCATTCCGCAATCGACGATTAAGTATTTGCCCCTGTACCGGTACACGTACATATTCTGGCCGATATGCTCCATTCCGCCCATGGCGAAAAAGTGGACGATGCCGTCGTTTTCGCCGGCATCCGGCTTTTGCTTTTTGCTTTCCGATTTCGGCGCCGCGCCGTCTTTTGATTTTTTATTTTCGGCTTTCGGTTTTGCCACTTTTTTTGTTGCGGCGATCGCCGCGCTTTTTCCATCATCGAATTCATCATAATCTTCTGCGAATTCGTCGTCAAACCTGTCGTCCAGAAATGCCAAATTGGCAATCTGGTCTTGTTTTACTTTTACCATTTTTTACTTTTTATCCTTTTTTAATGGTTGAACGTCTGCCCAAGGACAGGAAATTCATTGCGAATAAAAAAGAGGGTGCTTTATTTGTAGTGAATCTCCGCCCCGGGCGGCACAAGCGCATAGTATCAAGTATTCGTATAAAAGTCAATAAATTATGAATGTTGGATTGATTCCTTATTCAATATTCAAAACCGCCTTTATCCGCCGCACTCCCGCGGCGCTTGATTCTTCTTTTTGAATCTTGAACGCGCCAAGTTCGCCGGTATTTGCAGCATGCGGCCCGCCGCAGATTTCAAGAGACCAATCGCCCATCCGATAAACCTTTACCATTTCGCCGTCCGCCGCATCGAATATTCCGATTGCGCCGGCGGCGCGGGCGTCCGCCATTGTCATTTCCAAAAATTCGACCGGGGCGGCGGCGGCGATGGCATCGTTTACAATTTTTTCGGTGGCGGCGATTTCGTCGGGCCCCACGCGCCGGTCGAACGAGAAATCAAACCGCAAACGCTCCGCGGTGATATTGCTTCCCTTTTGCATGACGGAATCGCCCAATACGCGGCGCAGCGCGGCCTGTAACAAATGCGCCGCGGTATGCAGTTTCGTCGTTTCAACAGATTCGTCGGCAAGCCCGCCTTTGAATGTGCCGGCGCATCGACTGCGTTCTTTTTGTTGTGCCATCGCGGCGTCGAATCCGGCAACATCCACAGACATTCCGCGTTCCGCCAAAATCGATTGCGTTAAATCCAAAGGAAACCCATAAGTATCGTAAAGCTTGAACGCGACATCGCCGGCCAGACAGAATTCTCCTGCCCCCGTTTCGGGGGCGGGTGTCCGCGAAGCGGACGGGTGGGGGTATTTTTCCAGCTCTTTCTCAAGCATCTTCAATCCGGACACCAGCATGTCTTCGAATGCTTTTTCTTCACGTTCAATTGTTGCGATGACGCGGCCGGATTCGCGGACAAGTTCCGGATACGCTTCGCCCATTTGTTCGACCAATGACGGGTACAGTTTAGAGAGCAGGGCGCCCTTGTGCCCCAAGACCTGTCCGTGGCGCATAGCGCGGCGCAGTATGCGGCGGATGACATATCCGCGTTCCGTATTTGATGGTATGACGCCGTCGGCGATTGCGAATCCGGCCGCGCGAAGATGGTCTGTGATGATTTTGAACGACGGCACGTTGTCCGGCGTCTGCGCGGCGCCGGTTATATCCGACACAGCGTTTTTAAGCGCGACAAACAAATCGCTGTCGTAATTGTCCGTCACGCCCTGTAACACGGCCGCCCAGCGTTCCAACCCCGCGCCCGTGTCGATATTCTTGTTTGGCAAATCGACAAGCGACCCGTCGGGCAAGCGGTCGTATTGCATGAAAACATTGTTCCATATTTCGACATATCGGTTGCCTTCGTCCGGTGCGCCCGGAAGGCCGCCGGGGACGGTCGGTCCGAAATCCCAAAACATTTCCGTACACGGCCCGCAGGGTCCGGTATCGCCCATCGCCCACCAGTTGTCTTTGTCCAAACGTATGGCTTCCTTACCCGCGACGCGGCGCCATATTTCGGTTGCTTCGTCGTCGGTAATGTGGGTAGTTACGATTATGCGTTCGGGGTCAAGTTTTAATACGTTGACCAAAAGGTCCCAAGACATTTCAATCGCGCCTTGCTTGAAATAATCGCCAAAGGACCAGTTGCCAAGCATTTCAAAGAAAGTATGATGCCGGTTGTCGTATCCGACGTCTTCAAGGTCGTTGTGCTTTCCGCCCGCGCGAAGGCATTTTTGGGAATTCGCGACACGCGCCGCGGGCGGCGGGACCAAACCCTGCATGGCTTTTTTGAACGGCACTATGCCGCCGATGGTAAACATGACGGACGGGTCGTCGGGAATAAGCGACGCCGACGGGACAATTTTATGCCCATGCTTTTCCATATAGTCCAAAAACAGTTTGCGAATTTCATTGAATGTCATTGTGCGTTGCCTTACTGAATTGCATAGGGGCAAATAATATTTGCCCCTACATATGCCGGGATTATACGGCGCGGACACACGGATTGCAACGCATTTTTGTCGTTCGTCATCACAAGCGTCGACACCCGCCATATGTCATTCCCGCGAAGGCCGGGATCCACTGTTTATAAAAAGCCGTCGCCGGCAAAGCCGGCGACACATTATTGTACAATGGATTCCCGCCTTCGCGGGAATGACAGATGGTCGTTTTTCTAGGGAACACACCAGTTGCTGGCAAAATTCCAAACATTATTCGTACAGCGATCAGCTCCCTCTCACACATGTCACAAACTCTGTCGCATCCATCCTTTGCCAGCATTGGTCTGTTATCGGCGTCTGGGTTCTTCCCGGGCCGAAATATATCCGTTCTCTGTCGAACGTGTCGCAATCGGCCGGATTGTCGCACCTGGCGCGCGTGCAAAGAGCGGGGTTTATCATTTCGCAATCGGTACGACTTGTATTCGGCCGGAATCCTTCTTTGCATACAAGTATCTCTTCACCGGAATTCTGAATATCTATGCCGCTGGCCGTGGAGCCAACCCAGGCCCAGGTGGCGCGTACTGTAATTACCCGGGCAAAAGCGCCATGACCCGACGGAACATACCTTGATATGGCAAGCGCCTGTGCAATATCTTGTTCGACTTGCCACCGTCGACCATCCGCTGTATCTTGGTCTGCATCGTTTGTTGAGGGCGCATGCACTCTACATCTGTCGCGTATCATGTTCACCACCCAAGTATTTTGATCGTGAGACACGGTGCCCCGGCTCTGCGGAACACCAAGTCTCGCATAAGTGGTTCTTCTTATCTGCTGGTCGTCAGTGCCGGGGCTGCATACACCCGCGCGCCCGCGGCCTTCTTGGCAAAGCCGAACACCGAATCGTCCCCATTCGGCCTGACTAAAAGCAGGGAAGATGCCGGACCTGAATGGTTGGGTGGCGCCGCTGTGGCGCCATACCTGTGTAGTCATCAGGACCGGGTAAAAAGTTGCACAGTCTCCATCAACGTTACGCGCCATAAGTTTTAACAGACCGCGGTTAAAGCCGTGGGGTTGATCCGAACGGCCCGGATTATGGGTCGAATTACCAGCATTCCATTCAAGGGCCGCCCGGGCCCAACAAGCGGGGGTGTCGCCGAAGTTTGATAGGGTGTGATCCCAGACACCACTATCAAGGAGACTGGAGCACTCCTCATTAAAATGGTTTCGGTCTATGGTATTATAAACCTGACGCGGTGCACAGGAACCGGGGTTAAGGGGGTCGGCACGTTGCTCAGGGGTAAGTCTCATCGTGCCGCGGTGGTGTCCCCCCGCATGAGTATAGTCATAGTCACCAATGCACAGCCCCATCGGATTTCCCGACGGGCACCATGCCCGTTCTGTGGCACCCCATGCGGCAAGCAAAGCCTCGTCCGCCATCGCCGGTATGGACAGCCCGATGAAAATCAAAAATGCGAATATGTTTTTCATCTTTATATTCTCTTTTTATTATCTTTTTACAAAAATTACTTTGTAATTTTGTCTGAAAACACAGTTTCCCTGTTACTGCTGCGGGACAAGGCAGTTGTTATTAATCCAAACCCCGCCAAGCATGTCTTCGCACCGCGACCGCCACCATGAATCGTCGAACGTGCATATATTGGTGGCCCGGTTGAACGTTCCTTCTTGCATTTCGCAAGACATCATCGCCGTATTTTCCCAACAGAATCCCCAATCTTGCAATTGCTGTCGCTGCACGGATGTGCGGGCGGCTTGCAGGCCTGTCCTGCGCTGGTCACCCTCCGCTGGCGATACAGGAGTATGATTGCCCATTACCGCGCCGTAAAACGCGCCGCTTAAATTCGGGTTTCCGGGGATGACGGAATCACCGGTATCCCAGAATCCGCCGTGTCTGCGGCATTCCGTTGCAAGCAATTGCGATATGCGGCGATGGAATGCGTCAAAGGTATCTCCTACAAGGTTTGTGCGGGCGGTCCCGGTAAACGTAACATCATCTATCGGACAAAGTGCAACCGCCCCGCCTGTGCCGGTCGCCACCCGATTAAGCTCGTCCCATACGGCGCGTGGCTCTCTCACAAAACATCCGTCAAGCGATGGACCGCCCGTCGTGCCGCCACCGGTCGTCGCCGCGGCGCCAATCCTGCTTGGCGCGCAATACGCATTCAAATGATTGGTCAATGCTTCTTCGCATCCTTCGCCGATATGAACCGTGTCCACCGCCGCCACAAAATTGATAAGCGCGGAAAGCCCGCAGCGGTCGGCATTAGTAATCCTTCCGGTTTCATTCCATTGGCACTCATCACATCCGACCGACCCATCAGAGCGCCTTGCTGTTGGCGGGCAATGCAACGAAGCGCATGCGCCAACTTCCCTTGCGCACATCGCGCGCGTTGCCTGGGCGCCCAATGCGGCGGACGTCTGGCGCCGCGTTGTATCAAAATCGCCCAGCTGTCCGGATTGGTTGTCATAACACCGTGCCATGATGGAAACACAGGTGCCCCTGATTTCTTGAAGCATGCGTGACTGCGCCTGTGCAATTTCAATCAACGCTTCGTCAAGGAAGCGTTCCCACACAAGATTAGAATCATCTTCGCACATGCCAAGCGCGCCGCGCGCATTCACGCGCAATCCCTGTAAATGTTCCCGAAATGCGCGGTCGTTCTGGGACGGAGGTGTGGCAAGGTCAAGCTGTTCCGCCAATTGAAACAGAACCGGCGAATACACCACCCGCGGTTCGCCCGGCGCCGGCACGCGTTCTATATACCTTCCGGAAAAGTCAAGACAGCGGCGCCAATTCGTTCCGCACGCGCCGTCGTGCATAATTTCCGCGCGCACACGGACGATACATTCGTTCACACTTGCCGAATTCCGCGCGCGAAAGTCGTCCAGACGCGCGTCGCGCAAAACCCGTTCCGCTTCGCGCACCCGGTTCTCAAGCGTAAGGCGGCGTTCCGCTGTGCGGCGTTCAACCGCGTTGCAATCCTGCGCTATGACCAACGAATACGCAGAGCGCACCATCTGTAACACGGAATCGGATTCGCATTGGGAACGGACCATCTGGCTGCACTGCCGGTTGACTTCGTTATAAAGGTTGCGGCCGTCCATTTCCGCGATATTCGCGCCGCCGCCCGTGCTCCACATACCGCCGAATCCGGTACCGCCGCCACTGCCGCCGCCCGCCCATATATCGGACGTATCAAGAAGGCCCAAAGAAAGAGTACCCGTGAACGATGCCGGACTTGACCGGCCCGCGCCGCCGCCAAACCCGCCGCCCGACGGTTCCCGCCCGGCAAGCAAGTCGCGAATTCCCGATAACGCCGCGCTTATTTCAACACCGCTTAACCCGGCGGCGGCGCGTTCGCCTTCGGACATTGTCATTTCAACTTCGACTTCGCGGGCGGTCAATCCGACAACGCGAAGGTCGCGGTCCGCAAAGTCCTGCAACATGCCAAGCGCGCGGGTAAGGACTTCGTCCGTATGCTGTAAATCACGGAATCTTTCGGAACAGAAACAACGCCGGAAAACTTCGTTCGCATTGGCGCAGAATTGGTCCATACAGGTATTATAAGCATCGCGGCACGCCGCATATCCGCCGCCCATCCGCGACAAATCCGAAAACACCGCCGTACCGGAACGCGAAACGTTCGGCGAAGTCGCGCTTCGCGAAACATTCGGCGCCATCGCGCTTCGCGACATGTTCGGGGGCACGCCCGACCGCGCCGTTGTCGGCCCCGCGCGAAGCATCGCGCCCGACCGCGCGACATTAATCTGACCACGCGCCGGCTGTGCCACGGCGGTCCGCGCCTGCGGCGGGGAAGCGTGCGCCGGCACAGTCGCGCTTCGCGAACGCACCGCGCTTCGGCTTTGAAGTGTGGCCGCGCGCGCCGGCGCGGTATGGGTGGATTCCGGTCTTGTCCGGACCGCGGCGCCTTCGACCGTCGCCGCCCGGTGTACGGTTACATCGCCGCGTGTCGGCGCCTGTTCGCTTCGCGCCGCCCCGACATGGGTGGTCGCGCTGCGCGGAGTGACCGCATCCGCGGCAAGCACAGCAAGCGGACACGCGCAGAAAACCAGCAAAAATATGGATGCCTTCCTCAAGATGCTGTAATTATAACAAAAAACGGCAAGGCGACGCAATCATTAAATCGTCGCAATGAAAGTCAATTCTTTCCTGTCGGCAATTCCGATAAGCTTGACATTTACAATCGATTTGTCGGGGATTTTCCCGCCCCGCTTGCGGGGCGGGATAGGTTTCGTTGGCGATTTATCGCTTGCGAAATCTTGGGTGGGGAAAATCATCACGGGAATATCATGGGCATCGCGGCCGATGTTATCCTGTTCCACAAGGACTTGGGATTTTTTTCCTATTTGCGATTCCATGAATTCGCGCATGTTTTCGCGCGCCAAATCGGTCGCGATTTTAACGCGCCGCTTTGATTCCGCGCGCGGCACCGGATTCGGCATAGTCGCGGCGGGCGTGCCGGGGCGCGGCGAAAAAGGAAATGCGTGCAGCCTTATCGGCTTTAATTCGCGGATAAGGGCAAGTGTTTCGGCGAACTCTTCCTCTGTTTCGCCCGGAAATCCGAAAATCATGTCCCACGAGAATGTAACATAAGGGTCGGATATTTTCGACCCTGTGATTTGCCTTACCATATCGGCATTATGCCGGCGGCCCATGCGGGACAGAACCGTATCGCATCCCGACTGCATCGACAAATGCATATGCGGAAGCATCCGCGCATCGCGCCGCATAATGTCAAGAACAGGGCGCAAATCAACCCCGGGGTCAAGAGACGAAAGCCGCAGACGTTGCAGATTTGGCAAATCGTTTAACAACGATTTGCATAAATCTGAAAGCGTTGAGCATGGCTGGCGAAAGCCGGCGATATCCACGCCTGTCAGAACTATCTCGCCGTATCCGTTATCGACAAGCGCGCGCGCATCCGCCAAAATCTGTTCACAAGGGCGGGACACATTCTTTCCGCGCAAACTTGCAACAACGCAATACGTGCACGCATGATTGCAGCCGTTTTGTATCTGGACAAGCCCTTTGGACATTCCATCCAGACTCTCAAGCCTGAACTCTAAACCCTCTATCCCGTACGATGCGGCGTCCATCTTATCCTTGTTATGCACAACGCACATATCGCAAGGCATGGCGGCAAAGGCATCCGCGTCGCGGGTCGCGGCGCATCCAGTGACAAAGAATTTCGCGCCCGGATTTTCGCGGATTAAGCGCCGGACGGCTTGCTTTGATTGGCGTTCGGCTTCGGCCGTGACGGAACAGGTGTTAACGACAACGGCGCCGCGCACGCCCGCGGCGACAAGCATCTGCCGGATTTTTTCGGTCTCCAGAGTATTAAGGCGACAGCCAAGGGATAATGATTTAATTTCTGCTTTCATATTTACCGGTGTTCGGATTTTTCCAATGCACAAAGCCCCGAATCCCGGTTGCCGTATCCGAATACCGGATTATTTTTCTTGCATTTTCGAAACCTTCGGGGTATTATAGCGCCACTCAAATCAAATGCAACAGATTAAAGGATTTCGACATGGCCCGCACTACTAATTCAGATACTCTGCCATTCGTTTCAAGCCGCTATGAACTTGGCATGCTTGCGTCGCAACGCGTGCGCGACCTTGGCGGCGGCGCGGAACCGGTCGTGAAAACGCACGGGGATAAACCGCAAGTGACGGCGCTTCGCGAAATCGCGTCGGGAAAGCTTGATGTGGACCAGTTGCGCCATACTTTTGTACAGTCTTACAAAACCGTGCCGGCGGTTGATACTATCGAAGGCACGATTGAATCCAAATCCGAAGACCCGGCGCTTAAAGAACTTGATGCGGAGCTGGAACACGCGATTGTCGAAGAAGATTGCATGACCAAAGAAGAATTGGAAGACACCATCGCGGATTCCATAATGGACGCGAACGAAGAGTAACCCACCGCGGCAACTTTCGTTGCCGTCATTCCCGCGAAGGCGGGAATCCATTGTGTAACAAAGCCGCCGCCGCAAAGCGGCGACATATTCCAGGAGGCGTCGCATAGTGGTCTAGTGCGCTCGCTTGGAAAGCGAGTATACCGCAAGGTATCGGAAGTTCGAATCTTCTCGCCTCCGCCAGAAAAATCAAAAACGGTCCTTGCGGCCGTTTTTGATTTTTCTGGTTAAGCGGGAAGATGAGAACAAGGAAGTTCGACAATGAGTCAGCGAGCGACAAAGTCGCGAGTGCAGCAAACCGCAAGGTTTGCGGGAACGAATGCCGCACAGGCGCAAAGCGCCGAGCATATCTTCTCGCCTCCGCCACCAAATAAAAAAAACCGCCGAACGGCGGTTTTTTTATTTACGGAACTTTCTGCCTTTCTTTTCGGCATGCGGGCAATCTTCGCCCCTGTGTTCCTTTCTCCACGCTTTCAATTCCGCGCGTGTGATACAGCCGTCCCTGTTAAGGTCCGCGGCCATCAATCTTTGCACGCGTTCCGGGCATCTGATTTTTTCAACAATCAGGCATCCGTTGTCGTCAAAGTTGTGGCGCATCATGCCGCCGGCGCGATGCTGTTGTGCGACCGGGCAGAAAAAGCAAGCGGCGAATCCAAGCGCGAACGCAACGATAAGCCAGAACAGCCTTTTGGCCCATCCGCCCTTGCGCTGTGTGCATGGCACGGCGCATGTGCATGTGACGGCGACCGAAGCTTTCGGCGCAGCCTTTGCGGCGGCTTTCGGCGCAGCCTTTTTCACAGGTTTTTTAGTGGTTTTTTTTGTCATAATCCTTCCTTTTGGTTTCGACGGTTTTGATTCTAGGGAAAAAATACAAATTGCGCAAGCGCAATTTTGGGCACTGGGCACTCGGCACTAGCAGTTTGGGCATTTGCGGGAATTATCCCGACAATCAAAAACTACTGGTGCCCAGTGCCTAAAAAATCCGCCTTGCGGCGGATTCTTATTAATTCAACGCATCTTTAAGCGCTTTGCCGGCTTTGAATTTCGGCTGGATAGAAGCCGGAATCTTGATGGCGGCGCCGGTCTGCGGGTTGCGGCCGGTTGTGGCTTTGCGTTTCGCGGTCGCGAAAGTTCCGAATCCGACAAGGCGGACTTCGCCTTTCTTTTTCAAGACTTTGGTGACGGTGTTGATGAACGCGTCCAATGTCGCGCCAGCAACAGCTTTGGAAATTTCGACTTCGTTCGCGATTGCTTCAATCAGTTCTGCTTTGTTCATATGCTGCTCCTTTCTGTGTTGATTAGGTTTTCAACCATTTTTCCTTATGGCTTGCCCGAATCGTACGGAAATCCGCGAAATAAGTCAAGATGAAAGTTTAGACCTCAAAACAACCGCCGATTCGCGGACCGGCCGACTTCCCGGAGTATCCCTTTCGCACAGAACGAATTTTCGCGGCGCGCCTTGTTCGTCAACGACGCCCCGGATGCCCACGGTTTTGAAAAAGTTCGGCGAATACATCGCAATCGTCACGGCGATTGCCAGATAAAACAAGCCCTTTGCAAAGCCGATGGTAAACCGCCAGTCGTTGTATATGAATTTGTCTTTAATCAAATCCTGGTACAAGGCCCAGCCGAACGCGGCAATCAAGAACAAAAGCGCGGCGGAAAATAACATCAGTATCTGGGTGCGAAGCTGATGCAGCGTTTCGGAAATCGAGCCCCAGACCGAATCCGCGGCGGGACATACGTAAAGCACGCCGCCAAGGTCCGTCGTTTCGCGGAACCGGTGCGCGGCGGGCGCCATGCCCATCCATTCGCCGGGGCCGGTCTCGAACGACACAAGCACCATGATGGCGATAACCGCAAGCACAGAAAAAAGCAGGGCGGGTTTCATGGGGTGATTATATCATAAAAACTGACAGCCGACAACTAACAACTGACAGCTGTTTTTGTCCCACATCCCCAATCCGGTCGGGAATTCACTTCATAAAACTGTCGCGCCGAACGGCGCGACACAAATTGCAGTTGTTGGCTGTTAGTTTCTATTCATCCTCTTCCCCAACCAGATTTTCCAACTGTAACAGCTTGTTTTCAAGCGACCCGCGTTCCGTGGCGCCGTATCCGACGCCCGCGTCTTCATATGTCACGTCGGGCAGTATCTGTTCGCCGCCGCCTGCATCCGGCGCGGGCGCGCGGATGGCCGTCTGGACGGCCGGATTGACAAGGTTGTCGAATATATCCTGTGCCGATTTCTCACCGGTCATGTCGTCTTCAAGAAGCTTGCTGTCGCCCGGGACGAACCATTCGTGCATCTTTACCGCGGTAAGCTGCATTATGGGCCGCGACCGCGACGCCGCAACGGACGCGGGCAGCGGGCTGTCGGAATAATACCAAAGAAGGCCCCAATACACAAAGCCCATGATGACAATTCCGCGAATGATGCCGAAGACTATGCCGAACGTATGGTCGGTGACTTTCATCATGCTGTCCTGGACGCGTTCGCGCAGTTTGCCGTTGATAAAACTGAACACAAGCAATATGACAAAGAATACTATGAAATACGCGGCGATGATTGTTCCGACGCTTGCTTCGGGTTTGTTCAGTATGCCTTGAAAGATTTCGTTAAGATGAGGCGAGACATGGCGCGCGACAAGCGCGGCAAGAACCCACGCGCCCATGGTAAGTGTTTCGTACACTCCGCCGCGGACGAACGCCCATACGGTGGAGACAAACAGGACGCTGATATAAATATAATCAAGAAGTGTCAAATCAATCATGTGTATGGCCCTTTTTTGGTGGCGTGGTCGGCGTTGGTGCAAGCAGTAAACTGTCAGTTGCTCGCTATGGTGGACATCGTGCTTTAATCACTGACACTAAGCACCCCCGCTATCACTTTTTCCTTGCGAATATGATGACGCCAAGCGACGCGAATGCTATCGCCAAAAGCGTGATAAGAAAGACGGACATATCCCACGTGCCGTCCATAATTGCGCGCATGCTTTGCCGCTCTGTGCCCGGCATCGGCTCTTCAGGCAGCAAATCCGCGTCCTCAGACGCGGATTCGTTGGTTGCGACCTCGGCTTCGGCGGCAGCGGCGGCCGCCGCCGCGACCGCGGCGTTCAGCGCGCCTCGCATTTCATCGCGCGTTGCTTCGCCAAACCCTTGAAAGCATTGTTCGCCGATGGTGATTACCGGCACGCTGCCGGCAGAGTATCCGCATCTTCTGACAGTGGACCAGAACCGGTCGCGGTGTTCCCGTTCCGATACGTTGATGGTCACAACCTCCATATCCGGGAATTCGTCACGCAGATAATCGTTGACAAAGTCCTTTGCATGGTGGCAGAACGGACATGTCGGCATATAATACAACGTAAGTGTTACGGCATTCGCCGCGCCGACAAACAACATGCCCAAAAGGGCAGTGGCAAAAAGTTTCTTCATACTTTTCTCCTTTTCCGTGTCGGATAATAGCGGACGAATAAAAACCGCGCAAGAACAAAATGTCGTTGACAAATCACAATAATGTATTATATTTACAGCATGAAATTCAAACCTACTCTTCATTTTCTGTCCAACGGGATTCCGGTCATCCTTGACCACATGGATATCGCGACCGCGACCATGGTGCTTAAATTCAACACAGGTCCGCGCAACGAAGGCCCGGATAACACCGGAATTACGCATTTCGTGGAACACATGCTTTTGAAAGGCACTCCCTTGCGCCCCACGTTGAAGGCCGTATTCGATTTTGTAAAAAATCACGGCGGCACAATCGGCGCGCAAACAGAGCATACAAAAGTGTCCATAGACGGTCGCATAATTGCGAAAAACCTTCCCATCCTTGCGGACGTTATCGGCGACAATATAAAAAACGCACTGTTCGACGCCGATGCGATTGAAACCGAAAAGTCGGTGATTTTGGAAGAATACATGCGGTACCAGAATGACGATAACAACAACGGCTATTATTTCATCACCCGCAATATCTTCCCGAACAGCCACTTCCCGAACGACACTCTTGGCAATCCGGATACGATAAAATCCTTTACGCGCGAACAATTGCTTGATTGGAAAGACACGCGGCTTTCCGCGTCGAATGCGGCGATTGTGATTTCGGGAAAAATCATTGACAGGGCAAAGTTGCTGTCCGATTTGGAAAGATTGTTCGGATGGCTTCCGGCGCGGAAAATCCCGGCCATCCCAACGCCACAGTTCAAAGCATGCGCGGCGCACAGCGATTCTTTGGACAAGAACACCAAAATAACAATCTGCATCAAGGACAAGACTTCGAACGACCTTGAAAATCATTTTCAACAAATGTGCATTTCTCGGTTCAAGAGTGCGTTCTCGGCCCGCTTGTTTGACACCATCAGAAGTCAAAACGGCCTTACTTATGGCATCAATACGGGCTATACCGGCGGCGCGGGCGTCGGAGCGAACACGATAAAAACAAGCACGGCGCCAAAAAACGCCAAAAAAGTAATGGACTTGATTGCAGATGTCGCATACGACATGACGCACAAAAACCTGTATACCAAAGAAGAATTGACGCTGTTCAAAAATGGCGCCATGCTTGCCGATGCAAGCATGTTGGAATCGCCGGCGCAACGGATTGGCGTGCTGTTCGACCGGTGGTTTTCATACGGGATATTGTTCGATTGGGATGATTGTATGAGAATATCAAAACGCATAACGACCGGCGACGTGATTGAAAGCGCCAAAGATATATTCGACGCGCCGACATCGGTCATCACCCAGGGCGCGAAAGTAGGCCCGCGCGCATTGCGCCAAATCTGGTTGGAAAAGTTTAAGTCTTGATTTCCCGGCCCCCGGCATCGTGGGCGGAACAGGCTTCGTTGGCGATTTATCGCCTATGAAATCTTGGGTGGGGGATGGTGCCGGCCACAGGATTCGAACCTGCGACCCCTTCATTACGAATGAAGTGCTCTACCAGCTGAGCTAGGCCGGCACGGGCCGGATTTAATCACAGAAATTCAAGGAAATCAAGTTTATTTCCGAAACAGCAAACAGCAATCGCCGTACGAAAAGAAACGATATTTTTGTTCGACCGCGTGGGCGTATGCAACCTTTATTTCCGGCAAGCCCGCGAACGCGGACACAAGCATAAACAAAGTCGATTTCGGCAAATGAAAATTGGTAAGCAATACATCGACGACTTTGAATTCAAAACCCGGCGTGATGAAAATATCTGTTGTTCCACAGAACGCGCTTATGCGCGTCCCGCCCCGCAAGCGGGGCGGGATGGATTTCGTTGGCGATTTATCGCTTGCGAAATCTTGGGTGGGGACAGCCGCGCTTTCCAACAACCGCATTGATGTGGTTCCGACCGCGATAACCCGCGCGGCGCGGTTAATGATTTCCGATTGCTCCGGCGTAATCACGCCCCATTCGCTGTGCATTTTATGGTCCGTGGTGTCGTCCGATTTCACCGGCATCCATGTTCCCGCGCCAATGTGCAAAGTTATATTTACAATCTCCGCACCTGCGCCCCGGATGGCGGAAAGCAATTCCGGCGTAAAGTGCAATCCGGCGGTGGGCGCGGCCATGCTGCCCGCAGCGCTTGCGTATACGGTTTGATAGCGGTCGCGGTCCGCCGATTCTTCGCCGCGCTTCATATATGGGGGAAGGGGCATTTTGCCGACTTTGTCCAGCACCGAAAACAGGTCCGCGCACAAGAATTCGATTAACAGTCCGCTTTCGTCGTCAATGCCGCGCACGACGATTTTCGTGCCGTCCGTCATGGTCAATTCATCGCCGATTTTGAACGCGCCGAATTTTTTGCACAAACTCCACCACCCTTCGCCAATGCTGCGGGTGGCATCGCCGTCCGCCTTTGTATGCAACGTGATTTCATGCGTCTTGCCCGCGGCATCCGTCGCGTCAAAGCGCGCGGGTATGACTTTGGAATTATTGAACACAACCACATCGCCGGGTTGCAAAAACGATGCGAAATCGGCGATGCGCCGGTCGCGCAATTCGCCGCTTTGGACAACCAGCATCCGCGATGCGTCGCGGCGTTCCAACGGATGTTGCGCGACAAGTTCGGCGGGCAAATCAAAATCAAATTCGGATACAAGCATGGCTATTTACCAAACGAAAGTCCCTGGTCTTCGTAATTCTCGCGCCGGTTTTCCCAATCGGGTTCGACGCGGACAAAGATATGAAGCCGGGCGGGAACGCCCCACTGGTCTTGAATATCGTGGCGCGCGGCGGTGCCGATTTGTTTTAATTGCGCGCCGCCGCGTCCCACGATAATCTTTTTATGGCCCTGTGAAGCCACAACGATTTTTTGATATATATCAAGCACGCCGTCTTCCGCCTGTTCGACTTTTTCCGTTGCGACATGAATCCGATACGGCAATTCCTGATGAATATATTTATATATTTTTTCGCGCGTAAGTTCCGCCAAATATAATTCGTCCGGCACGTCAAGCGCGTCCGCCGCATCGAATAAATACGGTCCCTCCGGCATAACGGCGGCAAGCGATGAAAGCATCGGCGCGATTGAATCTTTTTTCAACGCGGAAATCATAAAGATTTCTTTGAACGGCGCAAGTTCCGCCAATTCCGCGGCAATGGGAAGCAGGGCGGGCTTTGCCACCGCGTCGGTTTTATTAATTACAGCAAACGCAGGGATTTGAGATTTGAGATTCGAAATTCGAGATTTGCCGATTAATTCATTAACCGTATTCGTTATTCCTTTTGTTGCGTCAACTAGAAGCAATATGGCATCCGCATCGGACAAAGCGTCCATGGCGGCGGAAACCATAGCACGGTCAAGACGCCGCGCGGGTTTGAAAATCCCCGGCGTATCGACGAAAATAAGTTGAACATCATCAACCATCTTCACGGCGCGGTTACGCGTGCGCGTGGTCTGGACTTTATGCGACACTATGGAAACCTTGCGCCCCATGATGGAGTTAAGCAGCGTAGACTTGCCCGCATTGGTCGGCCCGATGATTGCGACAAAACCGGAATGTGTTTTTTTCATGGACGGGATGATAGCATGAAGAAAAGCGGAAATCAATCACCTATTCATTCGGTATCCGAATACCGAAAAAAAGCCGCCCATCGGGCGGTTTTTTTATATCGAATCAGCATTCACCCATCTGCCGTTTTCAAGCAATCCCGGCGACATGTTTTCATTGCGGCGCAATGTGTCGATGGCGTTGCGTGCGGCCGATGCGTCAAGTCCGGCAATGCGAACTTTGAACATTCCGTCTTCGGGCACTATCGTCACATGACCGATATATCCGATGCGTTGGGCCAACGAGCGCGCGCTGTCTTCGGCAAAGAATGCGCCAACTTGTACCGCGAACGGTCCACCTGCGGCCGATGCGGGCGCGGCCATGGCGGCGGCCGGTGCGGCATCCGTTATGCCAAGCGTGGCGTTACGAACCTGGGTGGATTCTTCGGGCAGTATCTGAACCTGAACCCGGGTTTGTCCGGTCATGCGCAGCACGCGCGCCGCCGCGGGCGATACGTCCATGATGCGGGAATTTACAAACGGACCGCGGTTATTGACGCGAAGCACCGCCGACGCGCCGTTTTCAAGATTGGTCACGCGAACAATGGACGGAAGCGGTAAAACCTTGCTTGTCGCAAGCATCTGATTGGAATTGAACAATTCGCCGTTGGTCGTGCGGACTCCGTTCATTTCAAGCGGGATGATTCCGGCGATTCCGACTTCGTTATAATTCATGTCTTCGGCCGGATTGTATTGCACGTTTTCGACCCGGAACGGCGCGCCTATGTGAAAGTTCGGACCGGCGGCCAAAAGATACGGAGCAGGTTGCGAAGCAAACGAACCGCCAAGCGTTTCATGCGCAAGCTGTGGATTAAAATCGCCCATGTGCCCCCCGCCCATCTTCTGGCCGCACGCGGCAAGCGCAAGGGGTAATGCGACAATCGATATTATTTTTCTCATGGATTTCCTCCTGTTAATTTCCTTGTCTTGATTATATCATAAAACGGCACTTGGAAAAAAGCAAATTTTTTACTTCAACTTTTTGTTAACAAGCAGTGCAATCGGCATATAAAGCGCGGCGGCCAATGCTATGACCGCGCCCAAAGAAAACAATCCTGTTATCAATCCCGCGTCGCGGACGGCCCATAATCCCACGCCCATGGCAAAAGACAGGCCAAGAAACATCGCGCACTTTCTTAAAGTCTGGGCGGATACTTTGAACAACCCTTTGCGGCGGCATGCGATGATAAGAAGGGCGTCGCGCAAATATCCTCCGACGACGGTTCCGACGGGCACGGACAGAAATCCTATCCATGGGAACAGCGCGATAAAAAGCGCGCCCGACACGACAAGCGATATTATCGACATCTTCACCGGTGTCTTCATATCCTGTGCGGCATAGAGGGTTTTCTGATAAATCTGGCCAATCGACATGGCGGGCAATCCGATGCACAAAATCATTATCACCGCCGCGGTGGCAAGCGTCGCGTCGTGCGTCCATGCGCCGCGTTCGAACACGAACTGCATAATCGGCACGGCAAGCGCGAACAACCCGACCATGCTTGGGAAAATCCATATAAGGGTCCCGGACAATACGGCGTTCTGTTGGCGATGAACTTTTGCCAAATTTTTTACCTTTATGGCGTCCGACAAACTTGTCAAAAGCACGGTGCCGGCGGCAAGCCCGACCATGGCGAACGGAAGCTGTACCATGCGGTCGGCGTAATACAGATACGATATGGCGCCGGATTGAAGCGACGCAATCAACGCGCCCATGATGATATTGATTTGATAGAATCCGGTGCCGACAAACCCGATGCCGATGCGTTTGAACAGCGTCTTCATGCGTTGGTTGACGCGCGGTCGAATTATGCGCAATCCGAATTTTCGCGCGCGAAGCCGCCATAAAAGAATCGCAACTTGGGCAAGTCCCGCGATTAGCACGGCGGCGGACAGAATATAAAGCGCGCGCTCGTCCGCTATGCCGAAATGAACGGCCGCGACAAGACCGCCTATCATAAACGCATTAAGAAGGGCGGGCATCATCGCCGCGTATGCGAATTCCGAAAAAGCGTTAAGGATGGCGGACAAAAAACCAACGCCGCAGACAAGGAATATGTAAAAAAACAGAATCCGCGCGATGATTACGGTCAATTCCATTTTTCCCGGCACGGCGGAAAATCCCGGCAACCCCCCCATAAGTATCAAAGGCATGAATATAGTCGCGATAATGGTGACGCCAAGAAGGACAAGCATAAGCCACGAAAAAGTATTCGACGCGAAATAGCTTGCGATATTCGGGCGCGATTTGTATCCGGAAAACATCGGGACGAACGCGACGTTAAGCGCGCCTTCGCCAAGCCAGTCGCGGAATATGTTCGGCAATTTGAACGCCGCAAAGAATATGTCGGACAGAACGCCCGCGCCAAGCACCGCGGCGATAAAAAGGTCGCGGACAAATCCAAGAAGGCGCGATACGCCCGTCCATGCGCCGACTTTGAAAATATGCTTGTGCAATGACATTTGCGGGATTATACTGCACGGACAAAGGAAAAATCAAGATATGAAAAAAATACTTTTATGCCTTATGCCGTATGCCTTGTGCCTTGCGCTTGCCGCCTGCGGCGGGACGAAAATTCCGCCGGAAAGGTCGATTGAAGAATTTTATACCGAAGCGTACAGACAGCTTGAACGCCGGAATTTCAGAACGGCCGCCGAAGAATTCCAAAACGCGGAACGCGCCCACCCGGCAAGCCCGTGGGCGGCGGACGCGCTTATCATGGGGGCGTACGCATCGTATCTTGACCGCGATTTTGCGGGCGCGTTGATGATTACCGACCGGTTTATGCGGTTCCATCCGGGTCACCGCGACGTGCCGTATGTTCTTTATCTGCGCGGAATGTCATATTTTCGGCAAGTCTCGGACGTCCGCCGGGAACCGGGGATGTCCATCCTTGCGCTTAATACTTTTCAACAGCTGGTCGCAAGATTCCCGGATACCGAGTTTGCCGAAAACGCGCGCAATAAAATCATAATCCTGCAGAATTACATAGCGGGCAAGGTTATGTATTCCGCCCGCCGCGATATGGCAAGGCAAAATTGGCCAAGCGCGATAACGCAATTGCAATCGGTCATAACCGAAGCACAGGAAACCAAAATGACCGCCGAAGCAATGTTCCGATTGACGGAAGCATACACGGCCATCGGATTGCCCGAACAGGCGGACGGATTCGCCGAAATGCTTCGTTTGAACTTCCCGGACAATGAATGGACGAAGAAACTGTAGTGTCCGGTGGCTGGGAAATGCCACAAGCCACCAGCACCAAAGAACGCGCTTCGCGCGTTTTTTATTGCGATTCGGTAAAAATTCCCTCATACTTTGCGTCGATTGTCATTTAATACAACCGACTGGTATCAAACAACCTAAAAGGCATTATCATGGTAAAGAATATGTATGAAATGCTGCGGGACGCTTGTACCGAGAACAAAGACCGTATTTTCTTTGTCCGGGAAAACGAAACGTTCGCAGACTTGTTAACAAATGTAAAAAAACGCGCGGTGCTGTTGGCCCAAAAATGGGGGATAAAAAGAGGCGACACGGTCGCAATTCTATCCATCAACACGCCGGAATTCATCAAATCGTATTTCGCCATAACATCATTGGGCGCAAAGGCGTTGATGCTTGACACCGGGCTTTGCAGCGCGGAGCACGTAAGCATGATGAAGCACACGAATTGCAAGCTTGCATTGGCGCAAAAGAACTTCTTTTGCGAAGGCGCGGCGGAAATGTTCGACATTGAAACACCGGATACCACGAACCCCAAAGACTTCAAACCCGGCGACGTGAACAAGTGCGACATAGCGCAACTGTCGTTCACATCCGGCACGACAAGCAAGCCGAAAATCGTGGGCCTTACGCACGCCAATCTTATCGCGCTTGGCGAAGGGATGCAGATGTATAATTCCGTCCTTCGCCCGGGGGACATAGTTTACGGATTCCTTCCGCTGTATCACATATACGGCGTTGTGGTGAACATAATGGTGCCGGTGCGTTTGAAAATGGGTTTGCTTTTGCAAACGGTCCTTAACCCGCGCGAATTTTTGGAAGACTTCAAAAAATACCGCCCGCATGCGATTCCGGCCGTGCCGCGCGTCTGGGAAGGCTTTTATAAAAAAATCATCGAAGGCATAAAGGAAAAGAAAAAATACACCGCGTTTCGGATAATCCTTGGGCTGCGCGGCGTATTGCGCGCCGTCGGGCTTGGGTTCATTGTGAAAAAAGTGACACAGCCGATTCACGATATATTCGGCGGCAGAGTGTACGTTCTTTGCAGCGCCGGCGCAACGTTAAAGCCGAACATTCGCAAATTCTACGAAGCGCTTGGCTTTGTGGTCGGGGACTGTTACGGCCTTACCGAAACGACGGGGCCGGCGAACTTTAACTTTGACTTTATAATGGCGGACGGCACGCGGAATATCGCGGGACCGCTTCCGGGCAACGAAATCAAAATCCACAATCCGGACAAAGACGGCGTCGGCGAAATATGGGTGCGCGGCAATCTTGTTATGGACGGCTATGTGGATAACCCGGAAGCCAACGCGGCCGCGTTTGAAGACGGGTGGTTCAAAACGGGCGATTTGGGTAGAATTGATTCCAAAAAGCGCCTTGTCGTAAAGGGAAGGGCGAAACAGATTGTCGTGCTTGATTCCGGCAAGAATGTGTACCCGGACGAATTGGAAGACCTGTATCTGATGAACGCCGAAATACTTGCGGCGGCGGTTGTAGAGCGCCAGATTCGCGGCAAAACCGTGCCGTACGCGGTATTCCAAGTCGAACCCGGCACAACGGTCGCGCGCGTCGCACAGTTGTTGAAACTGTCGAACCTTAAAATCGCGCCGTATAAATGGGTGCACCATTTTGCGATTACCGAAGCCGAGCTTCCGCAAACATCCGCAAAGAAAATCAAACATTTTGAAATCAAGAATATGCTTGACGCCGGAGAGTTCCCGGACCGATCGGAATAAAAAACGCGCCGAAAGGCGCGTTTTTTAGTGTGAAGTGTGGAGTTGTGGCGTCGGCTTGCGCCGACAGTTATTTGATTAATATACTGTGAGCGAAGCGAACACATCAACTTCACACTGCACACTTCACACTCCAAAACGGCGCTATGCGCCGTTTTGATTATCCTTATAAAGCCTGCATGCGGTTGCCTCGCGCTGACCTTTGTATCTTCCGGCGTATTCTTTGGATTTTCCTTTGATGGGAAGGTAATAAAGCTGTCCAAGCCTCATGCCGGGCAAAAGGCGGACAAGATTGTTCGACAGGTTCACGATTTCAAGCGTCCAGTTTCCGCAAAAACCGTCGTCGCCAAACCCTGCGGTCACATGGATGGCAAGCCCCATGCGGGCGGTAGACGACCGGCCGCTTAATTGCGGAACAAGGTTGTATGTTTCGGTATATTCGACAGTGGTGCCAAGACAGAATTCACCGGGCCATAAAAGATAGCCATCTTCCGGGGTCATCACGACTTCGTACGTCGCGTTTTCATCTTTCGGAGGCAATTCGACATCTTTGTGATAAAACCGCAACGCGGGACCAAGGTGTATGTCATACGAATTAGACCCGCAGAATTTGGGGTCGAACGGTTCTATTATAATATTCGGCCGCAAATGTATCGGGTTTCTTGTGAACAGATATTTTGTTTTGCCCCAAAGCGACGGCTTTGTCTGTTTCAATATTTCGGGCCCGGACAGCATCATGTTTATTATCTTTCCAATTCTAACGTTTTCTCTCCGCCCCCGGTTTCTCTGCCGGGGATAATAGCGGTTTTCAAACAAGAAAGTCAAGAAGTTATCAGTTATTAGTTAATAATAACCAATAACTGGTCACAACTGTATAAACATATCCGGATGGCGGGAAAGGACTTCGTACGAGGCGTCGATTTTATCGCGGATTTCCGCAAAGATTTTCTTGTTCGCGGGCGACAGGTTCTCTATCGCCGGCAATTTCACGGTCATGGGATTGACATGCACGCCGTTGCGGATGATTTCGTAATGAAGATGCGGCCCGGTCGACACGCCGGTAGAGCCCACGAATCCGATAATCTGCCCCTGCCTTACATGCGTTCCGACATTCACGCCCGGCGCAAACCGCGACATATGGGCGTACAAAGTCTCGAACCCGTTGCCGTGCCGTATCCGCACAAAGTTCCCATAACTGGGACAGAATCGGCGGACAATGACGGTGCCGGCGCCCGCCGCAGGTATGGGGGTGCCGTGCGCCGCGCGGAAATCAACGCCGCGATGCGCGCGCGTAAAGCCCAATACGGGATGCCGGCGGTTGCCGAACGAACTTGTCACACGGGCGTTGTTGATGGGCGTGCGCTTTAACGTCTTTACCGCGCCGTCGCCGTTTTCGTCGTAATATCCGACTTTGCCGTCGGGCGAACGGAACCGGTACATCCGGACATGACCGCGGCGCGCATGGAACGATATTTTTACAACGGGTCCGTTTCGCACGCGTTCGCCTTCGATGAAGTGCTCTTCGTACATGACCGAAAACTGCTGACCCGCGCGAACGTCGCGCTCAAAGTCTATTTCAAACGCAAGGAGGTCGAACATATCCGCCAAAATGCCGGGCGGAATTCCGGCGCGCGTGCCCGCGACATAGAACGAATCCCCGTGGCGGATTTCGCCGCTTTTGCGGACTATGCGGATATCGCGCTCCATTTCCACCATTTGCGTGGTCCACGCGCCGTCCGTGTGCGTTATTTGGATTTGGCGGAAGGGGCTTGGCGCCAATATTATCTTGTGCACCGGGGCTTCTTCGGCGACGCGGACGAAAATAAGCTGGTCAGAGCCGGCGCGAATAGACCGTATCCTGTGATTGCTGCGAAGAAGGGCGGCGATTTGATGGATGTCCGAATTTGTTATGCCTTGGGCCGACAAAAGACGCGCAAGGGTGTCGCCCGCCTGGACAGATACTGTGGTTTCAAAATTGTCATACGTCGCAGAACGGCGCCCCGGGCCCGTCGCGACAAGCGTCGCCGCCACTATGGCAAGAAGAAACGCAAGCATGACCATAATATCGGTCGCGACGCGGACGGTGAACCATTTATTAAAATTTCTTTTTGATTTTCGCATGGACCGGGATTATAGTTTCTTCATGAACGAAAATCAAGCATTTCAAATTTTAAGAAAATACGGCTCTGCAAACGACGCCCGGATTATCGCGCGGCATATTTTCAAATCCCGGTTTGCCGTGCTGGTTGCCGCATGGCGGTTGCGCCGCGGCGTCCCTGTCGCAAAGATAATCGGCAAAAAATGGTTTTACGGCATGGAATTCATAACAGGCCGCCATACCCTTGACCCCCGTCCGGACAGTGAAACGCTTGTCGATGCTGTATTGAAAAACATAGGGGCGCAAACCCGGGCTCCTGCAATCCTTGACCTTGGCACCGGGACCGGATGCCTGATTTGCGCGATTGTCAAAAACACGCCGGGCGCAACCGGCATCGGCATAGACAAATCCGGGGCCGCATGCCGCGTGGCGCGACACAATGTGAAAAAACACGGACTGGAAAACAGAATCCAAATTTTGAAAAAAGATTTCAAATCTCAAATCTCAAATTTCAAATCTCAATTTGACATCATCATCTCCAACCCTCCATATATCGCCGTCGGTGACAGCCGCGTCGATACGGGGGCGTCGCACGACCCGAAAATGGCATTGTATTCCGGCGCGGACGGACTTGATTCCTATCGCGCGATTTCGGCATCCGCGAGACATCTGTTAAAACCCAAAGGGCGCGCATTCTTTGAAATAGGGGCGGGTCAGGGCGACGCCGTGCGTGAATTGTTTGCCGCATCCGGATGGACATTCGTCGCATCCCAAAACGACCTTTCCGGAACGGAAAGGGTGTTGGTGTTTGGTGGCTAGTGGTTGGTGCCGGTGGCTCGTGCTGGTGGCTCGTAATAAATAATTGTCCACTATAGTGGACAATTTTCATCTTATGCGTTAATTTATACATGCCCAATATACTGGACAGCGCTATCCGACCACGAGCCACCGGCACCAACCACCCCTTTTGAATTTTTTCCTTGCATTAAAGATTCATTATATTATATAATGATACTGATTTATAATAATTATAAATCATAATCAAAAGAGGTAATCATGCCAGAGCGCGCAGTAACCCGCCTGTTCCAGAATATTATCATATCGCTTGGATGGCTTTCAAACCGTATAAATACCGAATCGCATATCATGGGGCATTCAAGGCAATATCTGCGCGTATTGCTTCAACTGCATATAAGCGGCCGGTCGCTGCTTAAAAACACCGCGCGCCAAACCGACATATCGGCGTCCAACCTTTGCCCAATGTTAAAGATTATGGAACAAGACGGACTGGTATCCCGCAAAATAGACGAAGAAGACCGCCGCAACGTTTGGTATTCGCTTACCCCCGCCGGCAAAAAAATCGCCGAAAAAGGCATGCTTGAGATGCGCGTCCGCATTGCAAAGTTGTTTTCCGGCCTTAATCAAAAGGACGAAGCGCGCTTGACGGCCGCTCTTTCAACCCTTGATGAAATCCTTAACAGTATAAAAGAAAATTATAAAGAGTAATACCGATGAAAAAAATCTGTTCCCTGTTTCTGGTCCTGTTTCTTTGCGCGCAAAATGCCGATGCAATGAACCTTTCGCTTGCCGATGCGACCGCGCGCATCATCACGGAATCCCAAGACATAAACAAAGCCGTCGCCAATATAGAGCGCGCCCGCGCGGGACTTTCCGCCGTCGACGCCAACCGCAGGCTTAACGTATCGACAAGCGCGTCATATATGAACCTTATCAATGTAGAGCGCCCGGGACAAGCGATGGAGATTTCCATTCCCCCGATGCCGCCGCTTCTTTCGGCGCCGATTTTCGTACCGTTCCCACAGCATATCGGAATGGTCGGCGTGTCGGCGACCCAACCGATATACACTTTCGGGAAAATAGGGCACGCCGCCGACGCCGCGCGCACCGCCATACGCATGGCGGAATCCGGACACGCGCTTGCGTATGCCGAAGTCCGCGCCGCCGCCATACAAATTTATTGGACCGCGAAAATGACGGACGAAATGGTGCGGATTGCGGAAAAGAATCTTCGCGCGTCGACGGATGCGAAAAGACAGCTTGAACGCGCCGGCCGCGCGAACCGCGCGAATCTTGTACAGATTTCGGCGGACATCGCGGTCAAAGAAATCGCGCTGTCCGATGCGAAATTCAACCGCGATTCCGCGCACCGGCTGTTGAAGGTAATGGCGGGGATTAATTCGAATGAACGTCTTGTCCTTACCGACGAATTTCCGACGAATTTTACGGAACTGAACGCGCCGAATGTGCTGTCGTCAAATCACGAATGGGATATTTTGGAAAAACAGGCGCAGATGTATGAATCGCAAAGCCGGTCGCGGCGGGCGGGGCGCCTTCCGACGATTGCGGCGACGGCTTCGTACAATTGGACCATGATGCACGACCAGCATACGGTCTGGGACGGCGACAGAAACCAATCCGCCAATTGGGGCCTTGCAATCGCCATGCCGATATTCGAAGGCGGGCTTTCCCGCGCGAACGCGACAATGGACGCGATGGCGGCGGAATCCGCGCGTCAAGATTTGGACAAGTCGCGGCGGATGCGGTCAAACGAATACCGCGACGCGTTGTTAAGACATGAACACTTGCGCCAGAATCTTGCAAAACTTCGTAATGCGCACGACCTTGCCGAACGCGCGGCAAGCATATCGGCGGACAGATTCGCATCGGGCCAGACAAGCGCGGTGGAATTGGCGGAAGTTCAAGCGGGCCTTGCGCAAATGGACATGGCGCTTGTCAACGCAAAGTTCAACATAATTATGGCAGAGGCGTCTGTCGAAAGACTAAGCGGAAGATAAAATGAAGCACAACTTGAAATACGATTTGAAAAAAATAATTGCCATAGTTGCGGCGCTTGCCGTGCTTGGCATTGTTGCAAACCGCGCCGTGCAGATATCGCGCGAAAATGCGCGGAAAGTTTTCAACGTCGCCCGCGATGTGGAAACACGCGGCATTCCGGTCGAAACCATGCGCGCGGAAATCGCGCCGGGATTCCTGCGCGAACCGGTTGCGGCAAGGCGCGGGCGGATATACGTGTCCGGCGCACGCGTCCGGCGGTTCAGCGTGGGGCAAAGACTGTCCGGCGGCGGCACGATAACGTCCATTTCGCGCAATATCGACCTTGATACCGGATTATTCCTTATGCGGACGACCGCGCCGGACGGCAATCATTTCGCAGAAATCCCGCACACCGGCGTATTCGTGCCGCTGTATGCCATTCACGGAACGACGGTCATGATTGCGACGGGCGGCTTTGCGGACGCGCGGACCGTCGATATTATCGCACGCGACGCGGAACGCGCGGTCGTATCCGGAATCCGCGGCGGCGAAGAAATCATTATCACAAGAATCGCGCCCGGCGCAAAAATAAGGGTTCAATAAGATGCTAAACTTTTTCGTAAAAAGACCCGTCACCACGGTTATGTTTGTATTGTTTTGGATTGCGCTTGGCATCACGTCCTTTCCGCGCATGAATGTCGAATTGCGGCCGGCGATTGATTTGCCGCTTGTCACGGCGACGTTTATATTTCCCGGCGCATCGCCCGCGGAATTGGAATCACAGGTCGTAAAACGCGCCGAAGACGCGATGTCCGAAGTCGCGGGACTTAAAAAAATCACTTCAAACATATTTGAAAACGGCGCATTTGTCATGGCCGAATTCAATATCGGCGTCAACGTCAACGACAAGGCGTCGGAAATCAAGGGAAAACTTGACGCGCTTGCCAGCGATTTCCCAGACGATATGCGGAACCCAATCGTTGAAAAACTTAACCCGCTGCAAGAACCGGTGATGAATCTTGTGCTGTCGGGCGCCGACCCGCGCGACATAGACCGGTTTATCACGGACATTTTGTCCGGACAGATAACCGCAATCTCCGGCGTCGCGTCGGTGGACGTGTTCGGCGGCCGGACGCGGGCGGTGCGGATACAATTGGTTCCGGAACTTATGGCGGCGCACGGAGCGACCGTCCTTGACATAATCGGCGCATTGGGCGCCGCCAACCTTAACGTTCCCGGCGGCCGCATAGAAACCGCACGGGATGCAAGCACGGTCCGCTTTATCGGCGAATTCGCAAGCGTCCGGGATATAAAAAACCTTCGCGTGTCGACGCCCGAAGGCCGCAATTTCGCACTGTCCGAAATCGCGACCGTTGTCGATTACGCGCGCGACATCGAAACCGGCGCGCGGTTCAACGGCGAAGACATCGTCATGGTTTCCGTCGTAAAGGCAAGCGACGGCAATGCTATACGCATCGCCCGGGAAATGCGGCAAAATTTCGACAGGTTCGAACAAATCATGAACGATTATTTTGCCGACAGAAATGCGGCGCCGAACATGCGGATAGTATCGGATTCATCCATCGCCGTGTCCGACGAAACGAACAGCACGATATACAGCGTCCTTCTTGGAATCCTGCTTACCATCCTTACGCTGTTCGGATTTACAAAGAATTGGCGCGCGACGGTTGTTGCGGGCGTTGTGATTCCGGCGTCTTTGGTCGGCGGTTTTTTCTTTATGGATTCATCGGGCTTTACGATAAACGCGATGACGTTGCTTGCGATGGCGACAGCGCTTGGCACGCTTATCGTTAACGCCATCGTGCTTATTGAATCGTCGCTTGGGTTTATGGAAGCGGGCGAGCATCCGGACGAAGCCGCGATAAAAGGCACAAAGAAAGCCGTCGTCCCGGTCATTGCCGCCGCCGGCACGAACATAGTCGTGTTTTTGCCCCTTGCGTTCATGGGCGGCATCGCGGGTCAGTTTATGAGCCAGTTCGGAATGACCGTCGTGTATCTTACCGCGCTGTCGATTGTGTTTTCGTTCACGCTGACCCCCATGATGATTGCGAAGATTCTGCGTTGCGCCAAAACAAAGCCGAAAAATAAAAAGGCCGACATGGCATGGTTCAAACGCATATTCGATTACCAGATGGCGCATCCGTGGCGCGTCGTGGGCCTGTCTTTTGTCGCGCTTGTCCTTACCGTGATTCCGATGCGTTGGGTGGGAAGCGAATTCGCGCCGAACACGGACATGAATGAAATCACGATTGTCGCGCGGGGACCGGCGGGAACGTCTTTTGCGAAATCGGAACAGATTGCGGAAGATATAGAACAACGCCTTGCCGAATTCAGAGAAGTGGAATTCACATCGGTAAAAATCGGCGACCGCGGCACGCAAAACATCGACATCCAGGTCGGGCTTATCCCGCGCGCACAGCGCATATCGGACAGGCGTTTGGTCCAAAAAATGCTTCCCGTGCTTGCCGACATTCCGGGCGCCGAGATTCAAATTGCCGCCGGCGCGCAGATGCCGGGAATGATGGGCGACCTTGTCATGAACATATACGGGCCGCGCGACGAACTGCGCGACGCGTATGCGGATGAAATCATGCGCCGCCTTAACAGAATTCCGGAAATACAAAGCGCGGTATTGGCCGCACAATTGCCGGGCGACGAATTGAAATTCATCCCCGACCCCGAAAAGATGAAATACTGGGGCGTCCAGAATCAAACGGCGGCATTTGCATTGCGGTCGGCGTTGTTCGGGCATGATTCGTTCCGGTACCGGGAAGACGGCCACGAATTTCCGATAATAATTGAATTCGGGCCGGAATATAAAAGCCGCGCGATGTTCGATTCCGTATTCGTGCCGACGATGAAGGGGCTTGTGGCGCTGTCGGAATTGGGCACTGTTGAAACGGCGCCGGCGACAAGCGAAATCCGCCGCGTCGACCGCGCGCGCGTTACGGAGATCGGCATCATCCTTGGCAAATCCACTATCGGGCCGGTGCGAAGCCAGATTATAGCGGATTTGTCGGACATGGATTTTGCGGCCGGATACGGCATCCGGTTTGCGGGCATGGCGGAAATGCAGGACGAAACAAGCGGCGAAATGATGGCGGCGTTTCTGCTTGCGACGATTTTGACCTATATCTTGTTGGCGGCGATTATGAATTCGCTTGCTCATCCGCTTACCGTCGCGACAACGATTTTGTTCTCGTTTGCTGGGGTGTTTGTGTTCTTGTTCCTGACCGGGGCAAGCATGAACATAGCGGCGATGCTTGCAATCGTCATGCTTGTGGGGTTGTCGCTTAATAATAACATCATTGTGCTTGAACCCGCGATTATGCGCATTGCGGCGGGCGAGGGCGCGGAAAAAGCGCTGTGGACCGAATTCGTGGATAAAAGACGCATGCTGTACATGACGACCATTGCGGTTGTCGCGGGCATGGTGCCGCAATTATGGTCTGCGGACGGCATGAAGATTTCGATGGGCGCCGTTATCGTCGGCGGTATGCTTGCGTCGCTTTTCTGGACATTTGCGATGACGCCGGCGGTGTTTATGTTAATGGAGCGCGTCCGCCCAAAGAAATCGGACGAAGCCTGCAAGCTTCCGCGCGAAAAGGTTTCGGTATAGTGGGTTAGTGGTTAGTGTTAGCGGTTGCTAGTATAAGCATGCTAACAATATCCCCACCCGCCGAACCTTACTAACACTAACCACTAATTACTTGCAATCCGCGCAAAATCGGCTATAAACACAACACGGCGGGAGAATAGCAAAAAAGGTTTATTCCATGACAAACAAAACTTCTGAAGTTTGCCTTGTCGTCGCTGTGCAAAACACCCCCCGCATAAGTTTCAACGTGCTTTCCCCGGGACTTCTTTGGCAATCGTCGCTGTGCAAGACATGGCTTGGGCAATATATTCAAAACAATCCGGTAATTGTTGATACAAGCGACGGAGACGACGAAGCATATTTCCCGCTGAAAGTACACATGGGAAAAAAGGTCCTTAACCCAAAGGGTCCATACAGAACCGCGGAGGAATTCAAAACTCTTGCGGACGCCGTGGAATATTACACGAATTATGCCAAAATATTCATTATTGGCGACGGCTCGACCTATACCGACGCGCTTAAATTCACGATACTTGCGGACGGGAAGCGGAAACCCCTGGTAGACACTTTGTGCGAAGTTGAATTTTTTGGAATCGACGAAGCGCCGGGCAAACATGTTCCGCGTACCGCCGAATTTAACGACATAATAAAAATCGACAGATATGCGCTTATGTCGACCTTTAATAGCCAAGGAGACAAAGAGCCAAAACCCGAACAATATTTGCGGACGGGATATACTCACCAAGATTCCATTCCAAACAATCACAAGTTCAAGAAGGGCGACACACCCTTTGGCAATATATTCTTTACGATGCTGAAACGGTCAAAGTAATAGTGGTGGTTGGTACTGGTGGCTTGTGCTGGCGACTGGTGGTTCGCAGTATGAATTTGCGGAAAGAATTTTGCAACAAGCCAAATCCCACGAACCGCCGGCACAAGCCGCCAATCGCCAACCACCAGAAATCCGCGTAACTTCTGTGCCCCGTATATGCCTTTTTCTGACTGGTGGAAATACCTTCATATACAAATAGAACCATAGCGGTTGCCGCCCGCCGACATACAATGCTTGCCCCTGCGCCGTCACGAACCCACTTGCACTCCTTGGTAAATTATTATACAATACAGGCGAACCTGAAGGGATTTGGGTTCGGGGCTGTGATAAGCCTTATCTACTCGGTGCAGTAATGTATCGTTTATCCCGCAAGTGATATAATGGCGCGGACTGCACCGTTATATCCCCGACTGTGGTCGGGGAGCCGCCTGTCATAAAATAGGGCCTGCCCAAAAACAGCGGAGTCATGTAGTAGATATGATTTATCAACTCCCCGACCACCATCCTTGGTGGTTTTTCTTTGTCGCAAAGGGGGAAATTATGTCGGTGCAAACGGTGGCGCGCCTGTGCGCGCCCCTTCTGGGATTGATACTTGTGGGGCAAATGATATTTGCCTCTGCAAGCGAAGCGCGGACGCTGTATATTGGCGGACAATCGATTGCATTAACACCGGATAAACGTTCGACGCCCGCGCTTGCGGTACAATTGCCCGAAGGTATATGGTACGGATTTTTAACGCCCGGAACCGCGCCCGGGCGGCTTACCGTGCGCATGCCGGATAATCAGATTTTAAGTCTAAGGACAGCACCCGATTATACTTTCAGCACAATTCAGGCGGATTTTCCGCGAAT